>ENA-UOJE01000608-UOJE01000608.1-human-gut-metagenome-genome-assembly--contig:-C23-NODE-608-length-39179-cov-74.594162_pt1 | contig 39179 bp, 36 predicted proteins | sample MGYA00242341_ERZ723888 | MGnify/ENA metagenome assembly ERZ723888 | reverse complement strand
TGCGATTTTGCCTCAGCTTGTCAAAAAAGTCCGTTCGGACTTTTTTGACAAGCTGGGCGCCGCGCGGAAAGCAGCGGGAGGGGCACCGCCCCTCCCGCCCCCTGTTTTCGATCCTGCGCTTACCCGCGCCGCCGGTTGACCAACCGGAACACCGTGGACACCAGCAGGATGCCCACCGCCAGCGAGCCGGCAACGCCCACCGTTTCCAGTCCCTTGCCCACGGCGGTCATCATCTCGCCATCCAGCCCCAGGCTCATGGTGTAGTACACACCTGCGCCCGGCAGCATGGGCAGCGTGGCAATGACCAGATAGGGCGTGGCCGGGCATTTCCGCAGGCGCGCCATGACCTCGGCATACAGCGCCGCGAACACGGCGGCAAACAGGTTGGCGGCGTACACATCGAAGCCCAGTGCGCGCCACAGCAGATACAGCATCCACGCCGCCACGCCGCCGGCCACGCACAGCACCATGCCGCGCCCGTGGACGTTGAACAGGATGCAGAAGCCGCAGCAGCCGATAAACACCGCGATGGCCTGCGCCCACGCCGGCCAGCTCACCGTGGCGGAGGCGGTCTGCCCGTACAGCCCCGCCGTCAGGTGCCACGCCGCCGCCGTGCCCAGCGCAATAGCCAGCGCCGTAAGGAACACCTGCACGATGCGGAAGATGCCGGAGTTGGTGTCGCCGTAGATGATGTCCCGCATGGAGTTGGTGATGAGAAGTCCCGGCACAAGGATCATCAATGTGCCGATGATGGCCGCATCCGGGCTGTTCAGCCAGCCCAGCCCCGCCGCGGCGTAGGCCGGCAGCGCCATCAGACACGAGGCCAGTATGGTGCTGAAGAAGGGGTTGGCCTCCTGCTTGTCCATAAAGCGGGTCACCACTCCGATAATAAGTCCCATCAGCCCCGCCCACAGGCAGTCCAGCAGGGTGCCGCCGAACACGAGGCAGAAGCCCAGACCCACCAGCAGATTCCCCAGATAGACCGCGGCTGCGGAGTAGCTCCGCCGCGCCGCCAGCGTCTGCTCCAGCCACGACATGGCCGTGTCCACCTCCGGCTTTTCCGCGCAGATGCGGCGGCTCAGCTCGTTGAGCTTTTCCAGCTTCTCCAGATCGTTGCCATGGAAGCCGATGCGCCGCATGAGCATCAGCGGCTTGCCGTTGGCCGCCTCCAGACTGACGGACACGCAGTTGGGGATGGCGAACACCTCGCACTCCACGCCGTAGGCGCGGAGAATGCGGTGGATGGTGTCCTCCACCCGGAACGTCTCCGCCCCGGACATGGCCAGATGATATCCCATAGTGACCGCCAGGTCGGTCAACAGATAGTAGTCCATACACGTTTCCTGCATTTCATCCGAGATCGGCGGCTCCCACCGCCACGACCGACAGTATAGGCAGGAAGACGGCAATTGTCAACATGCGCGCTGTGGGGAGAATGTACAAATTTTGCGGGGCGCAGGGGCAGGATCACGGGCACGTTTCTCCGCGCTCGGCTCCGGCGTGCTGAATCGCGCCGTCCGCGCATAGAATGGCACCAAAATCAGAAAGGAGCCTGTGCTATGAGAAAGGTGAAGATCTTCCTGCTGCGGCGGTGGTATGTGATGGGCGGCGCGGCGCTGCTGGCCGCCGCCGCGATCTTTTACGTCGTGAATTATCCGGCCTCCGTCAGCGCGGCAGCCGCCGCACGACATCTGCCCATCTACTCCGTGGAGCGCAGCCAGAAGGTGTGCTCCATCAGCTTCGACGCGGCGTGGGGTGATGCAAAGGTGCGGCAGCTCAGCGTCTGAACTGCCGCACCTTATTTCATATCATGCTTCGTTTCGGGAATTCAGCTCATAGGTGCACAGATAGAACAGGAACGAGGTCATCTGGTACCGGCTGATGTGGGTGTCATAGGCCGCCAACAGCTCGCCCAGCTCGCTGTCGCGGGTGGTGATGTCCGTCTGGTCGCACCAGAGCATGGCTCTGACGGTCTCGACGCTGAGCCGGGGATTTTCCCGCATGGCCTGCCGCGCCAGCTCCTGATCTACACGGGTGTCGACGCCGGACATGGCGGCGTAGCGATAGATCAGCAGACAGGCCGTCTGGTAATCCATGTCGTCGTCATAGGCCGTATGCAGATCGCCCTGACGGAGCAGCCCCGTTTGATACGCCCAGCACACGGCGTCGTAGTAGGGGCAGGCGGAGCCGTTGAATGTCTCGTTTTCATAGTCGGGCGGCAGGGCGGTGTTGTCCGTCTCCGGCCTTTGGGAGATGCGGTACAGCACATCCACGAATTCGCCCACCTTTGCCGTGGCCTTTCCGCCAAAGGTGTTCGGCGTTTCCGGGTCTATATATCCATTACGGTACATATAGAGGACGCTGGCCTGGTTGAAAATACCCGTGATGTCCGTAAACACCACCGTATCCTCCAGCGTGCCGCCGCTGGACGCCTTGCCGAAAACATGGGCGTAGTAGTCACTGTTGACGATGTTGCTGGACATCTGGAACTTATTGTCCACATAGAGCCGATAGGCCTCCAGCTGCTCGTCAGAAATAACGATGCTCTCGTCGGCGGGGATCACCGCCTCCGTGCCGGCGTCATAGCGGAAGGTCTTTGTCAGGAAGGACTTGTCCGACAGCACCGCCATGTGTACGCCGTTGGACAGCACATCGGTGCCCGCCAGCAGCCGGGAGTCGTAGTCCACGCCGAACAGGTTCAGCAGCGTGGGCAGGATGTCCGCCGTGGAGCAGTACTCGTCCACCACGATATTCTCGGACAGGCCGGGCACATAGCAGATGAAGCTGTTGCGGTACTTCTCAAAGGTAAGATCCATCGCCCGCCCTGCCAGCTCGTTGTACTCATCCTCCGTCAGGCCATAAGGGTAGTGGTCATTGGTCAGTACGATGCAGGTCTTGTCGGCCACGCCCGCCTGCTCCAGCCGCTGCAGCAGATAGGTCAGCGCGTTTTCCACCTCCAGATTGCAGGCGATATACGCCTTCACCGGCTCGGAATAGGGCAGGTCCTTCACCGCGTCGTGATTCTTGGCGCTCATGGCGTTGTCCCAGTTGTACTGATAGTGGCCGCTGAAGGTCATGTAATAGGCGTGGAAGGGCTCCCTGCTGCTGAGGTAGTCGTCCACGGAGGCCTCCATCATCTCCAGATCGGAGGAGGGCCAGTCGATCTTTATATCCAGCCCGGAGTCCGCCGCCTTGAAGGTATAGCCCATGTTGGCGTGGGTGATGTTCCGGTTGTAGAAATCGCCGATGTAGTCGTGATAGCCCCAGGTCTGGTAGCCCTTTTCCTTCAGGGCGTTGCCCAGGCAGAAGGGCAGATAGTTGGTGACCGCCACGTTGAAGCTGGAATCCGTCTTGGTGCGGGACATGTCGGGATACAGTCCCATGCACATGGTGTACTCGCCGTTGGTGGTGACGGATTGGAACGTGCCGTAGTAGTTTTCAAAGACGATGCCCGTGTGGGACAGCTTGTACAGGGTGGGCGTCAGCTCCTCGCTGATGAACCAGGGGCAGAAGCTCTCGGCACAGATGGTGATCAGGTTGTAGTCCTGCAAAAGCCCGGTGTAGTTGTTCTTCCGGGTGGGGACCACCTGCGCCAGATATTCATCCGTGGTCCTGCACATGATGTTATCCGCAGACTCCGCCAGCTTTGCAAAGTCGATGCTCTCGATCACATTGTAGGAATTGCTGCTGTAGAGCCGTCTGGTGTCTGTACCCAGCGAGGACGGCGTGATGATGACGCTGCCGCTGCTGCCAAAGACCATATAGCGAAGCTCCTGCACCGTGGTGGCCAGCATGCCCACGCTCTTATAGCTGCTGTCGGTAGAGGTGTTCACGTTGGTGAAGGTCTTGTAGACGGAGAACGATTTACCCCGCCCGGCGTACATAATGCCCATCGTAGCCAGCAGCAGCGTCAGCAGGATGCCCAGCGTCGCCAGCGCCTGCCTCCACTTGAGCCGCACGGTCAGCACCCGGAGCTTGCGCAGAGCAAGGCAGAGGATCGTCACGATCAGCGGTACCAGCAGCAGAAGGATGGGAACGATGTTCTTGCCGATGCTGTACAGGATCTGCGAGTCGAAATTGGTGATGACGTTCCCGCCCATGCTCACCTGACTGATGGGCATGAAGTTGCCGAAAATGGCGTGGTACATCAGCTGCACCTCGGCAAACAGCACCTGCACGGCGACCAGAAGCACGCCCACGATCTGCCGGGCGATCTTGGGCAGGTGCGTGGTCAGCAGCGCGCAGACCGTGCCGCCCAGCAGTCCGAACAGCACCAGATAGACCGCCCGCCTGTCCAGCGAGCGATAGACGCACAGGTGCAGGCACAGCTCCACATAGACGCTGGCGCCGCAGAACAGCAGCAGGCTGCGGAGCCATTCCTGCCACAGGCCGCGGTGCGGGGCTCGCACCGCAGCAGATGTCTCATAGGGCGCCTGGGGTTGATTCGCTATCTCATTGGGTCTTGTCTTCAGCATATATGTCTCCTGCCGCAGGCCTCCCTCAGGGGAAGGCGGCTGCGAAATCTGTCAAAATTTTGGCGCGGGGCATATCATACTGTAAATGTAAAGAAATTGCAATGATTTCTGTAAAATTAAAGAAAGGTTTACAGTTGTTCTTTTGTCGCTTCCGGCGGCAAGCGGAACGAACCGGCCTGCCGATGGCGGCAGCAAAACAAAAAATTTGGTCATACCATTGATTTATGAGAAAACTCCGTGTAAAATAACAGTTAAGACCTGTGATGCCCCTTTGCGGCAGAACAGAAAGGATAAGGAATAATCGCCATGCATATTGAAAAAATTCAGCAGAACACCACGCCGCGCGTACCGGAGCTTATCATGCAGGCGCTGGTCAAGGCCATCGAGGACGGACATATCCGCGTGGGAGAGGAGCTGCCCTCTGAGCGCGATCTGGCCGAGATGCTGGGCGTCGGGCGCGGCTCTCTGCGGGAGTGCCTGGCGATTTTGGAATTCCTGGGCGCCATCGACGGGCGCGGCAACCGAAAGGTGCTGCTGCGGGACGCGGATTATATCCAGAAGGCGCGCACCTGGATCGAGTGCTCCAACGAAATGGGCGGCACAGCGCCCTTCAACGAGTTCCGCCGGGTGATCGAGGTGGGCATCGTGGGTCTGGCCTGCGAGCGCGCCACCGAGGAGGACATGGCCGCGCTCGACGTAGCGGTAACGCATCTGGACGAGGATCCCTCTAATTATATGTACGATGTGGAGTTCCACGATGCGCTGGCGGTGGCCAGCCACAACTCCATGCTGGCCTCCACCATCCATCTGGTCAACAACCTGATCGCGGACGTGCGCATCCGCTTCTGGGATCTGCCCAGCTATCACGAGCAGACCCAGCAGTCCCATCACGCCATTTATGAGGCGGTCAAGGATCGGGACGCCGCCAGAGCGCAGCGGGAGATGATCCGGCATCTGAACATCGTCTCGCAATTTGCGCAGAACTACCCCGCCCGCGACCGGGGCGACGAGGAAGCTCCCGTACCGGAGCAGACGTAAAATGCAGATCATACCAACACAGACGGAGGGCACACCTTTCAGGTGCGCCCTCCGCTTGCTTTTGGTCAAAACAGGTAAAGTACACAGCTATTATACATATTATACAACTTTTGACTGCAAATTTCGGCTTTTTCCCCGGATTGACGGAAGCGGCGAATTGTGGTATTTTGGTATCGTGGTTGGATGGTAATACCAAAATACCACAAAGAGGAGAGAACCCCCAATCTCCCAAAGTAAGGAGGACGCGTATGAAAAAGTTGGCGGCAATGGTGCTGGCGTGTCTGATGCTGGCAGGCGTTTTATCAGGCTGCGCCGGTACCGCAAACAACGAGGATGTGGAGTATCGCTGGAAAATGGCGTTGAACTCCACGGAGGGCGACAACGCCTATGATACGGGCGTGCTGTTCGCCCAGAAGATCAAAGAACTGACGAACGGCCGCGTGCGGGTGGATCTGTACGGCGGCGCACAGCTGGGCACTACGGCTGAGGTGCTGGAGGGCATGTACGCCGGCGTAGCCGATGTGATGTGCGAATCCATCGGCACTCTGGCCACCTTCACCCCCCTGGCCAACATCGAGGCCATGCCCTACATGTTCAGCAGCTACGACCACTTCATGAATGTGTGGTACAGTGACCTGGGACAGGAGATCAAGGACGCCGTGGGCGATGACGCGGGCTTCAAGCTGATGGGAGCCTCCTATCGCGGTCCCCGCGTGGTGTGCGCCACGAAGGAGCTGAAAACCATTGCGGATTTCAAGGGCTTCAAGCTCCGGGCGCCCAATCTGGAGATGTATCTGAAAACATGGCAGTGGGCGGGCGCCAACCCCACGCCGGTGCCCATGAACGAGGTCTACACCGCCCTGCAGCAAAAGACGGTGGACGGGCAGGAAAACCCCGTGGTGGACTCCGTGAACTACGCCTTTGACGAGGTGTGCAGCTACTGGATCAAGACGAACCATGTGTATGGCTGCAACGTCATCATCATGGATAAGGACTACTTCGAGAGCCTGCCGGCCGACATTCAGGCGGCGGTGCTGGAGGCAGCCGAATTTGCCGGCCGCGCCATCAGCGAGCAGCAGGCGGACAAGGACGCCGTGGCCTGGCAGGAGCTGGAGGACGAGGGCAAGACCATCATCGAGGTGGACAACGCCGCCTTCGCCGACCACTTCAAGGATTTCGCCGCCACCAACTATCCCGAGTTTGCCGACTGGGTGGAGCGTATCGCCGCCATGGATCCCGCTAATGGGTAAGGAGGGAGGAAAACAGCTATGATCAAAGCGTATTCCAAGTTTCTGGACATTCTGGAGAAGATCCAGCGGATCATCCTGACGGTATCTGTGCCGGGCATGGTGCTGATCATGTTCTATCAGGTGGTCATGCGGTACGTATTCTCGAACTCCCCCGCATGGAGCGAGGAGCTGGTGCGGTATCTGTTCATCTTCAATGTGATGATGGCGGCTGCCATCGCCGTGCGGCGCAACAGCCATTTGCAGATCGACGTGCTGCTCAATGCACTGAAGCCCCACATGCGCAAGATCTTCACGATCTGCGCCACCGCGGTGGGCACGGTGTTTCTGGTGTATCTGTTCATTCTCTCCCTTGAGCTGGTGCGCAGCGGTATGCCCAACACCTCTGCCGGACTGGGTCTGCCCATGTCCGTGCCCTACACCTGCGTGCCTATCGGAACGGCGCTGATGGTGCTGACCTCCGTGGAGGTCATTCTGAAGAACATACAGGAGCTGGCTGACGAAAAGAAAGGAGGTACCGCCGCATGAACGCAGGATTGCTCGTATTCATTCTGCTGCTGGCGCTGTCCTTTTTGGGCATCCCCATCTTTGTAGCACTGGGTATCGGTACGCTGGTGGCGCTGAACATGGCGGATCTGCCGCTGCTGGTGCTGCCGCAGAAGCTGTTTGCCGGTATGAACTCCTCTTCCCTGCTGGCTATCCCCTTTTTCATCCTGGCGGGCAACCTCATGTCCCGCAGCATCACCGGTAAGCTCATCGACGTGGCCAACGCGCTGATCGGGCGCATCAAGGGCAGTCTGGCTCTGGTGACGGTGGTGGCCTCCGCCCTGTTCGGCGCTATCTCCGGCTCCGGCGTGGCCACGGCCTCCGCCATCGGCGGATTGACGATCCCCGCCATGAAGAAGGAGGGCTATCCCGCTCCCTTCGCCGTGGCCGTGTCGTCCATTTCCTCCATTCTGGGCCCCATTATCCCGCCGTCCATCACGCTGATCGTGTATGCCTCCATCACCAACGTGTCGGTGTCCAAGCTGTTCATCGGCTCGGTGATCCCCGGCCTGATGCTGGTGCTCTGCCTGATGGGATATGCGCTGGTGTATGCCAAGCGGTATAACCTGCCCGCCCACGAGAAGATGCCCGCCAAGGAGGTCGCCAAGACCTTCAAGAGCAGTATCTGGGCACTGCTGATGCCCATCATCATTCTGGGCGGTATCTTCGGCGGTATCTTCACCGCTACCGAGGCCGCCGCCGTAGCCGTGGTGTACGCACTGGTGGTGAGCCTGTTCATCTACAAGGACACCAAGTGGAGCGAGCTGCCCAACTCCTTCGTGGAGGCCTCCGTCTCCACCGCCACCATCATGGTGATGGTGGGACTTTCCAAGGCCTCCAGCTATGTGGTGGTCACCTCCGGCCTGCCGGCGCTGCTGCTGGATACCTTCTCCAGCCTGACGGAGAGCCGCGTGCTGATCCTGCTGCTGCTGAATCTGCTGTTCCTCATCATCGGCATGCTGATGGAGGCCAACGCAGCCATCATCATGATGACACCCATCCTGATGCCGCTGTTGACGCTGTATGGCATCAACCCCCTGATGTTCGGCATCGTGATGAGCTTCAACCTCTGCATCGGTCTGGTGACGCCGCCGGTGGGTCTGTGCCTGCTGCTGAGCAACCAGATCGGCGAGACGAGCCTTTCCAAATCTCTGAAGGCGCTGATGCCCCTGCTGCTCATCAGCATTGTGGTGCTGCTGCTGATCACCTATGTGGATCCGCTGACCACATGGCTGCCGTCCCTGCTGAAGAAATAACAAGTCTTATTCTTTCCCCCTCAAATTCCAAACGCGCCTCGCCCCGGCTGACGGGGCGGGGCCGCGGGCGGACGGTGAGGGGCGAACACGTTGAAATATGATAAGGAGATGTGACACATGAAGATCGGTTTTCTGGGTCTGGGCGTTATGGGACTTCCCATGGCGAAGAACCTGCTGAAGAAGAGCGGCTGTGAGGTTCTGGGCTACGATGTGGCTCGGAATCGCCTGGATGAGTTCGCCGCCGCCGGCGGCACGCCGGTGACAGAGCAGATCCAGATCTATACGGACTGCGATGTCATCATGCAGATCCTGCCCACCCACGCCATCATCCGCCAGTCGGTGGAGGCCGCCGTGAAGTACGGCAAGAAGGGCAATATCATCATCGACCTCAGCTCCACCGCGCCCGACATTATCCGGGAGCTGTATCAGGAGGTCAAGGACGCCGGCATGTCCCTGCTGGATTCGCCCATCAGCGGCGGCAATCCCATGGCCATTGCCGGTACGCTGGCCATCATGACCGGCGGCGACAGGGAGGCCTTCGACAAGGTCAAGCCCCTGCTGGAGTGCATGGGACACCCCGTCTACACCGGCGGCAGCGGCAGCGGCAGCGTCACCAAGCTGGTGAATAACATGGTGGCCGGCGCGTACATGGTGGTCATCGCCGAGGCGTATGCCTTCGCCGCCAAAGCGGGCATCGACCTGCAGACCACCTTTGAGGCCACCCGCGGCGGCTTTGCCGGCGGCCCCGTATACGAAAACAAGGTGCCCAAGCTCATCAAGCGCGATTACGAGCCGGGCGCCCGCGTAGCCGTTCACCGCAAGGATATCCTGAACGCCAAGCACTTCGCCCACCACATGGGCGTGGACACGCCCATGACGGACGTGGTGCTGCGGGTCATGGACTGGATGAACGACAACGGACACATCGACGAGGATCAGATCGCCATGGTCAAGTACTACGAGGACAAGATGGACGTGACCGTGGGCGAGGAAAAATGACGCCATGGAGCGGCATCCTATCCGCGTGACCCTGCTGGCCAACGCCGGTGTGCTGCTCCAGTACCGGGGCACTTCCCTGCTGCTGGACGGCGTATTCGGCAAGAACGGCAATCCCTTCAGCGTGCTGCCCGGCGGCTGCTGGGATGCCCTGCTCCGGGAGGAGCCGCCCTTTGAGCGGCTGGACTACCTGCTGTTCAGCCACTATCACCCCGACCACTTCGCGCCAAGGATGGTGCAGGAGCTGCTGGAGCACCGGGCGGTCAAGGGGCTGTTCTATCCGGAGGACAGCGCGCCGGAGGTGCGCGGGCTCAGCGATTGGCTGCGGCAGTGGGGCGTGCCCTGCGTGCTGCTGTCCCGCCGGACGGATCGGGCGGCCATACAGATCGAGCCGGATATCTCCGTGCAGGCGTTCATGGTGCCCCATCTGGGCGAGGAATACCGGGACGTGCCCCATGTATGCTACCTGCTGCGCTTTGACGACCGGCGGGTGCTGTTCACAGCGGACAGCGATTATCTGCACGAGGACTTCTTGCGGCTGGCGGACACGCCGCTGGATGCGGTGTTCCTCAATCCGCTGTTTTATCAGGCGTACTATGACAGGCGTCTGTTTCACGGGCATTTTGATACAGATACGCTGTGCGTCTACCACGTTCCCTTCCGGGAGGACGACCGGATGCACATGCGGGATATGGCATGGCGGATGCCGCGCGCGGCGGCGGAGGAGCATCTCCGCGTGCTGCCGCTGACGGAACCCATGCAGCAGATAGAACTCTGACACAAAAGGAGGTCGGAACCAATGAATGACATTCTGGAGATGGCGCAGGGAAATCTGACGCGGGTCATCGCCGTGCGGCTGCGCCCCGGCACGGATGTGCTGGCGGGGCTGACGGAGGCCTGCCGCCGCGCCAATATCAACAACGGCGTGATCCTCAGCGCCATCGGCAGCCTGGACGGCGTGGCCTACTGCAACCCCGTGGAGCTGCCGGACAAGAAGGCCGGCTACGGCTACGGCGAGGTGCTGCACCTGACCGGCCCCATCGAGCTGACCGCCGGCAGCGGCATCATCTGCCACGATGACCAGGGCAACACGAACCTGCATGTTCACATGAGCCTCAGCGATCGGTACGGCAACGCCCACGGCGGGCATCTGGTGGAGGGCACAAAGGTGCTGCTGACTGTGGACGTGGTCATCGCCGAGATCGGCGGTCTGGTCATGGGAAGAAAATTTGATGAAGAACTGGAAGTACCCCTGTTCGCGCCGAAGCAGGCGTGACGGGCGGATAATAGAAAGGTGTGAGAACATTGGCTGAAAAGAAAAAGGAAATGTACAGCAAAGAGCAGCTTTTGGAGTTCTATCGCACGATGGTGCGCATCCGTACCTTCGAGGAGAAGGCCGCCGAGTGCTTCACCAAGGGCATGCTGGCAGGCAACATCCATCTGAGCATCGGTCAGGAGGCCGCTGAGGCCGGCGCGTTCGCCGCCATCGGCCCGCAGGATTATTTCACCTCCACCCACCGCGGCCACGGCCATGCCATCGCCCGCGGCGCAGACCCCAAGCTGGCCATGGCTGAGCTGTTCGGCAAAAAGACCGGCTACTGCAAGGGCAAGGGCGGCTCCATGCACATTGCGGACATGGAGAAGATGAACCATCTGGGCGCCAACGGCATCGTGGGCGGCGGCCAGCCCATCTCCGCGGGAAGCGCACTGGCCTCCAAGATCCTGGGCGACGGTGCTGTGACCGTTGGCTGCTTCGGCGACGGCGCCACCAACGAGGGCAGCTTCCACGAGTCCCTGAACATGGCCGCTGCATGGCAGCTGCCCATGGTGTGGTTCATTGAGAACAACTGCTACGGTGTGTCCACCGAGATCCACCGGGTCACCAACACGCCCCATCTGGCCACCCGTGCCGAGGCCTATGGCGTGCCCTACGCCCTCGTGGACGGCACGAACCCCACGGAGGTCTATGAGGCCATGCAGAAGGCCATGGATCACGCCCGCAGCGGCAAGGGTCCCTATCTGGTGGAGGCCACCGTGTACCGCTATCAGGGTCACTACTGCGGCGACCCCGCCGTGTACCGTCCCAAGGAGTACATGGAGCACGCGCTGGAGAACGACGGCATCGCCAAGCTGGGCAAGCGCCTGCTGGCGCTGGGCGCCACGCAGCAGGAGCTGGACGAGATCACGGCTGCGGCGGACGCCGAGATGACCGAGGCCGTCCGGTTCGCGGACGAGTCCGAATATCCCGATCCCGCCACGGTGCTGGACGATATGTATGTGAGCGACAATGAAAGGTGTGTGGCACGATGAAAAAGATCACTGTCAGTAAGGCCATCGGCGAAGCGCTGCACGAGGAGATGCTCCGCGACAAGAACGTCTTTATCATGGGCGAGGATATGGCCGTTATGGGCAACGTGTTTGCCATTACCAAGGGTTTTCTGGAGGAGTTCGGCCCCAACCGGGTCATCGACACACCCATTTCCGAGGAGGGCTTCGTGGGTATGGCCGTGGGCGCGGCCATGCGCGGCCTGCGCCCCGTGGTGGAGCTGATGTATGACGACTTCGCCACCGAGTGTGCCGATCCTCTGTTCAACCAGGCGGCCAAGATCCGCTACATGACCGGCGGCCAGTGCAACGTACCCATGGTGCTTCGTGCTCCCATGGGCGCCGGACGCCGCAACGCCGGTCAGCACTCCCAGTCGCTGGAGAACTTCTTCTGCCACTTCCCCGGTCTGAAGGTGGTGGCTCCCTGCTCTGCCGCAGACGCCAAGGGCCTTTTGAAGACCGCCATCCGGGACGACGACCCCGTTATCTTCCTGGAGCACAAGCTGCTGTACGCCAAGAAGGAGGAGATCCCCGAGGAGGAGTACACCATTCCTCTGGGACAGGCCGCTGTGAAGCGCGAGGGCAAGGACATCTCCATCATCACCTGGAGCCGCGAGGTAAACTTTGCCATGGAAGCCGCCGCGAAGCTGGCTGAGCAGGGCATCGAGGCGGAAGTGCTGGATCTGCGGACACTGGTGCCGCTGGATTGGGACGCCATCGTCAAGACCGTTTCCAAGACCCACAACGCCATCATCGTCTCCGAGGAGGTCAAGCGCGGCAGCTTCGCCGGCGAGCTTTCCGCCCAGATCGGCGAGGAGCTGTTCGACGAGCTGGACGCCCCGGTGGAGCGCGTGTGCGGCCTGAACATCTGCTCCCCCTTCAGCCCCGTGCTGGAGGACAAGAACTTCCCCCATCCGGAGGACATCGTGGCCGCGGTCAAGCGCGTGCTGAACAAGTAAGGAGGGAGAATCATGGCTTTTGAAGTATTGATGCCCCAGCTGGGTCTGACCATGGAGGAGGGCACCGTCTCCCAGTGGGTCAAGCACGAGGGCGACGCGGTGAAGACCGGCGACGTGCTGCTGGAGATCACCACCGACAAGCTGACCAACGAGGTCGCCAGCGAGCACGACGGCGTGCTGCTGAAGATCGTGGCGCAGGAGGGCGAGGATGTGCCCGTAAAGGGACTGCTGTGCTATGTGGGACAGCCCGGCGAGGCCGTGGGCGGCGCACCTGCCGCGCCTGCTGCCGCTGCACCCGCAGCCGCACCTGCCCCCTCCGCGGCAGCCGCTCCCGCTGCCGCACCTGTGGCTGCCGCTGCCGGCGGCGCACGCGTGCGCATCTCCCCGCTGGCGCGTAAGACCGCTGCCAAGCTGGGCGTGGACGTGACAAAGCTGACCGGCACCGGTCCCAGCGGCCGTATCCGTCAGCAGGATGTGCTGGCCGCCGCCAGCGCACCGCAGGCCGCCGCAGCCCCCGCTCCCGCACCCGCAGCCGCGCCCGCTCCCGCCGCCAAGCCTGTCAGCAAGACAGGTCTTGAGCTGATGGAGGGCGACACCGTTGCCAAGCTGGCCGGTATGCGCAAGGTGGTGGCGCAACGCATGCTGCAGTCCCACACCGAGATCCCGCCCGTCACCCAGAACACCAAGGTGGACGTGACGGAGCTGATGAAGTTCCGCAAGATGCTCATGGCCGAGACGGGCAACAAGTACTCCGTCAACGACCTGATCCTCAAGGCCACCGCCAAGTGCCTGCGGCAGCACCCGGAGGTGCTGGTGAGCCTGGACGGCGACCAGATCATCCAGCGTGCCCACGTGAATCTGGGTATGGCAGTGGCGCTGGACGCGGGACTGATCGTCCCCGTCATCCGCGACGCCGACCGGCTGGGGCTGGACGCCCTGTCCGCCGCCGCCAAGGATCTGGCCTCCCGCGCCAAGAACAACAAGCTGACGCCGGACGAGTACAAGGGCTCCACCTTCTCCGTGTCCAATCTGGGCATGTTCGGCATCGAGACGTTCACCCCCATCGTCAACCAGCCGGACGCCGCCATTCTGGGCGTGTGTGCCGTACAGGACGAGCTGGTGATGGATGACGAGGGCAATATCTCCAAGCATCAGGTCATGCGCCTGTCCTTCACCTATGACCATCGCCTGATCGACGGCGCGGTGGCCGCCAAGTTCGTGATGGCGCTCCGCGATCTGCTGGAGAAGCCCATGAGCATCATCCTGTGAGCAGGGAGGATACAAAGATGGCTTTTGAACTGAAAATGCCCCAGCTGGGTCTGACCATGGAGGAGGGCACTCTCTCCAAGTGGATCAAGCACGAGGGCGATACCGTAAAGGCCGGCGACGTGGTGGCGGAGATCACCACGGACAAGCTGACCAACGAGCTGACCAGCGAGCAGGACGGCGTTCTGCTGAAGATCGTGGCGCAGGAGGGCGACGACGTGCCCGTGAAGGGTACGCTGGCGTGGATCGGACAGCCCGGCGAGGCTGTCCCTGGTGCGGTGCCCGCCTCCGTCGCGGCGGCTGTACCGCAGGCTCCTGCCGCTCCCGCTGCTCCCGCCGCAGGCGGCAAGAAGTCCGTCATCGTCATCGGCGGCGGCCCCGGCGGTTATGTGGCCGCCATCCGCGCCGCACAGCTGGGCGCTGACGTGACCGTTATCGAAAAGCAGTATCTGGGCGGCACCTGCCTGAACGTGGGCTGCATCCCCACCAAGTGCCTGCTGCACTCCGCCGAGCTGGTGGAGCAGATCAAGACCCAGGGCAAGGATATCGGCGTAGAGGTCGAGGGCGTGAAGGTCAACTTCCCCCAGGTCATCGCCCACAAGAACGCCATCAGCAAGCAGCTGACCAGCGGCGTAGCCGGTCTGCTGAAGCTGAACAAGGTCAAGAAGGTGGACGGCACCGCCAAGTTCACCGGCGAAAAGCAGCTGGAGGTCACCAAGCCCGACGGCAGCAAGGAGAGCATGACCGCCGATGCCATCATCGTGGCTACCGGCTCCGTCAATGCCCAGCCGCCTATCCCCGGTCTGAAGGAGAACCCCAACTGCATCGACTCCACCGGCGCTCTGTCCCTGGAGAAGCTACCTGCGACCATGGTGGTCATCGGCGGCGGCGTGATCGGCCTGGAGCTGGCCTGCGCCTATGCAGCCTTCGGCACGAAGATCACCGTGGTGGAGGCCATGGATCACATGCTGCCTATGCTGGACGGCGATCTGACCAAGATCGGCGTGGCGCACATGAAGAAGATGGGCATGGAGTTCCATCTGGAGTGCCCCGTGCAGTCCGTGGAGGACAGCCCCGTGGGCGCGAAGGTGGTCTGCAAGGATAAGTCCGGCAACACCGTCAGCTTCGAGGCGGAGAAGGTGCTGGTGGCCATCGGCCGCAAGGCCAACACCGCCGCGCTGGATCTGGCCGCCGGCAAGATCGACAACGATAAGGGTCGTATTCTGGTCAACGACAAGATGGAGACCAACGTCCCCGGCGTATACGCCATCGGCGACTGCGTGTTCGGTCACGCACAGCTGGCGCACACCGCCTCCGCCATGGGCGAGGTGGCGTCGGAGAACATCTGCGGCCACGAGGCGCACTACTGCGAGAAGACCAACCCCACCTGCGTGTATATGGAGCCGGAGGCGGCCTCCGTTGGTCTGACCGAGGAGCAGTGCAAGGCGCAGGGCATTGCCTACAAGGTGGGCAAATTCCCCATGAGCGCCAACGGCAAGGCGCTGATCCTCAACGGCGGCGAGGGTCTGGTGAAGATCATCGCCGGCGCCGAGTACGGCGAGATCCTGGGCATGCACATCATCGGGCCGCGTGCCACCGATCTGATCGCCGAGGGCGCGCTGGCTATCGAGGGTGAGATGACGCTGGACGAGATCATCGACACCATCCACTCCCACCCCACCGTTACCGAGACCATGCGCGAGGCGGCGCTGAACGCCGAAAAGCGCGCCATCCACACCAAGAACTGATTTCGTTACACTTCTCTTCCCTCCGGGAGCTTCTCTCTCACTCCCGGAGGGATCCTTTTCCCCACAGGAGGACATATGATGCAACACGCTGTACGCTATATGGAGACTCACTCCCAGAACCCGTACTACAACCTCGCCTTTGAGGAGTATGTGCTGACGCATCGCACCGAGGGCGACTACCTGCTGCTGTGGCAGAATGACAACACCATCGTGGTGGGGCAGAACCAGAACACCGAGGCGGAGATCAACCGTCCCTTTGTGGAGGAGCATCACATCAACGTGGTGCGCCGCAGCACCGGCGGCGGCGCCGTCTACCACGATCTGGGCAACCTGAATTACTCCTTCATCACCGATGCCGGGGATAAGGAGAGCATCAGCATAGCGCGCTTCACCCACCCGGTTGTCGAGGCGCTGAAGGGTCTGGGCCTGCAGGCGGAGGCCTCCGGCCGAAACGATATTCTGGTGGAGGGGCGCAAGGTCTCCGGCACGGCGCAGCGACTGTGCGGGAACCGCATCCTGCACCACGGCACGCTGCTGTTCGATGCCAATCCCGATATGGTCGCCGGCGCCCTGCAGGTGGATCCGGAGAAGTTCCGCTCCAAGAGCACAAAGTCCGTCCGCAGCCGTATCGGCAATATCCGCAGCTTCCTGAAGCAGGATATGGATATGCCCGCGTTTTGGGCGTATCTGAAGGATACTCTGGCCGGCAGCGGCATGGTGTTTGACGCGCTGACGCCGCAGGAGCTGGGAGAGGTGGAAAAGCGCAAGGCCGAAAAGTACGACACGTGGGAGTGGAACTACGGCCGCTCTCCGAAGTTTGATATGACCGGCAAGCGCTACTGGGATGGCGGCTGCCTGGAGGTCGGCGTCTCCGTTGCCCACGGCGTGATCACCGATGTGCGCTTCCACGGCGATTTTCTGGCAGTCTGCAGCATGGAGCCGCTGGTGGAGGCGCTGCGCGGCGTCCCCTTCCGCCGGGAGGACGTGCGCCGCGTGCTGGACAGCCAGCCGATGTCCGAGCTGTTCGGCGGCATCACGGAGGAGCAGGTGCTGGACACAATGTTCGGCAGCTGAACGGCTCCCGGAGCGCCTTCCGCTTGGAATAAAGCGGGTCGCAGGTCATCCTGACGGCACATCATTCCGACCGATTTTGCCATTTTATGGTAAAAGAACACGACAAAAAGAGTGCGGCAGTTCACCGTGAACTGCCGCACTCTTGCATCACCGTGGGGCAACGAGGACACCCAGACGCTGATCGATATTCTGGCGCAATACGACGTCAAGACCACATTTTTCGTGGTGGGCGACTGGGCGGAGAAGTATCCGGAATCCGTCAAGGCGCTCCACAACGCAGGGCACGAGGTCATGAGCCACTCCAACCACCACGACCACTACAACAGCCTGTCCACGCAGCAGATCATCGACGACGTGACCGCCAGCAACCAGCGCATCAGCGCCGCCACCGGCGTAACGCCCACGTTGATCCGCTGCCCCTACGGGGAGTACGACGACCACGTCATCGCCGCCATCCGCTCCATGGGCATGGAACCCATCCAGTGGGATGTGGACTCTCTGGACTGGAAGGACTACGACGCGGAGACGATATGCAAGCGGGTGACGTCCAAGGTGCAGCCGGGGAGCATCGTGCTGTTCCACAACGCCGCGCTGCACACGCCGGAGGCGCTGCCCACCATCCTCAGCTGTCTTATCAACGACGGCTACACCGTTGTGCCCATCAGCCAGCTGATCCTCGATACGCCCTACACCATCGACCACACCGGGCGGCAATTTCCGGTGGAGCATGCGGGGTAAGCGAAAGCCCCCTGTCTGCCGCGGTTAGCTGTCGGCATCCGCGGCACTCCGCAGGGCGCAGGGCAGTACACAGGCATATAGAGAAGCCCTCCGGCGCAGCCGGAGGGCTTCTGTTTGTATTGTGGCGACTGCTTTACGCCTTTATGGCGGGAAGCACCTGGAAATCACCATGGACGTCCTGTATGGCATCGCCATACTGCTTGAAGTACTCCAGGATCAGGTCGGACATCTCCGTGCCGATCTCCCGCACCATCGGGCAGCCTACATAGCAATCGTATCCGCCGGTTCCGCTGGCGCGGTAGCTGTTCAGGCAGATGGTGAACACATCGTCCGGCGCAACCGGCTTCCCAGCCACCGTCATCCGGATCACTCGCTGTCCCACCGGCTGGGAGATGTCGTAGGCGTAGGACACACCTGCGTAATAGTCATAGTTGTAATGCTCCACCTTCGGCTCCAGGAAGCAGTCGGAAACGCGCAGCGTCCCGTCATCGTTCCGGGTAAAATACTCCGCGCTGCGCTCCAGTGCCTGCCGCAGAACCGCTCCTGTAATCTGCAATACAGAGAGCGTGTTGGTGTAGGGATATGCGATCAACAGGTCGCGCCGCCGCACCACCTGCGGCAACCCCGCCACATCGTTGGCGAGACTGGATGCGGAAAGCTGCGCGCCGGTCGCCCAAAGCTGCACCGCATTGAACAGATCCGCAAGGCCGCTTCCCTCCGCCGCCATCCGCAGCGGCGTATCCGGCAGCAGCGGCTTGGGCAGGTGACCCACCACCTGATCCAGCCAATCCTGCGCGCCGTGCTCCATACCGGCGAACTCCTCCAGCCACTCCCGCCGGCAGGTGCCGGCCGCGGGGACGGTTTCACTTGTAAAGCGCTTTTTCCCTTCGGCGACTGCCGCTTCAATGCGCAGGAACTCCTGTCCCCGGTCGGTGGGCTGCACCACAAAGGTGCCGCACACCGTCTGACCGTGGACGGTCATGTGCTGGTGTCCGGTGAGCAGGATGTCAAAATCCAGCTCCTGACACAGCCGGTAGGCCACGTTCTCGTGGGTGGCGGACAGCACGCGGCCTGTGGCCAGATCCCGCTCGAAGCCTCCGTGATAGATACACAGCGTCACGTCCACCTGATCTCTCAGCTCATCCAGCGCCGCACGCGCGGCAGGAATGGGATCGCTGATGGTAACGCCGGACAGGTGCTCCGGCCGCTCCCAGATGTTCACATAGTCGGTAACGATGCCGACAATGCCGATCCGCAGCCCGTTTTCCAGCGTGTGGATCCGGGCGGGGAAGCGAACGCCCGCCCCGTCCCACCGGACGTTCTGGCAAACGCAGCGGGCGCGGAGGGTGTCGAGATAGCTGTCCAGATACGCCATGCCGTAGTTGAAATCATGATTTCCCAGCGTCACATAGTCATAGCCGCAGCGGTTCATCATTTCCGCAAACCGACCGGCATTGCCCAGTGTATCGTGGCAGAAGGCACCCAGCGGTGAACCCTGCAGAATGTCGCCGCCGTCGATGACCAGCGTGTTGCCGTCTTTCCGGAATTGGCTGGCGCATTTGAACAGCCCCATGTCCCGCTCCTCCCGGCTGCGGTAGTCGGTGGGGTAGATATATCCGTGAAGGTCAGAGGTGAAATAAATGGTGAATCTTTTTGCTTCCATGGCTCACCCCCGTGCCAGCTTGACGCGGATCCGGGACGAGATCCATTCGATGATCAGCACCAGCACGATCAGCCCCAGCAGGATAGCGCCCACCTCGTTCCAGCGGTAAGAGCTCATGGCGAAGATCAGCGGGGCGCCGATACCGCCGGCGCCGACCAGACCCAGCACCGTGGCATCACGCAGGTTCATGTCGAAGCGGTAGATGATGGTAGATGTAAAATCCGCCGTCAGCTGCGGCAGGATACCGTAGCGGATCTTCTGGAACGTGGTGCAGCCCGCAGCGTCCAGCGATTCCAGAATGCGCTTGTCCAGATCCTCGATGCTCTCAATGAACATCTTGGACACCATGCCGATAGAGCACAGCGACATGGTGAGCAGACCCGCAAAGGGGCCGGGGCCGGTGACGCGGATAAACATCAGGCCATAGACGAAAGCCGGAATGGTGCGGATGGCGGCGATGAGGATTCGCCCCACCAGTGCCAGCGGCTTCGGCACCAGATTGCTGGCAGAGATGAACGACAGGGGCAGCGAGATCACCGCGCCCACGATGGTGCCCAGAAAGGCGATGCAAAACGTCTCCAGCAGCAGGTAGGGCACGCCGTTGGTGCCCAGCGTGAACAGCAGCTTGCCGGAGGGGTGAAAAATGCCGGAAATGATGTTCCCCGCCACCTCCAGCCCGTTGCTGGTGGGGTTGCTGGTCTGTACGGCCGTACCCGACCAGGCCAGCAGGCAGGCCACGATGAACGCCGCCAGCAGCTGCCACAGCCAGGTTTTCGGCGCAGAGGCATAGGCTTTTTGAATTCTCTGTTCCATAATGTGCCTCCTTACGTCAAGCGCTTGCGCAGCCAGTGGCTGATGCCCTCAATGACCATAACGGTCAAAAACAGGACGATCAGGATCATGCCGAGACTGTCATATTCCCGCCAGCCGATCTTTTCATTCATGATAAGACCCAGGCCGCCTGCGCCCACATAGCCCAGGATCGACGCATAGCGCACATTGCCCTCCAGGCAGAACAGGGATACGGACAGATACGTAGGCAGCACCTGCGGGAACACCGCCGTAGTAAAGGCCTGCAGCCGCGTGGCGCCCAGCGCCTCCATCGCCTCGTAGGGGCCCATGTCCACCGTTTCGATGATCTCGAAAAGCTGCTTGCCCACATAGGCGAAGGTGAACACCGCGATGGCGCAGGTACCGGCCATGGTGCCCAGACCGAAGATATAGGTGGCGATCAGCGCGCACACCAGCGTGGGCAGCGTCCGCACCAGGCTGAGGAACAGCCGGACGATGAACACCACCACGCGATTTGTCACAATATTGCTGGCGGCAGCGATAGCGAAGGGGATCGCCAGCACCGCGCCCACGAAGGAGCCCAGGAAGGACATCTTGACAGTGTCCCACAGCGGCTGCCAGATCTTGGCCAGATACCCGGTGTTTGGCGGGAACATGGCCGTGAGAATGTCAAAGAATTTGCCGCCCTTTTTCACCAGCACCGCAAAGTCGAAACCGGTGATATGGACAGACAGCGCCCCCAGCGCCAGCACGATCAGGATGACCAGCGGCGCACGGCTGCGCTTTTCCTCCACCACCGTTCCGTTGGGCAGCGTGTAGCGGCGGGGCTTGAACAGACGGTCGTACAGGCTCATACGGTTTCCTCCGCCTGCGCGTCATCCCCGTAGATGGCATCCAGCACCTTCTGATCCACATTTGCAGAGGGGCCGTCATAGACGATCCTGCCGGCGCGGATACCGATAATGCGGTCTGCGTACTCCAACGCCAGCTCCACATGATGGATGTTCAGCAGGATGGAGATGCCCATCTCCTGATTGATGCGCACAAAGTCCTGCATCACCTGCTTGGCGGTGACCGGATCAAGGGCGGCCACCGGCTCGTCAGCCAGAATGATACGGGGATCCTGCGTCAGCGTGCGAGCCAGCGCCACACGCTGCTGCTGACCGCCGGACAGCTGGTCGGCGCGCATATAGGCCTTATCCAGGATCCCCACCTTGTCCAGCGACTCCAGCGCCTTGATTTTGTCCTCCTTCCGGAAGGTGCCCAGCAGCACCCTCCAGAACGGCATGTCCGGCACGCAGGCGGACAGCACGTTCTTGATGACGGTGGTTCGTGTCACCAGATTGAAGGACTGGAACACCATGCCGATGCCCCGGCGGAAGCGGCGCAGGCTCTTGCCTGACAGTGTGCTGACATCGGTGCCGTTTACCGTCAGCGTGCCGGCGGTGATCTGGTGCATCCGGTTCACCGACCGCAGCAGCGTGGACTTACCGGCGCCGGAGCGTCCGATAATGGCCACGAACTCGCCGTCCTGAATGGTCAGGTTCACGTCGTCCAGACCCACCGTTCCGTTGGGGTATACCTTGGATACATGGTCGAAAATGATCATACGGTCTCCTCTTTTCGTGAAATAAAAACGCGGGGAGGACAGCGGAAGGTTTGATCCTTACAGTCCTCCCCGCGCTTGGGAAAGTGCTTTAGTTAGCGGCAGTCAGCTCCTGAACGAGCTTCTGCGCGGCGCGCTCATTGTCGTAGTCGGAAGCCTGTGCCACCTGATAGCCGTTGTGGCTGTAGATCTTGATGACTTCCTTACCGGCATCGGTGTTGCCGATGTTGATGAACGCCTGCTGCAGGGCGGCGATCAGGTCGGCATCCATGATCTCGGAGTTCTTGCTGACGGAGATGGTGTCGTTGTAGATGGGGGCAGTGACGCCGATCACGCCGGTCTCCTCCCAGATGGAGCCCTCACGGCCGAACTCGGTGTTCCAACGCTCCGCATAGTCGCGGCGGGCATCGGCATAGGTCACCAGCACGTCCACCTGGCCGGAGGCCAGACGGGCAAAGGCGCTGGCATAGGAATCAGACTGCACGGCGCTCTTCAGATCGGAGATGCCCTTGCCGTAATGATCCTGCAGCCACAGGGCGGGATAGATGTAACCGGCGGGAGAAGAGGTGCCCATGATGCTCCAGTTGGCGCTGTCCAGATCCTCCCAGGTCAGCTCCTCACCGGCGTTGACCTTCTTCACCAGCTCCTGACCCTTGTCAGAGGGGCCGGCGATGAACAGGGCGCGGTAGGACACGGCCTGCTTGTCGGAAGCCTCGGTGGCCTGACCGTCGTTCCAGTCCTTGGCATTATCGGAATCCTTGCTCAGGCCGTCGCGGGTAGCGGTCAGAATGACCTCAGCGCCGTCATCGTACAGCACATAGGTGCCGCCGGGGATCAGACCCACATCGATGGTACCGGCCTCCAGGCCTTCGCCCACCGCCTCGTAGGTGGTGCCGACAGTGATCTCCACATCGCCCACTTCGTAGCCCAGCTTGGCCAGCTCGTCCTTCAGCATCTGCTTCAGGGGCTCGGTAGCGGTGATGATCTCCTCAGGCTCGCGGGAAGGCACGAAAGCGACCTTCAGCGTCTCGATCTTCTTGGCGCCGTCGGTATCGTCGGTGCCTTCGGTATTGGCCTTGTCGCCGCAGCCTGCCAGCAGACCCAGCGCCATGACCAGCGCCAACAGAAGCGCAATGATCTTTTTCATCTTTTTTCCTCCATAGTTGTCTTGTTGTTCCTGCGTACCGGCCACTCCCGCCGGACGCCTCCACAGTGCGGCACAGAAAAAGCGTGCCACACCGATGCTCAGTATAGCACACCTTCCCGGAGAAAGTTTTTCTGTTTTGGTAAAAAAAGTAATATCTTGTCAGCGATCCTTTCTGGCGAAGTAAAAAGCCACCAGCTCCTCGAACGCCAGGATCACATGTCCGAAGAAGGTGTTGGGCAGGCTCCCCGCCAGTGTTTGCCTGGAACCGTCCACCACGAACACGATGTCCGACATCTGCGCCAGAGTAGAATCGCTCCGCTTGGTAAAGGTGACGATCTTATGGCCGTTCTGCCGGGCATTGCGCACATCGTTCAGCACCGGGCTGGTCTCTCCGCTCTGGCTGACGGCAAACATTACCGGGGGCGCATCCTGACCGTCCTGCAGATGGTGCGCATCCCGGAACAGCATATAATCGTAGAAATGCACGTTATTGAATACCATAAAGCCGCAGATGGACAGCCGCTGGGCGATATAGGAGCCGACGATGTTGGAAAATCCCTCCCCTGTGGTGAACAGCTTGGCTGTGCGGGAACGATCCATCAGCTCGCAGAACTCTGTGATGAGCGACTCGGAATAGTTATCGATGAGATTCTTCAGCGGCTCGCTGTCGCGGGTTTCCCCGTGGGAGTCGAACTGACGGCTGAGGTAGTAGTACAGCTCGCTGTATCCGTCAAACCCCAGCCGCTTGCACATTTTAACGATGGAAGTGGGGGAAAGGAAGTTCTCGCTGGCGATCTGCTGGATGCCAACGCGCTTTTCGCCCCGCTCAATATGGGCGGTGATGCTGGTGATCACCTTTTTCTCGTCCTCGGAAAGCAAATTTGTCAACAGAAAATAGCCGTCGCCCACAGCTCATTCCTCCTTGCCGCGCTTTTGTGTTCAGTTCTTTCCCACATTATAGCAAACCGCGGGGCATCTTGCAATACGGTGCGAAGGGGGCATCGGTCATTTTGCCCCGCATTTCCCGCGGCTGCGGAATATAAAAGCCCGCCGCATTAGGCCGCCTGGCATAAGAAAACATACGCCGCAAAAGGCGCGTTTGGCGCAGCCCCATCGTTGCGCCGCCTTGACAGACATCCAGTATGCCTGCGGCGACGCGCCTCGGCTCTGCACAAAACGCGCTCTTTTTCGGTGCGAAGCAGTTTTGCCAAAGTAAATTCGAGCTGAAATTGGCTGCAAAAACGCCCGCATGCTGACGCATGCGGGCGTTTTTTCGGTCGATTTCAGCCGGATAGACACAGGCAAAACCGTGTGTTTTCTTGTGTCAGGCGGCCTTTATGCGGCGGGCTTTGTGCGCTATAATATCAGTCGATGTTCTTGAGCTTGGCGCAGCGCTCCGTCTCCACCTGCAGCACCGAAGCCACGGTGTGGCGGCCGAAGTCGTCCAGCTGGGCATACTGCGTCAGCAGCTTCTCGGTATCGTCGGTCAGATAGAAGGCCGCGTCGTCGGCCATGGCCTTGATGCCCAGGAGCTTGCATATCTTCATGACAGTATCAAAAGAGGAGCCGCCCACGCCGTTATGGAGGGCGCTGTTAATGGTGGACAGGGGTACGCCTACTGCAAAGGCAAACTGCCGCACGCTCCGGTACTGCCGCGCGATCTCCTCGCGCACGATGTTCGTCAGATTATCCATGATTCGTCCTCCGCTTCACTTAAATATATTATTCAGGGTTTTCCTATTATTTCCAATTACAGGCAATTGTATTATAACACCCTTTCGCCGCTTCGACAACCGGAAATCTGTTATTTAATAAAAAATTTAATTTTTCCCCGCCGTCCGAAAAATTTCCGGCGCAAATTACCCTTTCCTTCTCCGGGAAAGCATGGTACAATGCACCTATGAGGTGTCGTTTTCTATGAGTGACAAGAAGAAATTTCCCCGCACCGGCTTCGGCCGCCTGGCCGGCGACATGGTGCGGCGCTATTATACCCACGACGTGGCGCGGGACAGCGCGGCGCTGACCTATTACCTGCTGTTCGCCATATTCCCGCTGCTGATCTTCATCAGCACGCTGCTGGGCCTTCTGGAGCTGGACGGCGCGTATATCGCCTCCGTGCTGGAGCCGCTGCTGCCGGCGGACGTGCTGAATGTGCTGCAATCGTATCTGGACTACGTGTCCGCCAACCAGAGCCGGCAGCTGCTGTGGTTCAGTCTGGTATTCTCCATCTGGTTCCCCATGCGGGCGGCGGGCTGCCTGATGCACTCGGTGCGCAAGGCCTTCGGCTGCGGCGCGCCGGAGAGCATGTGGCGCAGCCAGCTGCGCATCCTGCTGTTCACCGTGTGCCTGATCCTCAGCATCGCCATTACGCTGGTGCTGGTGGTGGTCGGCCGCACGGTGCTGGAATTCGCCGGGCGGATCATCACCGTGTCGGAGGCGTTCATCACCGCGTGGAGCTATCTGCGCTTTGTGGCGCTGGCGCTGGTGATGACCGTGCTGCTGGTGCTGCTGTATATGCTCTCGCAGGGGCGGCGGCGTCCGCTGCGGGAGGTGCTGCCCGGCGTGGGCAGCTCGCTGGCGGCATGGCTGGTGCTGAGCATGGCCTTCTCCTATTATGTGGAGCATGTGGGACAATATTCCGTGCTGTACGGCTCCATCGCCACGGTGATCGTGGTGCTGCTGTGGCTGTACATGTCGGGGCAGATACTGGTACTGGGCGCGGAGTTCTCCGCCGCCCTCATTGACAGAGAGACGACCGCCGCCCCGTTGGGCGAGGAGGAGGGCAAATGAAGATCATCATCGTAGGCTGCGGCAAGGTGGGCTATGCCATCGCCCAGCAGCTGACGCAGGAGAAGCACGACATCACGCTGGTGGATGACGAGGCCGCTCACCTGAGCCGGGCGGACAACACGCTGGACGCCATGTGCATCCACGGCAACGGCGCGTCCATCAGCGTGCTGATGGAGGCCGGGGCGCGGGAGGCCGATCTGGTCATCGCCGTCACCGGCGTGGACGAGACGAATCTGGTGTGCAGCCTGATCGCCAAAAGCGTGGGCGCGCAGCACACCATCGCCCGGGTACGGAACCCGGAATACCGCCGGGACGCGGACATGCTCAAGCGGGAGATCGGGCTGGACATGGTCATCAACCCCGATCTGGCGGCGGCGGAGGAGATCGCGCGGATCCTCAGCTTCCCGGCGGCCATCTCCGTGGAGCCGTTTGCCGGCGGGCGCATCGACATGATCGGCTTCCAGATGAACCCGGACGACACCATCCTCGGCCGCACCCTCAGCGACTTTCACCGGGAGCGGGTGGCGGAGGTGCTGATCTGCGCGGCGCAGCGGGGCGACGAGTTCCTCATCCCCAACGGCGCCTTTGTGCCGCAGGCGGATGACCGGCTGTATATGGTGGGCAGCAAGGCGGAGCTGCACAAGATGCTCAAGCACATGGGGCGCAGCCTGCAGCGGGTGAAGGACGTGTCGATCTTAGGCGGCAGCCGCATCAGCATGTACCTGAGCTGGGAGCTGGCGCGGGCTGGCACACGGGTACACATTGTGGAGCAGGATCATGACAAGTGCCTGCGCCTGTCCCAGGAGCTGCCGGACGCCATGATCATCGAGGGCGACGGCACGGACAACGACATGATCCGGTCGGAGAATCTGTTCGGTGCCGACGGCTTCGTGGCGCTGACGGGGCGGGACGAGGAGAACCTGCTGATGGCGCTGGCGGCGCGGCGCGCCGGGGTGAAAAAGGTGCTGGCCAAGATGACCCGCCCCAACTACATGGATCTGGTGCAGGAGACGGGGCTGGGCAGCATCATCAGCCCCAAGGACATCATCGCCAACCAGATCACCCGCTACGTCCGGGCGCTGGCCAACTCCCAGGGCATGGCGGTGGAGTCGCTGTACAAGCTGCTGGGCGGCAAGGTGGAGGCGCTGGAGTTCACCGCGAAAAACGACGGCTACGGCATCCTGCACACGCCGCTGATGAAGCTGCCCCTGCGCCACGGCGTGCTGCTGGCGGCCATCGTGCGGGAGGGGCGCATCATCATCCCCGGCGGCATGACCACCATCGAGCCGGGGGATCACGTGCTGGTGGTGACAAACGTCATGGGTCTGACGGACTTGAAGCATATTCTGGCGTAAGCGCCGCGTAAAAAAAGAACCGCCCGCAGGCGGTTCTTTTTTTGTTAGGGATGTTTACTTGGCAACAATGGTGTACCAGGTGTCGCTGCTGTGCGTTTCAGTTACGACCTTGTAGCCATCGGCCACGAAATTGCCGCCCAGATTGTCGTCACCCTTAGAAGGATCATAGTTGACAAACGTGCCCCCCTTGACGGTGATGGTGCCGGGGTTGTTGTTTTTCTGGTTCAGCACGTAATAGAAATTACTGTAAGCATAGTCGGTGTAGAAGAAACCGCCCTCGATGGTGATGTTGCCTCCGGTAGAGTAGATGACAGCATTACCGTTTCCATCGGCATCGCCGCCTACGGTGAAAGTGCCACCCTTGATGGTAACATCGCCCCCTACGAAATCACAATGGGCGGACAGTCCGTCCGCCCCTACAACGGGACGTCGAGGACGCCGTCCCCTACATACGGTTTATTGCCAGCGCTACGCGGCGGGACACATGGGTCCCGCCCTACAGGATCATTTCGCAGGGGGCGGCGTTCCCCCCACATGTACACGCGGCTGTCTACACCCTCTCATACGCCCGGCGGGGCGTGCCGTCGGCCACGGTGATGACCCCCGTGTACACGAACCCGGCGCGCTCCAGGCAGCGCCGCATGGGGCGGTTGGCCTCGTGGGTGTCCGCCCGCAGGTGGGGGATGCGCCCCCACGCCCAGTCCACCGCGTCGGACAGCACACCGCTGTGGGTGCCGTCGCTGCCCAGCCGGTGCAGCGTGCCGTAGGGCGTCCCGCCGTCCAGCCACGCGCCGTCGATGACCTGATAGGTGGGGTCGTCCCCGATGATGAAGGCGAACACGGCGTACACGCCGCCTGCGTCCTCCATCACATACAGCTGTCCGGCGGCCACGTCCGCCCGCAGCAGCTCCTCGGAGGGATAGCCGTTGACCCACTGGACGGCGTTGCCCCGGCTGCGCATGAACCGCCGGGCGCTGTCGTAGATGTCCAGCGCCCTCCTGATATCCGTATATTCCGCTTTTCGTATCATGTCAGTTTTTCAGGCTTTGCAGCGGCGCGGGGATGCGCCCGCCCCGTGCTATGAAGTCGGCGGAGGACGCCTCGTGCACCGGCATGACCGGCGCGCTGCCCAGCAGACCGCCCATCTCCACGGTGTCGCCCACGTCCGCGCCCTCCACGGGGATCACGCGCACGGCGGTGGTCTTGCTGTTGACCATGCCCACGGCGGCCTCGTCCGCGATGATGGCGGAGATGGTCTCCGCCGTGGTGCTGCCGGGCACGGCGATCATATCCAGTCCCACGGAGCACACGCAGGTCATGGCCTCCAGCTTGTCGATGGTCAGGGTGCCGTCCAGCGCGGCGGCGATCATGCCCTCGTCCTCGGACACGGGGATAAACGCGCCGGACAGACCGCCCACATGGCCGCTGGCCATAACGCCGCCCTTCTTCACGGCGTCGTTCAGCAGCGCCAGCGCCGCGGTGGTGCCGTGGGTACCGCAGACGGCCAGACCCATCTCCTCCAGAATACGCGCCACGCTGTCGCCCACCGCCGGGGTGGGAGCCAGCGACAGATCCACGATGCCGAAGGGCACATCCAGCCGGCGGCTGGCCTCGGACGCCACCATCTGACCCATGCGGGTGATCTGGAAGGCGGTCTTTTTGATGGTCTCCGCCACCACGTCGAAGGGCTGTCCCTTGCACTGCTGCAGGGCGTGGTACACCACACCGGGGCCGGACACGCCCACGTTGATGACGGTGTCGGCCTCGCCCACGCCGTGGAACGCGCCGGCCATGAAGGGGTTGTCCTCCACGGCGTTGCAGAACACCACCAGCTTGGCGCAGCCCAGCCCGTCCTGATGGCGGGTCAGGTGCGCCGTCTCCTTGATGATGCGTCCCATCTGCGCCACGGCGTCCATGTTGATACCAGCCTTTGTGCTGCCCACGTTGACGCTGGAGCACACCAGCTCCGTCTGCGCCAGCGCCTGGGGAATCGATGCCAGCAGCCGCCGGTCACCGGTGGTGAAGCCCTTCTGCACCAGCGCGGAATAGCCGCCGATAAAGTTGACGCCGCAGGTCTTGGCGGCTCTGTCCAGCGTCAGCGCCAGCGGGACGAAGTCCTCGCCTTTGCAGGCCGCGCCCGCGATGGCCATAGGTGTGACGGAGATGCGCTTGTTGACGATGGGGATGCCGAACTCGCTCTCGATCTCGCAGCCGGTCTGCACCAGCTTCTCGGCGCGGGAGCAGATCTTGTCGTAGATCTTGTCGCAGCAGCGGCGCATGTCCTCATCGGCGCAGTCCAGCAGGGAGATGCCCATGGTGATGGTGCGGATGTCCAGATGCTGCTTGTCCACCATGGCGATGGTGTCGAATATATTTTGCAGACTCAGCATGGCGGCACCTCTTTACAGCTTGTGCATGGCGTCGAAGATGTCCTCCCGCTGGATGCGGATGGACAGCCCCCGGCTCTCGCCGTACTCTTTCAGGCTGGCGCGCAGCGTGTCAAAGGGCGCCCCGCACTCCGCCAGATCCACCACCATCATCATGGTAAAATAGCCCTCCATGATGGTCTGGCTGATGTCCAGCACGTTGATGCGGTTGTCCGCCAGCGTGTTGCACACACCGGCGATGATGCCCACCTGATCCTTACCCACAACGGTGACGATCGCTTTCATACCTATATACTCCTTTCAGGTCGTTTTTGTTTTAGCGCCCTCCTGCCGATGGCAAGCCGACGATGGCGTATCGGGTATACGCCGAGGGAGCTTGACGATGGCAGGGCGCAGGAGGTGCGGTTTTCGGAAAACCGATGGATCCTGCGTTCTGCCGATGGCAAGCCGACGATGGCGTATCGGGTATACGTCGAGGAGGCTTGACGATGGCAGGGCGCAGGAGGCGCGGTTTTCTACTCCAGCTCGTCCAGTGTCAGCGAGTAGCTTGGCAAAAAATGCTCCCGGAAATAGTCCAGCTCCGGCAGGCGCATGGCGTCCATGGCGGCGGCGGTCTGGGCGGCGGCCTGACGGAACTCGTTGTTGCCGGCCTTCAGCTCCTCGATGCACTTGATGTGCGCGGACAGCTTGTCCGCCGCCTTGACCAGCTCCTCCACCTCCGGATCGGCCGGGTGCAGTGCGTCCTCGTAGGTGGGGCGCAGCTCCGGAGGCAGCATGCCCAGCAGTTTTTCCTCCGCCACCTGCTCCACGGCCTTGTACGCCTGACGGATGGCGGGGTTGTAATATTTGATAGGGGTGGGCATGTCGCCGGTGAGGATCTCCCCGGCGTCGTGGTACAGCGCAGCCACGGCCACCGCACCGGCGTCCACCTGCCCGCCGAATTTCTCGTTGCGCAGCACCGCCAGCGCGTGCGCCAGCACCGCCACCTGATGGCTGTGCTCCTGGATGTTCTCGGTATAGCTGTTGCGCATCAGCGCCCAGCGCTGGATGAAGCGCATGCGGTTGATATAGGCGAAAAAGTGATTCATGTTATGTCAACTCCCCTATCAGCATATCGCCGTCAGTTCCCGTTATCTTCACGTTGAGAACTTTGTTATGTAAATCTCCCCCCCGCACGCCCGTTTCGCAGTAGTTGGGGGCGTGACCGGTGTAATAGCCGTCCTTCTCCTGCTCGAACAGCACCGGATACACCTGCCCCACGCAGCCCTCCAGATACGCCCGGTGCATCTGCGATGCCACCTCTGCGGCGCGGGCGGCGCGGCGCTCCTTCACGGCGGCGCTGAGCTGCTCCATGGCAGCGGCCTTGGTGCCGGGGCGGATGGAGTAGGGGAAGATGTGCATGGCGGCGAAGCCACACCGTTCGATAAAGGCCAGCGTCCGGGCGAATTCCTCCTCCGTCTCGCCGGGAAAGCCGCAGATCAGGTCGGTGGTCACGGCGGGACGGTCGAAATACGCACGCAGCAGCGTGACGGACTGGTAAAACCGCGCCGTGTCGTATTTGCGGTTCATGCGGCGCAGCGTCTCGTCGCAGCCGGATTGCAGGGACAGGTGGAAGTGCGGGCACAGGTTGGGCAGCTTCGATGCCCGGCGGCAGAAGTCCTCCGTAATGGTGCGCGGCTCCAGACTGCCCAGCCGCAGGCGCATATCTCCGGCGGCGGCGGACACCGCCTCCAAAAGGTCGATGAGCGTCTCGCCGGTTTTCAGGTCGTGTCCCCAGCTGGATATCTCGATGCCGGTGAACACCAGCTCCCGATAGCCCTCCTGCCGCAGCTGCGCCGTCTGCTCCACGGCGACGGCCTTGGGCAGAGAGCGGACGCCGCCCCGGGCGTAGGGGATGATGCAGTAGGTGCAGAAGTTCACGCAGCCGTCCTCCACCTTCAGCATGGCGCGGGTGCGCTCCGCCATGCCGCCGGCGGGCAGCACCTCGAAGTCCCGGCGGCGCAGGGCATCGTCCAGCAGGGTCAGGGGCTGTTTCTCCCCCGCCGCCTGCTCGAATAAGTCCAGAAACGCCATGCGGTCGCCGGTACCGGCGATCAGGTCGATGTCCAGCCCGGCGGCCTCGTCGGGGTGGGTCTGGACATAGCAGCCGCAGGCGGCCACCACCGCGGCGGGGTTCCGCTTTTTGCAGCGGCGGATCATCTGGCGGGACTTCTTGTCGCTGACGGCGGTGACGGAGCAGGTGTTGACGATATAGCCGTCGGCCTCCTCCTCGAAGGGCACCAGCTCATGTCCCCGGCGCAGCAGCTCCTGCTCCATGGCCTGCGTTTCATATTGGTTGACCTTGCAGCCCAAGGTGTAGATCGCAACACGCATCTTGCACTTTCCTTTTATCTATCGTATAATAATGTTTCACGGCGGTATGCTTCCGCCGGATGTATCGGTATATTATACTTCATTTCACCGGGTCTGACAAGTACCGGCTTAGGAAAACAGGAGGCCTCCCATGATCTATCTCGACAATGCTGCCACCACGCCGGTGCCCCGCGCCGTGGCCGATGCCATGTATCAGGTGCTGACGGAGCAGTTCGGCAATCCCTCCTCCCAGTATCCCATGGGCGTGGAGATGAAAGCCGCCGTGGAGCGCTGGCGCGCCGTCATCGCCGGGGCGCTGGGGTGTAAAGCGGAGCATCTGTATTTCACCTCCTGCGGCACGGAGAGCGACAACTGGGCGATACAGGCCGCCCTGTGGCAGAACCGGCACAAGGGCAAGCACATCATCACCACCGCTGTGGAGCACAGCGCCGTGCTGGAGCCGTGCAGATGGCTGGCGCAGCAGGGCTATGAGATCACCTGCCTGAAGCCGGGGCGGGACGGGAATATCACTGTGGAGCAGGTGGCCGCCGCCCTGCGGGAGGACACGGCGCTGGTGTCCATGATGCTGGTGAACAACGAGACGGGCTGCGTGTTCCCTGTACGGGAGACGGCGGTGCTGCTGCGGGAGAAGAACTCCCCCGCCCTGCTGCACTGCGACGCGGTGCAGGGCTTCATGAAGGTGGACTGCGACCCGGAGGGCTGGGGCGTGGACATGATGAGCCTGTCCGCCCACAAGCTGGGCGGACCCAAGGGGATCGGCGCGCTGTACATCGGCGGACGGATGCGGAATCCCCGTCCCCTGCTGCCCGGCGGCGGGCAGGAGCGCGGCCTGCGCTCCGGTACGGAGGCCACGGCGCAGATCGCCGGGTTCGCCAAGGCCGTAGAGCTGCGGCAGGAGCACTATGAGGAAAAGCTGGCGCACATGGCGGCGCTGAAGGAATACTGCCGGGCAAAGCTGCTGGACATGGGCGGCGTTGTGCCGGTGGGCAGCGGTACCGCGCCCCACATTCTGGCGGTGTCGCTGGTGGGCTATCCCAGCGCCAACATCGTCACCGAGCTGGGCGCGCAGGGGATCTGCATCTCCGCCGGCTCCGCCTGCCATCAGGGGAAGGCCAGCCATGTGGTGTCCGCCCTGGGGCTGGATAAGAAAACGGCGGCGGGCGTGATCCGCATCTCCTTCTCCCCCGACAATACGAACGAGGACGTGGACGCCCTGTGCGCGGCGCTGAAGGCGCACCGGGACTCCCGGTTCCCCATGCTATGATATCCGAGGTGAACTATGTTTCAGGCATTGAAGCGCGATAAGGCGTTTTACAGCTATCTGGTGCGGCTGACCGCACCCATCGCCCTGCAGAATCTCATCACGTTTTCGCTGGGTCTGATCGACACGCTGATGGTCAGTCAGCTGGGCAACAACGAAATGGCGGCGGTAACGGCGGCCAACGTGCCGGTGTTCCTGCTGATTTCCATCGTGTTCGGCGTGCAGTCCGGCGTGGGCATCCTCATCAGCCAGTACTGGGGCAAGCGCGACCTGAAGAGCATCAGCCGCGCCATCGGCGTGGCGTCGTTCCTGGGTGTGGCGCTGGCGCTGGTGGTGGCCGTGGTGCTGTTCCTCTGGCCGGTGCAGATCATGGATCTCATGAGCAACAAGCACCACCTGTCCCTGCTGGGCGCGCCGTACCTGCGGGTCATCGGCTTTTCCTATGTGTTCAACATGCTGTCGTCCATCTACGTCAGCGCCCAGCGCAGCGTGGAGAATTCCAGCTTCGGCATGAAGCTGTTCGGCATGTCCACTATCCTCAACACCGGCATGAACTATCTGCTGATCTTCGGCAAGTGCGGCTTCCCCATGCTGGGCGTGGAGGGCGCAGCCATCGCCACGCTGCTCAGCCGCGTGGCGGAGTTCGTTGTCTGCCTGATCTGCGCCCTGCGCAGCCGGGTCATCCCGCTGGATTGGAAGGCGCTGGCGCGTCCCGGCGGCGAGATGCTGCGGCGCTTCGTGAAATACTCCTCCCCTGTGCTGGTGAACGAGCTGTTCTGGGGTCTGGGCAACAGCCTGCTGACGGTCATTCTGGGTCACACGGTCATCTCCGTGGAGTTCCTGGCGGCCAACGCCGTTATGGGCAACCTGAACCGGCTGTTCCTGGTGGTCTGCTTCGGTCTGGGCGCAGCCACCGCCGTCATGGTGGGCAAGGCCATCGGCGAGGGGCAAAGCCGGGAGGAGCTGATGGCGCTGTCCCGGACGCTGTCGTGGGTGACGATCCTTGTGGGCGTTGTGCTGGCTGTGGTGGCGCTGGCGCTGGTGCCCCTGCTGTTCCAGCCGGTGATCTTCCCGCTGTTCAAGCTGGAAGGGCTCAGCGCACATCTGGCCACCACGCTGGCGGTGACAGGCTTCGCCTGCATCCCCTTCCACGCCTATTCCATCTCCGCCGTCACCGGTATCCTCCGGGCAGGCGGCGACGTATTCTGGTCCACAGCGCTGGATCTGGGTCCCCAGTGGCTGATCGCCCTGCCTCTGACGGCGCTTTTAGGTCTGGTGCTGAACGCCGACCCGTGGTTCGTGTCGCTGGCGATACAGGCCGAGAGCTTTGTCAAATGCCCCATCTGCCTGTGGCGCATCCGGTCGGAGAAGTGGATCCATGACGTGACGCTGCCGGAGGGTCAGTCATGAGCGGTCTGTTCGTCTGTCCCCTGTGCGGCGGCGCACTGGAACGGCAGGGCGGCAGCTATCTGTGCCCCAACGGACACTGCCACGATGTGGCCAAAGAGGGCTACACCTACCTGCTGCCGGTAAATCGGCGGCACTCCAAGGCGCCCGGCGACGACAAGGCCATGACTGCGGCACGGCACGCCTTTCTGGAAAAGGGTTACTACGCCCCGCTGCGTGAGAAATTATGTCAACTTGCTGTGGGGCTGACCGGCGATGCCCCTGCGGTGCTGGACAACGGCTGCGGCGAGGGCTACTACACCGCCGGTATCTATCAGGCGCTGTGCGCAGCGGGCAAAGCGCCCCGCATGGCCGGTATCGACATCTCCAAGCCCATTCTCCGGCTGGCTGCCAGGCGGGAAAAGAGCATTGACTTCGCCGTGGCGTCCTCCTACCGTCTGCCGGTGGCGGACAGCAGCATCGACCTGCTGGTGAACTGCTTCTCCCCGCTGGCCATCGAGGAATTCCGCCGGGTGCTGCGTCCGGGTGGCTGCTTTGTGTATGTGGTGCCCGGCGCCATGCACCTGTGGGAGATGAAGCAGGTGCTCTACGAGCACCCCTACCCCAACGAGGTGAAGGAGACGCCCTACGAGGGCTTCCGGTACCTGCGCATCGACCATGTATCCGGCATGCTGCATCTGGACTGCCCGGAGGACATTCAGGCGCTGTTCGGCATGACGCCCTATTGCTGGAAAACGCCCCGATCGGGCAAGGAAGCATTATGTAAACTCAAAGAACTGGACTGCCGTATGGCGTTCGACATCCATGTATTTCAACGGGAGGGGGACTGACCATGGACTATGTGACTGAACCGCGCCGCCTGCGCCGGCGGCGCAGACCCGCGCCGCTGCTGCTGCTGATACTGGCGGCGGTGGTCGTTATGGGCCTGCTGGCAGCGGTAGTGCTGTCCCTGCGGGACAGACGCAGCCAGCCGGAGCCGGAAGCGGATCCCCACGCCGGACAGGTGTACGTCAACGACGGCGCCAACATGGTCTGGCTGACGCCCCATGAGGGCTTCCCCGTCAGCGCCCTGCCGCAGGAGGACTTCCGCCGGGACGAAAACGAGGACGGCACCCCCGGCCAGCGCGTCCGGTACATCGGCGCGGACTACGCCACCCGCTGGGGCGTGGACGTGTCCAACTATCAGGGCGCCATCGACTGGGCGGCGCTGAAGGCGCAGGGCGTGGAGTTCGCCTATCTGCGCATCGGTCTGCGGGGCTACGGCGAGGCGGGCACCCTGTACCCTGACCGCTCCTTTGTCCGCTACTACGAGGGCGCACAGGCCGCCGGCATCGATGTGGGCGTGTATATGTTCTCTCAGGCCACCACGCCGCTGGAGGCCGCCGAGGAGGCGCTGTATGTGCAGCAGCTTCTGGACGGGCGGGAGCTGCAGCTGCCGGTGTACTACGACTGGGAGCCGGTTTTGCAGGAGGATTCCCGCACGCTGGACAGCAGCCGTCTGCTGCTGTCCGCGCAGGCGCGGGTATTCTGTGAGCTGATAGAAAAGTCCGGCTACGACGCCGGCGTGTACATGAACCGCCAGCAGGGGTATTACCGTTACGACCTGAAGACCCTGTCCCCCTACAAGCTGTGGATCGCCGACTACGGCGACTGGCCGGACTTCTACTACCGCTTCGACGTATGGCAGTACGCGGCGGACGGGCGGCTGGACGGCGTCAGCGAGATCCTGGATCTAAACGTGGAGTTCGTGCCTGTAGGCTGACAAAAAAAGAACCGGCTCACGCCGGTTCTTTTTTGTGTCTGTAGGGGCGGACGACTCTGTCCGCCCCTTTGCAAAATATCTTTACCGCCCGCAATGCTGCGGCCTTTTATTTGAACAGCCTTCCGCACAGCCAGTTGGTGAAGGGCGCGGCGGCGAACATGTTCCAGAAGAATGCCATGGGGAAGTTCTTGATGAGCGTCCCCACCCAGATGACGGGCAGCTGCCCCACCGGTGCGCCGCCCAAGATCATGCTGAAAATGATGGCGGCCATCAGGGACATGGACGGACACATGACCAGCACAGTGCAGCCCTGCCGCATAAGGCGGCAGAAAAACGGGTTGTCCTTTTCCGGATCACACACCTTGCCCGCCAGCTTTGCGCCCAGTCGGTTGCCCCACAGCTCCGACACCAGAATGACGATCAGCCCCATGAACAGCGCCTCCGCCAGCGCCTTGCCAACGATGCCGTAGGTGAGATTGGTAAACCCGCCCGGCTGCAGATGCACGCCCTGCTGGATGGCGTTGTTGTATATCTCCATGCCGATGGCCATGCTGTACGACATGATGAGTCCGAAAACGATCCCTTGTGTTTTGTTCTTTGGCATTGTAGCTTCCTCCATAAAAATAAAAAGCGCACCGCCCGCAGGCGATACGCTTCGCAGGCACTTCCGTGCGCTACGCGTCTGTATTCTTTTACCACACCCGGCGAGAAATGTCAACAGCTCGGAGACGTAATGCACGCATTATGTCAACTCATTTTTCCGCCGCCATCGACAGTGCCATCGCCCCCCTGCGAAAGGACAGGCGAGCGTGTCCGCATAACGGATGTAGGGGACGGCGTCCTCGACGTCCCTCATACCGCGACAACCAAAAGACCGGCTTTCGCCGGTCTTTTGGTTTACATAATTTAGTTCTTCTTCCCGTGCTGCGCCTTCATGCGCCGCTCGTGATTCAGGATGGTCTTGCGGATGCGCAGGTTTTTGGGCGTGACCTCCAGCAGCTCGTCGTCCGCCAGAAATTCCAGGCACTGCTCCAGACTCAGCTTCCGGGGCGGCACAAGGCGCAGGGCGTCGTCGCTGCCGGCGGCGCGGGTGTTGGTCAGCTGCTTTTTCTTGCAGACGTTCACCACGATGTCTTCCTGCTTGGGGCTGACGCCCACCACCATGCCCTCATACACGTCCACATTGGCGCCGATAAACAGCACACCGCGCTCCTGCGCGTTGAACAGGCCGTAGGTGATGGATTCGCCCGTCTCGCTGGCCACCAGAGAGCCGGTGTTGCGGCGGGTCAGCTCACCCTTATAGGGCGCGTAGCTGTCGAACACGCTGGCCATGATGCCCTCGCCGCGGGTATCAGTCAGGAACTCGTTGCGGTAGCCGAACAGTCCGCGGCTGGGAACAAGGAACTCGATCTTCATGCGGCTGCCGATGGGAGTCATCTCCTGCATGTCGGCCTTGCGGGTACCCAGCTTTTCGATGACGGCGCCCACGCTCTCCGCGGGGACATCCACCACCAGGCGCTCGATAGGCTCGCACTTCTTGCCGTCGATGGTCTGGTACAGCACGCGCGGGGGCGATACCTGGAACTCATACCCCTCGCGGCGCATAGTCTCGATCAGGATGGACAGACTCATCTCGCCGCGTCCCGCCACGTTGAAGGCGTCCATGGCGCCCTCGATCTCGCTGACCCGCAGGGACACGTCCTTCAGTGTCTCGCGGAACAGCCGGTCGCGCAGCTGGCGGCTGGTGACGAACTTGCCCTCCCGCCCGGCAAAGGGACTGTCGTTGACGGAGAAGGTCATCTCCACCGTGGGGGCGCTGATTTTCACGAAGGGCAGCGGCTCCACACAGTCGGGAGCGCAGATGGTGTCGCCGATGGTGATATCGCCGATGCCGCTGAGGGCGATGATGTTGCCCGCCGTGGCCTCGGTGATGGGCACCTTACCCAGCCCGGCGAACTCGTACATGCTGACGGCCTTGGCTTTCTTGGCCGGGGCGTCGGGATCGTGGTAGTTGCACACGGCGATCTCCTGATTCTGCTTCAGCACGCCCCGCTCGATGCGGCCGATGGCGATACGTCCCACAAAGTCGTTGTAGTCGATGGAGCTGACCAGCATTTGGAAGGGCTGGTCAAGGTCGGCCTCCGGCGCGGGAATGTAGTCCAGAATGGTGTCGAACAGCGGCTTCAGGTCGGTGCCCACCACGTCGGGGGAATAGCTGGCGGTGCCGTTGCGGGCGGAGCAGAACAGCATGGGGCTGTCCAGCTGCTCGTCGGTGGCGTCCAGATCCAGCAGCAGCTCCAGCACCTCGTCGATGACCTCGTGGATGCGCTGGTCGGGCCGGTCGATCTTGTTGATGACCACGATGACGCGATGACCCAGCTCCAGCGCCCGGCTCAGCACGAACCGCGTCTGGGGCATGGGGCCCTCGGCGGCGTCCACCAGCAGGATGACGCCGTTGACCATCTTCAGGATACGCTCCACCTCGCCGCCGAAGTCGGCATGACCCGGCGTGTCCACGATGTTGATCTTGGTGTCGCCGTACTGGATGGCGGTGTTCTTGGCCAGAATGGTGATGCCGCGCTCCCGCTCCAGGTCGTTGGAGTCCATGACGCGCTCCACCGTCTCCTGATTCTCGCGGTATACGCCGCCCTGCTTGAGCATCTGATCCACCAGCGTTGTCTTGCCGTGGTCAACGTGGGCGATAATGGCTACGTTTCTCAGTTTCTCGTTCTGCAAAGGTAAAAACCCCTTTCTCTTGGGCAAATTCATTAACCTACGTATTATATGCCCACAAACGCCCGATTGCAAGAGCTTTCGCCAACTTTTTTCCCATCTCCGCGTTGACAAACACCCCTGCTTGGGGTACAATACCAGTTGCACACGCCTCCGTAGCTCAGCTGGATAGAGCACACGCCTCCTAAGGTTGCGTTACAACGGCCACCTCAAAAAAAACTAAATAAGGGATTGC
>ENA-UOJE01000607-UOJE01000607.1-human-gut-metagenome-genome-assembly--contig:-C23-NODE-607-length-39207-cov-28.159200_pt1 | contig 39207 bp, 78 predicted proteins | sample MGYA00242341_ERZ723888 | MGnify/ENA metagenome assembly ERZ723888 | reverse complement strand
AACGCCTACGTTAAAATATAACTAACCCCCCGGCATTTGCCGAGGGGTTAAGTTTAGCTTTCCAATTTCCGCATGACGCTATTATAAACCCGCTCGTTGACCACTTTCAAGCTGTCCATCAGCTCGTCCATGACCTCCCACGCACGGGCTGGGTCAACGTTAGATACCGCTCGGAGGAAATCGCTGTCAGGCGCGGGGGCCTCAGAATACGCCTCGATCATGCGAGATTCCCTCACCGGCTCCCGGTTCTGGTTTTGGATGGTATACAGCGCCGCCAGCTTTTCATAGTTCGCCCAGCTGGACTCCTCTGTTTCTAACCGCTTGATCCATAGCGCCAGTTCTCGCTCGTCAATCATTGGGGCCTACCCCCTTTATTCCTCCATCATGTCCATTGCACGGCGCAGGGCGTCCTTGATGCGGTCATCGTCGGTCTCCCGCATCATATCGTTGATCTGGCTACGCAGATGATCGGTGGCGTCCGTGCGGCTGTAATGGCCACGGACATAATGTCTCCGGGCATAGGAGCTGCCACGGCTGTAGCCACGCAGGTCATCGTCCAGATAGCGCCCGGAATAGCCACGCTCGTCCATTGCCTCGATCTTGTCGATGTTTTTGATGGTATCGGTCAGCTTGTGGGCAATGTCCAGATCCCCGGCACCCAGCTCGCCCTTGCGGCTGATCTCGTCCAGCTCTTCGCAGAGCATATCCCGCAGTTCATACATAGATTTCATTCCCATTGTGTTCTCCTTTCTCAGCAAACTCTGGTAATGATAAGGTTCGCGTTGCTCACGTCAATAGACTCGTCGCTAACGTTGCGGATGGACAGCGATGCGCAGCAGCCCCTTGTAACGTCAACGTACTCGGACGCCGCCACGTTGAAAAATGCCCCCGCAACCGTGGGCGTCACCGTCGCAACGGAGGACGGGAGCGGCTCACCGTCAACCGCAATGGCAACGGAGATGGGGCCGGGGGTCCCGCCGGTGCTTACGGCAATATTGCCGATAAAGTCCACCTTATAGCGGACGCGGCACTGGGAGCAGTTACCACGGAGGTTAAACAGGCCGGAGCCTGCGCGGTGCGTCACAAGGCCCTTAGTGCAGGGGATCGGTGCTTCCGTAAAAAGCACGTTCTGGTTTGCCGCTACGGTCTGTGCGGCAATGGCAGTGTATTCAGGCATAGAAATCTCCTTTCATAAAATCAGCGGCAGGGCTACTGCCCCGCCGCTTTGTCATCAGTATCGGCATGGGGCCGACCATTTCCCCAACAAAGAGGAAAAGCTACGCTATGCAGTTGTCAGCAACCACATCCGGCAAACTGGTTGCAGCAATAGGGGTTCTGCACCGTGTAGGCCGGAATGGGAGAAGGCCGGAGCTGAGACACCAGATAGCTGTTCTGTGCCGCCTGAGATGCGGCCAGCTTCAAGCCCTGGTTCTCGCTCTGGAGATCCTGCAACTTGCTCTGGGTCAGGAAATCCAAAATGGCGCGGCTGTTGCTGTTGGCATTGTCGATAATGTCCCGGGTGGCGTTCTGCACCGTGTTCCGGGTATCGCACGCCTGCGCGGCCATGTCATAGCGCACGCCCTCGATGCTGCGCTGGGTGTTGCAGCAGCACTCAGCGGCCTGCATCTGCATGGCAGTCAACTGCTGCATGAGAGCCGCCTGCTGGTTACTGCGGGAAAGCTCAGCCTGCCCAAAGCCGTTTGCCATCGCCATGTTGGTGCCGTTGATAAGCTGTGCCTGCTGGTAAAATCCGTCGCAAAGACCCTGATTTACACTGTCGATCTTGCGCTCGACATTGGCAAAATCAGAGGTCAGGACATAACCGTCCATCACGCCGTTGCCGCCGCCACCGAAACCAAAGCCGTTACCCCAGCCACCGAACGCAGCGAAAATGAGGAACAGCACGATCCACCATGCGCCATCGCCGCCCCAGCCGAAGCCGTTACCGTTTCCGGTGTTGGCAGGAGCCACAGGCATAGTCAGCATGGTGCCGTCAGAGGAAAGAGACATAGTATCACTCCTTTTGAAAAAATATTTATATCAAACCGTGGCCACGATTTTGATTACTTGAAAAGCCCCTGAAATTGGTTTGCCATTGACTGTATCTTGTTCAACTGATCTTGTGAGATTTTGCCGCTTTGCAGCATCTTCTCCACTTCCGCTTTTGGGTCGCCTTTAAAACTTGCCTTGAACTGCTTGAACTGCTGTAAAAGCTGAGGAAAGCCGCTTATCGACCCCGGCATCTGTCCGCCACCTAACGCATTGAAAAACGGATTGTTACTCATCGTCCTCTTCCTCCTCTACCTTGCGCTTCTTCTTGCCCTTCAATTCGCTCACAAGCGCCGCTAGTGCGTCGAATTCTTTTCTGGTGACAAACTCCACGCCCTTTTCCTGCGTGGCTGTACGGGGCGTTTCTGTGCGTTCTACGAGGTCATAAATCGTGAGGGACGGTTTACCGCTGGCATCCGCCTTCTTGAGGTACACCGTAGGCGCGGAGCTGTCCCACAAAGCCACGGCGGCATTGGGCGCAATCATCCAGTTCCGGGCCTCCTGTTCGCCGCTGACCCACTGCACGCCGCTCTGCGCCACCGGATTCTGAGGGGGCTGCGGTGCCATCATTGGAGGCATCTGCTGTTGACGGAGTTGTGCCAGATTATCCGGCATGGGCTGTGCGTAATAAGGGTTTTGCCATCCGTAAGGTGTGTAAGCCATTTTAGTCATCCTCCTTGACCCAGTAATACAAGATGTTCTCGTTGCTGCTGTCCCAGCTGTCCCAGATCATGCCGTCGCAGACGCAGACCACATGGCCGGATAGAGCCAGAATATAGGTGCCTTTTGGGTGATCCTCCGCAAATTGCCCAACCGTGTAGCAGTCTGGGCAGGTGTCCGGCGCAATGTACCGCCGGTATCCGATACTGCGGAGATACCGCCCCCAGCAAGCGTTTGCCGATGGCATATCACCATCCAGATACCCTTGGATACAGAGCCGCAAATAAATTTCGCCCCAATCCTTGCCGGTAGCCTTTACGATTGCCCGCACGGTGCAGTCCCCTACATTTTTCCCGCAGGGGTTGGGGTTGAAATGGTTATACATATTCCCTCCGGTCATCGTAGAGCAGCTCGATCATGCGCACACAGCGTTCCAGCTCTGCCGGATCGGTCTGCGCAACAATATCTCGCGCCAACTCCACCGGATACCCGCAGGCCAAAAGCCGCTCGTACATTGTGTGCGCCTCCTTTACACTTCTATGATACAAAAAATCCGGACAGCCAAACTGCCCGGAAACTGCCTGTATTCTGCCCTCAAACTGCCCAAAGAAAAGCCGTGTCCGAATCGGACACGGCTTTCTTTTTTACCCCTGCATATCATCCGCTATTTTGGCGTAGGCACGCCGCCGGATCTTGGCTAACCCGTCCACGCTGACGTGGAGCAGCGCCGCCGCCTGTAGGCAGCTCTGGCCGTGGACGTCCACCGCCAGCACCGCCGCTTCCTCGTCAGGTGGCAAGCCTACCAGCCGGACGGCCTGCGCCGCCCGGGCCGGGGCCATGGATGACAACAGCGCCCGGATCTCTCGGTTTGTTTTTTCCATGGGTTTCCCAGACTTGCAGAGCGCGGATTAACCGCGTGGATGTTGTTGCCACCATCTGTGCCCTCCTTTCGGTTTTATCCTTTCCAGTCAGCCTTGGCCTCTCTCACGTCGATATGGCAAAAGCTGTCATAAACCCCCACGCCGCCCCAGTCCGGCATCAGCTGCCGTGCATAAGCTGCCACCTGCGCCGGGGTCTTGCCCCGCACCACAATGTCAGCCGCCGTGCCGTAGCAGTGCTGGCTGTCCGTCACGCCGCCCACCTTGGCGTTGTACTGGGGTGTGCGGTAGCCGCTGTTGATGGTCACAGCCGCGCAAAAGTGACTGCGGAGGCTCTGGAGCACCATCACCAGCCGGGGCGCTACCAGCACGGCATCAGAGCCGTCCTTGCAGGCAAATTCTTTCACTTTAAAGTTTGTGGACAGCTTCTTATCGCCGTCCTTCGCCCTGGAATAGGCGTTGATCTCTACCATGGGTTTCTCTCCTTCCGGCTCGAATGCGTCACCGATCTTGTACTTCCACACAAGGAAAAACGGGATCACCCGCCCGTCCCCGGTAAAGCCCTTGCCTGTCGAATCCATGAAGCAGGTAGACCCGCCGCCGTCCATCATAATGGCGTTGTCCCAGCCGGACGCTGCCAGCAGGTCCCGGAGCTGCTCCGGCGTCCGCCGGTCCTTACTCACATAGTAGGCGTATCGCCCGTTCTTGGTGCCGATGGCCGTCCGGGGAGCGCGGTACTTCATGTCCGCTCCGCAGGTGACGGGGTAGATCTTTTTCCCGCCGATGATGAGGTGAACGCACTCCATGTAATTCCGGTCCCCGTTGGGCACAGTTTTCACGCCGAAATCCTCCGGGGTGTTCCAGCTGATGGCCCATGCCCGATAGTCCGGGGCCTTGTAGACCTTACCGTCTGCCTTCAGGTGGCAGGCGGGCTGCTGGTTCCGTAGGAAAATGGAGCCGTTACAGATCGCATCTCCGCCTGTCTCCGCCAGCATCTTCTTGAGGTTGGCCTTGGTGGAGCGGAGACGTTTTCTGTTGAAATAAATCCGCACCCATTGAAGGTCCTGAAGCGGAACTGTCCCCGCTCTGGTCATTTTCTCAGGTTCTTGCGGCTGTAGCAGTAGCCCCGGCTGTCATAGCTCAGTTCCCAGTGACCCACGGTGATGGTGGTGTCGGCGCGGCTCTCGTCCCGATCCATCACGGGGATGGCAGTGCCGTAGATTCCGCCGCCCAGTGCCTTGGTGGAGTAGCGGATGGGCTTGCCGTCGCTGGCGATCTTGTAGATGCCGTCCTTCCCGTCATCCTCAGCCGGGATGAAGCCTTCCTTCATCTCCTGCTCCGTCCAACCGGACACGCCGCCGTCGGGATTCAGGTGGAAGTTTGCTCCGGCATTTTTCAGCTCGGCGTTGATGGCCTCGATGGGCTTGCCGTTCTGCTTGCCCACGGTGATGATGTTCTCGTAGATCTTGTTCATAATATGTCCCCTTTCAAATTTACGGTTGATTTTTCAACCGGTTTTAACTGTTTTTGTCTTCGTTGACCCGCTGGGTGCCGAAGTAAAATGCGATGACCGTGGTGAAGATGGTCAAAAACTCCGTCCCGGTAATATCCCCACGCAGCGCCAGCACCGCGAACACCACCGTCAGGGTGATGGTCACCAGAGACTTCACCGCAAGCAGATTGCCCAGCCGTTTCTTGATGTTTTCCATAGCGTTCTCCTTTCACTCTTTTCGGATCGGCAGCTCGCCGACCTCGGCCATGATGATTTTCAGGTGTCCGTTGCCGCCAAGGGATTTATACGCTTGATGCATCTCGTCCAGCGTTTCCCTGTCCGACAAGCTGACGCTGCCGTCTGCAATGTAATGCTGGCCCAGATAGCGCACCCGGTCGATCAGCAGCACCTTCAGCGCGTCCACGATGGCGTCCCGCTTGTCATCTTTTGCCCACTTCCGCTGAAGGATCGCGAGGATGATGGCGGTCACACCGGAGCCGGTGGCGGCAGTTAATACAATTTGTAGAATTTCCATTCTACACCCCCTTAAAAAAGTTGCAGTTTTTAGGGTAGTTCCGACTTGGTTTCGTGCAGGTTAAAATCCGACTTGCTTTCGTGCAAGCCCAAGATCTCCGCCGCTTCATCCTCGGTCAAAACGTTCTTTTTCACGGCGTTTCGGACCATCTCCGCGCTCCACAGCCCCTGCCCGTACCAGAGTTTAATTTTCTCCTTCATCGCATCAGCCCTCCATCAGCGTGTCCGTCATCATGGCTGTATAGGTCACCTGCGCTTCCAGCCGATCCATTGCAGTAGGCTGCGGAGGCGGTGCGATGTAGATATCTCCAATCCGGGCGTCTTCGTATCCGGGAACCGCTCCGAACTCTTTCGCTGTGGCTTCATCCTCGCACACGATGACGTTCTCAATGATGCCGTCAGGATTCACAACACAGAAATTCATCATTTATACCTCCACATAATGCCGACTAGTCCGGCAACGCCTTTCCCTGCTGTACCGGGGGATAGGTTGCCGGCCTCACCAGACAAAGTTGCCTGTGCGCCTCCGCCACCGGCGCCCGGCTTCGTTCCGTCCGTTTTATACGGCATACCCAATTCCTCGCCGTGCCCGCCGCCGGGTAAACCGCCAGCTGCGGGACTTACCGGATTGCCACCTTCTGTGATATACGCGCCTCCGCCGCCGCCAGATCCGCCCACTTGTGTCGGTGGGTACAAAAAACCGGATGTGTCGCTGCCGGGCGTTGCGGCAATAGGATTATCAATTTGGGAACTATACGTATATGTTGCGCCTTTTCCTCCGGGGGCACCAGCAGGGGTAGAGGCTTCCCCAATCTTGGAAACGCCTCCAACCGCTCCGACAACCAACGAAATAGCATCCGGATAGGTGTACGGTTGTTTTCCCAAGTTTAAAACGCCACCTGCTTGTCCGCCATCTCCGCCTGCGGCAGAATACGTACCACGTTTCTGAGATCCGGTACCAGGTTTCCCGTTTCCCCCGCCGCCGATGGCGGAGGCATCATACTCCGAAACGTCGGGAGAGAACTTCACTGTTTTACTTGCGGAAAACGTTGCTTTCGTTGCGGAACCGCGTTTACAAACAATTTCTGCTTCGTTGACGATCTTTTCTTTCGGCGTCAGCGTTACGCTGGCGGTGCCTGTTAAATCCAGAAAAGCGGATATATCGGCAGTGATTGTTGTCGGGGAGCTTGTGGAAAAGCCGAAGCCTGCACCGTTTTCATCGGTAACAACAGCGCTTCCCGCAGCGGTTACAATGCCGGAAAGCGAAATGCCGGACATGGGCCGCCCTCCGGGGGATTTCACCGTTACGGAAATCGCATACTTTCCGGCAGGCAATGCAAGCGCCAGAAACGCGTCATCCGGAACTGCCGTATTGGGCAATCCCAAAATCGCCGCTGTTGCATCTTTCAGAAGCGTTGCCTTATTCAGCGGCGTGCCCTCCTGCGTAGGTTCATCTGCCCGCACCATGTCAAAGATGTTTTCCTGCCCGGCCACCGGTGTCATTTTCACCCGCCCGGGATAGAGGGGGACTCTATCTTGCATATCATTCTCCTTTCAGATCTCCCCGGCAAACAGCTCGCCGGAGAAGTACCACGATTTTTGGATGTTCGTGACCAGCCGGTCCAGATCAACCAGAATCTGCTCAATGTTATTAGCCCGGATGTAATTCAGCTGCCGGATCGCCTCCGGCGTTTCCGGCGTAGACTGCATCACTGCAATTTGCCGCCGCAGGGTGGCAATGTTCTGTCGGTACGTCTCCATCTGGCCAGCCGTGGGCGTGTCCGATTCGGACCAGTCCTTTTTAACTCGCACCGGGCAATCGTAGCCCAGCGCCTGAAACCGCCCTGCCACATACTCAACCGCCGCGCCCACCCGGTTGAGGTCGGTGGCGTTGTAAAAGCCCTTCGCGGTCTTCTGCGCCACGTCCATCGCCGTCCGATCTGTGATAAGAGTCAGCAGACCGTAATAGAGCGTTAGCTCAAAGTTGGTACTTGTCCCCGCCGCGTTGACGGCGGTGAGGGCGACGTGATAGGTGTCATCCGCCGCCCGGTCCACCGTAGCTGTCCACGCCCCCTCGATCAGCGTCCATGTGTAGGCCGTCCCGTTGACGGTGCCCGTCACATAGATGATCTCAGAGGGCAGTGCGACGCTTAAAACCTGCGTACTCATACGATCTCCACCGCGATCACCATCGATTTACCCGCGTCAACCGGGTTTGGCGTGATGGTGGCCGACTTAATCACCGGCACGGAGGTGTCCAGTGTCACCGTCCGGGAGACCGTGGTCTTCTGGCCCGCCGCGTCCGTGGCCGTCACCACAATGGTGTTGCTGCCCTCTCGCAGCGTCACGGCCTTGGTAAAGCTGCCGTTGGAGGCCACCGTTACCGCGCCCTGATCCACGCCGTTGAGAGTAATGCTGATGGTCACGGGGCTGCTGGTGGCGTCATTGGTGGTGCCCGCCACCGTCTGTGCCGGGGATGCCGTGATGAGGCCCGCCACAGGAGCCGTGATGTTCAGCGTGGGCGGGACGGTGTCCACCTTGTAGGTGGTGGTCTTCTGCGCCGCCGCGTTGCCGTCATGATCCTTGCAGTCCACCGTGACGGTGTGGCTGCCGTCCGTGAGGGCCGTGACCGGGGTGTACGTCACCTGGTAGCCGTTGGCGATGGCCGTGGAGGTGATGGCAGAGGACGCCACCGCCGTCCCGTCCTGCTTAACCACCAGCGTGGACAGATCCACCCCGGAGCCGTCCGCCTCGTCCACGATGGTAAAGACCACCGGCTGCTTGCTGTTGCTGACGTATGCGCCGGTAGACGGCGAGATGATGGTGATGACGGGAGCCACCCGCTCTTTTACCACCAGCTTCAGCCCCGCCATGGTGGAAGCATCCGCCGTGCCGACTGTCCCGGCCTCGTTGGTGGCCTTGACCTGTACGTTGTAGTAGCCGCCGGGCTGGTTGAAGGACGTTTTTCCCGGCGCTGTGATGGTGGCCTCGTACTTCCCCGTCCCGCTGTTGAGGGTTAGGGTGTACGTTTGGCCGTTGATAATTGCCTGTACTGTTTTGATCGCCATGTTAAACCTCCCCGGCGTAGATCTCGCCGGAATACCAGATCTCCGGCTCTAAAACAATGGTTTCCTCTGTAACCGTGACCGTCAGCTTTGTTTTTGCGTTGATGTCAACGGGGTTTGGCGCAAAGCTCACTGATGTGATTTTAGGGAGGAGTATTGTGTAATCACTCATGTGCCCTCCTTATCCCAGTAGACCACTACGCAGCCCAGCACACCCAGGGCGCCGCTTGTGCCTTTTCCCGGGGGCACATCAACGGCCCAGTACGTCCCGTTGGGGTTTCCCTGGGAGTTGTACGAGGTTTCGTAGTGTCCCTGCCCCTTCGTGCCGCCCTTGCCGCCGGCTCCGCCGTCCCCGGTTCCCGGCACCGGCTTTGCCACGCCCGTCCGGGCGAAGCTGTCGCCGCTGGCCACGTCCGTGTAGCCGTTATCGTAGCGCTTGCCGTTGGCGGAGGAGTACGCGCCGAATGTGGTGTCCTCGCCGAAGGTCACCGGGAACGCCTGCCCTTCGTTGATGTTGATGGTTCCGGCCCATACACGGCCGCCCAAGCCGTCCACGCCATCCGCACCGGCGTTTTCAAAATTGCCGTCCGCACCCTTGGTGCCGTTTCCGCCTTTTCCCACAACGATGACCCGCAGAGATCTCTTCCCCGCCGGGGCCTTCCATGTGCCGGGGGTAGTGATGACCTCCCGGCCCTGATACAGAAAGCTGCCGTCCGCCTGTAGCAGCTGGCTCTGGCAGCCCTGCATAACGCCATTGGAAAACTGGAACGTCTGCATGGTCAGCCTTGCCGTGGTGGCCTGGCTCTCGTCCAGCCACACCGTCTCCACGTCCCCGATCTCGGAGGACGGATCGCCCCGCCCCGTCAGATCCAGCACGTTGCCGCCGTAGGTGGAAAGGATCAGCCGCGCCGCCGCCAGCGCCTGCGCCTGCGTCTTGATAAACGGGTTGTCGATGCTCACCGTCTCGCTGGACGATGTGGCGTTGCCAGATACGATGTATTTTGTGCCCGCCCCATCGTTGAGGGTGAAGATCAGCGCCGCCACGTCCCCGTTGGCCTTCATGGTTGGGTAGCTGTTGAGGTTGTCCAACGTGACCCGGTTCCCCTCGCTCCACAGCGGCTCGGCGGTCAGGTCTCCGGTGGAGGTGTCCGCCCGGGGCCATGTGCCCGTGGCCTGGCACACCCAGCGGAGGACGTCCCCGCACTTTTTCCCCTGCACATCCTCTGCCGTCCGCACCGTTACCGGCAGCGCCGTGTAGTTGGGGTCCACGTGCCAGCGGTCCTGGAAGTTGACGCCCAACTGCGCCGCCAGAGCGCCGATCCACCCGCCCAGCGTAGTGGGAAGCGTGGCAGGTGCCAGAAATTCCCGGTTTGCCAGCAGGCCGATAATGTCCACCAGATTCCACTGCATCGTCAGGCCGTTGTCGCCGGTTTTCCAGCCGCCGGAGTACTGGTAGAAGATCCCCAACCGCTTGTACTCGTCCGTGCCGTCCGCCAGCCGAACGCCCAGAGAGACGTCAATCCCCTGCCGCTCCTCGATGGACTGGAAAATGCCGTTTTTGCTGCGCGGCTCAAACCGCCGGGAGAGGTTGTCGATCTTGAGGGTGCACGTGCCATACGGCAGCGCCGTGGCCGCGATGTTGCCCTGCTGCTTCACGTTAAACTCCGCAATCATCCCGCCGTCCCAGCCCTCATACACGCCGGGTACGATCTCCACCACCCGCATCCGCCTGCTGGGCCGCGACCACTTGGTCACCGTCACCCGGATGGCGTCTGGGTTGTTGACCGTGAAGCCCTCCAGCGATACGGAGGATGCCGTGTTGCCGGTGTACGTCCGCGTGTGGTATGCCGTACCGCCCTGCTTGACCTCCACCGTGAAATCCTCCGGAAGCCCGTCATAGTCATTGCCCGGGAAATACACGGAGCACGCCTGCAAGACAGACACGCCGGAGAATTGCAGCTCCACCCAAGGCGGCGTGGAAAACGTCCCGTCCGCGCCGGACAGCACGTTGCCAATGTAACCCATCTGGCCCGCCGTCTGAGTAGGATCGTCCGGGAGAAGGTCCCACGTCCCATCCAGCGCCCACCGGTCACGCTCTAACGTTGCGTACTTGGTGGGATTGCCAAAAACCTTATCGTGGAGTTGCTCCGGCTTGCTCCACAGAATCTGCCCGGAGGTCTCCCCGGCACCGAACACGATGTCCGGGGAAATAATGTCAATGACCGCCCGCAGCAGCACCCGCCGCGCGTCTCCTGTGATTGCCGCATGATACGCCTGCCCGCTTTTAATCATGCGGCGTCACCTCCCGCAATTCCACGGTAAAGTCTGCCCACAGCGGGGTCTCCTTGGTCTCCTCTCCACGTCCGCTTCGCCGCGACCACATAAACTTAGGCCGGGTAAAAGACGTTACGATAAAGCTGGAGTATTGCAGCGCCCCATCGGATTCCTGTGGCAAAAAACCGCAGATAATCGGTTCCCGTGTTCCCTTCTCACAGGCCGCGATCACCTTGTTTTTCATTTCCGCATCAAAATATCCGTATTGATAGGACACCTGCCACACATTCCCTCGCAGTTCCCGTGCCGTTCGCCCAGAGATCATCTGTACGTCAACCGACAGAGGGATATTTTGCACATTGTATCCGCCATCCCGGCTCTCCGGCAACACCACCGCCATGCCGTTGGCGTCTAAAATCAATTCCGTCATGTTTCACCTCATGCAATGGGGTTCAGAATTGGCGTACCGTTTGCCTGCGCATAGCCGGTCAGCGGGTCAAACACATAGGATGCAAATTTGGTCATGTCAGGGAACATCAGATTAAACGTAAATGATCCGCCGGATTGCTTCCCTTCGCCCAGCCCATTTACAATAGCCGCGCTGGAAATGCCAATGCCGGAATCCGCAAAGCCTACCGACGCCGTACCGAAGTCCAGCCCAGAGGTAATGCCTCGCTTGATATTGCCGTATTCGTCATCCCAGCCCTCTCCAAGACCCAGCGCCATGTTCTCGCCGATCCCAGCGAATACGAGTGATGGGGAGTGAATACCAAGAACGCCCTTCACTCCATCCACAATTCCGCCAAAGAACCCGGTCACCTTATCCTTGATCCAGCTTCCCATTGCCTTAATGCCCTCCCAAACGCCTCGCACGATATCTTTTCCGATTTCGATAATGTCTGGGATAGAATCAACCAACGTGTCAATGATCGTTGCCACCATATCCAAAACGCCCGTCACAAGCTGGGGGAAGTTTTGTGCCAACCCCTTTACCAGCGCAATAACCATCTGTATGCCCAGCTTGATTATGTCCGGCAGCTTGTCTATGGCATAGGAGACAAATTTTTCAATCATCTCCGGTCCCTTTTCCTGCACCGCAACACCGATGTTTTCCAGAACTCGCTCCACGACCGGCAAAATGTTTTCCGCCACGGTCACAGCACTGTCCAACAGCTCCGTAGTCAGCTCCGCCATATCGGCGTTTTCGTCACCGAGACCCGTGATAAAGTTTTCATACGCCGCTTTCATCGACGCGATAGATCCTTGAATCGTCGTGCTGGCTTCCAGCTGCGTTGTGCCCGTGATGCCCATTTCTGTCTGGACCGTGTGGATGGCGTCTACGATGTCCGCATAGCTGTCAATGGTGTAATTGGTGTAGTTCCCCTGGGCGGCATTTAAGGCGTTGGCATCGTCGATCAACCGCTGCATTTCTTCTTTTGTGCCGCCATAGCCCAGCTTCAGGTTATCAAGCATGGTGTAGTTCTGCTTGGCGAAGCCCTGATAGGCGTTCTGAATAGATTCCATGCTCGAACCCATCTTATTTGCGTTGTCCGACATGTCGGTAATGGCCAGATTCGCCTTTTCCGCTGCCGCGTCCGTGTCGCCGCCCATCGATTGCAGCAGCGACGCGGAAAACGCCGTCACTGTAGTCATGTACTCGTTAGCGCTCATGCCCGCCGTCTTGTATGCGTTCTCGGCGTACTGCATCACGGTATCGGCAGAGGACTTGAAAAGCGTTTCCACGCCGCCGACCAGCTGCTCATACTCACCGTAGCTTTGGATCGCTGCTTCGCCAATGTTTTTTACCGCACCTGCAACAGCTTTCACGCCAGCAACAATGGCTTGCCCTGCAATATTCGCTTTCAGCACATCGCCAAAGCTCAACGCTTTTTCTTTGGTATCCCCAAGGCTTTTATCTACTTCACTCGTGTCAACGCTGATTTTTACAAATAGGTCTAATAAATTCACGATTTCACCACACTTTCTTGGTGATTTTCAAGAAAACGCCCGTGACATTTCGATAAATAAGGCGTATACTTTCATTGAAGGAGGATTTAGCCATGATCAATTTCAATAAAGATTCCGCATTTGACTTAAAGCCTATTTCCATTGCCGAAGTCCGCGACGAGGTCAACGGTCTTTTAATCGCGGGCGAAGAGATTGCCTGCGCGTTTAAAACGATCCGCGACCAGCTTATCTTCACCAACAAGCGCATCATTTCCGTTGACGTGCAGGGCATCACAGGAAAACGGAAATCGTTCAGCTCCATGCCCTTTTCCAAGGTGCAGTTCTTTGCTATCCAGACACCCGGCCTTGTTGAGCTGATCCCCGACAGCGAGCTTGTCCTGACGTTCTCCAATGGCTTTACCGCCAAATTTGAGTTCAAAGGCGATACCGACATCGGGAAGATTGGCCGCATGATCTCGGAATACGTCCTTAAATAACGCCTATCCATCCGCCGCCCCGTCAGGGGCGGCTTTTTTTATCGTCAGCCCGCCCCGCGCGACCACATCGGCGGTGATCTCTTCACATGTCCTGTTGTCCTGCTTCTTCGGCTCAATCATGTCGGAGTACCTCGCCTTGATGTAGCTCCCGCCTGCGTATCGCGCCGTGTTTTCCGCAACGAACCGCAGCGCGTCGGTCACATAGATGCGGTACGCCTCTGCCCTTGCCCGTTCAACAAAACGCGCTGCGCAGTACCCCGCAAACGCCTTTACACTTTTTGCCCCTCGGTATTCTCCCGCGCAGAGCCGGAGGAGTTCTCGCTCTGCGCCGAGATAAAAAGCGCGGTAAACGCATCATCGGTCAAAAGCTCCGTCGCGTCTCGCATCAACTTGACGAGGTTCAGCACGCCCTTGTAGCTCTCAGCACTCACGCCCTCAATAGAGGCAAGGATAGCGATGATGTCGCCCTTGTGGCCCTTGAGCAGTGCAGGGAGCGCTTTACGCGCCCGCTGCATTGCAAACTCCTTCGCCGTCATTCCCTCTGGGATCTTTTCACGCCGAAACATGGCGGATGCCTTTTCGTCCTCTGCAATGTTGGCAATGGGGTCAATGATATCTGCGATAACATCAAACACCCGCTCGCCATGAATGTCGGAAAGTTTCATATTAGCCCTCCGCCGTACCGGCCTTAATGTAGATCTCAAAGGGAACCGTGTCCTGTGCCGCCATGGAGTAGTGGGCGGTATACTCAAATGCAAACTGCCCCTTTGCCTTGTCACTGGTCTGCAGCTGGAAGCCGCCGGTGGACAGTGCATTCATCAGGTGGATGGCGATGAAGCCGCCATTTTTATCGCCGTTCTTGTCGGAATAGTCGCCCACCAGCCAGATGTCGGCAAAGTCGGCGTCCGACAGATCGTTCCGAGGCGTGACCTTTCCATCGCTGGTACCCACATCGGCAGCACCGCAAAGGCTCTTTGCGATCTTGGTGTCTGCGTTGATGAACGTACCCGTCATCTTCGCCTCCCAGGAATCCAGCCTTTTCAGCTCCTTCATGTTCTTGGGGCAGTTGTCAATGTCCTCGCCAAAGTCCGAATATGTCGGCGTTGCGGTAAAATTCACGCCGCCGGTAGTCGCGCCGATCTGTCCCGCCTCTCCGATGGTTCCGGTGGCCGGGGTAAAATCGGTGGTCAGAATACCGGCGTTGATCTGCAATTTCTGAAATGCGTCGGAAGGAATTTTTGTGAATTTCATAGTTTCGTCCTTTCATCAGTTTTGCGACAGATATTCCACCATGATGTTGAGATACCGCCGCTTGATGTTCTTATCGCTTTCGTCCGCGATGTTCTGGCACCACGGGGACCCGCGCTTGATCCACATCGCACCTCCGTCATAGGGCACGAACGCGCCGCCCATGCCGATGGCGTCGGAGATTTCCTGTGCCTTGGCGTTGGGGATTGCCTCGCTTTCCGTGTAATACCAGAGGTTTACCGTCAGAGCGATTCCCCCGCTCTCCCATGACCCGGTAATCAGTTCATAGGTCAGCCACGGGAACGTCGCGTCCTCCGGCACATTGGATGTTGGGTATGCCGGAAGGAATTGAGAAAACCACGCATGAAGCGCCTTATCCTTTGTCATTTCGGCAGCTCCTTTCGCTCCGCAGTGAAGAATTTGAGCGCCCGGATTGCCGGTCCGGCAGATTTCGGAGCCGCCTTTTCCTCCGGGTTTGACGTCACCCGATAAGTCAGCCCCGTTTCCTTATCCCGAAAATAATCGTTGTACTCAATGGGCACGTCCCGGTTGACCAGTGCGGAATACACCGAGGTCACGCCCTCTTGTTCCGCCCTCCGGGCCTCCATGGATGTGTCAAGCGCCTGATAGTTAAGAAACTCAGCGCCGTCAACCCATTCCGTGATGTAGCCGCCAGCGCCGTCGCCCGTGCGTTTCTTTTCAATCAGCACGCACTTTTTACCAAACGCATCCAACAGCATTACGGCTCCACCCCCTTGAGTTTCCGCCAGTCATTCAATCGGCCCTTAAAAGCATCCTGCCAGCCCGTCACGGCGCTTGCGTCGGCCTTCCCACTGCTTGCCTTGGTGTAACTGTACCCCCCGAAACTCTCGCTCGCGTAGGGGCTTAAAACGGCTTCACCGTTCTTTTCTTCCCACGCGGCAATGTCGATGGAAAGCGTCACAACCGCCTTCGGAACTGCCAGCGCCCACACCATACCGGTAAATATTTCATCCGTCAGGTCAACCGCCGGATACAGGTGCAAGCCATCGTTGAACACGGAGCCGCAGATGCGGAAATATTGATTGGTTTGGAGAAAGGGCAGCGTAATGCTGCCATTCTCCACGGTGAACGTGCCCTCGTGAATGTCCACAAGGAACCAGTTGTTCAAGTGCCGTAAGACCTGTTCAAGCATCACGCTGCCCCCCTATTTAGCCCGCACCGGCCACCGAAACGGTAGCCACGGCAATGCCGTCCAGATACTCAGCCCACAGCTTCATGCCCATGATGGCGTACATATCGCCGGTGGCGCGGCTGTAATCGCCGTCCACGTGGACGCCGATCAGATTGGTCTCGCCCTTCACGGTGTAGTTCAGGCCCAGCTTGGCAAAGTCGCTGTCGCTGGGGTCCACATAGTACAGGTCGATGTTTTCCACGGGCAGAGCAATCACCTTCTTGGAGGCGATGTACTTCTCAGGCAGCAGGAACAGAGTGCGGTAGCCCATGAAGTTCTCCACGTAGTTGATGCCGAACATGGTCTGCACGGTGATCTCCTTGTCGCCCAGGTAATCGTAAGCGTCGATGATGTTGGCAAAGCCCACAACCTCGGTCACGTCCTTGTCCAGACCGGCAAACTTGTCCAGCACCTTGCCCTTAGCCATGGCCAGAGCGCGCTGCCACGTCTTCTCGGTCACCTTCAAAGTGCCGGTACCGAGGAAGGTGTAGAAGTCGGTCAGGACCTTGTTCTGCAGGGCCACGAGGAAAGCCTCGTCAGTCTTCTCCACGGCAACATCAGCGCCGTACTTTGCCACGCTCTCGATGGTCACGCTCTTGGCATACTTGTCAATGTCGATATCGCCATAGGCAACAGGCTCCACCTTCATCTTGGTGAAGGGGATCTCGTCACCCTCAGCCACAGTGCCGCCCTTGAGACCGCCGTCCACGCTGGCCTTGTAGGAAACCAGCTTCGTGCCGGGGGCCTTGCGGATGGGACGCATGATGCCCATGATGTTCCGCAATGCGTCCCAGTTATCGGCGAAGCGGGACACGAAATCCACCTCACGGGCGGAAGTGGTAAACTGTGCAGAAGTTGTTACGTTAGTTTTCGCAGCCATAAATAGCTCCTTTCAAAAAATCAGTTGTTTTCGCTTGCCATCAGATCGGCAAGTGCTTTCTGGCGCTCCGCCGTAGACATTACATAGCGGCCCTTATCGTCCTTCTTGTAAATGTCCTCGCGGGTCTTTGCGCCGCCGGTGTTTGCCGGGGGATTGGCGGGATTCGCGCCCTTTGTCTGCGTGGTGGAGACCAGCCCCTTGTAGGTGCCGTCTACGAGCGCATCAAGGGCCTTGGTGTCCTTGATCTTCTCGCCGTCCAGCTCCAATGCGGCCATTTCCTCGCCGCAGCCACGCATGGCAAGGTCCAAATTCGCGCCGGTAATGTTTTTGCTCTCAAAGTAAGCGCGCACGGCCTTTTCCTTTGCCGCCTTGATTTCCTTTGCCGTGACGTCGGATTTGTAAGTTTCAAAGGCCGAGTGTTCCTTCTCGTACTTTTCCTTATAGCCGCCGTCACCCGCTGCCTTGAGGTCGTCCAATTCCTTCTGGACGCTGGGCAGCTTTTCCGCGTCCGCCTTGTACTTCGTGAGATCGTCCTTGAGGGGGTCAACCACGCCCAGATGCAGCGCAACCAAGCGATTTTCGATCTCTTCGGTGCAAGCTTCACCGAGAATATTTCTAATTTCCGCTCTCGTAAATTTCGCCATGTTTTTCGTTCTCCTTTTCCTTGGCCCCAATTCTTCGGGGGCGAACGTTGTATAAAAACCGCTGTACCTCGCGGGTTTTACCTAAAACAAAAGAGCCAACCACCGAGAAAAACTCGGTAGCTGGCTCCTATTGCCCTTTCCCGCGCCCTATTACGCGGAAGTTGAATATTTGATTGTCTTTTTTACCTCTAATACGATATACCCGTCGCCCTTGCGCCGGATCTCCGCGTCATTGCCGCGCCGTATAATGGCCTCGATGGCCTTGATGGTCTCGTTATCCATTTTTCAGCTCGCTTTCCAGAATGTCCCGATACTGTCCCACATGGTCGGCGGCAGCAGGTTTCAGAAATGGTTTTGCCTTGTTGCCGCGCGTGTAATGCCAGTTGCCTTTCGCATCCTGATACACCCACGGCGTAGGCCGTCCTCCTCCGCCTTCGGCGTAAATGCCCGTGCCAAGTTCAACGTAAGGCGCATACTCAACATTTGTCCCAATATATACCGCAGGTTCATCTTCGTCCACAACATGAGTAATGCTATTCCTAAGATTGCCCGTATCTGGTATTTGCAGTTTTTTCGCATATCCCTCTGCCACCAGCCCGATCTTTTCAAGGCCCCGCAGCAGTGCCGCCTTGATTTCAGCGGAAACCTCCGCACTGTGGTCTTGGATCTCAATGTTCATATTACGCCTGTCTACTCTGTGTCTCCAATATTTTCTTGGCAATTGTTGCCATCATGCGGTCGTTATCACATTCACCGTCAAAGTCATGCATTATGGGATCGTTTTCGTCATATGGCTCATGATGCTTTAAATACTCCAAAAGTTCCTCACATTCTGTATCTGACAAAATGTGTGCCATATTTTTCGCTCCTCTCTAAAAAACTTGCTATTTCCGACACATATTCATTTGGCTTGTTTTCTTCTGCCAACCGCTTTAGTCTCGTCTGCACTTCCAAAAAGTCTTTTAAAAATAGGAACCCATCATAATCTTCCGTGCGTTGCAAGATGTAAATCGCTCCGTCATGCCCCACCACTGACATCATCTGCATATTCAAATTTGCGGCAAATATCTGCAAATCTTTTTCGGAGAATATTAGGCTATCTGGGTGGCTATGGATCGAAATGTACGGCTCATTCGGTGATAGCAGGCAAATATGATTGCGCCCGCCAACCGTGACCTCCGAAATCCTTTGCATTCGCATGTTGAAGACCGCTCCCACTTCTGTCTGAATGTCTTCCTGCTCCATTGCCTCGGTCAATATATCTTGATATGCCTCTTGCAATCGATCCGCCATTTCCTTAGTAAAACCCTGCGGTACTATTTCAGGTACGCTATCTATTGTTGTTTGTGTAATTGGGTCGACTATAACTTTCCAGCTATTATTTTCCCTTATTATACTACTATGCGGCGCAGTTTTAAAGTCTTTCCACTGTGCATAGGTCACATTAGAAACAACCTCTGTTTCGCCCGTAGACGCGTTTCTGGCGCGCCGTTGCGCGGTAGAGGTATTTACCCCGCCCACGTCCGCAATCACCGTACAGCGGCAGTTATACACGAGGTAGCCGGGTGCGGAAGTGTCACCGGGGAACATGATCTCGTTACCATCGACCTTAAACGGCTTGTCAACGTCCACCGTCTGGCCGTCTAACATAGCGTGAGCGTGTCGCGTTCTGCCGTCCAGCGTCGCAAGCCATTGTTTCTTGAGCTTAATGCCCATCTTTTCCGCTGCCGCGTAGCTGTCCATGCGTCCGGCGTTCTGCGCTCCGGTCACGGCGGTTCTGGCGGCGCGGATGGCGGAATCGCGGCTCATGGTGGTGATCCGCTTTTGCAGGTCATCCGCCATGTGCTTGATGCTCTTCCCCTGCAAGATAGAACTTGTCACGCTTGCCGTGATTTGCTTTTTGCCATACGCGAGATCGATACCACGTTTCAAGGCTCGCTTTGGTGGGTAATAAGGCATTAAGCCCGGTTGCTCTACCATAAGCCGCTTGACCGTCTGCTCGTCCCACAGGTCAAAGCCAACATCTCCGGCCACGCTCTCGATGGTGTACGCCGCATAGTTGCGGTTGAGGGAGTAGATACCGGGCGTTGCGTCATTGGTGTAAGACACCGCCACGGCGTTTGCATCGGTCACGCGGTGTGCCACCCTGTCACGCATGGCCTGATAGCGTTCCCCACGCCCGATCTGGTTGAGCCGCCATTGCTTATAGTCGGCCTCTGTCCATTCCTTACCGTTCTGCACGGTGCCGATCAGAGCTTTCATTTCCTCATCGCGCTTTTTGAATTGCTCAAAATACGCGTCGATGGTAGCTTGCAGCTCTTTCCCAGCCTCACGGTACAGCTTCGCAATGCGCCGTTCCAGCTTTGCAAGTTCCTTGTCGGTCAGTTGATGCCCAAGATCACTGGTCGCCATCGTCAATCACCGGCTCAGTCAAATCGATCACCTCTGCTGCCTTCCGCTTTGCCATGTCCTCGTACTGGTCAATGTCACCGTTGATCGTCAGCAGTTTCTTTGTGATGTATTCGTCATCGTAATACGCCGCGCCCAGCAGAATATTTTGTGTTTCCTCGCTCTTGTTGATAATCTGATTGCGCGTGTAACTCGGCTGATCCTCGATGCCTGCCAAACGCAGGATTTCCAAAATGAACCGCGTTACCTCGGATTCAAACTTGTCAGTTTTCAAATCCAGCGGCACATAGCTTGCCTTAATTGCGGTCGCCGTTTGGTTCCCAGCGGATACCGCCGCAGCGTCAAAGCACTGGAAATCTTCGTACAGCTTTTTCTTGAGCATATCAATGGTGCTGCTGGTGCCCTCATAGGGAGCCTCGATAGTTTTACTCTCCACCTTTGCGCCATCATCGCCATTGGCGTGGGCGACATGGGTGGTTTTCAGACGCTCAATAAACTTTGCATCGTCCAGATCCGTCATGCCCTCGCAATTGGAAATCACCCAATAGATCAGATTGCCCTCGTCCACGTTGTTTACCATATTGGAGGACGCCAAATCCAGCGCGTCAATGGTATTGCGCTTGCCGACGATCTCGGAGAGACACCGCTTGTTGTTTTTCAGCGGCACGATTGGGAAACTCGGATAATTCCCGCCGTCATAGATTTCGGTTTCGCCGACCTCCGCCTTGCGCTCGATCAGCTTATAACTGCGCTTCGGCTGCATGACGTCCATATCCTCGCCGCTGGGCTGGAAATACTCGGTAAAGCCGTCAATCTCATACAGCGTCGCTCTCAACGGCTTATCCTGTGCCACCTGCCAGAACCGGATACCTGCTTTCATTGCACCGTCTTCCTCATCGTAGAGAGGGACAAACTCAAGCAGGGAGAACACCCGCAAATGCGTCAGATCCCAGAAGCCGAAAGACACGCCTGCGATTTTCGCCTCACGCGCCGCATCCATGACTTCCTGGTCGAAGTCCGGGCATAGCTTGTTCGGCGTTTCCTTCTCCGCGAAGGTCACGCCGTTGCCCAGAAGATACGATACCTCCTGATCCACCGCCAGACCGAAGAACCGGCTGGCCAGCTTGTGGTTTGCCGTCCACATATCCGCGTGGGCGCGGCCCTGCATATCATAGATGATCTTTTCATAGCGGTTGATTGTCGGATTCAGGCCGTTGTAATATTCCTCAGCATCCGCCGCCGTCTTATATGCATGGGATTCACGATGTGCGTTGATCGCACTGCGGATAAACTCCATCCGCGCCTTTTCGTCCTCGCCCACCGCCACAAGGTCATTATATGTCTTAATCTCCGCTCACCCCTTATCTCAGAATGGAAACATAATCAGAGCTGTTGCGTTTGTTCCACAACCGCTTTACGATGCTGGCCGCGCTGTCCGGCGCGTCATCATGCTCCACGTTTTCGTTGTAATCGCAAATCTGGTCGATATACGCATCATCCGTACCGGCCACAAAAACCACATTGCGCCATTCCGCTTTGAGATAGCTTGTGATTTTAAGGAACTTGTTCATGTTTTCGTGATAGGTAACGGCCCGTTCTCCCTTCGCGCGCAACGCTTTTGCCAAATAGCCCTTGTCGGCGTTGGTCTCGCAGTAAATCTCCCCAGCATTGAAGGATTTCCGAAGCCGGATAATCTCATCCATGCAATCGTCCACATGCTTGTGCCAAAGCCGCCCATAGAGGTAATATGTTGTTCCCTTCTTTCGGGCAATCGTGAACGCCGTGTAGTCATCGCCGCCGTATGCCGCGTCGATATGGCAAATGCCCTGCTCTGCAAGGCAAGGCTCACCGCCCATTTGCGGCGTGTCAAAGATCACATCATCACTGGCAATGTGTCGCAGCTCGTAGTTTGCTGCAAACAGGGATGACGTCATAGACGATTTAATGGTTTGCAACTCATCCCCGGAAATCAATCCAGTTGAATAGCAATCGTACTTTTCGATATTCGGCATCATGGAAAACGCGTCTTCCTTGTGCCAGGGTGTCCCGGTGTTAAAAATTCGCCCGCCCCGATTGCGGATGTTCTGTAACTCCTGATAGATCGTTTTTGTATGGTCTCGCTCTGCGCGGGAAATGCGGTCCTGCACGTTTACAATATCGTCCGTGAATATGCGGTCGAAATGCTTGCCGGTCAAGGACCCGTTCACGCCGCACGCCACAAGCTGGCTCGTGCCCTTGTTGTCCGCTGCCAGATTCGTGGAAATCTCCGTCGCGGATACCGTTGTCAGGATCAGCGGTTTCCCGTGGATCTTCTCGCACAGCGCCTCCATGTATGGCGATAGCAGCAGATTCCGCACCTGCCGCACAACCTCTTTCACGTCCGCATCCGTTTTTCGCATAAACAGCGTTTTGAGATTTGGAAGAAGGACAATGGTCTCCGCCAGCGCAATCGAAACGCACGTTGTTTTATAGCTGCCACGGTGCGCCTGCAAGGTTTTGTCCTCACGCCCGCGCACCATATCCTGTATCCATGCGTTGTGCAGCGCGCCCAGCTTATCAAACCCAACGGCATGACCGAACGCAATGGGATTACGTATCAGCAGTTCCGCCGCTTGTATCCGCGTCATTCTGCATCACCATCTTCTCCAACTCGTCCAATGCAATGCCCTTCGCGTCCGTCACCGCCACGTCCACGCTGTCACGCTGCCCCAAAAATTGTTTACCGAGGAAGATCGCCATTGTAGCGTTCTTTTCAGCCAATCGCCATTGGCTCCGACGCAGCGAAATTTTCCCCGCTCCGCGCTTTTGTTTAAATACCTCGGAAAAACTGGCATGATAGGTGCGTTTACACCAACTATCCAGCGTTTTATCAGTCACATCAAACCAGCCGCAGATTTCCTCAAGCGTGCATTGCAGGCCGCAGAGGTTTTCGAACTGCTTCTGATCTATTTCCTTTCTTGGCCTTGCCATACGCGCCCTCCTTTCTCGCAGTCAGTTTTCTCGCCACCAATGTATGCAGGCCATTCATGGCCCCTGTAATATCGCCGGACTTAATCAGCCCGTTCAGTGTTTTCATCTGCTGTGTGGATAAATACTGCTGGTTTTTCTTCAACATCCTCCGCGCAGTCGCCTGAGCATCAGTCATGCAGAAGCACCGCCTTCTTCCCGGTGAACTTCTCCCACCGGTCAACAATGACGTCGGCATACTTCGGATCATACTCCATGCAGAAAGCGTGTCTCCCATTCTGCTCCGCTGCCATGATCGTTGTGCCGGAGCCAGCAAACAGGTCGAGGACATTCTCTCCCAGCTTACTGGAGCACTGCATCTGGTAATCAAACAGCTTAATCGGCTTCATGGTCGGATGCTCCGCAGACTTGACAGGCTTATCGAAATTCAGAACAGTTGTCTGTCTGCGGTTCTTAAAGAAGTAGTGCTTCTTGCCTTCCGTCCATCCGTAAAGGCAAGGCTCATGCGCGTCCTCTTCAATTTCGCTTTCACCGTACAGGCAAGGCTCATGTTTCCACTGGAAATCCTGTCTCCCCATTACGAGGGAATTCTTCACCCAAATCAGGCACTGCCGGACACGCAGCATCGAATCTTTACACGCACCACGGAAGTTATACCCTTCACTGTCGGCATGCCAGATGTAGAACGGAGCGCCTGGTTTCATGACCATCGCCGCATTGGAAAAAGCATCCGTCAGGAACTGCCTAAAGGCTGCATCTTCCATGTTATCGTTCTTGATTTTACCGGCGGTGCCCTGATAGTCCACATTGTACGGAGGATCGGTGAGAAGAAGATCGATTTGTGCCCCCCCCACAAGCTTTTGTACATCAGTCAGAGATGTACTGTCTCCGCACATGAGGCGATGGTCTCCAAGCTGGTATACATCGCCCAGCTTGCTCTTCGGCTCCGCCGGAATGACAGGTTCATAATCATCCTCGACAACGGAATCGTTCAGTTCATCACGCAGACCCCATTCAAAGTCAAACGCCGACAGGTCAAGACCGGGCAGTTCATCAGCCAACAGGTCAAAGTCCCAATCGCTCTCGTTGCTCTTGTTATCCACCAGCCGTAGGGCGTTCACCTGCTCCGGTGTCAGATCGTCCACGCAGACGCACGGTACTTCTTCCATACCCAGCTTCTTCGCCGCCAGAGCGCGGCAATGCCCGATTACGATCACGCCGTCACGGTCAATCACAATCGGCTGTACGAATCCGTACTGCTTGATGCTCTCCGCAACGTTGTTGATTTGCCGCTTATCATGCTTTTTTGCATTTGCGGCATACGGCACAATATCCGCAAGCCGCCGTTTTGTGATTTCCATGCCATCCTCCTGTTTTGCTACCAGCCCCCACCCCTTGGCCTTACATAGCAGACTTTACCCGCCCCGAAGGGCGCATCTGGTACGGCATTGCAGTCCTGCCCTGCTTTAGCGCTTCGGCCATCATTCGGCGTCACTCGCTGTGGTCTCCCCTTACGGGGCACCTATGCCGTATATCTCCGCAGTGAGCCGGTCGGCGCTCCGGCATCTCCAACAATGCGAGTATTTGCGGTCTCGCTTCCGGGCGGCAGATTGCCTTTCTGCCCTCCACTGCGGTACTGCCGTCTAAAACTGCTGCCACCGTGCGCAATCACAGTGACCTGCTGGAACTTCGGCAGCGTAGTTTGTCCAAATGTCCCCTCTGGGACACATCGTTGAGAGGTGCGAGGGGTCCTATACCCAACCGGAATTGCACCGGGGCATCAAGGGCAAGTACCAGTTGCCGGAGATGAGCTGCTTTTACAGGCCGCAGCTTATATATTCTTGGAGCGAGGACGCATCACCCGAAACGCTCCCCGCCATGGTGCAGACGGCAGGATTTGAACCTGCGCATACCTCCTGGTGCGGTGCTCTGCCTACTGAGCTACGTCTGCATACCCCCGGCATCCGCCGGGGTCAGGAGGAAAGAAAGGATGGATGGAAAGAATGAGGATACGGATATAACCCCGCACCCTCATTCTGACACATATTTTTCTGCGCTTGCCCCGAATTGGGGGCAAAGACCAATTTTTTTTGCGATACTATAAAGGTTTACTCTCTCGTTCGCCCTCGTCCCATGCAAGCTCATCCAAGCTGACGTGGTAATGATTTGCTATCAGCTTCAACTGGCTGAGAGCCGGTTCGTTTTCCCCGGTTTCGTACTTCCGTAGCGTATCATGCCCGATCCCAATCAGCTCCGCTTTCACTCTCATGCTTTTAGCAGGCCGCTCAGATTCCCTTAATTTCCGCAGCCGTTCCGGGAAGGTACTCACATAACCACCTCACATAGCCGGAAATTCTCTACCACAGGGCCTCCCGCCGTTTCTGTCCGCGCACTGACAAATCGGCCCTTTGGGTGGATGTAAATTACCTCTCCGCGCCGGAACGGATACATCTGCTCATACGTCGGGTGCTGCCGCTCCAGCTGGGACGGTATGGACTTGAATCTGGCCCGAATCACCTGTCCAATTTTCATGATTCCTCCATTTCCAGCAGCTTCACCAGATCCCAGAACTTCCGCGCATCCAGCCCGGTTTCCGTCTTGATCTTCCCAAGCCGGTAGATCACGCTGTTGTGGTGGATGTCCATCTCCTTCGCGGTTTTCACGCAATTCATATCATTCTTGGCATAGATGCGCAGGAGCGATATATCCTCTTTCTGCATAGCTACCTCCCGTATTTGATCTTTTTCAGATCCTTGTATCTGTCCGGGAAGGGAATCAACTCCGCCTTCCCGTTGATGATCTGCGCCAGAACACGATCCATGTGCTCCTGCATGACGTCAGCCGCCGGATCCTTGCAGTTTAAGGCGGGTCTGTATTCCCGCTGGGTCTCCATCCACGCATGCGTGACGCGCATGATGCGGTCATAGCCCCAGCCTTCCGTCTGGTGGAGGGTCATCTGCATGGTGTCGATCATGTACTGGGAGATCAGCCGCTGGGCGGCTTCCACCTTGGCCTGGGCGAATTGCTCGGCGTACCGCTGTATCCCGGATGTCTTACCCATCGTTACGCCTCTCTTTCACGGTTTAACATCCACATTGGGCAGCAGCTCCGTGTGGAAATACATCTGGTAATGATACGGGTCTGTGTGGGTGCCCGTGATGTCCTCCACCACGTACAGCGTGTAGGCGTTGAGGTAGATGTAATTTTTCTTGTAGCTGTCCGGGCCGGTCTTGACGGTGACCACCAGCTCATTGGTGTCGTTGTTGGAAATGCTCAGATAGCCCTCGCACTCCAGGATCACGTTGTCCGTGCGGGCATTGTAGACCGTCACCCGGCGCTCACACTCGAAGTAATCAGCCTGCTTACTCATGTTGTGGTTGACCTTATCTGCCTCGGAGCAGCCTACCAGCAGGGCCAGCAGAAGCGCCGACAGTGCCAGCAGGGCATAAATCTTAAACTTTTTCATGGTTGTTTTCCTTTCGTTCACCATAGCTGCAAAACGTTGTTTCCAGATTCCGCAAAGTGCAGTCCCAGACTTTGCAATAATCAACACTTCCCCCATTGCAAGGCACTTCGACCCCTCCTCTGTACTTACAATCCTTGCATCGTGTAATACGTTTCGCTCTTCTCCGCAACTTATTACTTACGGATACCCAAACCAACGCAGCGGCATATATCGCCAAGCCGAGAACAACTGATACCAGCACAGCACCGCCGACGATCATAAACACTGCACCAATGTTCATCATCACGTTATCTACCATTCACAATCCCCCCGTCCATCATCGCCCCGCATACGGGACAATAATTCCAGTTGTTCAGGTGATACTCGCTCTCTGTCAGTGCGCAGCCGCACTCGGTACACCTAACAGCAGTCCCGCCGCCCGGAAATGTATACCGCCCAGAATCATCCCACCGCCCATGCACCACTGGGGCAACGTCAGCGGCGGGCAGGGCCTCAATATACTGCGACGGCTCAAGCCCTTTTGCCCACGCGTGCTTTGCGGCCTCAATCGCCGCGCTGCGCTCAATGTATTCATCCATTGTCTCAGCCCTCCTTGAACGCATTGTAGTGGCACCCCATACACTTGGGAAACACATCGTCAGGGTTTTCTTCCTGATACTCTGCAAATTTTTGTGCCTTTTCTCTGGACTCGAAAACAGAAGAATAGTGAACGACCGGATTTGTATTCCGTCTGTAAGATGGGCTGTAAATGCCGCAATAGAGTGCGCCCTGATAGTCGCAGCATACAATTTCTTTGATTGTCCCCTTGTACACTTTGTTGGAGCAATTCACCCACCAAACGGTATCTCCAACATTCAGTTTTGTTTTAATATCAGCCATTGTCAGCCCTCCTCAAACAGCGACTTATACGCTGCCATCAAGTTTGTATCGTTTGTCTGAAAGTCCATGCAGCAGTTCCAGACCCTGATTCCTCCATTTTCATCTACTATACGGACGATTTTTTCGGACGGGAACGGTTCACCTAATCGGGCGTTTTCCATTGCATCCCAAATCGGACAGCCGCCATTTTCCGGGAACTCCGGGAATCCATCCTCCCGGAGTTTCCCTTTACTGCATCTTTTGCAGAAATAATAGAGAAAGTTTTCATATTCTGTGCCGCTGCTAAACGGTGTGGATGGTTTTATTTCCATAATTCAAGCCCCCCAAGATCAGTTTGTTCTTTCGATGTATTCAGCCATTATCAGCCTTCCTCCACATAGCACCAGCTCTGGGGCGGGTGCTTGATGTCATATGGCGCTGCGCCGAATCTCGTATTGCGTAATCCGGTAAACTCTCTCAGTTCGCGCGGCGTATCATAAATGCGCAGGTCGGCAATGTGCCAAAAATAGGCTTTCCAATCTTCGTCCCCAAAGTAAGAAAGCACATCATCGTCGCTCAGGCATCCATCTTTTTTGCACAATTCCAGTGCCTTTGTTTCGTGCATTGGCATGACGCTCCCAGATGGAGCGACGGCATAGGCCCACTCGCTGTATGCGGAGTCAAAAGATTGAATCCAGTCACAAGTAAACTCTCCAATGATCTTGCCGTTAGCCTTGCGGATTTTCCCGTCTGCACCGTGCAGCTCAAGAATGTTGTGCGGGTCCTTCGCGTCAGGCATCGTACAGTAGATGTACGCCTTGAACGGCGTTTCCAGCTTTGGCCTGGTCTTGCGGACTTCGATAGTCTTTTCAGCGGAGGCAATCTTTTGACACCACTGCGGGCGGATGCTGATAAGCACGGCTTTACTCATCCTTCTTCGCCTCCAATGCTTTCTCCGCCGCCTCGCGGGTGAGAAAGAAAGTTTTTCCTATATCCTCTGGCCTGAAATATTCGCTGGTTCCGTCACAGTAAATTCTTGTGGAATTTGAAAATGAAACGATGCTAAATACCTGCTTCTCAATGATTCTTCCAAGCAAAGCAAAATACACCGTGTCGCCCACCTTGCACGGCAGCACCACCAGCCGGCCGCCCTTGTCGGCCTCGGTCAGCTCGCGCAGGCGAGTATAACCTCCACCGATGCTGTTCAACGCATCCATCATTGCGCACCACTCGAACTTCATACTGAGGACTTCCTGCGGCGTCAGCCCCGTATCTTCATAGTCTGCGAGGCGGTTTGCCGCTGAAATATAATCGTGATTCTTTACCCACACCCCATAAAGTACTTTGGGGTCTGCGCAATTTGCGTCTCTTGTCGTCAATCGCTCCATCTTCTTACCTCCTCCACCGGCATCCGTTACAGGCCCCCTCATCGCCCAGCGTGATCGGCGTTTCCCACTGGTTCCCCTCAGCCCATTCTGCGTGCTCACGCAGCACATTTACGAGGTTTGTATCTCTCATAGTTCCTCCCTTATGTCTCCGCCCCATTGCTCCGCCATGGCTCTGGCGATGCCGGGGAAGGTTTTACTTCTGGCCCTTGCCGTGCGCGGGTCATTCCATCTCAGGGCTTTCCCTTTTTCATCTTTCGCATAATTCGCACTCGCACCTGTACTGTATCCACCTGGTAAAATTTCCCCTGCGTCTACAATATTTGTCGGTTTCAAAGCGGGAAGGCCCTTTAACCACAGGCAAGTCTTTTTTCTTGCCTGGTGCCCAAACTCATACGGCTGGATAATGCAATCCGGCTTGCGATAGTATGTAGACATATACCCAACCGGATTTTCCACTGCGATTTTGCAAATATCTGCATTTGCAAAAGCCATGAAAAACGCCGCAGCTTCTTCCCGTAACGCCAACCGCCTGACCGCCTTTTCCCCATATTTTTCCGTGTTAAACCAGCGATTCCCGGTAACAGTTAAGTATGTGCACGGCGGGTGCGCAATCAGCAAATCCCATTTGCCGACGTCATGGGTCTGTCCGTCCATAGTGGTCACTTGCCCCCCCTCGATGGCCTTGAGCGCATCGCCTAAGATGTGCCACTCCGGATGCCCGCCGGACGGCTCCTGGATGTCGCAGGAATACGCCTCGTGGCCAAGCGCCCGTAACGCCTTGCAGACTTCCTGCGATTCCTCGCAGGCTATCAACACTTTCATGTGTCCTCCACCTCCTGCATCCAGAACTCGCGGCGACAAATATCACAGCCTCTTCCAGTCGGGCAATGCCCACGTAACGCTGTATCAACAAGGCATGGGTCTAAAGCAACGTTATGTGTGTTCGTATATATTGGCGCATTTGGAAACAGCTTCAAGAACTCGCTCTGGCGGGTTTTGGCGGGGTGCTCCTTCGCCCACTTTTCGGCAATTTCCACCGCCTCCTCCGGGTGGGTTCTTTGCCAGACAGGGCAGGTTTCAAACCCGCTACGTGCTTTCCCAAACTCGCATTTGAGGCACTCGCAGTGGCACATTCTGTTCAATGTTTTCAAATACTCCACAGCGTCCATTACTTTTCCTCCTCAATAATGACCTCCACGCGGGAGGCTCCGGTTGTCTGATACTTCCGCACGGTCAGCAGTGCGATTGCGCTGTCATCGTTGTAGGCGTGGCCGTTCAGCGCGTCCAGAATGGCCTTCGCCACGTTGTCAGCGTCAGGGCGCTTAATGTGGGGCGTCCCGTCCAGCGCAGCGGCCTTTTTCTTTGACGTGCTCTTGGGCACCGTAAAAAACGCCGTGACGGTGGCCGTCAGCGGGATGCCGTCCGCAAAGCCTTTCCCGCTCTGGCACTGCCAGCACCGGATCACCTTGTCCTCGTAGTCCCGCGTTTTCTGCGGGGTATAGGTGTGGCCGTTTTTCATGAAACGTGGTCGGCCCTTGCCCACCGGAATACCGGGAACCGTAAATTCAATTTTCATTGTTCGCCTCTTTCTTCGGCTCAAATCCGCTTTTTCCCTCGCACTTGCACAGGTAGCATTTGTCTGAATGTCTGTTCGCACAATGTACGCATGCAAAGGCAAACGTATAAACCCCCATCGGGTGAAGAACGGGGACGGTAGATTCAACCTTCATCGCTTCTCCTCCTTTCCGTCAATGACGATCTGCACCACCCGGACGCGGCCCAGAGGCTCCAGCAGCATAGCTACCGCCTCCTTCGTTCCCTGCGTATCCTCGCCGTAAATATCAACCACGATCCGCATCATTTCCCAGATCACCATCCAATTCCAGGTACGGCTGGAAGGAGCGCATTTTTTTGCCGCACCTTGCGCACTTGTAGTTATACATGGCATCGCAGCAGCCTGCTCCATCGTAGCTGTAATCAACTCCGGTGCGTTTCCAGTCATGCTGCTCGCATGGGCAAAGCCGTTCTTCCAGCTCTGCCACACGATAACTCAGCCGGACTATTTCTGCTTTCAAGTGCTTATTTCCAAACATTTTTCAATCATCCCCTCCTGAATTTTGGGCAGGCACGGACGCTGAAAGATTTCTCTACAAACTTCCCGCTGACCGTCCGTGTTGTGGGTATCGCATCCCATCCGGGAACAGGCTCAAACCGCGCCGCCCACTCGCAGCCGCCGTATACATTGGCGCAGTCCCAACAAAGCTGCTGAGACTGGTACGTCACATCCGGCGTCCTTGCCGCCTTCCATCTCCGGCATGGGCGCAACAGCTCGGCCAGCTTAAAATCTCCCGCCATCACACATACCCCCAAGCGTCCTCGCATTTGCTGCCGGGGCCTTTTGCGCCCTTACGGCCACCGCGATCTTGTTCTTTCGCCAGCCAGCGGGTAATGAATCCGCGCACACCACGCGCCGTTTTCCGCTTCGCCGGGTTATTCAGGCACCATTCCCGCATTTCCCGCAACTGCTGTATCACGTCGACAGCAGGGTACACGCCTGCCCATTCCTGGCATTGCTCCTGCGACACCGGATATTCAGTGCCGTCATTGAGGGGGATGGAAACCACCGGCGGGGATGCCGTTTGCGGCTCGCCGCCTACTTCTTCTGGAGTCTGGATACTGGAGTCTGGATTCTGGATTGGATTACGGGCGCATTTGCTTTCACCTGCTTGCAATTGATTGCAATTGATTTCAGATGTAATCAATCCGTCAGCAGGTGCCGGGAATTTGCTTACTTTGTTCCTCACCGTCTGGTGTTCGCTCCAGTTTGGAAAACATAGGTACGGTTCTCCGTCAACTTCATAGAGGATCACAGAGCCTATGGTCGCCAATTCTGCAAGCGTCTTGCTGATCGTTCCCTCAGTCACACCTTTTCTGCGGGGGAATACAAAGCCTTTGAGCAATTCCGGGTCTGCGCTGCCGCGCCCATAATCATCAACGTAGGTGATCAGGTACGCCCACAATCGGAATTGGAAATCCGACATTGCGTTGATGCTTTTGCTCGTCCTGATGCTATCCTTGATGATCCTGTTCGGCATTTGTCCACCGCCTTAGAACGGGAAGTCCCCAGCATCCTCAATCTCGCTGAAACCGCCCTGTGGTTCGCTCTGCGCCGTGTCCCCGCCGTCCCGTTTGGAATCGCCAAAGTACACGCTGTCTGCCACGATCTCGGCGGTGCGGCGTTTATTGCCCTCCTTGTCCGTCCAGTCACGGAGCTGCAAGCGGCCCTCCACTACGGCCATGCGGCCCTTAGAGAAATACTTGCTTACAAATTCGGCGGTGTTGCGCCATGCCACCACATCAATGAAATCCGTTTCCTTCTCGCCGGACTGGGACTTAAAGTCCCGGTCAACAGCCAGAGAGAAGGAGGTTACAGCGTTGCCGCTGTTGGTGCGGCGCAATTCAGGGTCACGGGTCATCCGGCCCATCACAATAATTCTGTTCAGCATATTCATTCCACCAAATAATTTTTTTTGAAAACTTCCATGAATTTCTCATGGCCATACAGTTCTTCAAACCGCTGCTGGCACTCGCGTTTCAAGCGCAAGTCCAGCTCGTGGCCATTCTTGCCGTGAACGCCGTAGTCGGCCATGTTGTGCCAGTCGGCACGGAGATACACCCAGCAGCCCCATTTCTCGGATAGCTGCCGCCTGCCGCCGCCATAGACGTGGTGCTTTGCCAACCGCTCTGTAAAGCTGGTCAGGTAGCACTCCCGGCGGTCTTGCATGATGCTCTTGCTCATCGGCCCCATTCCTCCATCATCCATGCCAGCTTGTCCGGAGACATGGTCTCGATATCTTGCTCCTGGCAGTCCTGCACCGCCATATCGATCAAATGTGACATTTGCCGGGTATTGTAGGTGCTGGAGCCGTAGTACAAAATCACGTTGGTGCAGCCCGGAATCTTGCTTGGCATGGTATCCGTCTGCCAGCCCAGCCCATTGTGTTCCCAACCGCTCCGCAGCTTTTCCACGGCTGAATCGATCACGCAGACCATTTCATGATTGCCGCCGATCTCTCGGATATACCGTCGGTAAATTTCCGTTTTGGGAATCCGCAGCTTTTCAGCCAGCCGGTCAACCAGAACCCAAAAGTACGCATTCGCATCGAGGCTCCGCTTCTCCCGGTGTTCCTTAATCTCCACGTCGTAGACCTTGCCGGGTTTCAGGCTGTCAAGCACCTGCCGCGCTTTGTTGGTCTGGACGCAGAGCCAGTCCCCGGCACTGTCCATAGACCAGCGGAACGAGGTGGCATTAACCCGCTCCATAAAATTCCTCCATGCTGGGCCAATGCCCTGTCCGCAAGCATCTTGCCAAATACCGAAGCTTTGGCAAATATGCGTCTCTCACCCAACGCTCATCATACTGGACTTCATGGCTGGATAATCGCCTGGTGTCCACCGCCAAAAAGTAATTCTGCATTTCGGCCTCAGTCAAACGGTATGCCACAATGTTGCATCGCTTCCGATGTCTCCAAAACCCGTAGCCGCTGGCAAACATTTCAACCTGGCATTGCTGCCAATATGCTTTGCTGACCTTAAATACCGGTTTCCCGTAGGTTTTTACCTCAATGATCGTATCCGGAAACTCGCCGTCATAATTTACCCGCAGCCGATATCGCCGTATGCGAATCTGCTTGTCCATAGTTCTTACGCCAATTGCTGACAAGATGCGATGCTCATATGCCGTTCCGGCCTGCATGGCGGGCGTCGTAAAGTGTTCTTTACGAACCCCTATTTTTTGCAGCCACCAGCGGCGGAATGTTTCCGTGTCCCACCGACCCATGATGATTGCTGTGTCTGATGCCCCAAACCATCCGCTCCGGTCATGGTTGTGGATCATAGACGCATCACAGCCTTTTCCAGCTTATCAATCGTTGCGAAATATCCAAGCATTGTGCCTAACTGTTTTTCGTTGATATTCAATGCGTGCAGCAGATCTTTGTGGTCAAGACCCCGCTGCTCTTTTGCCGTAATGAGCCGTTCCAGTCTCTCCTTGATGGCCCAGATGCTATGACGGCTCAAATCATCCTCGCCGTCATCCGCATCGGATTCCGCCCATAAGTCAAATCCAAGACCGGTTCTGATGGCAACGCCCTTCACAAATGCTCTGGCAAGGGCATTGTTAATCCGCAGCTGGTTCAGAGTGTCAGTGTAAACCACTAGGGATCCATTCAGCAGCGGCGTATCGTATACAAATTCCAAATCATCAATGTGGATCAACACCCGCACAAACCAGCATTCCGTATCACGCCCTTTGCTGGTGGACACTTTTGCTTGGGGCCAAAGATAAGTGTGAGTGGTTGGGCACTCCACCGGCGCATACCACACATCATTTGCTCCGTTTTCGTGCAGCAGCTTCACACATTTGCCCCAACTCAAATACGGGACTTTGATTGTCTTCCCGTTTTCGTCTTTGGCATCCCGCGTATCGCATTGTGGACGCACATCGATTTTAATTAACTCGTTAAATGATTTCAGTGCCATTTTCTTTCCTCCTATATCTCGCAAACCGCACGGTATCGCCGTCTTTGTTCTTCTTGATGACCGTTTCCTTCGTCAACTCAACGCCAGCCTTCCGCAGGTCGGAAATCCGCGCCGTAAAGTTGGCGATGCGCAGTTTGCTCATACCCTCCATCGTGGTAATGCTCCCGTGCTTATCCAAATAAGCCAGAATCTTTTCGCACTGCGTCATATCAGTCCTCCGGGATATCAATAACCCCAATACCCATTGCTTCTGCAACCGCCTCCGGGTCTTTATCAAGCTCTTTCAGCAACCATTCCAGTTGCTCCTGCATATCATCCTTGAAGCATCGAGCGCAGTAGACTTCACGGTTGACCACGAATCCCGGAGCCACGTCCACATGCAATTTCGGATTTATAACGGTTGAACATTTTTCGCACACCGGGTAAACCTTTCTTTTCATTTCCACGCATCCCCTCTCTTCCACGCTTTCGTGGCGTTGGATTGCTGGGCATAACCAGCTGTGATAGCACCGCAGGAGGAACACCGTACATAGTGCTTAAACGGTGCGTCCGTAGACTGCACCCGCTCACCGCTGTCCATGCCGCACACCGGGCAGAGATCCAGCGGATGGCGCTCATGCCGGTTCTTTCTGTTCATCGCGCGCTCACCACCATATACGCAATGGTGATCAGCAGCAGGGCCAGAAAACTCATAAAGCCCATCCATGCGGAGGCATCCGCCTTCCGCTGCTCTCTGGTGCGCTGTTCATGCTTTCTCATGTGGATTCCCTCCTTCGATGAAATCTACAACCTTGAATACCCAAGTGGCCGCATACGCCACGCCCAGGTTCATAAAAAACAGGTTCCAGCTCATTGTTTGATGTCCCCCTCTTTGGTGTAAACACCGTCAAACTCAAGGCCATGCTCCCTCGACCAGATCTTGCCGAACTCCGTCATGATCTTCACCGGGTCAGGCGGAGACACCCAGATCACCCGGTATTCGATTTTTCGTTTCTTCGCCATTGCCTTTTCCTTTCCCCTGTGCTAAAATAGCCACAGGACACATATCTGAGCCTAAGATTTGTTCCGCCGCCCTGCCCGGTCTGCAACACCGGACGGGGCATTTTTTATGTGTTCTTGCTTCATCCTTAACATTTAGCCCATTTCTTCGTGTTGCCCCTTCTGCATCCATGCGATAAAATGGAGTATTGAAAGGGGGTGATCGTGTGAATGAAAAAGCCGATCGATACATAAAGCAATCTCGCGAAATGGAGCAACGCCGTGCGGAGATTGCCGAAGTCAAATACGAACAGTCCGCAGCGGGGCGGCATGAAAAACTCCTAAAAGAAATTGCTGTCGATACAAAGTCTCTGGAAGAACTTCACCGCATCGCCGATACTGCAGATCGCCGTGCTCAGTTGGCAGAGGAAGAAGCCGCTTCGGCTAAAATAGATTCTCGCTTTTCCAAGGTGGTATCAATCGTTTCTATTCTGATTGCACTTGCTTCGCTCGCGTTTTCTGCGCTTGCGTTCTTCCTGCGCTGACGGCCCAAAGAATACCCAAATTGCGTTACACAGCGCAAAGCCAAGTGCGAAAGCAGAAAACGTGATGCTTACAATCTCCATCTTTTTCCTCCTGTTATTGCTCACTGCTGGTCTTGAACAGTTCGTTCACCGTCACGCCGTACATCCTTGCCAGCTTCTTGTGGTACTTCCGTGCCGGTCGCCAGTCGCCCAGTTCCCAATGCGTCACACAGGACAAGTCCACATTCAGTTTCTTTGCTACCTGTGCACGAGTCAGCCCGGAGCGTTCTCGAAGTTCCTTCAATGCCAAGTCATGTGCCCTCCTTTCGGTGTGAGAAATCATTGACTGCGGCAGAAATATGTGGTATGGTAAGCATGGGAGTTAAACTACGCGCCAAATGGCGTACTCTGTTGCAGAGGGGTATTCCATTTAGCAAACGAGTTCGCTTCCAACCGCCCCGAAGTTTGTTGCAGAGACTTCGGGGCGGTTTTTTATCTCTGCCGCAGTCAATACCCGCCGAAACCTCATGAATGTGAGAAATCACGCTTGACACGGCCCGGAAAGCGTATTACAATGAAATCGCCAAAAGACATTGCAAAAGCCGCTTTTATGGGGGCTGGTTTTTGTGTACCCTTTTCCGGTGGGCTTAGGTATATGATACCTCACAAAATTCGGTTTGTCAATTAACTTAACCGAATTTCATCGGTTTTGGATAAGTGCACAATTTCGGGGGTTGTTTATTATGGATGTTGTACTTGAGCGAATTCTGTCTTTGCTTCCTTGCGGTGAAAACGGGAAAATAATGCGAGGGGCAAAAAAAGATTTTGCTCAAAGCATCGGGTATGACAGTGGAGATATTGTTTCAATGTGGATAAAAGGAACAAGTTTCTCTTACAAAAACAAACTTCATGAAATTGCCGCAAAATATCACGTATCCGTTGAATGGCTCCAGGGCAAAACGGAAGATAAGAGCATAAAAGAAACCCCCGATCCGAAGATCGAGGGTGTGAGTAAGGCAAAGAAAGCCTTGCTGGGAGCTATTGATGATTTGACCGATGAGCAATGCGAAAAGCTGCTGCCCATCGTGCTCAGTGCAAAGCAGGTGCTATGATGAAGAAAGATTTATCCGGGCTTCATATTGAAATGCCAGAAATTGCAACGGGTGGAATCATCCCACCCGTTGTAGAAAGGTTTTCCAAACTGCAAGAGGAAAAGATTGCTGCGGAGAGAAAGGCCAGATTATACTTTTGGGGTGGTATCGTGGCAAGCGTGCTTTGCATGATCGGCGGGTATCTGCTCGGAAAGTATTGCTAACTCACGCAAAAACTTTTCCTCAATTTCGGATACGCGCTTGATAAAATGCCAAACCCAAAACCATTGTAGCGCCGTGCCAGCCACGGCAAACATCAGTAATCCGTATAAAACAGGTTTGTTCATGGTGCCTCCTTTTCAAGCAAAAGCGTCAACTGTCGCAGAACATATTCGGCCTGCTTATCTGTAAGCGTTGCGATTTCCGCTTTTAATCGCTCTTTAATTGTACAACATTCAGCCTCATTACGCAATATGTAGGACCCATTATTGAGAGATTGGCGCAAAATTGCAGGTACATCCATTTGTTCCTCCTTCCCACCGAATAGAACAATCGTTCGATTCAGTGGAACCAGTCTAACACGTTATCCTGTTCGTTTCAATGCGCATTTCCACGAAAATATGAGCGTATATTTTAACTGTCCAATAATCAGGACACTAAGAGAATAAGAAAGCCCCCGCCGCCTCTGCAACAAACGGCGAGGGCCGGAGGGCAAGCCTTGGGGGGGTTGGCTTGCCGTGATGTAACCATAGCAAAGCTTGGTTGGGCAGCGCAATGACCAAATGTGGGCAACGGGCAGTATGCTACCGAACCAGATTTGAGATTGCGTCTGCCCATATCTTACAAACTTAATACAGGAGGCCGATTTTTTTGACGATCCAAGACCTATGCCGCGAAAAAAGAGCCGCCCTCAACATGACGGCTCAGGACATTGCCGACGCATCTAATGTGCCCCTGTCCACAGTCAACAACTTCTTTGCTAACTCATCCAAAGCACCGTCTATTAACACTGTGGGGCCAATTTGCACTGTTTTAGGCATCTCCTTAGATGAATTTTTCGGTATAGGGGATCACTATACGGCAACAGAAGAAACCCTCCAGGCGGAGAAAGTCGGCCTCGAAAAGCATTTGTCCAGCAAACGGCAGATCATTACGATGATGGAGCAGGGCGTGAAAACCCGGAACCGCATCATTGCCGCTTTGCTGGTTTTATTGTTTTTATTCATAACCTATGCGTTGTACCTTGATACCAATTGTATTCAAATCGGCTTTTGGAGGGGATAGCATGAGAGTCGCACTATATATCCGCGTCTCGACGGAAGAACAAGCACGGCACGGCCTGTCATTGGGGGATCAGCGGGAATCCTTGTTGGCGTATGCCGCAAACAACGGTATGGAGGTGGTCGGTGTATACGAGGATGCCGGGATATCCGCGAGAAAGCCATACCGACAGCGCCCAGCACTTCTACGCTTATTGGCAGATTGTAAGGATGGGAAGATCGACACGATTTTATTTGTCAAGCTGGACCGTTGGTTCCGCAGCGTAGCCGGATACTACGCCGTGCAGGAAGAATTAGACCGCTGCCACGTCACATGGCAGGCCACGCGGGAAGATTACGAAACTCGCACGGCATCCGGGCGGCTAAAGGTGAATATCATGCTGTCGGTGGCACAGGACGAAGCTGACCGCACCAGCGAGCGAATCAAGGCCATTAACGAAGGCAAGCGATTGAAGGGCCAGCCTACCACATGGAGAACACCCATCGGCATCTGCGTGAAGAACCGGCACTACGCCATAGATGAAGAAACCGCAGATGCGGCGCGAGATATGTTCCCTGCCTTTATACGGCTGCAAAGCATCCTTGCACTAAGGCGGTATATGGCAACGGAGTGGGGGATCAAACGCTCGTACAACAAATACAAGGATGCGTTGTCGAATCGATTGTACTTAGGTGAGGCGTTCGGCGTGGAAAACGCATTGCCAGCGCTTGTCGATCAAGAAACCTTTAACCTTGCCCGGAGAATCCTGGAACAGCGAAGTCAGCGGAACGCCAGTGCGGATCGAATATATTTGTTTACCGGAATTCTCCGCTGCCGGGAGTGCGGCAGAAACATGCAGCCAGAGACTGTAAAACAGGTGTACAAGTACTACCGATGCAGAACGCACACACTCGACCCAGCCGACTGTCCGCACATTCTCAGGATCCGGGAAGATGTGCTGGAGGATTACCTTCTGCGGGAATTTGAGGGGATCGCAAAAAAGTATTACTCCAAATCAAAAACCGCAGAAAAAAAGCCGCCCAAAACGGCGGAGCAAATCAAGCGGAAAATGCAAAAACTAAAAGACCTGTATCTGTCGGATTTGATTGAAATCGAAGAATACAAAAAGGACTACACGGAATTGAAACAGCAGCTCACGGCAATAAACCCCGAGCCTATAAAAGAATTTGATCTCGAAACCTTACGGCGGGAATTGAAGGAATATCCTGATTTAGACAGGCAGGCAAAGAAAGAATTCTGGGTACGCACGATCCAGCGCATCGACGCAGACAATGATGGTGCGTTTTTTGTAACGCCTAGTTAGTCTTATTTTCACGTCACAAC
>ENA-UOJE01000601-UOJE01000601.1-human-gut-metagenome-genome-assembly--contig:-C23-NODE-601-length-39410-cov-34.416288_pt1 | contig 39410 bp, 23 predicted proteins | sample MGYA00242341_ERZ723888 | MGnify/ENA metagenome assembly ERZ723888 | reverse complement strand
ATACTATTTCCAGATAAGAATGCGCCAAGATGCGCCGCGAATTTTTCATTCTGGCTAACGTGAATGAAACGCAGCGTAGCAGCGCTACGCTAAGTGGAATGAACGGACGCCAGAAGGGAAAAGGCGCAAGCAGATGGCGCAGGTAAATCTGGAAATAGTATTAGGGCAATCCCGCACAAAGAGTTGGTGCGATGGCAAATGCATTTTTTGTAAGATGCGATTGCAGAAATCGAAGGTTTACTGGAGGTAAATCGAGATTTCTGCAAGAAGCAGATGGCAGAAAAGGCATCGCCAGCGCTGCCGACGAATTGTGCGGTAGTGCCTTTGATGTTGCAGAGGGTTTCGCCTCTGCGGAGGCGAGGAGGGGGCTTTCCGCTCGCCCCCTCCAACCCTTCGGGCTGCACACCCATGTTTCTTGGATTTTATCGGAAGTTTTATGGTTAGGGTAACACCGCACAAATGAGGTGGTTGGCTGACGAATGGATTTTTCGTCAGATGCAAATGCAAATTTCGAAGGTTTACTGGATGTAAATCGAGGAATTTGCATGCCGCAGATGGCGGAAAAGGCATCGCCAAACGCGCCGCCGAATTGTGCGGTGGTGCCTTAAGTGTACCACATTTCGAGAAAAAAAGGAAGGGCGAAAAATTCCGTATCGTCAACCAAAGCGCAAAAGGCAGTTGACAAACGCCTGAAACTATGGTAAACTCGAAACCGTATTTTGGTTTACGCAAGGAGGATTCCCGACGATGGAAAAGACGGCTTCTACAAAAAACACGACCTATACCTTGGTTGCAATTGCGCTGATGACGGCGGTTATCTGCGTGCTTGCACCGCTCTCGCTGCCGATTGGCCCTGTGCCGATTAGCATGGCGACGCTGGTGCTGTTCCTGTCGATTTATGTGCTGGGCTGGAAGAAGGCAACCATCAGCGTCTGCCTGTACATCCTGCTGGGGCTGGTCGGTGTGCCGGTGTTCAGCGGCTTCACGGGCGGCGTGTCGAAGCTGGCGGGCGCGACGGGCGGCTACATCGTCGGCTATATCCCGATGGTGGCGCTGGCGGGCTTCCTGATGAGCAAGAGCGACAAGTGGTGGCTGCACCTGCTGGCAATGGTCGCGGGTGAAGTCGTGCTGTACCTGATTGGCACGGTCTGGTTCTGCGTACAGGCGGGCAAGACGGCGAGCGCAGCGCTGGCCATCTGCGTCTATCCGTTCATTCCGCTGGACATCGTGAAGATGGTGATTGTCATGCTGATTGGCCCGATGATTTCCAGCCGCTTGAAGAAGGCACACCTGAACGTTTAATACTATTTCCAGATAAGAATGCGCCAAGATGCGCCGCGAATTTTTCATTCTGGCTAACGTGAATGAAACGCAGCGTAGCAGCGCTACGCTAAGTGGAATGAGCGGACGCCAGAATGGAAAAGGCGCAAGCAGATGGCGCAGGTGAATCTGGAAATCGTATAAATAGCTTGCGGAAAAAGTCAAGAAACATGGGAGTGCGCTGCGAAGGGGTGTCGGGGGCGACCGCCGACATTCGTCTGTTTTCATTGCCCCCGACTCGCCTCCGCAGAGGCGAAATCCCCTGCTTGCGGGAAAAAGCAGCTATGACTGAAAGACCTGCTACTCGGCCGCGCCCATCTGGCGCGACAATATGCGAGTGGTAGATAGAGCAGCTTGGGGGCGCATCTGCGGATGCGCAAAGTTACTGACAGGGACGCTTCGCTGTCTGCGCCTTTGTTGAGCGCGTTTGGCGAAATGGTCGCCCGTGGAACAGTTGGGGCGTTGCCCCAAACCCCACCAGAGGCGCCGCCTCTGGACTCCGCAAGGGGCATTGCCCCTTGACCCTTTTTGGGCTGCCCGGCTTGGGTGCGCTTCCCTGCTTCTTGGTTTATGCGGCTTTATGCCTTTGCCATCGCCCCATCCAAAATCTCCAGCCCCTGTTCCTCCTGGAACTGATTCGTATACAGCTGATAATAATACCCCTGTTTCGCAATCAGCTGCTGATGCGTCCCATCTTCCGTAATCTTGCCATTCTGAATCACCAGAATCCGATCCGCCGAGCGAATCGTAGACAGTCGATGCGCAATGATGAAGCTCGTCCGCCCCGCCAGCACCTTCTGAATCGCGTGCTGAATCAGCTGTTCCGTCTCCGTATCAACCGAGGACGTGGCTTCGTCCAGCACGAAAATAGACGGGTTCGTCAGAATCGCGCGGGCGAAGGAAATCAGCTGCTTCTGCCCGGTGGAGAGGCGGTTGCCGCCCTCGCCAACGTCCGCCTGATAGCCATCCTTCATGTTGCGGATGAAGGGTTCCGCGCCGACCATGCGGGCGGCTTCCGCGACTTCCTCGTCGGTGGCATCGGGGCGGCCGTAGCGGATGTTATCCGCAACCGTACCGGAGAAAAGGTGCGGCGACTGCAGGACGTAGCCGAGGTTGGACTGAAGCCACAGCTGACTGCGCGTGCGGTAATCCGCGCCGTCGATGAGGATTTTGCCCTCCGTCGGCTCATAGAAGCGGCAGACGAGGTTGACGATGGTGGACTTGCCACTGCCGGTTTCGCCGACAAGGGCAATGGTCTGCCCGTGCTGGATGTGCAGGTTGAAATGTTCCAGCACCTTTTCGCCCTCTTTGTAGCGGAAGGTGACGTCCTCGAAGTCAATGTCGCCGATGAGCTTGGGCCAGTTTTCGGTCTTGGGGTGGAAATTGTCGCCGTATTGCGCCACCACTTCGGGAGAATCCACAATATCTGGTTCCGTTTCCAGCAGGCTGATGACGCGCTCCGCCGCCGCCTGCGCAGATTGCAGTTCCGCGAAGATGCGGGCAATATCGCGCACGGGCTGAAAGAAGCTGACGGTGTAGTTGATGAACATGGTCAGCGTGCCGACGGTCATGGCGACGCCGAAAACGTGCGTACCGCCGATGACGCTGTTGCCGCCCTGCCAGAGCGCATACGCCGTCGCCAAAGACCCCAGCGACACGACGATGGGCAGAAAGAGGTTCGACAGCGTCGCCGCGCGGATGGACGCGGAACGCATGGAGGCGGAAACCGTCTCGAATTCCTGGATGTTCAGTTCTTCGCGCACAAGGGTTTTCGTCGTCTTTGCGCCGTTGATGCCCTCATTGAAGCCCGCGGTAATCTGGCTGTTGTTCTTGCGCACCTGACGATACGCCGCGAGAATCGCCTTCTGGAACTTCCAGCTGATGACGGCCAGCGGCGGCAGCACCAGCATGACAATCAGCCCCAGCCGCCAGTTGATGGTCAGCATCCGCACGGCGCAGGCAACCAGATACACCGCGCCCCAGCACAAGTCCACCAGCGACCAGCCGATGGTGTCCGCGAGGCGCTGCGTGTCATTGGTCAGGCGGGACATGAGGTATCCTACGGGCATCCGGTCGTAATAGGAGAAGGGCAGTTCCTGCAGTTTCTGGAAACCGAGCTTGCGAATCAGGTAGCACGTTCCGGTTTCGACAATGCCGCACTGCCGCAGAAAGCCGAAAATCGTCGCCACTTGCACCGCCGTCAGCAGCGCATACGCTACGACGAACCCAACCAGTCCAGCCGTGCTGTGGTTAGCAATGAACACGTCAATCGCGTAGGCATTCATGTTCGGCATAATCACGTCGATGATTGCAGAAACCGCCATGAAAAGCACAACCGCAATCAGGTTCTTGTGGTACGGCTTTGCAACCTTGATGAGCTTGCGCCACAGGGAGAGATCAAATCGTTTGGTATAATCCTGTTCCTGAAAGGACTGCATATCAGTTCACCCCTTCCGCCGCCTTGGCCTGCGTCAGTTCTTCCTCCAAGGCGTTCTGGATGCTGTTGATGCGCTGGTACAGGCCCGGCTGGCTGCACAACTCAGCGTGCGTGCCCTGCTGCGTAATCTGCCCGTTTTCCAGCACGAGGATGAGGTCAGCCTGCGAGAGCGTCGTCACGCGGTGGCTGATGATGAGGGTGGTCACGTCCTTCTGCTCGTGGCGGAGGGCAGCGCGAATCTGCGCGTCCGTCTCGGTATCCACGGCGGAAAGGGAGTCGTCGAAGATGAGGATGTTGTTGTCCTTGAGCAGCGTGCGCGCAATGGCGATTCGCTGCTTCTGTCCGCCGGAGAGCGTCACGCCGCGTTCGCCCACGACCGTCTCCCAGCCCTTATCCGCCTTGGCAATAAAGCCGGATGCGCTGGCGATATCCGCCGCGTGCTCAATGCGTTCCGCCTCCTGTTCCGGCGCGGTGATGCCCACGTTCTCCCGGATGGACTTGGAGTACAGGAACGGCTCTTGCAGAATCAGACCGACGTGTGCGCGCAGATATTTGCGGTCAATCTGCTGAATATCCACGCCGCCGATGGTGATTTTGCCGTTCGTGGGCGTATACAGCCGCTGCAGCAGGTACATCATGGTGGATTTGCCGCTGCCCGTGCCGCCCAGCACTGCCGCCGTCTTGCCCGCGGGGATGGTGAAGGACACGTCGCGCAGCACCGGCACGTTGTCATCCGGATAAGCGAAGGACACATGGTCAAACACAATATCGCCGTGCAGGTCGGGCTTCAGGGCGTTCGGCTCATCCGGCTCGGCTTCCTCGTGCAGAATCGCCTGCACGCGCTTCATCGAGACCATTGCTTTGCCCGCGTCGGACAGGGTGCGGCCCAGCTGACGAATTGGGAAGAGCAGCATCCCCAGCGTGGAGGTGAAAACAATCAGCGTGCCGACGGTAATCCAGCCGTTGCAGGCGTAGATGATGCAGACCACCAGCGTCAGCAGCGTCTGCGTCATGCTGATGGCGTCGCCGCCGCCCCAGTAGATGGCAAGCAGTTCATTCAGGCGGAGGTTCTTCTTGCGCAAATCGTTGTTCACGCGGTCGAACTTCTCCACCTCGCGCTCCTGCTGTCCGAAGGCGCGCACGACGCGGACGCCGGAAAGGTTCTCCTGCAAAACGGCGTTCAGCACACCGTCCGCTTCGTCCGCCACCTCAAAGGACTTATGCACCATTTTGAAGAACCACGTCGCGAAGCAGAACAAAGGCGGCACAAGAATCAGGCTGTAGAGCGTAATCGGCACGGAGCGCGGCAACAGGATGCTCATGGCGATAACGACCATCAGCACCGTATTGACGACTTCCATCACCTGAACCGCCAGAAAGCGGCGAATCGTATCCACGTCAGACGTGCAGCGCTGAATCAGTTCGCCCGCCTGCGCTTTAACGTGGTACGCAAACGGCAGGTGCTGCAAGTGGCGATAGAGGTCATTGCGCAGTTTGCGGGCGATATTTTCACTCGCAATCGCGGAAGAACGACCTTTTATGAACGTGAACACGCCGTTGACGACGTTCATCAGGATGAGCGCCAGCGCGGGAATCCACAGATTTTGGCGGAGGAAATCGCGTCCGCCGAGGGCGTTAATCGGGTTCATAAGGAAATCCGGCATTGTGAACGGCTCGCTGCCCAGTATGCTGTCCACGATTTCGGAGAGCAGCAGCGGCGTTAAAAAGCCGATGATGACCATCATGATGGTCGCAATGAGTGCCCAGAGGAAATGCGTCCAGTTCTGCCCGATGAGGGAGAGCATTGCGCCGAACGGGGTCTGTTTCTTCTTTGGTTTCGTTGTGGTGCGCTGCGTAGGAAATCACTCCTTTCAAGAGAGACAAAGTGGTTGATGACTCATAACTGCCCATTGTATGCTTTTTTCGAAAAGGGTACGAAAAAAGCACCATCCGTCTGAATGCAAACGGCTGGTGCTGCACACAAAACGCATGGTAACAGGAAAAGAGCGTGGAATTTTCCTATTACGGGCGCATATGGGCAGAAAGAGCCGTCGCAGTCAGTCCATTGGCACGGGATACAAGGGTTAAAATCATCATGGTCATTGCGAGGGCCTCCTTTCTGCATAATTTTGATTTTGTTGTGCTTCTCGCAAGCACGCAAGAAATAGTGTAGTCGAAAGTCAAGGTTTTGTCAAGGGGCAAATGGCGTTTTTTTCAAATATTCATCACATCTTGCGCAGGATTCCCGTTCTCCCAGTCCCAAACCGCCTTTTCAATCAAGTCGGCAGCATTGGCGCAGCCGTGTTCATTGCGCAGGGCCTCCCCGATGCACGCCGCGTTGCGCGTGTATTCCGGGTTGCTGATAAGTGCGCGCAGCCCCTCCGCCAGATTCTCTGCCGTCAGCTTATCGCGCGGAATCGCTTTCGGCCCGCACCCGGCAGCGTACACCCGCTCCGCCCAGAACGGCTGATCGCCCCCAAACGGCACGACGAGCGTCGGCAGCGCATGGCGCAGGCTGGTCGCGGTCGTCCCCGCGCCGCCGTGATGCACCGCCCCTGCCATATGCGGGAACAACCAGTCATGCGGCACACTTTTCACATAGAAGATGTTCGCATCTTTTGTCTTTGCTTCCTGCTGACCCCAGCCAAGTGCCACCACCGCCCGCACGCCGGACAATTTCACCGCCTGCCGGATGATTTCCGCCAGTTCACCCATGTCGCCCGACACCATCGACCCAAAGCCGATGTACACCGGCTCGTCGCCCGCGCGCAGGAACTCCGCCAGCGCCGGGTCAGGCGTGTAGTCCACCGGGCGCTCATCCCACCAGAAACCGGACATGTGGATGTTGTCCGCCCAATCCTCCGGGCGCGGCACAAGCGTCGGGCTCATGGCGTAAATCACGGGCACTTGCTTGCCCTTCACGTCATAATCCGGTCTCAAGCGGACGCGGCGCTTTGCCATGTCGTTCTCCTTGCGCCAATCCGAGAGGTAGCGGTGCTCCAGCGCCGAAATCAGCAGATACCCGATGCGGTAGCTCAGCACATTCCACCACTTGCCGAGCTTGCGGAACGGCGCGGATGAAATTGGCATATCCTTGCACGGATCCATCGGGAAATACTGCGTCTGGATGCACGGAATATCGTACTTCTCCGCAATCGAATAGAACATCGTCCCGAAGAATGTGCAGACGATGGCTTCCGCGCCCTCCGCGCAGTGCAGCAAATCATCCAGCAGCATCGGCGCAATATCGCGGATGCCCTTCTCAAACTCCTTCAAGTACCGCACGCCCACCGCGTCCGGCTGGAGCAGCCGCCCCATCATATCCACCACATCGCCAGAAATGGGATAGAAGGACATTCCCGCTTCCTCAATCATGCCCTGAAACGGCGCAAACGCCGCAATCGTCACCTCATGCCCCCGCTCGTGAAGCTCCCGTCCCAGCAGCATATACGGCCGCACGTCACCCGTCGAGCCGAGCGTTATCATTGTGATTTTCATCATTACCTCCAATGATTTCGAGATAAGTTAAAGGTATACAAACTAAAAAACTAACAATAAAATTCAAGTATGGAGGTGTGCGCTGCGAAGGGGTCAAGGGGGCGACCGCAGACTTCGTCTGTTTCCATTGCCCCCTTGTCGCCTCCGCAGAGGCGAAACCCCTGCAACAATAAAATTCAAGTATGTAGAAGAAACCAAAAGCGCCATCAAGCGCGCTTGCTTCCCGTCGCACACGGGTCATACCACCCCGCAGGAACTTTCACCCGGAAGCCCTCGAATGCACTTTCCGCATCCGCCTTCACCACGCAGTGCGGCGTATACACATGCCGCATCCCCTCCTGCATCCGTGCCATGCACCACTGCGCCAAGTCAACTGCCAACGATTCACCCTCCGCCAGCGGCACAAATGCATTCCGCCGCACCAAAAAGCACATCGGCGAAACCGCCGTGACATTGTAGCTGGTTCGGTTCATGCCGTGCCATCCACCCGCTGAGACTGGCAAGCCGCGATTCCGCGACCGCACTGTGCCGTCCGGCAGAATGTCGTATCCGGCATGAAGCACCCGATTGCGTGCATCCGCCACCAGCGGCATCACCGCGCACACATCCGGGCGCTGGGCGTACATCATCATCTCCCGCAGACCGTCCGCATCAGGTGCCGCCGTGTCCCCCCACAGGAACAGCAGCATGTCCGCCGACGCATCCGCCGCCAAGCGGTTCACATCCGCAGCGGACGCATCCCGCGCAAGCCGCAATGCCGCGACGGTAAAATCCCCCACGTCATACCGCAGCCGCAGCACGCCGTCCTCCACCCGGCACGTTCCCGGAAACCCGGTGCGTCGCATACTCTCTTCCACCGCCCGCGCCGCCGCGTCCAGGCAAACCGCCAATTTCGTGTGGCTCATTGACCCCCGCAGCGTCCGCCAGTGGTACAGCACGCGCGGAATGTGGATGACGCCGTCCGCCCGCTCGCACGCGCGGAGCAGCAAATCGTGATCCTGCGACCCATCGAACGCCGGTCGTAATCCGCCGATGGCATCCAGCAGCGTCCGCCGAATCACCGACAAATGGCAGATATAGTTGCCGGAGCGCAGATTGTCCGGGCAGAAATCCGGCTTGCGGTGCGCATCAACATGAATCGCGCCGTGGGCGGTCAGCTTATCCTCATCGGTGTAGAGCACGTCGGGGTGGTGCGCGTCGATGGCTTCCGCAATCCGCCAGAGCGCATCCGGCGCAAGCACATCGTCGTGGTCGCACAGGGCGATATACTCCCCTGACGCCATTTTAATCGCGCGGTTCGTGTTGCCGGATATGCCCGCGTTTTCCACCCCGTACGCGACGTGGAATCGGCTGTCCCGCGCGGCAATTGCCTCCAGCGCCTTTCGCGTCTCGGCGGACGTGCTGCCGCCATCGTACAGGCAGACCTCCCACACGCCGTGCGTCTGGGCAAGCAGCGAATCCGCCAGCGCGCGGAGGAATTTCGGGCGCGTGTTGAACACGGGGACGACGACGCTGATGCGCACGTTCGGGAAGGGGTGCGCGCGCTGTGCCGCCAGTTCGCGCTTGGATGCTTTCTCCCGCCGGAATCGCCACTCATCCCGCAGCAGCACCCGTGCCGCCAGCATTTCGCCCGCGCGGTGCAGCGTGTACCCCGCGCCATGCATCCGCACATACGCCCGAACCCGTTCCGCCCACTGCACGCGCGTCCCTCCCGCCGACTTTCCTGCCCTCATCATACCATGCGCCGTGGGTTTTGTAAAGCACCGGGCGATTTTCTGCCAATTCGGCACATTTTTCGCAAAACCGCTTGACAAACGCCCGAAAAAGTGCTAAACTAAATCTCGTTCCGGCAATCCCGGACGAACCGCATAGGGGCATGGTGTAATGGTAACACGTGGGTCTCCAAAACCTTTGTTGAGGGTTCGAGTCCTTCTGCCCCTGCCAAAAACGAGCCAGTTTCGTGAGAAGCTGGCTCGTTTTTTAATTTCTAATCTTTTAATAAGTTCTGCATTAATAAAAATTCCCCCGATATGTCACGAGGGAAATCGAACTATTTCAACAATGTGAATATCAGTTAAGGCACCACCGCACAATTCGGCGGCGCGTCTGGCGATGTCTTTTCCGCCATCTGCATCATGCAAATTTCTCGATTTACCGCCAGTAAACCTTCGAAATTTGCATTTGCATCTGACGAAAAATCCATTCGCCAGCCGACCACCTCATTTATGCGGTGTTACCTTAATCTTGACTGGAACAACACGTTACAACAACAAATAAGTTATTCCGCCAAGTACATATGCGATAACGTCATAGACATCACTAACTCCTTGATGCAAGAAGAAAGGCGCAACGTACTCCCAGAATATTCCGCATATTAGCGTTATTGTGACTGCCATCGAAACCGTATCCACTCGATAATGACGATATTTGCTATGCTCTAAAATCAAATTGATATACGCGATTATGAAAATTCCTCCTAAAAAATCATTAAAATGACATTTTAAGATGTACGATATTGCGGGTATAACAACGACATTTTTCAAGTAAAAACGATTCAGTGCATATAGGAATAGGACGCAAACAATTTTACTGATATCACCCATCCTTTTGAATTTATTCATTAAGCGAATGATAGTATGAGCACTGCCACGATGATTGCGCCAACAACGCCCAAGAACCCCATGCCACCATTGTTCGGATTAGACATTATTTTCCCTCCTTGTCATTGTTTTCAATAGTCTTTCCGTTAAAAAACAGTAATTTCATTCTGCTCTTTATCGTCATATTCCACCATTTATCTTGTTTTCTGTGTTTCTTCCCCCCAATGCAGTTTTACTCACAAATACATATTTTATAGTACAGTCCACCGCCTCCTTATAATATACTGCTTTTATTTTACCCCTCTCCTAAAAAAAGTCAAGTGTTTTCTTGAAGAATTATATATTTCTGACATTTCTGACAAAAGCATGGCAAATTGTTGTGTATCTTCACAACGACTTTCGTGTCGGCGTGTAACCACATTTCAGAAAATCGTTTTTTTCTGAAATCAGCTGCCTCAAATCCCCCCTCCAAATTTCAAATTCGCACAGAAAACGCGCCCGCCGACCTTCCGACGAGCGCGTTTATACTATTGGGGCTCTACTCCCGAATTCAGTGCAGGACTTGCTGGACACCACAGTTATCACATTTACACAAATGAGGCGGTCAGCCGCCGAGTTGTGCGGTGTTGCTTTAAATTACTTCTTATTCTTCTGCTCCACCATCGCCTTGACCTTCAGCGGCAGACCGAGCAGGTTGATGAAGCCCGCGGAATCCTTGTGGCTGTACAGGTCGTGGCTGTCGCCGAAGGTGGCGATTTCCTCCATGTACAGGCTGTTCGGCGACTTCACGCCCGCATTGATGCAGTTGCCCTTGTACAGCTTCAGCTTCACCGTGCCGTTGACCGCCTGCTGCGTGCTGTCCACAAATGCGGAGAGCGCCTCGCGCAGGGGCGTGTACCACATGCCGTCGTACACCAGCTCCGCGAACTTGCTCGCGACCAGCTCCTTGTAGTGGCTGGTGGCGCGGTCAAGCGTGATGGATTCGAGGATGCCGTGCGCGGCGTAGAGCATCGTTCCGCCCGGGGTTTCGTACACGCCGCGGGACTTCATGCCCACCAGACGGTTCTCCACCAAATCCGCACAGCCAACGCCGTTGCGGCCCGCGATTTCGTTCGCCTTCGTCAGCAAATCCACCGCGTCCAGCTTTTCGCCGTTGATGGCGACCGGCACGCCCTTCTCGAAGTCCACCGTGACGTATTCGGGCTGATCAGGCGCCTTTTCGGGCGTGACCATCGTCAGCAGCAGGTCTTCCGGCGGCTCGTTCCACGGATCTTCCAAATCCGCGCCCTCGTGGCTGATGTGCCAGATGTTGCGATCCATCGAATACGGGCGATCCTTCTTGACCGGGACGGGGATGCCGCGCTTTTCGGCGTAGTCAATTTCCTCCTCGCGGGTCTTGATGTCCCAGATGCGCCACGGTGCGATAATCTGCATGTTCGGGTCGAACGCCTTGATGGTCAGCTCGAAGCGGACTTGGTCGTTGCCCTTGCCGGTGCAGCCGTGGCAGATGGCAGTGCAGTTCTCCTTGTGGGCGATTTCGACGAGGCGCTTGGCAATCAGCGGCCGCGCGAAGGACGTGCCCAGCAGGTACTTGCCCTCGTAGACCGCGCCCGCCTTGAGCGTCGGCCAAATGAAGTCCTCGACGAACTCCTTGCGCAGGTCTTCGATGTACAGCTTTTCCGCGCCGCACTTTTTCGCCTTCTCGTGGAGGGGCTCCAGCTCTTCGCCCTGCCCGACGTCGCCCGCAACGCAGACCACGTCGCAGTCATAATTTTCCTTCAGCCACGGCACGATAATCGAGGTATCCAGACCACCGGAATAAGCCAGCAATACGCGCATCTTCGCCATAACAATCGACTCCTTTATCTTCATCCTGATTTTCATCATTTTTGTGTCCGTCTGCCGGACAAGATGGATTATACAGCAAGATGAATAAAAATGCAATAGGTCTGCATAAATTTTCTCGGATTTTTTTTCGGAGGGATGATGCAGTGCCTGAATTGTTACCTACTTATATGATGATGGCTTATGCCGCGCGAACTTCCTCCGCCTGATTGCGGCGCGGGGACGTTGCTCCGACGCTCCCCAAATAGCGAATCCGCGTTCTTGTCCTCTTCGCCCATCTATTCGCCATTCCATTCATCCCGTTCCGAAAACGTATTAAATTGTGAAAAAAATATCGTTAAAATCGTGTCAGCCACTTGACAAGAGCTTAACAATCTGCTACACTGTTCTCGTCACCCCGACAAACACCGACATTCCCCGTTCGCGGGCGCATCCCCGCAGGACGGATGAAGCATAAGGAGAGAGTATCATGGCGAAAGAGTATCCGATCGTCGATAACGTGGAGAGCTTCGAGGCGGCCCTCGCCCGCGTCCGCGCGGCACAAAAGGTCTATGCGACCTACACGCAGGAGCAGGTGGACAAGATTTTCAAGGCAGCTGCCCTCGCCGCGAACAACATGCGCATCCCGCTGGCGAAGATGGCGGTGGAAGAAACCGGCATGGGCGTGGTGGAAGATAAGGTCATCAAGAACCACTACGCCGCTGAATACATCTACAACGCCTACAAGGACACGCAGACCGTCGGCGTGCTGGAGCGCGACGAAGCATTCGGCATGATGAAGGTTGCAGAACCTATCGGCGTTGTCGCGGCGGTCATCCCGACCACCAACCCCACATCTACCGCCATTTTCAAGACGCTGATTTGCCTCAAGACCCGCAACGGCATCATCATCTCTCCCCATCCGCGCGCGAAGAAGTCCACCATCGCCGCCGCGAAGGTTGTGCTGGAAGCCGCTGTGGCTGCCGGCGCGCCCGAAGACATCATCTCGTGGGTCGATGTTCCCTCGCTGGAGCTGACCAACATGGCGATGAAGGAAGCTGACATCATCCTTGCCACCGGCGGCCCCGGCATGGTCAAGGCGGCATACTCCTCCGGCAAGCCTGCCCTGGGCGTCGGCGCTGGCAACACGCCCGCGATTATCGACGAATCCGCTGATGTGAAGGTGGCCGTCAACTCCATCCTGCACTCCAAGACGTTCGACAACGGCATGATCTGCGCGTCCGAACAGTCCACCATCGTACTGGACAGCATCTACGACGCGGTGAAGGCGGAGTTCGCCAAGCGCGGCGCGTACTTCCTCGAAGGCGAAGAGCTGGACAAGGTGCGCAAGACCATCATCATCAACGGCGCGCTGAATGCCAAGATTGTCGGTCAGAAGGCGCACACCATCGCCAAGCTCGCGGGCGTGGACGTGCCGGAAACCGCCAAGGTGCTGATTGGTGAAGTCGAATCCGTGGATATTTCTGAAGAGTTCGCGCATGAGAAGCTCTCTCCCGTGCTGGCGATGTACCGCGCCAAGGACATCGACGATGCGTTCGACAAGGCGGAACACCTGATTGCTGACGGCGGCTACGGCCACACCTCTTCTATCTACCTGAACGCCGTCACCCGCAAGGATTTGATTGACCGCTTCGCCGCGCGCATGAAGACCTGCCGTATTCTCGTCAACACGCCTTCCTCTCAGGGCGGCATCGGCGACCTGTACAACTTCATGCTGCGTCCGTCGCTGACGCTGGGCTGCGGCTCGTGGGGCGGCAACTCCGTCTCTGAGAACGTCGGCGTCAAGCACCTGCTGAACGTCAAGACTGTTGCCATCCGGAGGGAGAATATGCTGTGGTTCCGTGCGCCTGAAAAGGTCTACCTCAAGAAGGGTTGCCTGCCTGTCGCCCTGAATGAACTCAAGGCAGTTATGGGCAAGAAGCGCTGCTTCATCGTCACCGACGCGTTCCTGTTCAAATCCGGCTTCACCAAGGCGATTACCGACAAGCTGGATGAGCTGGGCATCGTCCACACCACGTTCTACGATGTTGCGCCCGACCCGTCCCTCGCCTGCGCGAAGGAAGGCGCAAAGGCCATGACCTCCTTCCAGCCGGACTGCATTATCGCCATCGGCGGCGGTTCCGCAATGGACGCCGGCAAGATTATGTGGGTCATGTACGAGCATCCGGAAGTGGACTTCCTCGACATGGCGATGCGCTTCATGGATATCCGCAAGCGCGTGTACACCTTCCCGAAGATGGGCGAAAAGGCATACTTCATCGCCATCCCGACCTCTGCTGGCACGGGCTCCGAAGTCACCCCGTTCGCCGTCATTACCGATCAGGACACCGGCGTGAAGTACCCGCTGGCGGACTACGAGCTGCTGCCGAAGATGGCGATTGTGGACGCTGACATGATGATGTCCGCGCCGAAGGGGTTGACCTCCGCCTCCGGTATCGACGCGCTGACCCACGCGCTGGAAGCCTACGCCTCCATGCTGGCGACAGACTTCACCGACGGTCTGGCGAAGCAGGCGGCTCAGCTGATTTTCGAGTATCTGCCCGCGTGCTACGACAACGGTCAGAACGAGCCGGTTGCCCGCGAAAAGATGGGCAACGCCGCCACGATGGCTGGCATGGCGTTCGCGAACGCGTTCCTCGGCGTCTGCCACTCCATGGCGCACAAGCTGGGCGCGTTCCATCACCTGCCGCACGGCATCGCCAACGCGTTGCTGATTGAGCTGGTCATCCGCTACAACAGCGCGGAGGTTCCCACGAAGATGGGCACCTTCCCGCAGTACGCCTATCCGCACACGAAGCGCCGCTACGCTGAATTCGGCGAATTCCTCGGCTTCAAGGGTGCGAATGACGACGAGACGGTGGAGAACCTGATTCGCAACATCCATGCCCTGAAGGAGCGCGTCGGCATCAAGAATACGATCCGCGACTACGGTGTGGACGAAGAGAAGTTCCTCGCGACGCTGGACGAAATGTCCGAGCAGGCGTTCGACGACCAGTGCACCGGCGCGAACCCGCGCTACCCGCTCATCAGCGAAATCAAGGAAATGTACCTCAAGGCATACTACGGCGAGTAATGCGCCATTCTCCCCGGCTTGGCAGGAATGCTTCTGCTGGGCCGGGCATTTTTGAGCACAAAAAATTTTGTCTGCTTGCAGGAATGTCGCATTTGGGCGGCGAATAGATATCTAGGACAAATATCGACTTCATGATGAGGTCGTCTCCCCCAATCAACACGCGGAAGAAGTAAGCAGTCGTCACCAACTCAATCGCGCGGAAGGGTCAAGGGAGGAACTCCCTTGCGGAGTCCAGAGGCAGAGCCTCTGGCGCCTCTCCCCCAATAAACATGAACCATATAGAAGGAGGTTTCCCTATGGATTTGACGCATGTGATTGCCGAGCGGGAGAATAAGAAGATTTACCGCGACGGCGCCAAGGCCATCAAGGTGTTTGCCGAAGGGTACAGCAAGGCGGACATTCTGAACGAAGCGCTGAACACGGCGCGCGTGGAAGAGACGGGCCTGCCGATTCCGAAGCTCCTTGCTGTTGACACGGTGAACGGTCAATGGGCGATTACGACGGAGTTCGTCGAAGGCGACACGCTGGCGGCGCTGATGGCGGCGCATCCGGAAAAGGAAGACGAGTACCTGAACCTGTTTGTGGACATTCAGATGAAGGTTCACGCCTGCACCTGCCCGATGCTCAACAGCCTGACGGAGAAGATGCAGCGCAAGATTTCCGCCACCGACCTCGACGCGACCACCCGCTACGAGCTGCACACCCGCTTGGCGAGTATGCACGTCCACAAGAAGGTCTGCCACGGCGACTTCAACCCGTCCAACATTATCTTGAAGCCCGACGGACAGTGGTACATCCTCGACTGGTCGCATGCCACGCAGGGCAACGCGTCCGCTGATGTTGCCCGCACCTACCTGCTCTTCGTCCTGGAAGGCAAGGAAGCGCTGGCGGAGAAGTACCTCTCCCTCTTCTGCAAGAAGAGCGACACCGCCAAGCAGTACGTCCAGCAGTGGATTCCGATCGTCGCCGCGAGCCAGTCCCTCAAGGGCAAGCCCGAAGAGCGCGACCTGCTCATCCGCTGGGCAAGCGTTTGCGAATACGAATAATCATCAAAGGGACTGGCTTCGGTCAGTCCCTTTTTTCGTGGGGATGGGAGACGCGCCATGTAACCATTTCCCCGCATTTGTTGAAATCTGCCACATTTGCAATTTGCCCTATGTAACCCACTTTTCATCCTCTTTTTTTCGTGGTATCATTATTATAAGAAGGGGGTATTTGCCCTTTTCAAACTTATCTGCCGCGATTGCTTGTCAACCGCCTCCACAATCAGCATGAATGAATTATACACGGCAAATATTGCTCTCAGCGTCTTCGCCATGGCGATTATGCTCTTCTCCCTGCGCGGCGACATCAGCCAATCCAAGATCCGAAACCTGCTCTGCGGCGGCCTGTACGCCACCATCGCCATTTGCGCGCTGTGTGAGTGGTCGGGCGTGCAGATGGATGGCACGCCGCCCGCGCTGATTCCGCTGCATATCGCCGTCAAGACCATCGAACTTTCGCTTGCGCCGCTAATCGGGCTGTTCGCGGGCTGCGTTATCCATCCCTGCCCGCGGAAAGTGGTACACAGGCTGCTGTGCCTTGCAGGCTTCCACGCGCTGCTGGTGCTGCTCTCGGCGTTCACAGGGCTGATATTCTATGTCGATGCGCAGAATTTCTATCACCACGGGTTGCTCTACGTGCTCTACATGCTCGCCTACGGGGGCAGCATGGTGTTCTTCCTCGTGCAGATTTGGTTCGCCTGCCGCGCCTATCAGTACACCGGCGGCACACAGCTGATGCTCGCGACGCTGTTCGTGCTGTTAGGGCTGATGGTGCAGCTGTTCCTGCCGATGGTCAAAATCGACTGGATTACCATCAGCTGCGGTGCGCTGATGATGTCGAAATTCTCCAGCGACATGGTGCTGCAAACCGACGGGCTGACGCAGCTTGTCAACCGCTTGGGCTACGAGCATTATCTGGCGCGCCTGCGCGTGCCTGCTACCATCCTGATGTTCGACGTTGACCGCTTCAAGGACGTCAACGACTACCATGGGCACTTGATGGGCGACGCCTGCCTGCGGACGATTGCCGGCTGCATCCGCCGCGCGTATGGGAATTACGGGACGTGCTTCCGCATCGGCGGCGACGAGTTCTGCGTGATACTGACGCGGCGGAACGCGCAATACAACACCATGACGGAGATTTTCCAGCACCTGATGGATGCGGCGCGGGCAGAGAATCCGGTTCTGCCGATGGTATCGGTGGGCTATTCGCATTTTAATCCGTCGACGGATGATTTGGCGGATTCCTTGGCGCGGGCGGACGCGCGGATGTATCAGAATAAGGAAGCGCATAGATAAACACAGCCGCGACGAGTGAATATGCTCGTCGCGGCTGATTTTTATTCACCTGTATCCACCGCAGTGCTGGCAGTAGCGCGCTTCCTTCGGGTTTTCTAAGCCGCAATACTTGCATGTCCAGTAGTCTGCTAACGGCGTCATTTCCGAAAGCGATTTGATTGTGCAGTTACTGTTACTGCTATTTCTATTGCTACTGCTACTGCTACTTCGCGGCAGATAGTTGTCGTTTTTATCTTTTGCAAGTTTTTTCTCTATATTTTCCAATGTTGCACGCAGTTCCAAATCAGGCAGGGCAGCAATGAGGATGTAGCCGATGATGCCGAAGATAATGCACACGGCAATCCAGTTCCCTTTGCTGTACCCTTTCTGCTCAGTAATGCCGCCCGCATACATTGCAAATGCAACGTTGATTGCAATTGCAACCAAAGCAATCAGAAAATACGCAAAATCCATGTTTCTCAACCTCCTTGTGTGTATCATATCCGTTTTTTTTTATTTGTCAAGCATTTTCCTCAATTTTCACATATTTTTTCTGCAACGAAAAATCCGAATACAAAAAACACGCATTCCACATTCGGAGTGCGTGCTTTTGTTGATATTACCGATTCACATACGCGTCGATTTCATTCCGGCTGGAGATTTGCAGCTTCTCAAAAATGCTCTCCATGTACGACTTCACCGTGTTGACGGAAATGCCCATCAGCGCGGCGATTTCCTTGTTGCTGCGTCCCTTCGCGGCAAGCATGGCAATCGAAAACTCGTAGGGTGTGAGCGCGTCGGTCACCTGCAGCGTCGACACGGGGTTGTGAATTTTCATCCACCCGCGGCTGAAGCGGTAGACCGACTGCACAATCTTGTTGTACGTTTCCGGATCCTGCTTGCGCAGCGCGCGCTCCACCTGCCCCTGCAAAATGCCGTGATGCTCCACAAACGGGTGGATGTACCCCTCGCGGCTGGCGATGCTCCACGCGGCATCGAACTTCTGCTCCGCGCGTTCATCCTGCTTCAAGCTCATGCAAATCATGCACAGGACGATGTTGAGGTAGATGCTGTCAATGGGGTAGCGCGTGCCCGCCATCAGCAGGGCGGATTCAGCAATGCCCATCGCGTGTTCGTATTCGCGCCGGATGTAGAGCGCGTGGGCGATGGCGTACATGGCGAAATACTGCATTCCGGGCGGAAGAATACCGATAGCGGGGCGGATAGGGGTCAAGTCGAGCTTCTCGGAGTGGAAGAACACGCTGATGAGCGCGTCGGTAATGCTGCTGTACAGCCGCCACGAATCATCGTTTGCGCGCTGCCCGTCCCGCTGAATCATTTCGAGATTCCGGCGGCACTTGGCGGTGTCCCCCGTCTGCAGCATCGCCATCGTGTTGGTAATCAGCGCGGACAGGCGGATTTCGGGGCACTTGCTCGTCAGGTATTTCTCGCTGATTTCGCGGGCTTCCTCGTGTTCATCGCGGAAATAGTGGTGCAGGGCGCGGGCGATGTCGCGTTCCTCCTCGTCGTTCATGGTCAGCAGGAGATTCTGGAAGCCGTTGTCGCACGGGCGGGAAATCAGCGGCATATAGCACTTGGCCATCCGCGGGGGGATTTTTTCCTGCCCGCGCTGCCCGCTCTTGCGCAAATCCGCCGGATGCGGCGTATTCGCCGGAATCAGCCACCCGCCCGATTTCCGGATTGCCCCCTGAATCCGCCCGGTATTCAGGTAGTAATTCACCATGCGGATGGAAACGCCCCACAGCTCCGCTATTTCCTTTACGCTGAGGTAGTCCAATGCGCAGCCCCTCCTTGTTTACGCTTACGGAATTGGCTCCCAAAGCATGGTCGCCGTTCGATTGCCATACGAGCCCTTGGGCAGCATGTAGGAGCGCGGCGTTCCTTCTACGCCGTCGATTTTCCAACCTACAAAGGTATAGCCCGGGAGGTAGTAGGACGGGTCTTCTTCCGGTGTCCCGAAATAAACTTGGTTGTTGATGGTGTATTGAACCCAATTATATGCTTTGCCGTGGCTCACGTAGGTAATGGTGTACGTCGCCACACGCCACTCCGCCTTGTAAAGGCGGTCGCCGGTTGAGCCTGCGGGGATAATCATCGGCGTTGAAGGGAACTGACCGCTGCCATCGAGGACCCAGCCGGCAAATTCGTAGCCCGGACGGTCGGGAGGGATGGGCAGGGTGACGGAATCCTCCACGGTGTAGCGTATCGAAGCTATGACTGCGCCGCCGTTCGTGACCAGTGTGATGGTGTATCTGATCACCTTCCAGTTTGCGGTATACGCCTTGTTTCCCGTCGAACCCTTCGGAATTATGACGCTTGTCTGCGGCGTCGTGATGCCCTCGCCCGTCCAGCCGACAAACTCGTAGCCGTTGCGGGTCGGGGTCGGCAGCTCGAAATCCTCATCCGTCATGGTGTAAACCACCTTTTCTTGACCGCTGCCGCCGTTCAAATCCATGGTGATGTTGTATTCTGTCAGTTCCCAGTTCTCGATATACTTCTTGTCGCCCGTCGAACCCTTCGGGATGGTCACGTTCGGCTGCGGCGTCGTGATGCCCTCGCCTGTCCAGCCAAGGAATGTGTAGCCCGTGCGGGTCGGGGTCGGCAGCGTTACGGTTTGCTCCACCGTGTAGAAATACACTTGCGACGAGCCCGCATTGCCCCCTTCCAGCAGCGTAATGATGGTGTATTCAATCACCTGCCAGTTCGCGGTGTAGGTGCGGTCGCCCGTGCTTCCCTGCGGGATTTCAATGGTTTTCTGCGGTTCGGTGATGCCCTCGCCCGTCCAGCCGAGGAAGATGTAGCCCGTGCGAACCGGGGTCGGCAGCTGGAACGCTTCCGATTCCACCGTGTACTGGATGGGACGGATCGGATCGCCGCCTGCCGTGTCCATCGTGACGGTGTAAAGCTTGTCCGCCGTCAGCGTCAAGGTCAGCGGCGCGTAGGGCATGAGGAAGGAAACCGCGTCGTTCCCCTCGCTGATACTCAGGGAAACAGCCGGGTCGCTCTGGAAAACGTGGATGCCGCGATAGCCCGCTGCGGGCGCGATTTGCACCGTCACCTGCTCACCCGCGCGGCACAGCAGGTCGTTGCCCTCCGTCGGCATGTCGCTGCCCCAGAGGACGTTCTGCGCGTCGATGGTCACGCGCTGCGTGTCCGCCGTCCACGTCAGCGTAACGATGCGCTTTTCTTCGCGCCCCGTTACGGGCAGGAATGCGGCCGTCTCCTCGCCGCGCAGTCCCGTCAGGTGAATGAGGGCACGCTCGTCCGCGCCGAAGTCGCTGCGCTTGAACTGCGTCACCCACTCGCCGCGCTCCTTGTCGAAGGTGAAGCTCGCCACGGCGCCGCTGCGCAGGGTCAGGCTCGGCGTGAAGTAATCCGGGCGCGCGCCGCTGATGCGAACGCGGTAGGTGATGCGCCCGTCCTGCTCGCCATAGCGGTAGACGTACACCGGGAATTCCGCTACCAGCGTGCTGTCATCGGTCAGCGGAAACACAACATCGCCCTCGCGGGAAAGATATACATAATTTTCCGCCACAGCAAAGCAGGATTCGCCGCCATTCAGGCGGTAGACCTTGCTCCACGGGTCTGCGCTGCGCATTTCCGGCAGCAGCACATACTGCTCCTGCAAATCCGGATACTTCTCCGCAAACGCCGCCTCGATGCTGTCCAGCATGTTGACCGCGCCCATCGGGCAGCTGTCGCCCGTGTACTGCACCGTCGTTTCGGTCAACAGCGCGCCGTCCCAATCCGCCGTTTCCAGCTGCATGTCCTTGGCGCTCTGGTCAACAAGGCGGAAGCGCACGGTCAGGCTGATTTTTTTCTCCACCTTCAGCTCGCTGCCCATATGCAGCTGCTGCCCCGGCACAAGCGCGTTCTTGCCCGGATTCAGCACAATATCGCCCGTCGGCAGCGGGTCATCCGTCAGGTTCACGAGGTTCGTCGCAATCCCGATATCGAGATTCATCGGCTTGTCCACCACGATGGTGGAGCGGACATTGCCCTCGCCGTTCAGCGACACATTCCCCGACGCGCCCAGAATCAGCTCCTGAACATCTGCCGCCGCGCCGATGTTCAGCCGCACGTCCTCGTCCGACAGCACATACAGGCGGTCGATTTTGCCGGACGGCAGATTGGCGTTCAGCCCGCCGAGAACCAGCAGATTGCCGTTCATTTCCGGCGCATTGAACTCTGTGTCGCCCAGATGGTCAAAAATCGCGTCGCCGATGAAGGACTCCGGCGGCTGCGTGTCCTTTTTCAACACGGTGATGCCAAACTGCTTGATGTTCTCCTGAAACGCCGGGTCATCCAAGTCCGTATTGTCCCACATGCCAGCGCCGATTTCTTTCGCCAGCCGCTCCAGCGCCGAGTCCTTGCCCTGTGGTGTCTGGTTCTTGTTGATGGTGTTCAGTGTGTTCAGCGCACTCATGTTGTTTTCCACAATCATGGCCGCCGATGCTGTACCCGCCCAAATGATGCTGCATAAGAGCAGGAAAATGGTGCTCCATCGTGCGATTCGCTTCATGCTTCTTCCTCCTTGCTGATAGCTTCCGCGGGCTTTTTTTCCATAGAAATCGCCCTTCTGGTTTCAGTATACCATTGACAAGCGCTGTTTGCCACCGCCATTCAATGGATTAATTGGACGTTTCCCTGCCCTTTTCCTGCTGAAAATTCCTGCATTCACGCAGTTTTCCCGTCAATTCGCGCATGTTTTCCGCCGGATGCACCTTTCCAAGGCAGGAAATATCGGTTGCCAAGGATGGCAAAGTGTATCTTTCCAACATACGAAAAAAGGCGAACCGGTTTTGAAGCCGATTCGCCCGTGGATTTGTCCAAACTTGGATGGAATTACTTGGCGATGGTGCAGTGCATGAAGTACTTGTAGCCCAGCGGGTTGGAGAAGAAGCCCTGCACGGAGTCGTCGATCATGTAGATGTCGGTGTAGTAGTACAGCGGCACGATGCAGCCGGTATTCATCAGCATATCTTCCGCGATGTGCATCATGGCATAACGGTTCGTGCTGTTGGTGCAGCTCTTGATGGTAGAAATCAGCACGTCATAGGTTTCCGCCCAAGTGCCATTCTCCACCTTCACGTCATAGCCGTAGGGGGTCAGGTCGAGGTTGTAGATCTTCAGATCCGCATTCGCGCCCTTGCCGAACTGCACGTCGTTGTTGCCGGAGCCGGTCACCCACATGTCGAGGAAGCAGATCGGGTCGTTGTAGTCGGCAATCCAGCCATTGCGGGCAATGGAGTAGTCGCCGGACTTACGGGTGTTCAGGAAGGTGTTCCATTCCTGGTTGGTCAGGTTCATGGTGATGCCGACCGCAGAAACCGCGCTCTGGAGGTATTCGCCAATCGCCTTGTGGGCTTCGGAGGTGTTGTAGAGGTAGGTCAGGGACGGGAAGTTGGTGAAGACGCCGTTCTCCTCGTCGTAGGTGTAGTACTTCTTCAGGGTCTCAACCGCCTTGTCGAAGTTCGCCATGTAGACGTCTTCGTCGTCGGTCACGTCGTAGTAGCCGGTGATGCCTTCCACATGGCCCGCGTTCTTGTAGAACTCAGAGCCGTCCGCATCGGTCATGCCCATAGGAACGAAGCTGGACGCAGGCACCTGACCCGCCTGACCGATTTCTTCAACGATGTAGTTGCGGTCGAACAGCAGACCAATCGCCTGACGGATTTCTGCGCGCGCCGCTTCCGCTTCTTCGGGGGTCATGTTCGCGAGCACGTCAGCGGGCAGGATTTCTTCGTTGATGTTCCAGCAGACATAGTAGGTACCAATCTGACCGGCAATAACGAATTCCGTCGGATACTGTTCCTTCAGGGAAGCGATTTCAGAGGTGGGAACGTCGTCGATCAGCTGCCAGTCGCCCTTCTGGAAGTTCGCCAGCATGTTGTTCGCGTCGTCGGAGAGGTAGAAGTCCAGCTCGTCCATCGTGACCTTGTCCACCGCATGATAGTAGGGGTTCTTGGTCAGGGTGATCTTGCTGTTGTGTTCCCACGCGGTCATGGTGTACGGGCCATTGCCGATGTAGGTGGAAGGATCGGTCGCCCACGCTTCGTTGGCGACGACGTCCTCACGGACGGGCATGTACGCCGGGAAGGCGAGCAGCTCGTTCCAGTAGGCAACGGGGTTGTTCAGGGTAACGGTCAGGGTCTTTTCGTCCACGGCGGTCACAGCGAGGTTTTCCGCCTTGGGGTCGGAGCCGTCCGTAGTGTAGCCCTTGATGACTTCAAACATGTAGCCATAGTCCGCGCCCAGCTCGGAGGAAGCAGCGCGCTTCCACGCGAACTCGAAGTCCTTCGCGGTCAGCTCCTTGCCGTCGGACCACTTCAGGCCATCAACGAGCGTGTAGGTGTACGTCACCGTGCCGTCGTCATTGACCACCGGATCCGGCAGTTCCACCGCGCAGTCCGGCAGGATTTCCAGCTTGCCGTCGTCGGTCTGCGCCCAAGTGGACAGGCCTGCGAACAGGTGAGCGACCATCGTCGCGCCGTCCACAGCGGAGTTCAGCGCCGGGTCAAGCGTATCAGGCTCGGACGCGATGCAGACAGCCATGTACGTCTTGCCGTCTTCGGCGACAGCGCACAGGGTGCAGGTCACCATCATTGCGATGGCGAGCAGGAGAGCAGTCAGCTTCTTCATGAAAAAACCTCCCTTAATATTCTGTGACAGCCTTGCTTTTCGTAGACTGTCTGTATCAAAAATGCGTAAAGCGCATCCTTGAAGCATGGATTTCGCGCCTGCGGGCGCGACCAAAGGGCTTTGCGGTCGCCCTTTGGAAACCTTCGCAGCGCACACGCCTGTTTATTGAGCTGTTCCGCAGCTTTTTCGCGGATAAACACGCGGGCACACTATGCCAGTGTCACCAACGCAATCGCGCGAAAGGGTCAAGGGACGAAGTCCCTTGCAGGGTGCAGGGGCAGCGTCCCTGCCGGAGTCCAGCGGCAGAGCCTCTGGCGTCTCCCTTCTTACCCCAATTCCTTCACCCGGTGGCAGGCGACAAAGTGCCCCTTCTCGACTTCGTTGAAGGGCGGCATCGACTGCGCGCAGGCTTCGGTGGCGTGGGGGCAGCGCGTGCGGAACGGACAGCCCGACGGCGCGTTCAGGGGGCTTGGAATGTCGCCGGAGAGGACAATGCGCTTGTTCGCGCGCGCCGCCTTCGGGTCAGGCAGCGGAACGGCGGACAAAAGCGACTTGGAGTACGGGTGCAGCGGGTGATTGTAGATTTCCTCCGCCGACGCCAGCTCCACCATCTTGCCCAGATACATCACGGCGATTCTGTCCGAAATGTGCCGCACAACCAGCAGGTCATGCGCAATGAACAGGTACGTCAGCCCCAGCCGATCCTGCAAATCATCAAACATGTTGATGACCTGCGCCTGAATCGACACGTCCAGCGCCGACACCGGCTCGTCGCAGACGATGAATTCGGGATTCACCGCCAGCGCGCGGGCAATGCCGATGCGCTGCCGCTGACCGCCGGAAAACTCGTGCGCGTAACGCGAGGCGTGTTCGCTGTTCAGCCCGACATAGCCCAGCAGCTGCAAAATGCGCTCCTCCCGCTCCTTCTTGGAGGAATACAGGTGGTGCACATCCAACGGTTCGCCCACGATGTCCGACACGGTCATGCGCGGGTTCAGCGAGGAGTACGGATCTTGGAACACCATCGTCGCCTTCGTGCGGAACTTCTGCAAGTCCGCTTTCGTCTTGACGGGCTTGCCATCGTAAATGATTTCGCCCGCCGTCGGCTTGTACAATTGGAGGATGGTGCGCCCAACAGTCGTCTTGCCGCAGCCGGATTCGCCCACCAGACCGAGCGTTTCGCCCTTGTTGATGGTGAAGGACACATCGTCGACCGCCTTCAGCGGCTTGGTGCGGAAGAAGCCCATGTTGATGTCAAAGTACTCTTTCAGTCCTTTGACTTCCAGCAGCGGCTGGTGCATCTGCGCTTCAGACACAGGGCACTCCTCCTTCCTCCGTGATGCTGCCGTCCTCAACGCCCTTCTTGACGTTCATCCAGCAGGTTGCCATATGGTCGTCATTGATGAGCATCCGAACCGGCTTCTCTTTCAGGCAAATCTTCATCGCCGCCTCGCAGCGGGGCGCGAACGGGCAGCCTTTGGGCATGTTCAGCAGGTCAATCGGCGTACCGGTAATCGGCTCCAGGCGCTGTCCGTTGTTCTCCGCCGTCGGGATGGAGCGCATCAAGCCCTTCGTGTACTCATGGCGCGGGTTGTAGAAGATTTCATCCGCCGTCCCCTGTTCGCAGATAGACCCGGCGTACATGACGATGACCTCGTCGCACATCTGGGCGACAACGCCCAAGTCGTGCGTAATCATGATGATCGCCATGCCCATCTTCTTCTGCAAATCGCGCATCAAATCAAGAATCTGCGCCTGAATCGTCACGTCCAGCGCGGTCGTCGGCTCGTCGGCAATCAGGATGTCCGGCTCGCACGCCAGCGCCATGGCAATCATTACGCGCTGCCGCATACCGCCCGACAACTCGAACGGGTACTGCTTCATGCGCTTTTCCGGTTCGTTGACGTTGACCAGCTTCAGCATCTCCACCGCGCGTTCGCGCGCCTGATGGCGGTTGCGGTCGGTGTGCAGCAGAATCGCTTCCATCAGCTGCCGACCGATGGTGTAGGTCGGGTTCAGGGACGTCATCGGGTCCTGGAAGATAATCGAGATGCGGTTGCCGCGCACGGAGCGCAGCAGCTTCTCGTCCGCGCCGACCAGCTCCTGCCCGTCGAATTTCACGCTGCCGCTGACGATTTTGCCCGTCGGCGCAAGAATCTGCATGATGGAATACGCCGTGACACTCTTGCCCGAACCGCTTTCGCCCACGATGCCCAGCACCTTGCCGTGGTCAAGGCGGAACGAAACGCCATCCACCGCCTTGACTTCGCCCGCGTCGGTGAAGAAGGATGTATGCAGGTCATTGACTTCCAGCAATGCCATTTTGTCCAGCTCCTTTCATCACGCATTCAGCTTCGGGTCAAATGCGTCGCGCAGGCCGTCGCCGAACAGGTTCAGGCTCAGCACGATGAGGCAGATGACCACGGCGGGGATAATCAGGCGATAGGTGTAGGAATAGATGCCGTTGAGCGCGTCAGAAGCCAGCGAGCCCAGCGAGGGCATCGGCGCATTAACGCCCAGACCCAGGAAGGACAGGAAGCTTTCGGTGAAAATCGCGTTCGGAATTTGCAGCGCGGTCGAAATAATCACGACGCTGATGCAGTTCGGCAGAAGGTGCTTGCGGATAATCCACCGCGCCTTCGCGCCCGTCGCCTGCGCCGACAGCACATACTCCTGCTCACGGAGGGACAGAATCTGACCGCGAATCAGGCGCGCCATGCCCACCCAATAGAGCAGACCAAAGACGATGAACATGCTGATGATGTTCGAGCCGATTTTCTCTAAGATGGTGCCTTCCACATGCAGCACCTGCCCCAGCACGACCGCCAGCAGGATGATAACCAGCATGTCCGGCAATGAGTAGATAATATCGACGATTCGCATGATGAACAAGTCCACCCTGCCGCCGAAATATCCCGCGACTGCGCCAATCATCATGCCAATTACCAGCACGATGATGCTGGCGAAGAATCCGACGGCGAGGGAAATGCGCGTCCCGTAGACGACGCGGATGAAGTAGTCGCGTCCGTGCGCATCCGTGCCGAAGATGTGCGGGAAAACAGATTCCCCTTTGTCGATTTTCTTCAATTCCGTCTTGCCGTACTGGAACGGCGCGAGGTTGTTGTAGCTGTTGTCCATCGGGCGACCCTTCGTCTGCCCCAGCATCTGGTCATACGAATACGGCCAGAACATCGGGATGATGATGGAGGACAGCGTAATCAGCACAATCAGAATCAGGCTGATGGTCGCGACCTTGTTTTTCAGCAGGCGCTTCACGCCGTCGCGGAAAAAGGTCGAGGACGGCCGCATCCGGGAGATGACTTCCTTTTCCTCCGCCGTCGCGGGCATGAAGGAATCCACATCCAGATGCAGGCTAAAGGGTTTTTTCTTGTTCATCATCATGGTGCAGATGCCTCCTTATTCGTAATCAATGCGCGGATCAGCCACCTTGTAGAGCAGGTCGCTGATCAGATTCATAATCACGATTAAAGAGGCGAGGAAAATGGTCGTCCCCATAATCATGGTGTAGTCGCGGTTGGTGATGCTGGATACGAACTGGCGGCCGATGCCCGGCACGGCGAAAATCTGCTCGACGACCATCGAGCCGGTGACGATGAACGCCAGCATCGGGCCGAAATAGGTGATAACCGGAATCAGCGAGTTCTTCAGCGCGTGACCGAAGATAATTTTCTTGCCCGAAACGCCCTTGGCGCGCGCGGTGCGGATATAATCCTGCCCCAGCACGTCGAGCATGGAGGAGCGCGTCAGGCGCGTGATGTAGCTCATCGGGTAGAGCGCAAGGGTGATAATCGGGAGGATCAGCCCTTCGGCCGTCGCGCCGTTCGCGGGTACCCAGCCTAACTTGACTGAGAACACTATCAGCAGGAATGACCCCATAATGAACGACGGCATGGACACGAACGCGGTCGTAATCACCATGATAATCTTATCCAGCACGGTGTTGCGCCGCAGCGCCGCCAGCGCGCCGAGGACGATGCCGACAATCGCCGCGCTGAACGCCGCAATCAGACCAAGCTTTGCGGAGGTCTTCATGCCATCCAGAATAATGTCAATGACCTGACGGCCGCGCTGCTTCAGGCTCGGCCCGAAGTCCAGCTTCGTCACCACGTCGCGCAGATACGTCACATACTGTTCGCCCAGCGGCTTGTCCAGCCCGTACTTGGCCTCCAGCGCCGCCTGCGCTTCCGCGGAAATTGCCTTTTCACTTGCGAACGGTCCACCCGGAATCGAGTGCATCACGAAGAACGTCACCGTGATGACAATCCAGATGGTCAGCAGCGCCAGCAGCACGCGCTTGAGGATATAAAACAGCATCTTGGAATTCATCCGCTCCACCTTCCCGGCAGGGGCGCTGCCGCGTCTGCCTGCGTTTCTTGTTCATCGACACGCCAAACCAACCGGCTTCACCGTGTCGATGCTTTATTATGCAACACTGTATGGAGAAAATCAAGTGTTTTGTTGCACAAACTGTGTTTTTTTTATGTTTTTCTCGTGTATTTTGAATATTTTCGTCCAAGTTGTTGCATTTTTCAAGTTTTTCTGCAAGTCACTGTTCATTTTTGCGCACAAAAAATGCAGGACGCTCATTCGTCCTGCATCGTGGTAACGAAGTGAATTACTCCGCTGCCGCCAAGCTGCCGAAGATCTCCAGCGGCATGTTTTCCAGCGCGTCGCCCACTTCCTTGCTGGCGACCTGGAACGTCACGGCGAGAACCGTCTCGTCATCAAGGAAGGTGTACAGCGCCAGCACGGTGTCGCCGGGGGTGTACATCAGGCAATAGTTTTCGTTGACATACAGCTCAGCGAGCATTTCTTCCGTCGCGCCCGCGTCCTGAATGCCTTGCAGCAGCGTTTCAAAGCTCATCGCGGACAGCTGCGCCGTAATGCTGACCGTCTGGTCGGCGTTGACGGCGAAGAGCAGGATGCTCTCGGCGTTTTCCGTGCCTGCGGGGACTTCCTGAACCGCCCAGTCCGCCGGAATCTGCATCGTCAGACCCGTTTCACCCAGCGCAACCGTCTGCGCCTCGAAGCTGACATTCATTTCAACTGCCGGCACTTCCGCTTCTTCCTCCGCGAACGCAAAGGCAGTGCAGCACATCATGAGCGCCATCAGGAGAGCAAGGAGTTTCTTCATATTTGTTTCCGTCCTTTCATTTCCAGCATGATTCGGCTGATTTTTTTCCATATTGAACAGCCACATCTGGTAACATTTATGATACCAAATGCAAGCCGCTTTTGCAATACGCTTTCGCGCAGGAAAACGGTTGATTCGCGCGGATTTGGGATTTCAGAATGAAGCAGCCTCCTTTTTCATTCGGAAAATGCGAGTGAAGTAACTTTTATTTACTTTTCAATTCTCACCAAAACAAACAGTTGATTCTTTCCGTAAAAGCGACTTTGCTTCCCGCCCCCTTCACAACAAACGGGGCACCGCGAGAGCTTTCGCCCCCGCAGCACCCCGCCATCCGCGGATGCGCAATTCCGCATTGTCCCTTACTTCTTCGTCCAGTCCTGCTTTTCGCCGATGCCGTAGTTTGCCGGCAGCACGTCGTCATCAACCAGCACGAAGCCCAAATCCGCCGTGTAGGTCGTACTGGCGGAGGTCACCTGCACCGGGTTCGATTCGCCGTTTTCGCCCAGAATCGACGCAATCAGCGGAATATCCGTGCGCATACGCGTCGGCACAACTTCCGCCGGGTAGATGGGCTTGAGCGTGTACACGCCGGGATACAGGTTCTCGAAAGTGTAGTAACCGTACGTGTCGGTTGTCGTTTCCGCGACGAGCTGGTCGTTTCGCCACAGCTCGATGCGCATGTCGCCCAGACCGAGTTCGCCCGCGTCCTGCAGGCCGTTGCCGTTCAGGTCAAGCCAGCAGAAGTCACCCAGCGTGCCCGGCTGCACCGCGCCAATATTCTGTTCCAGCTGATGCTGGCTCATGCGCAGGACAATCAGGTCGCTCTCTCCCTCGCGGGCGGTGTAGGTCGTCATCACGCTGATGTTCTGCCCGTCCTTGAGGCGCGTGTCGTCCTTTTCTACGACGACGTAGCCGTTCGGGAGCGTCACACGCAGACGGTAGTTGCCCGGCATCAAGCCGTCAAAGCGGTAGATGCCGTCCTCGCCCGTCGTCGCGGTTTGCAGTTCGCTGCCCTTTTCGTCCAGCAAGATAACCTCCGCGCCGGACAGGGGCGCAATCTCGCCCGCGTTGTCGCACCAGACCATGCCGCCAATGCTTGTGTCAATCTTCAAGCCCAGCATCGGAGCAGTGTAGTTGTTGTTTTCGCTAATTTCAATTTCGGTCATGACGAGCTGACTGCCCTCGGTGGTGAAGGTGCTGTCGCCCAGACGCGCCGCCTGCGTACCTTCCTTGAGGTCGTAGGCAAGGCTGTACACGCCGGGGGCAATGCCGTCGATGGCGAACCGCCCATCCGCATCGGTCTGCACCTGCGCAAACACCGCGCCGGTTTCATCCAGCAGGGTCAGCGTCTCGTTTTCCGGGGTGATTTCGCCCGCGTCCATGCGCCCGTTGTCATTCTCATCCACCCAAACCTGACCGGACATCTTCGACGGAATCACGCCGCCAAGCGCCTGATTCAGCCATTCCTCGCCCAGCCCGATTTCGATGTTCACCTGCTGCTCGTTCAGCCCGTGCGTCAGCGGCAGGGTCACATTGCCGTCCAGCTTGGAGAGCACCATGCCCTCCGGGAAGCGCAGGGTCAGCGTGTAGGCGTCCGGCCGCATCCCGGTGAAGCTGTACGCGCCCGTCGCATCGGTGAGGACGGTCTGCTCCGTCAAATCCTCGCGGGAGGGGGTCAGAATCAGCGTCACGCCGGCAAGCGCCGCTTCGTTTGCATCCTGCGCGCCGTTGCCATTGTGATCGGCAAACACCATGCCTTCAATGTCGCCCAGAGCCAGTGCGCCGCACAGGGGCGCGGTGACTTCTTCGCCCACGCTGATGGTAAAGGAATCCGTCGTGCCGTCGGAATCCGGCGCGATGGTGTTGCCGCCGTCCGTCAGGGGAGCAAACACGCCGTCGCCCGGCAGCTCGTAGCGCAGGCGGTACGTTCCGGGCAGCACCGCGTCAAACAGGAAGCTGCCATCCGCGCCGATGGTGCGGGTCGCCACGTCACCGGTTTCGTCCATCAGGTGAACCACCGCGCCGAGCAAGCCGCCTTCATCCGCGTCGCGCAGGCCATTGTCGTTCTTGTCGGCAAACACCACGCCGGACACATGTCCGGGGGTAATCATGCCGATATCAAGACCCGTCAAATCCGCGCCCATTTTGAGCGCCACCGGTTCGCTTTCGCCCGCGCCGCCGGAGAGGTTGCGGAGGATATTGCCGTCGCCCGTGCGTGTGAACGCCAAGCCGTGGTTCGCGGTCGCGCTCACGGTGTACTGCCCCGGCGCAAGGTCATCGAAGGTATACACGCCGCTGCGGTTCGTTTTCGCCGTGCGGGTATTGCCGTTTTCATCCGTCAGGGTGACGGTGAAGTTGTTGACCATCTTTTCCGCGTCCATCCGGCTGCCGGAGAAGTCGTCATCCAGATACACCGTGCCGGAGATGCTGCCGTAAGTAATCGCGCCGATGGCCATCGTCATCTCGCTGTCGTTCTCCAGCACCACGTCGGAAATCGTGTACTCGCGGCGGTCAGTGCCGGGCGCGAACAGGTTGCCGTACTCGCCATCGCCCGCGATGGTGTACACATAGCCCTGCGGAATCGTCGCTTTGACGCGGAACGTGCTGCCGCGGATGTTGGCGAAGGTGAAGCGCCCGTTCTCGTCGGAGACGGTGTTCAGCAGCTCCTTGCCGATGGCCTGACGGTACAGGACGACCTTCACGCCTTCCAGCGTCTTTTCGCCCTCGTCGTACACGCCATTGTTGTTTTCATCCAGGAAGCAGATGCCGTTGATGTTAGAGCCCTTCATCACGCCAAGGAGGACTTCCTCCAAGTCACCGCGTTCAAGAATCACCTGATCCGTTTCGGAGCGCTTGAATTCGCTGGTGATGATGGAGCGGCGATTACCGCCCGTCTGGCTGTAGCGCGCAAACACCAAGCCGTCCGGCAGGCTGTATTCGACATTGTATGTGCCGTAGCGCATTTGACCGATGTAGAATTTGCCGTCCTCGCCGCTCTCGGTTTCGTACACCAAGCCGTTTTTCACGCCGACGGCGCGGATTTTGATGCCCGCTTGACCGGGTTCACCGTCCTGATACACGCCGTCGTCGTTTTCATCCAGCCATACAAGACCCTGCAGCGCCGCCATCGTCATCACGCCGACGCCCACGTCGGTCACAGAACCGGCTTCGAGGGTCAGCGGCACGCTGCTTTGCACTTGTTCGGTCGTTTCATCCATGATGGACATGTTCGCGCTGACATTTTTGCCGTGCGCACCATGGCCGAAGCCCGCGGGCAGCTCGCTGCGCAGGACGTACGTCCCTGCCGGCACAGCCAGCGACACTTCGCCGTTCTTGTCCGTTTCGCCGGATGCCACAACAACCTCCACGCCGTTGACTTCGGTGATGAGGCTCATCGTCGCGCCGGACACGCCTTCCTCGTACTTCCCGCGTGAACCGTTATTATCGTTGTCGCGGAAAGCGTGGATGGTCAGCGCCGCCGGATTCGCCGCCTTCGCGGTCACAGTCGCGGGTTCGTCGCTAATGACGAGCGCGCCGTTGGCAAGGGTCACGCCCGCATCATAGCGGACAACGTACGTCCCGTATTCGAGGAACTCAGCCTGCCAAGCGCCGTTTTCATCCGTCACCGCTTCCGCCGCGACTTCGCCCGCCTGATTGACCAGCTGCACCTGCACGCCGCTCATCGGCTGACCGTCCAGCCCCAGCACCACGCCGGAAGCGTCGCCGGTGGCATGGTTCGCCAGCGCCGGCAGCACAACGGTTTCGCCCGCGCCGATTTCCACCAGAATGCTTGCCGTCACGCCCGTATCGGTCGTGCTGAGCGTCCAGCCCTCGGTGTCATACAAGCCGCGCGGCAGGGCTGCCGTAATCTGATAAGTATCAGGATACAGGTCGTTCAGCGCAAACGCGCCGCTGACCGTCATCTGTTCGCTCATCCGCTGGCCGGAAATCGTCACTTCCGCCGGGGCAGACAGGTCGTCGATGCTGCCGGTCATGCCGCCGCTGAGCGTCAGATCCAGTTCATAGCGGCTGGTCTGCATCGCCTGAATGTTCACCAGCCACTGTGCCTGACCCTTCTGCAGGTTCGGCCAGCCGTTCACACCCGTCAGCAGCGTGCCTTCCGGCAGCGTCACCGTGACGGCGTATGTCCCGTGGAAGAGGTCGGCTTCCTCCACCGTCTCGCCATCAGTCAGGTAGCCCGTGCGGGTCGTTTTGCCGTCCTCGCTGACAATCTGGTACGCCACTGCCGCGTTCACGCCGCGCATGAGCATCGTCAGCGTGCCGTCCACTGGTTCAGGGGTGGGGGTCGGCGTAGGCGTAGGCGTCGGGCTCGGCGTGGGCGTCGGGCTCGGGGTGGGGGTCGCCGTCGGGGTTGGCGTCGGCTCTTCCGTGGGTTCCTCCGTCGGATTCTCGGTCGGATTTTCGGTCGGCGCTTCCGTCGGCGCTAAGGTCGGGGTCGCCGTCGGGGTCGGCGTAGGTGTTGCCGTTGCCGTTGGCGTAGGCGTTGCCGTCGGTGTAGGTGTCGGGGTGGGCGTCGGCGTAGGCGTGGGTTCAGGCGTGGCGGTCGGCGCCATCGTCGGCGGCACATAGTAATAGGAAGCGTTCACCTTCGTCACGGAATCCGCACCCGTGTAGCGCTCAATGTTGATAATCTTGTCGCGCCAGCTTTCAATGGCCAGCGAAGCCTTCGTCATTCGCAGGGTATACAGCCCCGTATGAATCGCCGCCGGCAGGGCATAGTCGCCCCGGCTGTCGGTGTCGAAGGAGAGAATCGTCTCGCCGCGCTCGTTAATCAGGTCAAAAGAGGAGCTGCTCTCCGTGTGCACGGTGAACAGACCCGTGTCCGTCAGCACAGCAATGACCGCTTTGTTCAGCCGTCCATCGACAATCGACACGGTGTAGCTCGCCGCCATGATGGCGTCCTCCGGCATCGTTTCCGCCACCGGGACAAGCTGCACATTGCCCGTGCCGGGAACGGAAATCGGGTCGCTGCCGAAGTCGGTCAGGCGAATCGTGCCGACCGCCTCCCCGTTCTGCATGACGGTAAAATCGCCCGTGAATTTCCGGGATTCATACGTTCCCGCGCTTGTGGCATACATGCCCAGAAAATCCACTTGCAGCATCGTCAGCTCCGATGCCGCAGCCGCGGGGAGCAGCATCAGCAGCATTCCCAGCGTGAGCAGGAGTGACAGAAATCGCTTGCCAAGCATCCTCATCTTGCCTGTTCCTCCATCTGAATCATCCGCAAGCCGTGCGGAGTAAAGTCACAGAATAATCCATGTACTATGGTAAAGCAATCCGCCCGACTTGTCAACCATTCCGCGCATATTTTTACAATTGGATTGCTTTTCTGGTCGAAAATCAGCATGTTCCGGCAATGAAAAAGAAGGCTGGCTTTTTCAGCCAGCCTCCCATGCGGATACTATTTCCAAATGAGAATGCGCCGAGATGCACCGCAAATGATTCGTTCTGGCTAACGCAAACGCCAGCATGGGAAAGGCGCAATCAGATGGCACAGGCGAATGCTGGAAATCGTATCAGTTGCTGCCGCCCATCAGCAGGGTCAGCATGCTCTCCGGCAGACTCATCAGCAGGGTCATGGGCAGGTTCTGCAGGTTGTTCATCACCTTGACGAACCACGTCTGGAACTCACTGTCCGTCATCGCGCCCAAATCCTGCGCCTTGCTCACGTCCAGCGCGTCCTTCGCGTCGCAGGTGCGGGTTTCCGCCGTGATGGTCACAACGTCCAGACCCATGAAGCGCACCAGCACATCCACCTTGCGGACGCCCTGTTCGCCGTCCATCGTCGTAGCGGTCGTCACCACCACGCCGAAGCCCTGCTCGACACCGTCCACCGTTTCCTTGATTTCCACATCAACAACGCTGCTGTCCGTGCCGACGCCCTTGCCGCTGACGTTGATTTCAACGGGGTCTTCGCCATCATAGGCGGTCAGGTTCGCCGTGAAGTTCTCCAAGTCGCCTGCGAAGGTCAGCGTCGCCGCGGTATCTTCCGCGCTCTTGATGGTCACAAGCCACGTCGCCACGCCGTCCGCCGTGTTGCGGGTCATCGTGAAGGAGATCGGCAAGGGTTCTTCGCCGCCGTTGTTGATCTTCACCGAAGCCGTCATGCGAACCAGCTCGCCTGCTTCAGTCATCCAGTATTCGTAAACGATGTCATCCGCATAGAGATCTGCTTCATCAAGCTCTTTCAGCAGGTCGTCCCAGCTCGTGTCAGCAGCGGAAAAAAGCGCATCCATGTAAGCGCCGATGCTCGGAACGCTGTGGATCATCTCCAGCAGGGCTTTCGTCATCTCGGCAATCTTTTCCGGCGGAACTGTGACTTTGACGTAGTTCTTCGCCGCGTCGCAGTCGCCGGGCTGCTCGGTCACTTCTGCCATTTCTGCACCGGACAGTATTTCGTTCATCATGGTCATGAACGCCGTGGTGTCCGCCTGCGTCAGTTCTTCCATGAGCTGCTCTTCCGTCATGCTGCCCAGATTCGCCGATGCTTCCATCAGGGCAGTGTATTCCGCATTGCCGCTCAGCTGTTCCTTCGATTCTTCAATCGCCTTGTCGATCTCCTCGTCGCTCTGACCGGACATCTTCATCGTCGCGCGGAGGGCTTTTTCCTTGATGGCTTCCACGTCCTTGCTGTTCACAGCAATCACGCCGCCCAGCAGCGCGCTGGACACATACATCAGCTGGTTTTCTTCCGCAGCAGTCGTCAGCGATGCCATACCCAGCACGCTCTTGCCGCTCAGGTTGAGGTCAAAGCCAGCTTCGTCGCCCTGCTGATAGCCGGTCAGGGACAGCGCCGCCAGCAGGTCGTTGATGGCAGCCATCGCGGTGTCATCCCCGCCCAGCGCCGCCACGAGGTCAGCGTTCAGGTCGTGGATAGTGATGGTGGTTTCCTGACGCGCGGCATTGTCCCACACGCTGTTTTCCGCCATCGAGGTCAGGGGCATCGCCAGCATCATGATGCTGAGCAGTACCGCAAGCAATTTCTTCATGGGGTTTTCCTCCTTGTTGTTTGGTTTCCCTTTTTCTTTATAGCGAACACTGCGGGGCAGTGATGCTTTCGGTTGATGTTAGTCGGCGTTATCCAAAATGATGGTGCTGCTCGGCAGCGTCGTCGTACCGTCCATGAGCTGCCGCACGCTGTTCGGCAGATTCATCAGGATGCGCGGCAGAATCTGCGAAATGCTCGTCGCCAAGGTCAGCATGTAGGCGTTGAAGCGCGCGCTGCTGATTTCGCCCAAGTCCAGCACGTCGCCGTCGGACAGCAGGGGGCGCTGTTTGCACGAAAAGGTCGTCGTGTAGATGGTCAAGCCGACTTCACCGCCAGACAAGAGCCGAATTCTCGACTCCCGATATACACTGCTGCTCGAACCAGACGTAAACACGCCGAATTGTATGCCGCTGTCCGTGCCGTTCGCTTCGGAGGTCGTGCGCACCTCTACATCGACCCTCCCGCCCCTGCGGTTCGGCTCAACCGTCAGCGAAATCGTCGTCTGCGTCTGGTCATCCGGCATAAGCACCAGTTCGGCATTCTTTTCACCGATGGTGAGGCGTCCCGTCGTGCTGTTCTCTTCCTTTTCCAGCGTCCAGTCGTACTGCAAGCCGTCCGCCAGCGTGTTCCGGTTCAGCGTGAACGTGACGGGCTTCAGGATTCCCTCGGTCGGCTCCACCTCGGACATTCTTTCCGCCCAGTCCGGGAGCGCGGAATAGTTCACAATCAGCTTGACAAGCTGCCCTTGCGCATCCGTGTACAGCGTCACCTGCGCGTCGCTGTACAGCATCGTCTGCTGACGCACCTGCGCCGCCCAGTCGATTTCCTGCGGCACATACTCTTCCGTCGTCGTCTGCGACATGAACTGCATCAGATTGTCATAATCCGCCGCCAAATCCGCGAAGTTCTGGACGACAGGCACTTGCATCGCCGTTTCCAGCAGAATCGCCAGCCGATTGACCAGCTGTTCGTTCGTCAGCGTGAACGTACACACCTGTATCACCGGGTCACAGCCTTCGAGCTGCTCCGTCACAGGGTCAATCGTCATGGACGGCTGATATTCCGCCAAGCGGCGCTGCATCTCCGTAAAGTCAATCGCCGCAAGGCTGTTCAGCACTTCTTCCGCCTGCACGTTTTCCGTGAAGAGGGGATTTTTGAGTACCTTCGCCGTCAGTGCGCCCATCTGTCCCAACTGCGCAATCTGCTCCGCGTAGTACCCAGAGGATACCGTCTCGTTGATGACTTCCGCCGTAAGACCGCGCTGGCTGAGCTGCTGGCGGTACACCAGCTCCCCGAAATGCTGCATGTCCTCTTCGAGATTCAGATACAGCGTCTCGCCCAGCAGGTCACTGCTGACATAGACATCCGCGCCGCTGAACTGCACGGCATAATCGACAATAGGCTGGTCGTTCAGCGTCACCTCATAGGCGGCTGACGTTGTCCCCTGCTGATAGACTATCACCCGCAGGGCATCCAGAAAGTCATTGACGGCTTTCTCCTCCGCTTCGTCGATGTCCGCCCCCAGCACCTTCGCATTGAAGTCTTTCAGGAAAATGACTGTCCTTGTCGCGCCGGGCGCCGTCTCCTCCGCCACTCCGCCCATCGGCACCATCATCGCCAGCGTCAGCAGAATCGCAAGCAGCTTCTTCATTCGTCAGCCTCCTTGACATTCGTTTGTGCGCTTTTCAGCATTCCATTACCATTATATCAAAAAAACACCTGTTGCAAGCGAATATGCGCAAGTTTTACAATTCCATGCCCCAAAGATGCAAATTTGCGCCTGAAAGCGCAGCTTCGCGGAAAAATGCTTGATGCCGTCATGCAAAATTTCTGTGAATGGCGCAAAAGCCCGCTTTCCCCTCTTGTGAAGCGCGAAAAAATATGCTACAATAGATAGAGTATTCCGGATTACCGAAAGGAGCTAATTCGCATGGAATTTCTGACCAAGCTTTTGGGCATCGCCACCGCCGTTGCGGAAACCACCACCGGTGCTGCCGACCCTGCCGCCGTCACCACGGATTCTGCCGCTGGCGGCATTGTCGGTATCCTCTTCAGCCTTCTGCCGCTGCTGCTGGTTTTCGTCCTGATGTACTTCATGATGATTCGCCCGGAGAAGAAGCGCCGCAAGAAGGAGCAGGACATGCTCGCGTCCCTGAAGAAGGGCGACCGCGTGTGCACCATCGGCGGCATCTACGCCACCATCGAGAGCATCAGGGACGACACCATCACCCTGAGCGTCGGCAAGGGCGACCAGACGATGGTTGTTGCGCGCTGGGCGATTCGCTCGGTGGAAGATGTGACCATCGAAAACGAGACCGAATCCCTGAACTAATCGCAAAATTCCCGGCTTCGTGCCGGGTTTTTTTTGTGCCCGATTTTCCCGCCGCGCATATGCTGGGAGTGAACAGCTCACACGATGGGAGGAATCGCCATGAATCAGCGTCCGAATTGCTGCCGTCCCATGCCGCCGCAAGCGCCTTGCCCGTCCAGACCACCTTGCCCGTCTTGTCCGGCGACGCAGAAGGGCGTTTTATTGCCGCGAATCCTCGCCAGCGGGCGGGAGTGGCAGCGCCGCGCGTGTGTGGCGCTGTACGTCGGCGGTTTGCCGGAGGATGCAAACGGGCGACTGCAGCTCGTCGGCGTTACGGCGTGCGGTGACGCGGATTGGGAGATTGCGCCGTACCAAGAACCGCGCCCGTGCGGCTGCCGCGGATGCCGACCATCTCGACCCGCGCCGTGCCTTCTGCGGGTGAATATTCCGGTTGTTTGCCAAGTGCAGGCGGAGTGCGGGCAGGTTTTGCGCGGCGAAAGTGTGCTGACGACGGATGTTGCGCTGCCGATTCGCTGTGTGCAGGCGGAATGCTGGCGCAACCAGATGATGGTGCTTCCGTGTGTTCGGCTGATTGACGGCGGCGCGCCTGTGTGTGCGGATGGCTGCCGTCCCCCTGTGTTTGATTGCACGATTGAGCTGCTCGTCGAAGCCTACATGACGCGATGGGAAGCGTGCGGAAGCCCTGCGCCGACTTGTCCGGATTTACCGCTATTCCCCCCGCCGCCGTTCGGGTGACAAGGGCGTTGGAAGACCCAAGGGGCTTTGCCCCTTGACCCCAGCAGGGGCGCTGCCCCTGCACCCTGCAAGGGAGAATGAAATGGGACGAAGTCCCCTCCCTTGACCCTTTCGCGCGATTGAGTTGGTGACAACTGCACACTATGCCCGCGTGCTGATCCGTCATCCGTTCCCCAAGCCCCGTCTTTTCCATTGTAACATGGGAGGCGAAGGCGAAGGCGTCCAGAGGGCGACCGCAGCCTTCGTCTGTTTCCATTGCCCTCTGGAACCCGCGGAAAAGACCAATATAATAGGAAAAGACAGCCGCATCCCCTGCGCCCAATCGTTCGCGCGGGGAATTTTCTCTTTTCCCCCAACGACAAAAAAGCGCCCTTGACTCTTGCGAATCAAGGGCTAATAGGAATCCGGCAGCGACTTATCCT
>ENA-UOJE01000600-UOJE01000600.1-human-gut-metagenome-genome-assembly--contig:-C23-NODE-600-length-39547-cov-9.651448_pt1 | contig 39547 bp, 41 predicted proteins | sample MGYA00242341_ERZ723888 | MGnify/ENA metagenome assembly ERZ723888 | reverse complement strand
TGACGATGGCCGGATGGATGTGGTTCTTCATGGCGAAGTTCTCGGTGGGCAGGCCGAAGGCGTCCCAGCCCATGGGATAAAGCACGTTGTAGCCCTGGAGCCGCCGCTTGCGGGCGATGACGTCCAGCGCGGTGTAGGACCGGGGATGGCCCACGTGCAGGCCCTGGCCGGAGGGATAGGGAAATTCCACCAGTGCGTAGAATTTCGGTTTGTCCCGGTCCTCGGAAGCGGCGAAGGTGTTCTCCTCTTCCCAAATCTTCTGCCATTTTTTTTCGATTGTCGATGGATCGTATCGCATCGGTCGTTCCCCCTGCTGTTTCGTTGGTGTTTCTCAGTTTTTATTCCTCGGGCAGAAACTCTGCCGCTTCCAGCTGCCTGCCGTCCTTCCACAGCCGTTCCAGATCATAAAAGCTCCGGGTTTCCGCCTGGAATATATGCACGACCACCGCGCCGTAATCCATCAGGATCCAGTTGGAAGCCGCATATCCCTCGATTCTCCGGGGCTGCTGCCCCGCCTTTCCCAGCTCCTCCTCCAGATAATCGCTCAGCGCCTTCACCTGGGTGGTGCTGGTGCCGGAGGCGATAACGAAATAATCCGCGATGGAGGTCAGCTCGGTAACGCCGATGACCTTGATATCCTCCGCCTTGTGCTTGTCCAGGGAGATCACGGCCAACCCGGCCAGTGTTTTCGGTTCCATTTTTTGATTCCTTTCCGGTTATCGGTTCCGGTCGCTTCTTCGCCGCTGGAACCTCTGCCTTTCATCTTATGCAGCGGCGGTGGTGGTCGTGCCAGGCGTTACGTCGCCGCTTTGGGTCACGGCCAGCTCCGACAGCTTCTGTTCATGCACATCCGCATCCTTACCTTCCACCAGCTCGGTGAGCTGCAGATCCGCCGCGGTGATGGCCCGGCCGTAAGGATTGAAGGCCCGGCCCAGCAGGGCGGCCAGCTCCGCCTTATGGGGAGAGAAATAGCCCACCTTGTTGCTGGTGGCGGAAGAGCCCGGCATCACATAAGCCGTGACATTGGCCAGCCCCGCCTTGGAGAAGCCCTGAATCATGCTGGCGAAAGCGGTGTTGTAGGACAAATCCTCCGTTTTCACCTTAGAGGGCGACGGCATCATGGCGGCCATGGCTTCGGTGGTGGCAAGGGTACGGATGGGGGTGGAGCCGCTCATCAACGGGCCGATGATATCCTTCACCAGGGGATCCTTCGCGCCGACGCCCTTTTCGGCGGCGGCCATCAGCCGCTGCAGCAGGGCCGTTATCACCTTGCGGCTGTTCAGCATCCGGGTCACATCCCCGGTCACGCCGTCTCCCTTTTTCAGCAGATACGCCAGGGCGGATTCCCCGTCCAGCGTCTGAACACCCTTTTTATAGTCGATGGTCCCTAGCTTCATATCCGCTTCCAGGTCCACATCCACGCCGTCCACCAGGTCCACCAACTTCACAAAAGCCTCCTGGGGCAGCAGGAAGAACTGATCCACCGGCATGCTGTACTGATCGTTAAAGATGCCGATGAGATTCTCATAAGAAGAGCCCGCCTTTTTGGTTAGAGCGGTCTGACAGACGGTGTGCTTTCCGTCGGTGATCTCCGGCTCATAGACCGGCTTGCGGCAGGTGTCGCACCAGTTCAGGGGCTTGGGATTGGACCACACATCCTTGATGCTGCGCACCGTCCAATCCGGATCCTCGCCGATATAGGTGGACTGGGGCACCTGTAAAATGCTGATTTTATTTGCCTGCTTATCCCAGCACAGCAGGGAGAGCAGCTCGGTGGGGCCGGTGGCGCCGTCCTCCCCCTCCGGTCCCATGAGACCGAAAAGATAATAGGCCACCTTATCCCGGTCGGAAACCGGCGTGGTGTCGAAGTCGGTGATATCCACTTCCGGCACATTCTTTTTGGCGGTGAGGCTTTCATAAATCGTCTTGCTCACCACAATGATAAACGCCAGCGCCACGATGATGAGGATCACCAGCAGCACGATCAGAACGATTTTGCCCGGCGACATCTTCCGTTTGCCGGTTTTCTTTTTGGCCGGGGCCGAAGCGGTGCTTTTTGTGGTCTTTGTCTTGGACGCGGCGGTGCGGGAAGTTGATTTGGCAGTGCGGGTTCCGGCGCTTTTAGACGCGCCGCTGCGGGAAGCGCCCGAACGGGCGGGCGCGTTTTTCCGTCTGTCTTTCGCCATGGGGATACCCCTTTCTCAGCCCGTGAGGGCAGGAGACTGGGCGGAACCGGTTTTATGGCTCCGCGATGGTTGAAGTGAAATCTGAAGAGGAAGCGGAGATGGTTTGCTCATTGTAAGCGGCCAGGGTGTCGGGATGGATGGCGGCCTGCTTTTTTACCAGGTCCCGGATAGTGTAGCTCAGGGCGTAGAGCATTGCCTGAGACAGCCCTTCGTCCGCCAGCCGGCGCATCACGTCCACATCCTTGTAGTCCCGGTCCGCGGAGGTAAAGTCCGCGATGAAGAGTACCTTTTCCAACGGCGACATACCGGCCCGGGCGGTGGTATGATACCGCACGGCGGTCAGGATGTCCGGATCCGTCACCCCCAGCACCTTTTCGATGAAAACAGCGCCGGCGCGGGCATGCCAGAGCTTCGGCGCCTGCTGCTCGACGTTATCTAGCAGTATAGCAAAATCCTGGAAGATTTGCAACTGTGCATCCTCCCCCGCATCCTTTAAGATATCATGAAGAATGCCCGCGGTTCTGGCTCGGGCGGGATCGGCGCCGTATTTTTTCGCCAGCCGTTCCGCCTCCTCGGCCACCGCCAGGGAGTGGCGGAAACGGGCGGGGGTCAGCCGGCCCCGGATGATCTCGATAAACTGCTCGTCCCGGTTCAGCCGGGTTTCTTCTCCCTCGGTATAGAGCCTTTTGGCAGCAATATATCCCGCCACGGCCGCGGGCACCAGCTGGTCCACCGCCTCGCCCCGGCGCAGCTTCTCCCGAATCTCGGTGGAAGACAGGGGTGTCAGGGGGATGTTTTCCAGAGCGCAGACCGCTCCCTCCGCCTCCAGCCGGGCGGCGTAGGCCTCCAGCTCGGCCATGGAGACCCCATCCCGGGGAGCGGCGCAAAGCACCGCCGTGGCGGCGATATCCTCAAACCGCCACCAGGTTCCCATGGTGAGAAACATATCCGCGCCGGTGATTAAGTACCACCGGGCCTCGGGATACTGGCCGCAGAGAGTCTCCAGGGTATCCGCCGTAAAGCTGGCGCCTCCCCGGCTGATTTCCAGATCGGACACGGTGAACAGCGGGTCGTTCCCCGCCGCCAGCCGGCACATCTCCAGCCGGTCGGCCGCCGGCGCCATTTCCGGCTTGACCTTGTGAGGCGGCACATAGGTGGGCATCAGGATCACCTTGTCCAGCTTCAGCCGGCGAGCAAACTCCGCCGCCAGGCGGATATGGCCGTTGTGGATAGGATCAAAGGTGCCGCCGAAGAGGGCGATCTTCTGGGACATGGATATTCCTCCCTGGGCGGGCGGATCCGCCGCGCATTACTAATCGTTTATTTGTGATACATTATCCCATTTGTTTATTCGCGCTGCTCGTACGGGGAGGGTTATTTCGGCAGCTTGATGCGGGGTTCCTTTTCATTTTTCCGGTAGAGCACAAAGGTACGGCCCACCACCTGCACCACCTGGGCATTGACCGCCGCGGCGATCTCCTCAGCGGTTTCCCTGGCGGAGCCGGGAGCGGTTTCCAGCACCTTGCCTTTGATCAGCTCCCGGGCGGTAAGGGCGTCGTCCGCCTGCTTGAGCATAGCATCGGAGATTCCACCCTTACCCGCGTGGAGGATGGGCTCCTCCTTATTGGCCAAGCCGCGGAGATAGGCCCGCTGTTTACTGGTTAAATTCATGATCGGTTTCCTTCCCTATTCATTATTCGCCGTTTTGCCGCCGGTTATAAGCAGCCGGACCTCAATCGTCGTAACCCATCAGCTTCAGCGCTTCCCGGGCGGCCAGCTGTTCCGCTTCCTTTTTGCTGCGGCCCCGGCCGCTGCCGATAACGTTGCTGTTGAGATGGACCTCCACATGAAAAACCTTATTGTGGTCCGGCCCCGACTCACCCGTCAGGACATATTCCAGCCGTTCCTCCGGATTTTGCTGGATGATCTCCTGAAGGGTGGTTTTATAATCTTTAAAGTGCAGCCGCCGCTGGTTGGACACTTCCTTTTCCAAAAAACGGGTGAGAAATTTCTCCACCGGCGGGAAGCCTCCGTCCAGATACATGGCCGCGGTTACCGCTTCAAAAGCGTCCGCCAATATGGAGGGCCGCTCCGCGCCGCCGGTGCTTCGCTCCCCTTTGCCCAGCAGCAGGCAGTCTCCCAGCTGCAGCTCCCGGGCATAGGAGCACAGGGCCTTTTCACAGACGATGGCGGCCCGCAGCTTGGTGAGCTCCCCCTCCGGGCCGGTTTCCAGGCGGAAAAGATAGTTGTCGGCCACCAGCCCCAGCACCGAATCCCCTAGGAATTCCAGCCGTTCATTGCTCTGCAGCCCGTGCCGGCCTTCGTTGGCGTATGAAGAGTGGGTCAGTGCCTTTTTCAGCAGCCCGGCATCTCGAAAGGTATAGCCCAGCCGCTCCATCAACCCCTGCAGATTGTCCGCCATATCCGCTTCCCCCTTTCCCGGCCTCACAGCCGGTCCTCGATATAGCCCACCAAGTCCTCCACGCTTTCAAACTCTTCCAGCGCCTCGGTGGGGATGGACACCCCGTACAGTTCTTCCAGACTGAAGGCCACGTCCCCACGGTCGTCCGGGCTGAGATTCAGCTCGTCCAGGGTGCTGGACATGGTGACGTCCTCCGGATCACAGGCGTACTGTTCCGCCAGCAGCCTGACCAATTCATTATAAACCACCGTTAATTCGCCTCCGTGTCCTTTTCCGCTGCTGCCGCTTCTGCGGGCTTCTGCCGGCCCACTGCCGCGGTGATCTTATCGATGACGCCTTCGTCGGCAAACTGAGCCGCTACCCGGATGGCGTGCTTCACCGCCTCGGCCTTGGCGTTGCCGTGGGTCTTGATCACCGGCTTGGTGAGGCCCAGCAGAGGCGCGCCGCCGTAAGGCGCGGTGGAAACCTTTTCCTTCAGCTTGCCGATGCCACCCTTGACCAAAAGAGCGCCGATCTTGGTTTTCAGACTGGAGAAAAACACCTGTTTCAGATTGTGCATCAGCATATCCGCGGTGCCTTCCATGGTTTTCAGCAGCACATTGCCGCTGAAGCCGTCGGCCACCAGCACATCCACCGCTCCCATGGGCACGTCCCGGGCTTCCACATTGCCCACGAAATTCAGCCCGCTCTCCTTCAGCAGGGTGAAGGCTTCATGCTGCAGTTCGCCGCCCTTGTGATCCTCGGTGCCCACATTGAGCAGGCCCACGGTGGCCGGACGGCCCTGGTTCATCACGGCGGTCATGTACAGACTGCCCATGTGGGCGAACTGGAGCAGCATCTCCGGCCGGCATTCCACATTGGCGCCGGAATCGATAAGCAGAAAAGGCCCCTTGTCCGTGGGCGCAATGGCGGCCAGTGCCGCCCGGGGCACCCCCTTGATCCGCTTGACCAGGAAGGTGGCGCCCATAATCAGGGCGCCGGTGCTGCCGGCGGAGACGAAAGCGTCCCCCTCCCCGGCGGCCAGCCGCCGCAGACCCTCGGCCATGGAACAGTCCTTGTGCTCCTTGAGAATGCTTTTGGGCTCGTCGTTCATGGAGATCACATCCCTGGCGTCCACGATTTCCATGCCCTCCAAAGAAACAGCGTTATCTGCCGCCGCTTTCCGGATCTCCTCTTCCCGGCCCACTAGGATCACCGTATGGCCGTATTCCTTCACGGCCAGAGCCGCGCCCTTGATAATTTCCAGCGGCGCGTTGTCACCGCCGAAGGCATCCACGATTACCCGCATGCCCGTCACTCCTTTTCAGGATTATTGAATTTAACATCGGTTAAAAATCATCTCATATTAGCTTGTCCGCCGACCATCTGGAACCCTCGCCGTCTTTATTCTCCGGCAGCCTCCAGCGCCGCCGCCAAAGAATGGAGCGCACGGTCGGCCAGGGCGGCATACCGCAGCCGTTTATCCCGGATCTGTTCCGGCAGAGGCGGCAGGATGCCGAAATTGGCCCCCATGGGCTGGAAATCCCTGACTTCCGGATCGCTGACGTATCCCGCCAGCGCCCCCATCATCGTATCCCGGGGCAGTATCAGGGGAGGCAGACCCTTCAGCATCCGGGCAGCGTTTTTCCCCGCCAGAATACCGGAGGACGCGGATTCCATATACCCCTCCACCCCGGTCATTTGCCCGGCGAAAAAGAGCCGGGGCTCCTGCCGGAACTGGTATCCGGCGGTGAGCAGCCGGGGGGAATCCAGGAAGGTATTGCGGTGCATCACGCCGTAGCGGGCGTATTCCGCCTGTCGCAAAGCGGGGATCATGCCGAACACTCGCTTTTGCTCCCCGAACTTCAAGTTGGTCTGAAAACCCACCAGATTATACAGGGTGCCCGCAGCGTTTTCCGCCCGAAGCTGAAGCACCGCCCAGGGCCGGTGGCCGGTGCGGGGATCCCGCAGGCCCACCGGCTTCATGGGACCGAAACGAATGGAATCGGCCCCCCGCTTGGCTAAAACCTCGATGGGCATACAGCCCTCATACACCTTTCCCTCCCGGTCGAAGGCATGCAAGGGAGCGGTTTCCGCCGTCACTAGGGCGGCGTGAAACGCCTCGTACTCCTCCCGGTTCAGAGGGCAGTTGAGGTAATCCCCCTCCCCACTTTCCTCCCGGTCGTAGCGGGAAGCCCGGAAGGCGTGGTCCATATCCACGCTTTCCGCGGTGATGATGGGAGCAGCCGCGTCAAAGAAGCTCAGGGCGCCGCCGCACCGCTGCCGGATCCGATCCGCCAGAGCGTCCAGGGTCAGGGGGCCGGTGGCGATCACCGCCACGCCTTCCGCGGGCAGATCGGTCAGCTCTCCCTCCTCCACCTGAATCAGGGGATGGTTCCGCACCCGGGCGGTGATCCCCGCGGCGAACCGCTCCCGATCCACCGCCAAGGCGCCGCCGGCAGGCACTGCGCAATCCGCTGCCGCCGCCATGCACAGGGAGCCCTGCCGCCGCATCTCCTCCTTCAGCAGACCGGCGGCACTGTCCAGCCGGGCAGCCTTGAGGGAATTGCTGCACACCAGCTCCCCGAAATCCGGCGACCGGTGGGCGGGGGACATTTTGCCCGGCTTACAGTCCAGTAGCCGCACCGGAACGCCGGCTTCCGCCAGCGCCCAGGCGGCCTCGCAGCCCGCCAGCCCCGCGCCAGCTACCAGTACCCTTGTATCCTGCAAAGCCGTCACTCCTGTTTATCCTCGGTTTTGGTGTCCTGCGTTTCCTGGGCTGATTGGACCGTCTTAGCCTCCTTGGATTCCTTCTCCTCGGGGCCTTTTTCGAAGCCGCAGCCTTCGGTAAGACAATAAAGCCCGGCATTCCGACCTTTTTTCTTAAACAGCGTTTTACCGCATTTGGGACAGCGCTCCTTGGAGGGTTCGCTCCAGGTAACGAAATCGCAGCTGGGGTAGTTGGAGCAGCCGAAAAATTTGCGGTTGCTCTTGGATTTTTTCGCCACGATGGTGCCGCCGCATTTGGGGCAGACGCCGCTGGTTTCCTCTACGATCCGCTTGGTGTTTTTACATTCCGGATAGCCAGGGCAGGCCAGGAACTTGCCATACCGGCCGGATTTAATCACCATCTTGCGGCCGCAGAGCTCGCACACCACGTCGCTTTCCACCTCCGGCACCTTGATCCGTTCGCCGGAGAGATTCTCCTCCGCCTGCGCCAGGGTTTTGGAAAAACCGCCGTAAAAATTATCCAGTGTTTTCACCCAATCGCTTTTGCCGGTTTCCACGCTGTCCAGCTGCTGCTCCATGTGGGCGGTGAACTCCACGTCCACCACCTCCGGAAACTGATCCTTCATCAGCTTGGTGGTAACCTCTCCCAGCGCGGTGGGCTTGAGTGCCTTGCCCTCCCGCTCAATGTATTCCCGGGCCAGAATGGTGGAAATGGTGGGGGCATAGGTGGAGGGACGGCCGATACCGTTTTCCTCCAGCGCCTTGATGAGAGTGGCTTCGGTGTAGCGGGGCGGGGGCTGGGTGAAGTGCTGGTTGCCCTTCAGCTCCCGCAGCACCAGCTGATCTCCCTCGTTGATCACCGGCAGAGGACCGCCGGTCTCGGTTTCCTCGTCCTTGCCCTCCACATACAGCACCGTGTAGCCGTCGAACTTTACGGTGTAGCCGCTGGCCTTGAAAAGATACTTGCCGGCCTTGATATCCGCCTGGCAGGTATCGTGAACGCAGTTGGCCATTAGGCTGGCGATGAACCGGTCCCAGATCAGCTTATACAGTTTATACTGGTCGGCGGTGAGGGAATCCTTCACCCGCTCGGGGGTCAGGGAGGGGACGGAGGGGCGGATGGCTTCATGAGCGTCCTGGGCATTGTTGCGGGATTTGAAATACCGGGGCTTTTCCGGCAGGTATTTCTCCCCATACCGTTCCTTGATATAGTCGTTGCCCTCCTTGCGGGCGTCCTCGGAAATCCGCAGGGAGTCGGTACGCATATAGGTGATAAGGCCGATGGCGCCGATGCCCTCCACCTCCACGCCTTCATACAGCTCCTGGGCGGCCTTCATGGTCCGCCGGGCGGCGAAGCCCAGCTTGCGGCTGGCCTCCTGCTGCATGGTGGAGGTGATGAAGGGAGGCGCGGGGGAAAGCTGGCGGGTGCCCCGCTTGACAGTTCCCACCACGAAATCCGCCTGCCGCAGCTCCGCCAGAATGGCGTCGGCCTGCTCCTTGTTCTCGATTTTCATTTTGCCCTTGGCCGTGCCGTGGAACCGGGCGGGAAAGGGCTTGCCTTTGGCTGAATCGGACAGCAGAGCGTCCAGGGACCAGTATTCCTCGCTGACAAAGGCGCGGATCTCGTTCTCCCGGTCCACGATGATGCTCACCGCTGCGGACTGCACCCGGCCGGCGGAAAGGCCCTTGCGGATCTTCTTCCACAGGAAAGGACTGAGCTTGTAGCCCACGATCCGGTCCAGAATCCGCCGGGCCTGCTGGGCGTTCACCAGATCCATGTCCAGCTGCCGGGGATGCTCCATCCCCTGGGTAACGCCGGACTTGGTGATCTCGTTGAAGGTAACCCGGTTGTCCCCCTGGGGATCCACCTTCAGCAGCTGGGCCAGATGCCAGGAGATCGCCTCTCCCTCCCGGTCCGGGTCGGTGGCGAGAATCACGCCGTCGCTGTCCGCGGCCATGGTCTTCAGCTGCCGGATGAGGGCGGTTTTGCCGGGGATATCCACATACCGGGGCTTGAAGCCGTGTTCGATATCCACCCCCAGCAGGGTTTTGGGCAAATCCCGGATATGGCCCATGGAGGCCACAACCTCATAGCCCGGGCCGAGATATTTTTTAATGGTCTTGGCTTTCGCCGGAGACTCCACGATAACCAGTTTGGACACGCAGGCACCACCTGTCATTTATAGTATCTATCTCTAAAGGGTGTTTTCTTTTCCGTTAAACCCGGCGGTAGCGCTGACCGCTTTCCTCCACGGCGCAGCCGGCGATTTCCAGCTGCGTCAGGGCTGCCAGCACCAGGGAGGAGGGCTGTCCGCAGAGGACGGCCAGCTCGTCAATATGCCGGGGTTCCTTCTCCAGAAGCGCATAGACCGTCCGGGCAAAGCCCGCGACACTATCCGGACAGGATGCCGGCGGGGCGTCGCTTTCTTCCTCCGTCGTCGGGGAATCTCGGCGGCCGCCAGGCTTTTTCTCTCGGATCTTCCATTCCCGGGACGGCCGGATATCCCCGGCCGCCTGAGCCGCCTCAAAATCCAACAGGCCGGAAAACCGCCAGCGGTATTCCTCCAGAATCTCCGCCGCGTTTTCCACCAGCCGCGCCCCCTCCTTGATCAAGCGATGGGAGCCGCTGTTGGCGGCGGTGAGAATCTCGCCGGGCACCGCAAAAACGTCCCGGCCCTGTTCCCGGGCCCGGGCGGCGGTGATCAGCGCCCCGCTGCGGGGACCGGCTTCCACCACGCACACGCCCGCCGCCATGCCGCTGATAAGCCGGTTGCGCACCGGAAAATGATGAGGCAGCGGCGGCGCGCCCGGCGGATATTCGGTCATCAGCATACCGCCGGTTTCCAATATCCGGCGGCGCAGCTCCCGGTTTTCGGCAGGGTAATCCACATCCAGCCCGCAGGCCTGGATATCCACCGTGCGGCCTCCCGCGTCCACCGCTCCGGCCAGGGAGGCGCCGTCCACTCCGGCTGCGCCGCCGCTTACCACGGTCATGCCTCCCGCCGCCAGGCCGTAGCCGATGCGGTAGGCGGCATCCATGCCGGTGCGGCTGGCCTTGCGGGTGCCCACCATGCCGATACAGGGCTCGTATTCGCTGGGTGGCAGAGCGCCTAAGCCGTGGAGTACCAGAGGCGGATCCTCCAATTCCCGGAACTGGGCGGGATAAGCCGCGTCATCAGGGGTGAGGAACCAGCTTTCCGGTATCTCCAGCGCTTTCTGCAGCGCCTGGGAAGCCGGCTCCAAATCTTTTTTCAGCAGCCGGGTCAGGTCCGCTTCCGGGATTTCCGCCTGCCGCAAGGCGGCTTCGTCCGCTTCATGAATCCGCCGGGCATCTCCCAGCCGATCCAGCAGCAGCCCGGCGGTCCGGTTTCCCGGCGGCAGGGCTAGCTGCAGCCAAATCCAATACAAACGGGCATCCATTGCCTTCATACGGTTCCCCCCTTTCCCCTTGGGTGAAACGTGTAACGCTGTCTCAGGCTTTTGTCTGCCGAGGACGTACGGTCTCCCACATGATAATGCCCGCCGCCATGGCGGCGTTGAGGGATTCCGCCCTCCCGGCCATGGGAATGGTCACCCGCCCGTCGCAGGCGGCGATGGTGGCAGGACGCAGGCCGCTGCCCTCATTGCCGATGAGGCAGACGTCCTCCGGCCGCCATTCCCGTTCGCAGACGGAAACGGCTTCCCGGTCGGGCACGCTGGCAAAGCAGCGGCGGCCCGCCTGTCGAAGCCTTTCCACAGCGGCGGGCATTTCCCCCACGAAATACAGGGGCAGGCGGAACACCCCGCCCATGCTGGCCCGCAGCACCTTGGGATTGTAAGGATCACAGCATCCCGCCGACAGCAGCAGCCCCTCCAGGCCCAGTGCTTCCGCCGTGCGGATCACCGCGCCCAGGTTGGCGGGGTCCTGGATATCCTCCAGCCCCAGCAGCCGGCCGGTTGCTTTTATTGTATCGAAAGCGGGACAATTGTCAAGAACCCGGCAGATTCCGTACAGTCCCTGAGGGGCGGCGGTATCCGCCATATGGACCGACAGCTCCTCGGTGATTTCCTCCGCCAAGGCCGCCGCCGCCCGGGTCTCCGCCCAGGCTTCCGCATACTGTTCGGCAGCCCGCCCAGTGTAAAGAAAAACTTCGATCTCCACTCCCGACCGGGCGGCGTCCCGACAGAGCCGGGCCCCCTCAATGGCAAAGCGGCCGGTTTTCCGGCGGTATCCCGCGTCCGTCAGCAGGCGGCGCACTTCCTTGACGTTCCGGTTATCCCGGCTGGTGATGGGCATCCGCCCGCCTCCTTTGTCCGCCGGAAAACCGGCGATGGATTTGGCTGAAAATGACGTGGCTTTTCCGCAGCTGCCAAGCGCTTGAACAAGTCCCCATCTCCCCTATATGACAAAAATCGGGGCTGGCAAAAAAAGAAAGGAGCGCCCGCAGGCTAAGCCGGCGAGCGCCAAAAAGCTTATTTCAAAGCGGCCTTGGCTTTCTCCGCGAGGGTAGCGAAAGCGGCGGCGTCGGACACAGCCACCTCAGCCAGCATCTTCCGGTTCAGGCCGATGCCCGCCTTTTTCAGACCGTTCATAAAGGTGGAGTAGTTCATGCCATTGATCTTGGCGGCGGCGGAAATACGGGTGATCCACAGGCGGCGGAAATCGCGCTTTCTCTGCTTGCGGCCGATATAGGCATACTGGCCGGATTTCATCACCGCCTGTTTGGCGGTCCGGAACAGCTTGGATTTGGCACCAAAATAGCCTTTGGCCAGCTTCAGGGTCTTTTTCCTTCTCTTGCGCGTCATCATAGCGCCTTTTATACGAGCCATTGTTTATAGCCTCCGTTTCTAAGCTTTCGAATTATTTGTAGGGGATCAGGCGCTTGACCTTCGCCACGTTGGTCACATCGGCAACAGTGGTCTTGCGGAGATTTCTCTTGCGCTTGGTGGTCTTCTTATTCAGAATGTGGGACTTGTAAGCGTGAGCGCGCACGACCTTGCCGTTCTTCGTGGTCTTGAAGCGTTTCTTCGCACCGCTGTGCGTCTTGATCTTAGGCATGAGTTTTATCCTCCTTTATAGTACGGTCATTTTGCGGGTTTCGGCGCAAGGAACATCAACATGTGGCGGCCTTCCATCTTGGCCGGCTTTTCCACGTTGGCGACCTCGGAGCAGACCTCGGCGAACCGCTTCATGGTTTCCAGCCCGATCTCGGGATGGCCCATCTCACGGCCGCGGAACCGGATGGAAACCTTCACCTTGTCCCCGTCCGCCAGGAAGCGGAGGGCGTGCTTCGCCTTGGTGTTGAAATCGGCCACGTCGATGTTCAAGGACAGACGGACCTCCTTCAGCTCCACCACATGCTGGTTCTTTCTGGCTTCCTTTTCCCGTTTCGCCTGTTCAAACCGGTATTTGCCGTAATCCATGATTTTGCACACCGGCGGCGTGGCTGCCGGGGCGATTTTGACTAAGTCCAGGTTCTTATCGTCAGCCAGCTTCTGGGCGTCCCGCGAGGACATAACCCCCAGCTGAGCGCCGTCGCTGTCGATTACCCGGAGTTCACTGTCACGGATTTGTTCGTTGATCTGCAGTTCCTTACTTGCTATGGGTAAGCACCTCCACCGTTATATTTTGACACAAAAAACGCGGCCGGAAACACTCCGCCCGCGCAACAATCCGCCCCCGCATACCGGAGGCCGCTGTCTATTAACCCGCTGGGAACGAAATCCGCAGGTGAGAACGGGCTGGCGTTCTGCTTTGTTTTCTCGCCTACACAGTATACCAGCGGCCGCAGCCCTTGTCAATGCTTTTTTTCATTACTCGCATTTTTCCTTTTCTTTACCGAGAATTCTGTGATATAGAACCAGAATTATACAATTTGTAAATCATAAGACATGTGCTTCCCCCTTTCGCTGGGATTCGGGGGCGAGTTGTGCTATAATGGAGAAAATCCCATGTGCGCCAGCGGGGGAGGCTGCGGTATGCAAGCATTGGAAGATATCCTCACCGCCGACCTGCGGGACAGCTATGGCCTGAACTGCAGCCGGCTGGAACCCGTTGCCGGCGGATGGCTGAACAAAAAATGGCAGACCATCGCCGGCGGTGAAAGGCTGCTCATCAAGCAATTCAGCCGGGAGCGCTTCCAGCCGTTTCAGCTGGATCAGATCGGCGCCGCGCTGCAGCGGCAGATGATTCTGGCGGAAAAGGGCATTCCCTGTCCCCATATTCTGCCCTATCGGCAGCGTCCCCTCCGCATACTGGAGGACGGAACCGTCTACATGGTGATGCGTTTCTGTCCTGGACGCATGGAGAACCGGGACACCATAACGGCAGAGCAGCTGCGCAGCCTGGGCAGCGTCTGCGGACGGATGCACCGGGAGTTCGCCACGCTGCCGGAGCAGGGCGTCAAGGGCTTTCCCATCGACGGCCGCCGGGTTCTGTCCGCCTTGTGGGATCATTTTCATGCCCGCAGGGACAATATTCCTGAGGACGCGCCGCCGGCATACCGAGAGGCGCTATTGGCGCAGGAGCCCATCCTGCGGACCCTCACGCCGGATTTTTTTCGCCGGCTGCCAAAGGGCATCGCCCATGAGGATTTATCCCCGGACAATATGCTCTTCCACCCCGATAAAGTCTCAGCGGTCCTGGATTTTGACCGCAACCAATACAGCTTCCTCTGGCATGATATCGGCCGCTGTCTCCTGTCCTTCGCCCTGCGGAAGGGGCGGCTGGATATCAGCCGGATTCGCTCTTTCCTGGAAGGCTATGCGGACCACCTGCCCCTGACTTTGGGCGACGCCGCAGACGCCCTGCGCATCACCTGGTGTATCGAAATCCCCTGGTGGATACAACCCGCGATTTTTACCGGCGGAACGGAAAAAATCCGGCGCTTTCAAGAAGAAATGCTCTGGCTCACGGCGCATTGGCCGGAACTGGAAGCGCTGCTGCAATCAACACGCAAGGAGGGAATCCCATGAAAAATCCGCAGACCGGCCCGTTGTACGATGTGGCTGTAATCGGCGGCGGAATCATCGGCTGCGCGGCGGCCTGTGAACTGGCAAAAACCGACGCCCGGGTGATTCTTATTGAGCGGGACAACGACGTGGCGATGGGCGCCACCCGAGCCAACAGCGGCATCGTCCACGCGGGCTATGATCCCCTGCCGGGCACCAAGATGGCCCGGTACAATGTGGAAGGCAACGCCATGATGGCGCAGCTGGCGAAAAATCTCAACGTCCGCTATGTGATCAACGGTTCCCTGGTGCTGTCCCTGGCGCCGGAAGAGGACGCCGTGCTGCGGATGCTGAAGGAGCGGGGCGACCGGAACGGAGTGCCGGGACTGACGCTGCTCACCCGGGAGGAGGTACTGCGGCGGGAGCCCAACCTCTCTCCCGCGGTCCGCGGGGCGCTGTACGCCCCTACCGCCGGGATCATCACCCCCTGGTCCCTTGCCATCGGCCTGGCGGACACCGCCCGCATCAACGGCTGCGATTTTCTCTTCAATGCGCCGGTCACCGCCATTGCCCGGTGGGAGGACGGCGGCTTCCGGCTGACGGCGGGAGCAGAACAAGTGGAGGCCCGCTTCATCGTCAACGCCGCCGGGGGACATGCGGACAGCATCAACGATCTCATCGCCGCCCCCTATTTCCGCATTCTTCCCAGCCGGGGAGAATATTATCTGCTGGACAAATCCCAGGGCGGACTGATCCGCTCCACCATATTTCAGTGCCCCACCAAAATCGGGAAGGGGGTGCTGGCCGCCCCCACCGCTTACGGCAACCTGATCGTGGGCCCCAACGCCGAGACGGCGGACTCCCCCGACGACGTAGCGGTGACCGCGGAAGGACTGGCCTTTGTGGAGCAGCAGGCCCGGCGCTCCCTGCCCGGTTTCAGCCTGCGGGAATCCATCCGCAATTACGCTGGGGTGCGGGCGGTGAGCGACCAGGAAGACTTTATCGTGGAACAGGCGCCGGGCTGCCCCGGCTTTATCAATGCGGCAGGCATCAAATCCCCCGGTCTTTCCGCCGCACCGGCTTTGGCCCTGGACGTGGTCCGGCTGCTGGAGGAGGCGGGGCTGGCCCTCCATCCCCGGGAGGATTTCCGCTGGTGTCCCCTGCCCGACAGCTTCGCCGCAGCGGATGAGGAGACCCGGGCGGCCATGGCGCGGGAGAATCCCCTCCACGGCCGGGTGATCTGCCGCTGCGAGACCATCACCGAAGGGGATATTCTGGCGGCCATCCGCCGTCCCATCCCCGCCCGCACCATGGACGGGGTAAAGCGGCGTTGCGGCGCGGGGCTGGGCCGCTGTCAGGGTGGCTTCTGCGGCCCCCGGGTCGCGGCGATCCTGGCCCGGGAACAGGGGATTTCTCTACCGGACATCCGGCAGGATCGGCCGGGGAGCTGGCTGCTGACCGGATATTTGCGGGATGGAACCCGGAGGTGAAAAGAGCATGAAAAACGCCGCAGAACAGACAAAGAGCGCGGAACAGGTGGATCTGGCGATAATCGGCGGCGGCCCGGCGGGGCTGGCGGCGGCCGTCGCCGCCCGGGAGGCGGGCTGTTCCCGGGTGGTGGTGCTGGAACGGGACATGGAGCCGGGCGGCATTCTCAACCAGTGCATCCACAACGGCTTCGGCCTCCATTACTTTAAAGAAGAACTTACCGGGCCGGAATACGCCGCCCGATTTATCCAAAAAGCCCGGGACGCCGGGGTGGAGATCCGCACCGACACCATGGTGCTGGACCTTTCCCCCGAGCGGATTCTCCACACGGTGAATCCCTTGGAGGGATACCGAACGATAGCAGCCGGCGCGGTGATTCTGGCTATGGGCTGCCGGGAGCGGACACGGGGCGCCATCGGGGTGCCGGGCGATCGGCCCGCCGGGGTGTTCACCGCCGGCAGCGCCCAGCGCTACATCAACATGGAGGGCTGCATGGTGGGCCGGCGGGCAGTGATTCTGGGCTCGGGAGACATCGGCCTTATCATGGCCCGGCGGCTGACACTGGAGGGGGCCAAGGTGCTGGCCTGCGTGGAGCTGCAGCCCTATTCCGGCGGCCTGCAGCGCAACATTACCCAATGCCTGGAGGATTTCGGCATCCCCCTGCTGCTCTCCCACACCATTGTGGATATCCGTGGCCGGGACCGAGTGGAGGGGGTTACCGTGGCCGCGGTGGATGAACACCGGCGGCCCATCCCCGGCACCGAGGTCGACTGGGAATGCGACACGGTGCTGCTGTCGGTGGGACTGATTCCGGAAAACGAGCTGTCCCGGCAGGTGGGAGCGGTTATGGATTCCCGCACCGGCGGGCCGGTGGTGTTTGAGAACCGGATGACTTCGCTGGAAGGGGTCTTCGCCTGCGGCAACGTGGCCCACGTCCACGATCTGGTAGATTTTGTCACCCGGGAAAGCGAGCTGGCGGGCCGTGGGGCGGCTGCCTTTGTCCGGGAGGGCGGCGGCAGCGGCGAAGCCTATTTGACGGTGACCGCCGGTGAGGATATCGGCTACACGGTGCCCCAGCGCATCCGGCCGGAACGGCTGGAAAAGGCGGTGCAGCTTTTCTTCCGGGTGCGGCGGCCGCTGCGGGAAGCGGCGCTGGTGGTAGAGGCTGATGGCCGGGAGCTGCTGCGCCGCCGGAAGGACGGAATGGCTCCCGGAGAGATGGAACAGCTTTCCCTCCCTGCCGGGCTGCTGCGGGAGACGCTGGCGGCGGGGTGCGGAGAAATCCGGATTCGGATAGAAGAAGGAGGCGGCGGGGATGACAATCGATAAAGACGGCCGGCGGCGGATGGTCTGCATTGTCTGCCCCAAGGGCTGCCGGCTGACGGCGGAGCCGGAGGGGGACGGCTGGCGGGTGACAGGCAACGCCTGTTCCCGGGGCCGGGATTACGCCCAGGCGGAATGCACCCATCCCACCCGGATGCTCACCACCACGGTGGAGGTGGCCGGCGGGATGCATGCACGGCTGCCGGTGAAAACCGCCGCGCCCATCCCCAAGGAACTGCTGGAAGCGGCCATGGCCGCCCTGTCCCGGATTCGGCTGGAAGCGCCGGTATACCCAGGGCAGGTGATCCTGCCCGATCTGCTGGGCACTGGGGTGGACGTGATCGCCACCCGGGGAATGGAAAGGATAAAATAACAATCGTTAACAAATCGATTCAAAAAGGGCTCCCAAAAGGGAGCCCTTTTTGAATCACGGCGAATTCTCAGTTCTGCTGGATAGCACCCATCCATTGAAGCAGGCGGAAGCAATCCTGGAAAGCCTGCTGATAAATCCACTCTTCCCGCAAAGCGCTTTCCGCATTTTGGGAATCCTCCAGCTGGAAAAGCTCTTCATCCTTCTCCCCCAGCTGCTGCTGGAGGGCCGCAAACAGCTCCCGGCTCCGCTGATAAGCATCCAGATACGCCGGGTCTATTTTTCCCCGCTCCAACACCGCCTTGGTGGAGGATTCGCAGCAGGCGTGATGAAACAGCTGCATAAACATGTCGTCCATTTTCACACGATCCTTTCCATTTTGGCCGGGAACCCTTGAAAAGAACCGCCGCGCATGATACTATATGTACGCGGATGCTGCTTTTCAGCGGCCTCGGCATGTTAGGGAAGCGGCTGACTCTTGCTGGGGTGAAGCCGCTTTTTTCATTTTTGCTGATCTTCCCGGCCTTTTAATCGCCTTTATACAGTATTTATGTGTGTGAAATACGCCGCCTCGCCGCATCCCCCGCAGTTTATCCTTCGCCTTGAATTCCCCATTGACAGCCATGCTGGGCAAAGATTACAATAATAGTGATTTTTTATATGGACAAGCGGCGGTGGCCTGCGGTATCGTAATCCTCGACTATCACCAAATATCTACTCTCAAATTCCATGGTTATAAACGGTATTCCGTCAGCCAAGGCGGCCGGCCATGCGGATTGTTCCGCAGATTATCCGCTGGCTTGAACTGGGTAAGCCGGGTTTAAACCGGTGGATTGCTTTTTCCATAGTCATACAGATAATCAATACGGGTCTCTTAAAGGTATCTCTCTTTTTCAATATCTATATTATAATACGTGATTAAACGTAATTCAAGTAAGAAAACGATAATTCACGCAATTTGGATGATTGCATAAAAATTAGAGGTGATGGATATGGATAACACGCAATCTGCTCAACGTATCCGAGAGACATGCAAATTAAAAGGTATCTCTGTAGCAAGTGTGCTTGCGGCTTGTAATATTCGAAAGAGCCTGATTTATGATATGGAGAAAAGAGACTGGACACCATCCGCTGAAATTATGGATCGGCTTGCCGACTATCTGGATTGCTCCGTGGATTATCTGCTGGGGCGCACGGACAATCCGGACGTGAACCGCTGATCTCCTTTTCCTACCAGTGGGTCCTTGCTATGGTATAGATTATATCTCATATTTATGAGAAAATCAATCCAATTATCTTATTTTTTTTGAGATTTTATATATTGCACAAAAAGGTGGTGCGCGTTTTGTTTTGGGAACGTTTTTACAGCATGTGTGCGAAAAAAGGTGTAAAGCCTAATCCGGTCGCTAGAGAAATCGGCATATCTTCTGGCATTGTTACAAAATGGAAAACTGCAAGGACGTTGCCAAACGGTGAAACGCTTATCAAAATCGCCGACTATCTGGATTGCTCTGTGGATTATCTGCTGGGGCGTACGGACAATCCGGACGTGAACCGGTGACCGGCGCCGGCGGACGGAACCTTGACGGGCGCAATCCCCTGTAAATCCTGCCTGCATTTCCTAATCTATCGTCGCGGGTGCTGCCTTGAGCGGTATCACAACCGAGAAGCGGCTGTCTCTTACCGGAGAAGCCGCTTTTTTGTTATCCGCCCCCCTTTAAAATGACCAAATTGTCACCGACTCTGTCACCATGCCGTCACCACAGCGGGGTATGCTAAGAGCATCACAAGGGCGGAAGGCCGGACAAAACGACAGGGCCTTCATCAGAAAGGAATGGTACGCATTATGGAAATCCTGCGAGTGGAAAACCTCTCCAAGGTTTACGGCAAAGGCGACACGGCGGTCAAGGCGCTGGACGGGGTGTCCTTTTCGGTGCAGAAAGGGGAATTCCTCGCCATCATCGGCCCGTCAGGTTCGGGCAAATCCACCCTGCTGCATATCCTGGGGGGCGTGGATATCCCCACCTCCGGCAAGGTGTACATCGACAATGTGGACGTATACGCCCAGAACGAAACCAATCTCGCCATCTTCCGGCGGCGGCAGATCGGGCTGATCTACCAGTTCTACAACCTGATCCCGGTGCTGAACGTGGAGGAAAACATCACCCTGCCCCTGCTGCTGGACGGCCGGAAGGTGGATCAGAATCAGCTCAACGCCCTGATCGCCACCCTGAATCTGGGCGGCCGGCTGGGCCATCTGCCCAATCAGCTGTCCGGCGGGCAGCAGCAGCGGGTATCCATCGGCCGGGCGCTGATGAACAACCCCGCCATTGTGCTGGCCGACGAGCCCACCGGCAACCTGGACAGCAAAAACAGCGCGGAAATCATCGACCTGCTGAAACTCTATAACCGCAAATACAACCAGACCCTGATCGTCATCACCCACGATGAAAAAATCGCGCTGCAGGCCGACCGGATCATCAGCATTCAGGACGGCCGCATCGCCCGGGACGAGGTGATGACCGTATGAACGTCCTCAACCGCGTCACCTGGAACACCCTGAAAAAGAACAGAACCCGCACCATCGTCACCATCATCGGCGTGATCCTCTCGGCGGCCATGATTACCGCCGTCACCGCCTTTGTTTCCACCATGCAGGATTACATGATCCGCTCGGTAATCAGCCAGGACGGGGAATGGCATCTGCGCTTCAGCGGCCTGCAGGCGGCTCAGCTGCCGCTGATCCGGGACAACGGGGAAACCAAGGCTTACGCCTATCAATATCCGGTGGGCTATGCCGCCCTGGCGGAATCCCAGAACCCGGATAAGCCCTATTTGTACATCCAGGCGGGAGACGCCGCCAGCTTCGATATGCGGGCCATCCGCCTGACGCAGGGGCGGCTGCCGCAGAATGAAAACGAGTTGGTGCTCCCGGAGCATCTTTCCACCAACGGCGGGGTGAACTACGCCCTGGGGGACACCCTGACCCTGGAAATCGGCGACCGGGTGGACGAGGAGGGCGCGGTGCTGGGCCAGTTCCACAGCCTGGGCTACACTGACGGCAAGGAAACCCTCCGCCCCAAGGAAACCAGAACCTACACGGTTGTGGGCATCTGCCAGCGGCCGAACTACGAGCCCTATTCCGCCCCCGGCTACACCGCCCTGACCCTTTCCGCCGGAGATCCTCCCGCCGGAACCCTGCTGGATCTGGTGATGACGGTGAAGCACCCCAGCCAGGCGATTAAAACCGGCGAGACCATCGGCGCCCAGCTTTCCGGCGAAGCCCAGTGCCAAAGCAGCGACCTGCTGGATTACATGGGTTACGGGGACAACAACGCCCTGAATTCCGTGCTGTACAGCATGGCGGCCATCCTGATCGCCCTGATTATGGTGGGCTCCATCTCCCTGATTTACAACGCCTTCGCCATCTCGGTCAGCGAACGCTCCAAGCTCTTCGGCATGCTTTCCAGCGTGGGGGCCAGTTCCAGGCAGATCCGCAATTCCGTCTTTTTCGAGGCGGGGATCATCAGCCTGCTGGGCATCCCCCTGGGGATCCTGTCCGGCGTGGCGGGCATCGGCGTCACCCTGGCCCTGCTGGGAGAACTCATCAACAGCACCTTCCTCAACGGTCCGGCCGCGGTGGATTTCCACCTGACCGTCTATCCCGCGGCGATTATAGCGGCGGCGGTGGTGGCTTTCGTCACCATCTTGATCTCCGCCTGGCTCCCTGCCCGGCGTGCTTCCCGGATGTCCGCCATCGACGCCATGCGCCAGACCAAGGATGTGCAGATCAAAGCCCGGGCGATGCGCACCCCCCGCTTCCTCCGCAAGCTGTTCGGCATGGAGAGCGACCTGGCCCTGAAAAATTTCCGCCGCAACAGGCGCCGTTACCGGGCCACCGTCTTCTCTCTTTTCATCAGCGTGGTGCTGTTCATCTCCTCCAGCGCCTTCACGCAGAATATGAAGGCGGGCACCTCCACCATGTACGGGGATTATAACTATGACATGTCCTACCTGGCGCCGGTGACAGACCCGGCGGAGGAAAGGATGCAGCAGCTCATCACTGCGGTGAAGGGGCTGGAAAATGTGGAGGAATACGCCTTTTATCAGTCGCTGTCCGGTACCCTTTCCCTTCCCCGGGAGCAGATCAATCCCGAACTGCTCAGCGAAAACTTCCGCTCCGCTTTCGGTGAGGATTCCCAGCCCTCCTTCAACGAGGATGGAACCGTGCGGCTGTACTATAACGCTTTCGCCATGAACAGCGAGGCCTTTGACCGCTACGCCCGCTCCCTGGGACTAGACCCGGCGGACTATCGGGACCCGGCTAACCCCAAGGCCATCCTGCTGGATACCTCCCGCCTCCCGGACAGCACGGGGACCTATCATCTGCACCGTCTTTTCGCCGTCGATCCTGGCACCCTGAACCTGGCGGGCCCCGCCGCCGGAAAGGACGGGGAAAACCTGCTGGATGAGGAGGACAAGGTGGTGGAAACCCGAACTCCCGTCACCATCGGCGCGGCGGTGGAAGTGCCGCCCCTGGGATTGGAGAAATATTTGCCTTACACCAGCTCCTTCCAGCTGGTGATGTCCGAGGAAGCCTACGCCGCCGCCTTCTCCGGCTTCAGCGACAGCAGCCGCAGCGGGATCTCCTTCTTCTTCAGCACCGACAACGCGGAGAAGCTGGACGTCAATCTCACCGCCGCCATCAAGGCCGCCGGACTCACCGGCAGCGTGTACAACATCCAATCCATGATGCAGTCCAATCGCAACCTGCTGCTGATTGTGGACGTTTTCTCCTACGGCTTCATCATCCTCATCAGCCTGATCTCGGTGGCGAACGTCTTCAATACCATCTCCACCAACGTCAGCCTCCGCCGCCGGGAGTTTGCCATGCTGAAATCCGTGGGCATGACCCCGGGCGGGTTCAACCGGATGATCAATTTCGAGTGTCTCTTCTACGGTCTCAAGGCTCTGCTCTTCGGCCTGCCGGTGTCTGTCTTTGTCTGCTGGCTGATTTCCGAAGCTGTGGGCCAGGGCGTCGCCCTGGGCTTTCAGGTCCCCTGGAGCGCCTTTATCATCGCCATTGCGGCGGTGTTCCTGGTGGTGTTCGTCACCATGATGTACGCCATGTCCAAGGTGCGCCGGGAAAACATTGTGGACGCGCTGAAAAATGAAAATCTGTAAGCCGCCAGCTCCATAAAGGAACCCCCGCAGGCCAATCGCCTGCGGGGGTTCTCTGCTGCTCATCCATCATCACGCGGGAGACATGTGCCTTCGTCTATCAGCTGATCAACAGCCTGGAAAAAGGCGGTCCTCCCTTTCTTGACGGGAGATCTGTTCTGGATGCGGGCCGTTCAAAAAATTTTTCCCATCCTCTTGACAAATCGGCTCCTCTGTATTATAGTTAGTTACACAAGTAGTTAACCACTTGACAAGATCGGATGGTGAAGATGTGAGAATCGATTTCGACAGCGAAACCCCGATTTATATCCAGATAGCGGAGGAGATCGAGGACGCGGTCCTGTCGGGCGCGTTTCCGGAGGAATCCCAGGTGCCCTCCACCACGGAGATTTCGACCACCTACCGGATCAATCCGGCCACCGTGCTCAAGGGCATGGCGCTGCTGACCGACGAGGGCGTACTGTACAAGAAAAGGGGACTGGGTATGTTTGTGTGCACCGGCGCGGCGGAACAAATCCGCGAAAAGCGCCGCCGGCTTTTTTACGAGAAATACATCGTCAGCCTGCTGGAAGAAGCGGGAAAGCTGGGGATCGGCAAAAAAGAACTGATTCGGCTGATTGAAGGAGAGACTAAGCATGAGCAATGAAATTGCGGTAAAGGGACTGACCGTCCGCTTCGGAGAGACGGTGGCTCTGGACAACGTCACCGTCTCCTTTTCCCAGGAGCGTATCTACGGGCTGCTGGGACGCAACGGAGCGGGAAAATCCACTCTGATGAACGCCGTCACCAACCGGCTGTTCCCCGACGCGGGGGACATCACCATCAACGGGGAACCGGCCAGGGAAAACGACCGGGCCCAGGGCATGATCTACTGCATGGGAGAAAAGAACTATCTGCCGGACACCACCACCGTGCGGCAGATGTTCCGCTGGACGGCGGATTTTTATCCCGGCTTCGACATGGAATACGCCGAAAGCTTGGCGAAGGAATTTGGGCTGGATATAAAAAAGAAGCTCAAGGGCCTGTCTACCGGTTATCTCACCATCTCCAAGCTCATTACCGCCCTGGCCTGTCCCGCTCCCTACGTGATCTTCGACGAACCAGTGCTGGGACTGGACGCCAATCACCGGGAGCTGTTCTACCGCCGGCTGATTGAAAATTATGCCGCCCGGCCCCGGACGGTGATTATCTCTACCCACCTCATCGAGGAAATCGCGGACATCGTGGAGCAGGTGGTCATCATTAAGGAGGGCCGGATCCTGCTGGATAAGCCCGCGGAAGAGGTCAAGGCCATGGGATACGCGGTCTCCGGCAAGGCCGGAGCGGTGGACGCTTACTGCGCCGGCCGGGAAGTGCTGGATGTGGAAAGTCTGGGTGGGCTGAAAACCGCCTGCATACTGGGGAAACCGGAAGACGTACCCGAGGAGCTGGAGCTCTCCCGGCTGGATCTGCAGAAGTTGTTCATCCGGCTGACCAACGCTTGAGGAAAGGGTGGAAATCCATATGAAAATCAAACAAATGCTGCGGTGGAACTGGCAGAACAGCTGGCTGTCGCTGGTGATCGTTTACGCAGTGATGGTGGGGCTGTGCCTGCTGTCCGCCATCTTGGTCGCCGTTGTAGCGGATGGCGACATCTATTTCAACGGCCTCACCTTTTCCTCCACGGTGATGGTCTTTATCCTGGGCATCGTCCTCTTCTCCCAGAGCCTGCGCTTCGGCCTGGCAACCGGCGTGTCCCGGCGATCGGTGTTCTGGGGCTTTGGGGTGTTTATCCTCTTTTTCGCCCTCATCACCGTGGCGGCGGATTTCCTGTTGGAAAAAATATTCGGCCTGCTGGTGGCCCCCACCGGCGACCTTCTGCCCCAGATCTATGAGCAGTATATACAGGCCAGCAGCAAACCCGCCGCCTTTATCTCCCTGGCCGTCTGCTCGCTGACGCTGAAACTGCTGGCGGGGCTGTCCGGCTTCTTCATCGGCGGCGCCTACTACCGGATGAACAAGGCTCTCAAGCTGCTGGTTTCCATCGGCGTGCCGGTGACCCTCTTTGTCATCCTGCCTCTGGCGCTGGGGATGCTGCCGGAAGAATCCCTTCGGGTGCTGTACACCTGGCTGGAATCGGTGCTGGTGTTCCTAGGGAGCAGTCCTTATCATCTGGCGCTGGTGGTTGCGGCAATATGCATTCTCTTCTTCTTCTTTTCCTGGCTCTTCATCCGCCGTGCGCCGGCCAAACCGGTAAACTGAATCCAAAAAGGAGGCGCTTCGGCGCCTCCTTTTTATCATTCATACGGCCCGTTCAGCCACACCGGCACCGGCTGCCGGACGGCCAGGGAATCGGGGGTGACCGCACAGTCCCAGGCTGCCACCGTCACCCCGGCGGCGGCCGCTTCCGCCAAAGTCCGGGCAAAAACGAGATCGGTGGCCGCATTGGGTTCGAACCAGCGCACCCCCTCCATTTGGATGATAAACACCGCCGCCGCGGGCATACCCTGCTCCGCCGCCCGGATCAGCTCCCGGAGATGCCTGGTCCCCCGCTGGGTGGGCGCGTCGGGGAACCGGACCACCCCGTCCTCTTCCAAAGTCACGCCCTTGATCTCCATAACCCCTTCCCCCAAGGCGGATTCCGTGCGGAAATCCAGCCGGGATTCCCCGAAAACCGTTTCCCGACGGAAGGAGGTAATCTCCCCGAAGCCGGGAACCGGGATTCCGGCAGCCAGCGCCTCCGCCCACACAGCGTTGGGAGCCTGGCTGTCTATATTAATCAGCCGCTCTCCCTTTTCCACCGCCACCAGGGCAAAGGGCGTTTTCCGCCCCTCTCCCCGCCGCCGCTGTACATAAATCCGCGCGCCGGGGAGCAGCAGCTCCCGGCACCGGCCGGTGTTCATCACATGGGCGGTTTCCTCTCCCGCCTCGGTGCGGATCACCGCCACAAACCGGTTGGGGCGGGATACAAACACCGCCGGCCGGATATCCTCATAGACCAATTCGGCCTCTCTCCTCTCTGGACATTTCCCTTTTAGTATAGCACACCAGCCGGGAAATCGCCAAATCCAGCCCCATCTTCTCTCACATATGCGGACAGCGGCCGGCATATATATGAGTATGACCACCGCTGATGCGGGCGCAGGCCCTTAAGAGGTCTGCAGGGAAAAGGAGGAAAAAGCCCTATGCCAGAATTCGCCGTCCCGGAAACCATCACCGTGCATTTGGGCGCGCCGGATCAACCGGCGCGCAATATCCAGGTGCCTTTCGCGGATTACATCAAAAACGTGGCCTCCAGCGAAATCTATCCCACCTGGCCGGAAAACGCCATCCGCGCCAACATTCTGGCCCAAATCACCTACGCCCTCAACCGGATCTATACCGAATGGTACCCCGCCCAGGGCTACGATTTTGACATCACCAACTCCACCCGCTATGACCAAAGTTTTGTGGAAGGACGGGACATTTACGACAACATCAGCCGGATTGTGGATGACATCTTCAACGACTACGTGGTGAAGCAGGGCACCGTTCAGCCTTACTTCACCCAATACTGCAGCGGCACCACTGTCACCTGCGAGGGGCTCTCCCAATGGGGCACGGTGAGCCTGGCGGAGCAGGGCCTGGTGCCCTACGAGATCCTGCAGCGCTATTACGGCGACGACATCAACATTGTCTTTGACGCTCCCGTCACCGGCCCCATCCCCTCTTATCCCGGGGTGCCCTTGCGGCTGGGGGATGCCAGCGAAGAGGTGCGGATTATCCAGCGGCAGCTCAACCGCATCGGGGACAATTATCCCGCCATCCCCAAAATTCCCGAGACCAACGGCTTTTTCAACGTCCCCACCGAGGAGGCGGTGAAAACCTTCCAGTCCATCTTCGGCCTGACCCAGGACGGCATTGTGGGCAAGTCCACCTGGTACAAAATCAAATCCATCTATACCGGGGTGAAAGGGCTGGCGGAGCTGTACTCCGAAGGCGTCACCCCGGAAGAGGCGCAGCGGGCCTTCGCGGAGGTTCTGCGGGAAGGGGACACCGGCGATGCAGTGCGGGTGCTTCAGTATTATCTGGCGGTTATCTCCTACTTCGATCCCCAGATTCCCCAGGTGCGCATCGACGGCATCTTTGATCAGAACACCCGGGAAGCGGTGCTGGCCTTCCAGAATCAGCAGGGGCTGGAGCCCACCGGGGAGGTGGACCGCGCCACCGGCAACGCCATTCTGGATGATTACGACGCCACCCTGGCGAGTCTGCCCCCGGAGGTGCTGGGGGTGAAGAGCGAGATCTACCCCGGCCGGTTCCTCTCCCTGGGTATGACCGGCGAGGATGTCAACGACCTGCAGCAGTTCCTGCAGGCTGCCGCCGCTTTGGATCCCAGCCTGCCAGCGGTGCAGGTCACCGGCGAATTCGACGGCCCCACCGAGACGACTGTGCGGGAGATACAGACCCGGGAGGGGCTGCCGGTCAACGGCGTGGTGGGTCCGCTGACCTGGGACCGAATCGTCGCTCTTTCTAAAGCCGCCGCCTGAAAATCTTCCGGCCCCCTCCGCATCGTAAAGATGCGGAGGGGGCCGTTTTTTCCCTTCACCCCATTATAAAAACTGACGTCGCTGGTATAGGCGGCGGTATTGATTCCCCCGCCGCAGGATGCTACCATGAGAACAAAAGGGGAAGGAGAGGGAATCTCATGCACTTCCGTCAGCGATACAGGAGATTGGCCGCGTGGATCTCGGCCGCCTGTCTGTTAGCGTGTGCGGCCGCCTGTTCCGGATCCGCCTCATCAGAGAAGGACGAATCCATACCCAAGGAGGAAGAGGCATCCATGAGCGGATATGATCAGCTTTTCTCCGCACTGGACCGTTCACCTATCACCAATCGGTGGGGAAAGGTGAAACCCCAGCCTTTGGCGGTCGATACGGTGACGGTATTTTCCGCCGAACCCGGCGCCCAGTATAATCATCATCCCCAGATCACCGCCTGGCGGGGCCGACTGTACGCCACCTGGTCCAGCGGCCTGATCCATGAGGATTTCCCTGGACAACAGATGGTAATGGCGGTATCGGAGGACGGCGGAAATAGCTGGTCCAACCCCACCGTGGTGGCCGGCAGCGCTATCGGCGGCCAGCCGGGGGTTGTCACCAACGCCGGCATCCACACCTTCGAGGACACCATGGTCGCCTACTACAGCTATTACCGCTACGATGAGCAGGGGATGCAGCTGCTGGAGGATTATACAGACAGCCGCTCCCCCCTGCCGGAACAGCTGGACGCCCACACCGGGATGCGGATTTCCCGCGACCGGGGAGAAACCTGGAGCGAGCCCGCGGGCAGAATCGACCGGCTCACCGCCAATCTCTGTCCCCAGAGGCTGCAGAACGGCCGGCTTCTTCTGCCGGGTCACGCCACCTTTTTCACCACGGATGATCCCTTGGGCCTCACCGGCTGGGAACGGGGCAGCCTGCCCGGCGTCCCCGCGGGTTATACCGACAGCCCCAACGGTCTGTACGCCGCCGCCCAGGCCATGAAGCTGGAAGGCGTAGCCTTCTGCGAGGCCTCCTGCTACCAAACGGCGGACGGGGTGATCCACATGATGCTGCGCACCCTGATCGACGCCGACCGCATCTCCCCCAATCCCTATGTGCTGGCGGTATCGGAAAGCCGGGATCAGGGGAAAAGCTGGTCCAAACCGATGCTGACGCAGTTCTCCGACTGCGGCAGCAAATGCCAGTTTGGAACCCTGCCCGACGGCCGGTATTTCTGTATTTCCTGTCCGCAGCCCGGCTCAGGCCGGACGCCGCTGGTGCTGGCGCTTAGCGAGGACGGCGCGGTTTTTGACCAGCAGTTTATCATCGGCAGCGACAAGGAGCATCCGCCCCGCTATCCCGGCCGTCACAAGGGCGGCCTGTACGGCTACCCCACCTGCGCCGTCAGCGAGGATATTCTATACGTCATCTATTCCCTGGAAAAAGAAGATATCGTCGTCAGCAGGATTCGTTTGGAGGATCTTCGCTGATTACAAACACACCAGCCGGTCTGTTAAAACAGGCCGGCTGGTGCTGTAAAAACGCCGAAAAAATACCGGCAACTTTTTATTTAGTATCCACTCAACAAACTTTTTTATGATTATTAGCGAAATCCATCGACCTGTTGGGAAAATTATGGTAATATGAAGCTGCAAGGGAAGAGAGGGGGGCGGTTTGGCGACACCGATCAGAAAAAGTCACCGACCGCCGCCGGCGAAACAGGCAGATTCATCCGCTGATCGTGAGACTAGGCGGCCCGCCGGTCCCACGGCCTGACAAGGATGGAGGGCAAGGCTCCGAGCAATATGATCGGAGGGGAAATGAATGGAGACATATCTGCAGGAACAAATTGGGTTCTGTATCGGGAAGATCAATGAGTATGCCAACACCGTGGGGGATGAGCCCACCTCCATGTGGTACTACTGGAACGGACAGTTGGCAGCCTTGAATACCATGTGGCGATTGCTGAAAAGCGAATCCAGGGAAAAGCCAAGTCCCTCCGCCTGAAAAGCAGGCATCCACGGGAAACCAGACCGCTCCGCTCCTTCCCCTGCGGCGTGCGGAAAGAGGACGGCCGCCCTATAAAGGGGCAGCCGCCCACCTGAAACAGATGGACGGCCGGGGAAAGAGGGTGTGTGAATATCATTCACACACCCATATAATACACTTTTGCCACACCCTTGTCAAGCTATTCTTTTATTTCTTTTTTTAGTATTATTTAGTATAAGCCTTCTTATTCCAATTTCTCCGGCCATATGGGAATTTTAGCCTCTTGCACCCAGCCCTGTCTTCCTGTATACTGGATCATGTGGCAAACAAGCGGCAACCCAGAAAGGGAGGGGATTCCGATGCCCAAAAAAGCGCAGAATGCCCCCGCCGGGCGGGATACGGGATATATCGCTTATACCAGACGGGAATACGCCTGCGGTATCAGCTTCTTTTTTCTGCTTCTGCTGCTGGGCATCAAGCTGGTTCTTCTGCTGCTGCATACCGGTGATGCTCTGCAGCCGCTGCTCACCGCTCTGGCTTATCTCTTCTTGTGCGGCGCGGTGCTATTCTCCGAGATATCCTGGCTGCTGAAAATCGGCTCCCTGCTGACGGTGCTGGTGATTCTGGGATTTCACTACGGCTTTATTGTTATTCTGTATGGGTATGCGCTGCAGCTGCTGGATACCCTCTCCAATATAGGAAATTGACGGATTTTCCGGGAGGCCGAAGGTTCTCCCGGATTTGCTGTCTTTAAAGGTGAAAGGGGGGAACAAGGAATGGAGGATGAGGCCATCATCGGGCTGTATTGGATCCGGGATGAGGAGGCGATCCGCCGCACCGCGGAAAAATACGGCGCGTATTGCCTGGCGATTTCCCAAAACATTCTGGGCAGCGCGGAAGACGCAGAGGAATGCGTCAGCGATGCCTATCAGCGGGTGTGGGACAGCGTGCCGCCTCAGCATCCCGACAGTCTGAAAGCCTATCTGGCCCGGATTGTGCGCAACCTCTCCTGCAACCGGTACAGCTATCATCGGGCGAAAAAACGGTCGGCGGAGTTTGAGACGCTGCTCTCCGAGGTGGAGGAATGGATTCCCGACGGCAGAAGTCAGTCCGCCTTTGAGGAAGGGGAAATTCTGACGGCCATCCACGAATTCCTCCGAGGCTTGCCGGAGGAAGAACGGGCCTTGTTTGTGCGGCGGTACTGGCATGGAGAATCCATCGCCCGGCTGGCCGCCGGCTTCGGTCTGAGCCAGAACCGGGTGACCCGGGTGCTGTTCCGGCTGCGGCGCAACCTGCGGGCACACCTGGAACGGAAGGAGATCTTTGTATGAAGAGAGAGTATCTTTTTGATCTGTTCGGTAAAATCGACGCGGATGTCGTAGAGGCGGCGGAGGTTTACGTCCCGGTAAAACAGACGGCGGCGAAGGGGCGGCTGCGGCGACAGATCACCGCGGCGGCGGCCTCCCTGGTTCTGGTAGCGGGAATCGGTCTGGGGGCTGCAGTGCTGCTTCCCCGGTTATCCGGGCCCGCGGGAGAGCCCTTTCAGGGGACCACCTACCCCTCATTAGAAACGATTCCCCTGGAACGTATCGGAAACAATTATCTCAATGGCGCCGTCCCCGGCGGGCCGGAAGAACTGTGGGTGAGCGGCGGGGATTTCTATTTCTCCCGGGTGACCCGCTGGGTGGGGGACGATGACAAGCATGATACGGTGCTGTATAAAACCGTCTTCCGCTTCAACACCACGGATCAATCCTGCACCGCCGTCACCGAAGAGGTAACCGATATCTCTCTGGTGGATAACCGGTTTATCTACACCCGGGCGGAGGAATCTCTCACTGCGGAGAACCGCTGGGAGGTGCCCTGGTACACCAATTCCCTGGCTTGGAACGATGAACGGCAGATTAGCGGGAAGGATGCCAAACGGCTGTTGAATCAGGAAAAACGCCCCACCGCGGTCATCGATGGCATGGAACGGACCTACGAAACGGATTTTATCGCGGAGGGCAGCATCCGTATCCGGATAGAAAGCGGCGGCACGCGGACGATTTCTCTACATGATGTGCCCAGTTTCTTGAACAGGGGCGTTTCCTGCGTGTGGGGACTGGGCAGCGTCGTTGGCATCGCCCAGGATAAGCTGTATTTTTTCGTCAATTATACCCTCTCCGTAGGAGAAGAATACGCTCATACCGGCTATGTTCCTCTCGACCGAGAGCAGCTTTTCGTCATCGGCCTGGACGGCCAGGGGCTGCGGATGATCGCCCCGGCGGACTCCACCGGCAGCATCGGCGCCGGCGCTTATCTGGATGAAAGCGGCTATCTCTGGTTCCACTGCCAGGGGGAAGCCTCCTCCATCATACGGCTGGATACCCGCAACGATCAGGTGGAGACGGTGGCCCGGGTAGAAGGATTTGTATGGGAGTTTGTAAAAAACGACGGGTATATTCTTTGCCAGGTGGCGGGAGAAACCGCCGCTGATCCCTCCGATCTGGTTCTCCTTGCCATATCTTGAAGCCAATTGCAGCAGGAAGCTCCCGCTCCTTGGAAAGCGGAAAGCTCTTTTTCACTTTATTCTTTACAGTCTTGTTACCTTCCTTGTAATCCGCCGCCGAATTTGATAGAGTAAATTTAAGCCGGCGCCCCTTGGCTGCCGGGTGAATCTATCGGTAAACGGAGACCATATATGAAGGAACAAAACGCACGGCATGCCAAACCCAAAACGCCTAAAAAATGGTGGAAACGCACCCTCTTCTGGACAGGAATCAGCCTGGCCTCTCTGCTGGGTGTGATAATCTGCTGTTTTCTGGTGGTATTTTACACCCCTTTCTTTCCCAAAACCAGGGATAAGTATATTCTGATGACCTATCATACCTCCAATCCCTGGCTGGCCACCGCTTTCTTTTCCGATGAAACCATCTCCCGGGTGCTGGAGGAAAATAAGGTAATCGCCCCAGAGGGGGAAACGAATACCGATCTGATCCGTCCCGGCGGTACCTCCTCCCTGCCTCAGGTCACCGAACCCAGCGGCACCCAGCCTTCGGTCACCGAGCCCGCCCCCACCACCCAGCCCACCTTCCCTGTATCCACCCTTTTCGATACCGAGGTGATCTATGAGGAGGACGGGGTGAACATCACCAAAATCAATGGGGAAAACTACGTGGCCCGGCTGATTCGGGTGTCGGACCCCTCTCGGGTATTCCTGGGCGTTACCAGCAAGCTGATGAAATACGGTGAGAAGCTTCCCACCATCTGCAAAAACAACAACGCCTTGGCCGGGATCAACGCCGGGGGCTTTGACGATCCGGGCGGCAACGGCAACGGCGGCACCCCTTCCAAACTGCTGGTGAAGGATTACCAGATTCTTTTCTGCGACGGTTCGGAAAAACATTCGGTCATTGGCTTCAACGAGGACAACGTGCTGGTCCTGGGAGAATTTACCGATCAGGAGATCATCGACAAGCGCATCCGGGACGCGGTATCCTTCGGCCCCTTCGTCATCCTCAACCGGGAAAAGGCCAAGGTTAAGGGCATGGCCGGCGGCTATGATCCCCGCACCGCCATCGGCCAGACCGCCGACGGCACGGTGCTGCTTCTGGTCATCGACGGCCGCCAGCCGGGCATCGAGGGCGGAAACATGAAAACCGTCATGGACATCATGTGGGAGTACGGCGCGGTAAACGCCGCCAATCTGGATGGCGGCTCCTCCGCCACCATGGTGCTGAACAATGAAATCATCAACAAACCCTGCAGCCTCTACGGCCCCCGGTATCTGCCGGACGGCTGGCTGGTGAAGCGGGCGGAATAAACTATCCGGACAAACCGCCGGCTGCTTCTTTTCAGCAGCCGGCGGCTGTTTTTAACCTTCTGTTAAGCGATCCTTCATTTTTTCATGCTCCCGGAATTAAGAAAGACCGGATATAATAGGACACAACCTGAAAAGGGCGATGCGCGATTTTCTTTGCGGCGCTGGGGACATAAAGGATTAAGGAAACATAAGGAGGGGTTTGGCATGGAATGGCTGGCAATGGTTTTGGAGTGGGCGGCGGCGGCCTGCCTGCTGCTGTCCCTGCCGCTGATGCTGTGGCAGCTGGGCGTGGGAGCCATGGGTCTTTTCGCCGTGCGGAAACTGCGGCGGCTGGAGGAGAAAAACTACCGGTTCGCGGTGGTGAGCTGCGCCCGCAACGAGGAAGCGGTAATTGGGCAGCTGTTGGATTCCCTGCAGCACCAGCGGTATCCCCGGGAATGCTTCGATCTCTTCGTGGTGGCGGACAACTGCACCGATGAGACGGCGGCGGTGGCCCGGGCTCACGGCGCCACGGTACTGGAACGGCAGGATCCCTCCCATGTGGGCAAGGGCTACGCCCTGCGGTGGGCCTTTGAGCGGCTGTTCCGCAGTTGGGGCGACCGTTATGACGCGGTGGTGCTCTTTGATGCGGATAACCTGGCGGATCCAGATTTTCTGGCCCAGACCAACGAGGCGCTATGCTCCGGCGCGGACGTAACGCAGGGCTACCGGGCGGGAAAAAATCCGGAAGCCTCCTGGGTCAGCGGTTGCTACACCCTGTATTGGCTGGGATTGATGCGCTTTTTCTACTGTGCCCGCCGCAATTGGGGCCTTTCCGCCCAGGTGGGCGGCACCGGCTTCGCCTTTAAAACCGCGCTCATCCGGCAGGAGGGCTGGAACACTTTCACCATCACTGAGGACGGCGAGTTCTCCGTTCAGCAGATTCTGGCGGGCAGCCGGATCGTGCCTGTACGAGAAGCCGTGTTCTATGACGAACAGCCCACCACCTTCGCCATGTCCCTGCGGCAGCGTCACCGGTGGGTCATCGGCGGAATGCAGATTACCCGGCGGTATCTGGGAGATGCCCTGCGCTGCTTCCGCAAAGGCAACTGGTCCGCCCTGGACGCGGCTATGTACATGCTTCTCCTTCCCGCTCTGGGACTCGGCACCATCTTCGGCGCGGCGGGAACCGTGGCGGCGGCCCTGCAAATCACTGCCGCTCCGGCCGCGGCGGCGGCCTTCGGCTCCTCCCTGCTGCTCAGCGTCCTGGGGATGCAGGGGCTCGCTCTGCTCACCTCTCTGCTGGAAAGAGTCCCCCTGCGGATGGTATGGAAATCGGTGCTGCTCTTTCCCCTGTTCATGCTGCCCATGTCCTATCTGGCTGTGGTAGCCCTGTTCCGTGCCCGTGCGGAATGGAAGCCCATCGCCCACACCGACCGCCGAACCATCCGGGACGTGGGAGAATGAAAAATCCCTGCGGACTCTTTCTGAGATACGCAGGGATTTTTCGTCGCTTTCCTTCCATTTCTAATTGAAAAACACTCCCAGTTTCCTATACAATTCCACCGCCTTTTTCGATTCTTCATCACTGCCTTTCATTAGGAATTCCCGCCGCTCGTCGTCTATGTAAATCATTATATTATTGACAATCAAGCTGCGCATAACCATCTCAGGGGTAAGTTTTTTAATCTCATCCAACGCTTCTTGTGCACTCTGCATACCTCTGCATTCTATCATGATATATAGCAGCTCATCCATCGCTTTTTTATTCTTTTCAAATTGTAAGCTCCATAAAAAACAAATCGAAGCCATGGTATACTGTTTTATTTCCGTGTACAAATATCCCATTCGCCTATAGAATTGGGCAATATCCTTGGGATACATCATCCATTTCATCAGCTGCCGCAGTTCCTTCTCCGCGTTTTCATACTGATGAAGGCAGAGATAATTTTCCACAATCTCCAGCCTGAGGGCTACACTTACTGGATTATACTCCAGCGCCAGCCGCAAACAGGCAATTGCCTTCTCATAATCATTGAGTTCAAACAAGGCATATGCCTTTGCCATCAAAATAGGCGCCTCTTGTCTGGACGACCAAGCAATCACCCGATGCTCTTCCGTGATATGATATTTAACTAGGAAAAACATAAATTCTCTGAGATCAAAAAAACTATATCCAAGATCATATCCATCGCCGGGTGTAGAAAAACATGCGATAGCTCTATCCGCCTCGTGAATTGCCACCTCATATTTTTTCGCGGCGATCAAGTTGTGCAAATATTTAACTAGTTCTTTTTCGGCCGAATTTTCCATTTTACCCTCTTCTCCGCATTCGTCGCAATTAAGTGAGATTATTATATTTATAGCATAAAATTTTTTAAAATTCCGCCTTTATAATGTGTATTATTTTCACTTAATATAGCATATCTCCCCCAAAAATACAGTAGCACTAACAAACAGATAAATATAAAAGAAGGATGATTCCACCGGGATTTTTGCAGAACCCCCCTTTACACCCAACCCGGGATTTGCTATAATAAACGTGTTGGCTTTTTCTCGGCGCGCTTTTGGCTGGTGTAGCTCAGTCGTGTAGAGGTGCTCTACCGCTTCGCAACACCGCTCATTTCATTCGCTGGTGTAGCTCAGTCGGTAGAGCAGCTGATTTGTAATCAGCAGGTCGGGGGTTCAAATCCGTCCACCAGCTCCACTACAAAACGCCTGTAATCCCTGTATTTATGCGGGTTTACAGGTGTTTTTCATTTTCCTCATTGTCCACTAAAAAATAAACATGCAAGTCAAAAACTGATGCCGTGTTCTGTCCCATAGACATATGCCAAGGAAACCTATTAAAGATTGGCGGAAAAACCAGGCGGAGATTGATCTCCGCCTGGTATCTTTTTACTTTATTCCTTTTTCCCCAGCTGCTTGACAAGCTGGTTGCCATAAACCGCCGCGCCGGTTACCAGAATTCCTTGGATAACGCTGTCCGCCGACAGGCCGCCCAGGGCCAGCGCCCCGGCGATACCCAGGGGCAGCAGAATCAGCGGAATCCATTTGTCCGGAATCGCCTCAACCTGTTTGATAATCGCCCCCACGACAATCAGCGCCGGGATGAGAATCAGCGCGTTGTCCACAATATAACCGATGATGTCCATCAGGCACTTCCCCTCTCTTCATGTGCTTCCAGATCCGCCACCCGGTGGTTGATAACCTTGATCTGTTCCTCCACCACCGGCAGACGGCGGGCACTGACAAGATCGTCCTCCAGCATCTCAAATTGGATATGCCCGGTGGGATCGTAGTTGTAGCTGCACTTTTTACCGCCGCCCACACCCCAGGCGGCCATGGTATAAGGCAGGGTGTTCACCACCGCGACACGACCGTTTTTGTATTTGCCGATAGCACCATGCACCAGGGTCTGAGCGTCCTCCCGATTCCAGTGGTTCCTGTAGCGGTTGATTCCCGGCTGCTCCGGACAATCCACATGCCGGCACAGGTTGGGGTTGTTCGCTGTGCGGGAAATATTGTACCGTTTGAAAACAGTTTCCTGTGGGACACCCAGTTGTACCGGCTGATGACCACCAAGCCGGATGAAACGATAAGACAATAGGACGAGTCCCCGGACAGAGAATCCATGGTGATTCTCTGTCCGGGGACTGAAGGAGGCGGTAGTTTATGAAAGATATCAAACTGAAGACGGCGGGCAGTAAGCCTATACTACCCGCACCGCAGCAAAAACAACGGTAAATCCGCTTTACGGGGAACGGGCTTCCACATCAATCTATGGGAGCATGCTTATGTGCATCCGGAATCTCCATTGTATGAATCCCTGTATCCCTTCAGCGGAGATTTTTTGGTTTGGGATGGTCTGGTTCCGGATTTTGCAGAGGAAGAGGCGGTGCGCCTTTTCGCCGGATACCATCAGGAACAATTCGTAAAGAAGGAAATCGACGGGTTCAAGCTGGACGAATGCGATGGCTCGGATTTTACCGGCTCATGGTCTTTCCCCGATACCGCCGTTTTTCCTTCCGGGATTCCAGGGGACAAGATGCACAGCCTTTACGGCACCCTGTACGCCAAAGCTATTCTTTCGGCTTTGGGAAGCGGGCGCACTTGGTCTCAAGTACGGAACATGGGGGCCTGTGCTGCCTCCTATCCCTTCCATTTGTACAGCGACCTATACGAACACAAGGCCTTTATCCGGGGAATGGCTTCGGCGGGGCTCTCCGGGCTCCTATGGGTTCCCGAGGTTCGGGAGGGCCGGAATAAACAAGATTTTATCCGCCGTTTGGAAACGGTGATTTTCTCACCGGCCGCCATGATTAATGCCTGGTATCTGGATCATTTCCCATGGCTAGACTTTGACTGCACCAGTGAGGTGCGGCACTTGCTGGAGCTGCGCATGCGTCTGATTCCCTATCTATACAGTGCTTTTTATACCTATTACACCACCGGCCGAGCGCCTATCCGTCCCCTTGTAGCGGATTATTCGGAGGACGCTGCCACCTACCCGGTGGATGATCAGTTCCTGGTGGGTGACTGCCTGCTTATCGCCCCCATGACGGCTGAACAGCAGGGGCGACAGGTGTATTTGCCTAAAGGAAGATGGGTGGATTTTTATACCACGGATTGTTACGAAGGTGGAAGGTGCGTGGATTTTTCCTCTGAAAGAATGCCTGTTTTGGTGCGGGACGGTTCTATTCTACCCCTGGCAGAACCAGTGGAACAGCTAGATAAGGACACGCTGTTTTCTCTGACGCTGCTGTGCTATGGCAACACAGAAGGCTACCGATTTCCACTGATAGTAGATGATGGCGTGACCGCTGAATCTTCGTACAAGGTCCTGCCGGTAGACGATACCGGTTACTTGGAAAACAATCCACGCTATACAATCGCCGCTGTTCACCACGTCGGCGCTCAATAAGACAACGATACAAAGAAGGAGAGGTAGCCGATGAACAACTATTGCACGCCTATTCCCGCCAGGCGAATTTCCACCAACGGCCGGCTGGAACTTCGAGTGGCCACCGACAGCGCCGCCATACTCCGCGCAGAGATTGTTGCCGCTGATGGAGAACGAATACACGCCGGACAATTTCCCCTCAAGGGCGGGCTGGAGTTTAACAAGATCTATCCTACATTATCAGGAGCGGCCGGAGAAATCCGGCTCGAAATCTCCTTTTGGGATATCCAAAATCACTTGCTGGAAATCCAGTCGCTGGATTATGAAATCGTGAAGTCAGACGTGATCTCTACCCGCTTGCTGGACGGTTGCTGGGTCAGCATCTATAATTGGAGCGAGGAGGAGGCGCGTTATTTTAATCCGGGACTGCGTAAGCTGACGGATGAAGGATGGAAACAGCAGGTATACTCCATGCACAAAATCGGCATAACCACCATTTTGATCCAGAATGTGTTTGACAGCCCGCATTATGCGTATCAGCACAGCATAACCGCCAGCACCTATGACGGCAGGGCATTCTATGACAGCGCCCTCTATCCAAACCGGATGCCCATTGCCGCCGTGGATCCCATAGAAGCGATTCTCTCCGCCGCTGATGAGTGCAACATGGCGGTATTCCCCGGAGTGGGACTATACGCGTGGTTTGACTTCTCACCCGAGTCCTTGGAATGGCACAAGCGGGTGACCAGGGAGTTATATGAGCGATACGGCCATCACGCTTCCTTTTACGGATGGTACATATCCGAGGAAATCTGGGGTGCGCTGTATTACGAATACGATCCGGTGCCAGATGAAAAATATAGGGATATTCAGAACTTTTTCCGGGAGTACAAGGCTTTTGTACATAGCCTAACTCCAACCAAACCGGTGGCCCTGGCTCCCAATAACATTCATATGGACTGGTATCGAGAAGAATGGAGAGGAATTTTAGAGAATCTCGATATCCTTATTCCCTTCGCTTTCGCCCGCAGCGAAAACAATATTCCCCAAATTGCCGAGATGTGCGCCGGAACGGACACCCACTTCTGGGTAGACATGGAGATATTCGACTTCCCCATCGGCGAAGGGCTGCTGCCCAAGACATGCGAGGCGCTTATCCGGGAAATCCGCTGTTATGACATGCTGGAGCAGGTGTATGGCTATCAATATACCGGACTGCTCAATGAACCGGGGATTCGGATGGATCTGGGCGGCGCGGATACGGAAAAGCTTTACACGGCGTATGCCTCCTATGTACGCCGTGTACGGGAGGAAACGTCCGGCGGAGGCTGCTCTTAAGCGGCTCTTCCGGCTCCATGGATTGCTGAAGGATGAGCCTGCAATCATGCTGGCGGTCGACAAGCTGTTTTATGTTGGCATACAGGATTTTCTTCCGCCATTCTTTTCCCTCTATCCTCACATTTTAGTACGTTTCTTCGCTGTTTCCTGCATTTCTCAACCAGTGTTTGTCATCACCAGTGATGACAGCTGCAAATGAGAATCAAGTGAATTGGCTGAAATATATGCATTGAAAAAGCTTGTAAAATCGCAGGGACATGGTACTAGTGGAAGAGATCAAAGCCAAGGTCACCGCTCTGAAAGCTGGCACCAAGGACAATACCTCACAAATCAGGGAACTGAAAATAGCTAAGTAATCCATGCCGCTGGATAATGTAGAATAAGTTTCGCAAATTGAAAAGTGGATAAAAAGAGACATGGTA
>ENA-UOJE01000599-UOJE01000599.1-human-gut-metagenome-genome-assembly--contig:-C23-NODE-599-length-39573-cov-9.226884_pt1 | contig 39573 bp, 39 predicted proteins | sample MGYA00242341_ERZ723888 | MGnify/ENA metagenome assembly ERZ723888 | reverse complement strand
GCCCGGCAGAAACAGTTTTCTGCCGGGCCGGTCCTTTTCTCCATACGCTGCCTTACAGCGCTTGGTCGATTTCTTTGGTATAGGCGTCGTAGGAGCGCACGCCTACCAGTGTCGCCAGGGTCTGGCCGTTTTTGAACACCATCACGGTGGGGATGCTCTGCACCCCGTACCGGGCCGCCAGAGCCTGCTCTTCATCGATATTCACCTTGCCCACAACCGCGCGCCCTTCATACTCCTCCGCCAGCTTTTCTATGGACGGCGCCAGCATCTTGCAGGGCATACACCAGCCAGCCCAGAAGTCCACCACCAGCACGCCGGGCTTGCCCAGCGCTTCCTCAAACCGTGCCGCGTTGAAATGAATCGCTTCCGCCATGTCATTCCCGTCCTTTCTGTATTCCTTTATCGTCATCCTGTTCACTTATCGGGCAATTTTAGGGTTGCCCGGCTGTCCGTGGTTTATGCGTCTCGTTATCCCTCGGGGGATTGTATCGAGTGGGCGGCGTTCTGCCCGGCCACCAGGCCCTCTCCTACCGCCTTGGCCACTTGCAGGGGGCGTCCGGTGCAGTCTCCGGCGGCATACAGGCCGGGGATATTGGTCTCCTGATCCCGGTTGACCCGCACGAAACGGCCTTCTAGCTCCAGTCCGGGAACCAGGGAATCAGGGGCCATCACCTCCCGCAGAATAAACGCCACATCGCAGGGGATCAGTTCCCCGTCGACGGAAAACCCGGTCAAAGTATCTTGGCCTTCCACCGCTAGAGTGCGAGCGACGCGAGCGGGAATGCCCTCCGGGAGTCCTTCCACCGGTCTGCGGGTCACCACTGTCACCTGAACGCCGATTCTGTCAAGAAAGGCGGCCTCTTCCGCCAGGTCCACCGCGTCGCCGGTGACCACCGCCCGCCGTCCGCGATAAAGCATCCCGTCGCAGGTTGCGCAATAGCTGACGCCCCGGCCGATAAAGGGTTCTTCTCCTGGTAAAGCAGCCGCCACCGCCGCGCCGGTGGCCAGAACCACCCGGCGGCCTTCGGTGATTTCCGTCCCTTGGGCCACCATGAAAAAGCCGTCCATGGGCAGAATGGAAATCACCCGTCCGGGCTGAAAGATCACACCCGCCTCCCGGGCTTCCCGGTCCATTTTATCCAGCATCTCGCTGCCGGATACTCCGCGCATTCCCAGATAATTGTCCACGGTTTTGGTCCGATAGAGGGGATTGGTCCGGTAATCGTTGGTCAGCACCGTGCAGGTTTTGCCCCGGGCGGCAACGTTGACCGCTGCGGATAAGCCCGCCGGTCCGCCGCCCACTATGATGACGTCCACCATATACAGGCCGCCTTTCTCTCTAATGGATTAAATTTTGCTTCTTTTCAGTAGCATGGAATTGGTTACCACCGAAACCGAACTGAAGGCCATGGCCGCCCCCGCCACCACGGGAGACAGCAGGCCCAGCGCCGCGATGGGAATCCCGATGCAATTATAGAAGAAAGCCCAAAAAAGATTCTGCCGGATTTTGCGCATGGTGGCCCGGGATAAGCGGATGGCGGAGGCCAGGGCGGCGATATTCGCCCCCACCAGCACCACGTCGCCTGATTCCATGGCGATATCCGTGCCGCTGCCCATGGCGAAACCCACGTCCGCGGCAGCCAAAGCCGGGGCGTCGTTGATGCCGTCCCCCGCCATGGCCACCACCAGTTCGGCCGCTTTGCCGTCCTGTACGGCCTGAACCTTGCCGTCCGGCAGCACGCCGGCCGTTACCTGGTCGATGTTCACCTGTCGGGCGATGGCCGCCGCCGTGCGGGGGTTATCCCCTGTTACCATCTGCACCCGCACGCCCAAGGCGTGGAGATCGGCGATGGCGGCGGGAGAGGTTTCCCGCACGGGGTCCGCTACGGCGATAGCCGCCGCGGCTTTGCCGTCCACCGCCATCAGCAGCACGGTTTTGCCTTCGTTCTCCCAATCCGAGGGATCAAAGGGAAAGTCGACGTTGTTTTCTTCCATCAGCAGCCGGTTACCCACCAGCACTTCCCGGCCCTCTACCTTGGCGGAGATACCCCGGCCGGTGAGAGAGGCAAAGTCCTCTGCCGGTGCGGTTTCTCCCGGCCAGCTTTCCCGGACGGCCTTGGCCACCGGATGCTCCGACGGCTGCTCCGCCGACGCCGCCAGCCGCAGAAGCTCATCCCGGGAAAGGGCGAGAACCTCCAGATCGGTAACTGCGGGCCGGCCCTCGGTGATGGTGCCGGTTTTGTCCAGAATCATCAGCTGAATCTTACAGGCGGTTTCCAATGCGTCGGCGCTTTTAATCAGGATGCCCATGGAAGCGGCCCGGCCGGTTCCCACCATCAGGGCGGTGGGGGTGGCAAGTCCAAGGGAACAGGGGCAGGCAATGACCAAAACCGCCACCGCCCGGGATACCGCTTCCTCCGGCTGACGGAGAATCGCCAGTGTCAGCAGCAGTGTCAGCAGCGCCACGGCCACCACCGCGGGTACGAACACAGCCGATACTTTATCAGCGATCTTTTGTATCCGTGCTTTGGAGGATTGGGCCTGCTCTACCAGCCGGATGATGCCGGAGAGCACCGTCTGGCTGCCCACGTTTTCCGCCCGGACGGTGAGAGCGCCGGCGCCGTTGACCGTGCCGCCGAACACCTTGGCGCCGGGTTCTTTCCCCACCGGCATGCTTTCTCCGGTGAGCATGGACTCATCCACCGTGGACCGGCCGGACAGCACCTCGCCGTCCGCCGACAGGCTTTCTCCGGGATGAATCAGCAGGGTATCCCCCTCGGCAATTTCCGAGGCGGGGATTACCAGTTCCGCTCCGTCACGAATCACGGTGGCAGTGGGGGGCTGAAGATGCATCAGCAACTCGATAGCCGCGGAGGTTTTGCTCCGGGCACGGGTTTCCAACAGCTTGCCCAGCAGCACCAGGGTGATGATCACCGCCGCCCCTTCGAAATACAGGTGGCCGCCGTCGGTAAGAACATTGTAAAGACTGTAGCCGTAGGCGGCTGTGGTGCCCAGCGCCACCAGTACATCCATGCTGGGGCTGCGGTTTTTCAGGGATAAAAAGGCGCCTTTATAAAAGCGCCAGCCAATGATGAACTGTACCGGCGTGGCCAGAATCAGCTGAAACCAGCCGTTATGGAGCATATGGGTCAGGTGAGCGTTTGGCGCGCCAAACATCAGCACCATCATCAGCATAAAAGGCGCGGACAGCACCGCCGAAATCACAAACAGGATAGTAAGCTCCCGCATCTCCCGCTTCCGGAAGGCCGCTTTGTCCTCCACCACTGTGTAACCCGCCGCCTTTACGGCCTTTTCCATCCGCTTGCGGTCGGTTTTGGCGGTGTCATAGGTGATTTCCGCCCTTTCGTTGGCATAGCTCACCGATACAGACTCGATCCCGTCTATCGCTTTCAGAGCGTGTTCCACCGCCCCGGCACAGCGAACACAGGTCATGCCGCCGATTTGTAAAGTCATGGTTTCCGTCATGTTGCTGCCTTTCCGGGGATCTTATTCCGCCTCATATCCCGCCGCACGTACAGCGGCAGCCAGTTCCTCCCGCCCGGTTTTGGACGGGATATACACCACATCGGCGCTTTTGGTCTCTAAGCTGACCTCTGCGCTTTTCACACCCTTGACCGCTTTTAGCGCTTCGGTGGCGTGCTTCACACAATGGCCGCAGCTCATTCCCTCAATGTGCAGGGTCAATTTTTCGGTTTTCTCGAACATAATCCATCAATCCTTTCTTTATAGAACCGGTTAACCAACCGGACGGTAATATGATTTATACAACAGGATGGTGTACAGGCAGCTATCTTTCATATCGGCTAAAACATAGGAAATACTATATTTCTATACTTCGTCCTCCGGGTATGAGTCGTCCCGCCAGCTGGAGTTCTCCTCTGCTGTGCCCGCATCGTAATCGGACAGCTTCATCACACCGCCGGTGAATGCTAAGATCACCATAGCCGCCGCTACCATGCCGCAGGCGATGAGCAGTCCGGTCCGGCCAGCCGGATTATCCCGCCCGGCGCCCACGGCCAGAATTACCGCCCGGATGAGAAAGGGCAGGGGCATAGCGGACAGCAGCACGATATTCAGGTTGACGGCGGTGTGGCCGGTTTTATCAAAGGTTCCTTCCATCCCGCCGTAGCTTACCACCACAAATACGGTGAGCATCATCAGCACCAGCCCGATGATGGTCAAAAACAGGGAATCCGGCAGATGTTCCTTGTGGCGGCGGGTGTAGGATATCCAGGAATACACCCCGATTCCCATTACCGTGGCCGCGATCAGAAACAACGCCAGATCTGAGCGGAAGTAGTTTTCCTCCAAACCGCCCTCGGTATGCATCGCCGTCTGCAGGGCGACAGAAATACTGGTTAACAGCACTGTGCCCACCAGATAGGCGATGCCTTTGGCCATCCGGGTGATTGTCATCTCCGCTCACACATCCTTTTTCTACCAGATGGGTATAGTATACCCCAAAGCCATATCAGTAGCAATACCAGAACTTTTGTTTGACTTTTAAAAACATATGTTCTATACTGATCACAACATCAGTCAGGGGGATGCCTATGGAACTGCTGGATAAACTGAAAATCCTCACCGATTCCGCCAAATACGACGCGGCCTGTACCTCCAGCGGCAGCGACAGAGGAGCAAAGGCGGGGATGATGGGCTCCACCTTCGCCCCCGGCATTTGCCACAGCTTTGCGGCGGACGGCCGCTGTATTTCTCTGCTGAAGGTACTGATGACCAACTGCTGTATTTATGACTGCCAATACTGCGTCAATCGCTGCTCCAACGATGTGCCCAGGGCCACCTTTACTCCGGAGGAGCTGGCGGAACTTACCATCGGCTTTTACCGCCGCAATTATATTGAAGGATTGTTCCTTAGCTCCGGGGTGATCGGCAGCCCCGATACCGCCATGGAACGGATATGCCGCACGCTGGAGCTGCTGCGGGGGCCTTACCGCTTCAACGGCTACATTCATGCCAAGGCGATCCCCGGCTGCGCGCCTGAACTGGTGGACAAGCTGGGAACCCTCTGCGACCGGATGAGCGTTAACATCGAGCTGCCCAGCGAGAATAGCCTGAAACTTCTGGCTCCCAATAAAAAGAAGGAAGCCATTCTGGGTCCCATGGCCTCCATCCGGGACGGTATCAGCCAAAATAAGCAGGAGCTGGCGGTCTATCGCCATGCCCCCACCTTTGTTCCCGCCGGTCAGGCCACCCAGATGATCGTGGGTGCCACCCCGGACAGCGATTTTCAAATCATGCGGCTCAGCGAATCCCTGTATAAAAAATATCGGCTGAAGCGGGTGTTTTATTCCGCCTATATTCCGGTGAGCACCAGCGCCCTGCTGCCCAGGGATCAGCCGCCGCCTCTGCTGCGGGAACACCGGCTGTATCAAACTGATTGGCTACTGCGGTATTACGGCTTCCGGGTGGAGGAGATTCTGGACGAGCAGCACCCCACCCTGGATCCTCTGCTGGATCCCAAATGCAACTGGGCGCTGCATCATCTGGATCAGTTCCCAGTGGAGGTAAACCGGGCGGACAAGGAAATGCTGCTGCGGATTCCAGGGGTGGGACTCAAATCCACCGAGCGGATTCTCACCGCCCGCCGGGCCGGACCGCTGTCCTTTGAGGATTTAAAAAAAATCGGGGTGGTGCTGAAACGGGCAGCCTATTTTATCACCTGCAAGGGGAAGATGATGCCGGGAGCGAAGTTTTCTCACTCCTTCATCTACCAGAATCTGACGGCGGATGTGCGGCTGCGTCCCGGTGATCTGCCCATGGAGCCGCCGGTGAAGCAGCTGACCTGGGGGGATCAGCCCGGGCTGCTGCCGGGAAGGGAGGATGTGGTGAAATGCCTCACCGGTCAGATGTGATCTATATCCATGACGGCAGCTATGAGGGCCTGCTGACCGCCGTGTTTGAAGCCTACGCCCGTCGGCCGGCTCCGGCGGCCATCGCCGGGCCAGGCTGTCAGCAGCTGCTGGGGTCTCGGTATGAGGAAATCCTTCCCGACCCCGTCAAGGCGGGGCGGGTGGAGATTGGGATTCGCCGGAAGATTGGCCGGGAGGATGCCGACCTCCTGTGGACCGCCTTCCTCTCCGACGACGAGGAGAAGGGCGATAAGATCTATCAGTATATCCGGCTGGGCTTGGAAATCGGGCCGAAAATCCACTTTCGGCTGGCGGATTCCCGGGTGCTGGCGGTGCAGAAGCTGGCGGCGCTGGTGGGCCGGGAGGCGGGAATGCTCCGGCAGTTTGTCCGCTTCGCCCGGATGGAAGGCGGCGTTTTTTATGGAGCCATCACGCCGCAGTATCCCGTTCTGCCCATCATTATGCCCCATTTTGCCGAGCGCTTTCAGGTGCAGCCCTTCATCCTTCACGATAAAACCCACGATCAGGCCGGGATATTCGACACCCGGGAATGGGTCATCGCCTCCACCCAGGGTCTGCAGCTGCCGGACTCCACAGAGGACGAGGCGGTTTATCGCCGGTTGTGGAAAGCCTTCTACGATACGGTGGCGATTAAGGAGCGGATCAATCCCGCTCTGCGCCGCAATCATATGCCCAAAAAGTATTGGAAGAACATGGTGGAAATGCAGCCGGGACCGGAAGAACTATTCCCCAGCCGGTTTGCCGGCGGCGGAGAGCTGCCTCGGCACCCGATGACGGATAGGGAAGAAAGCCCGCGGCTTTTGGAATAATGGGAGAGAGGATGGATTTATATGATCACGAAAATGCTCACCCATTGCGGGGACGACACCTGCTCCTCCTGTGTAATAGCGGGAGACTTTATCTTTTTGGCTCACCACGGCGGAGGGCAGGACAAAAGAGAGATTGTCCATCAGGTGCGCGCGACGCTGGAAAGCATGAAGCAAACGCTGAACAGCGTTGGCGCCACTTTGGACGATGTTGTGCAGCTGCATTTGTATATCCGGGATGTTGCCGATTTTCGTCAGGGAGCCGATGTGTTCCGGGAATATTTTCTCAAGGGCGCGCCTGCCCGCACCACCGTGGTGACCACATTCGTGGGAGAGAATTGCCTTTGCCAGATGGACGCAGTGGCCTATAAACCGCGTGAGGGACAATAACGGTATCCGTTTCGCCATCGAATCGTGCTGAACAGCAAAAATCCCGGAAGATTCCCTCACACCGCTTGGGGATCTTCCGGGATTTGTTCGGCGTTTGCCTATCTATATGGCGGCGGACGGACTGTACGTCAGAAAGAGAGACCGTGCTGCCGGACAATTTCCGTCATATCCGGGGGCAGAGGACTGTCAAAGGCCAGCTCTTCCCCGGTAAGGGGATGGGTGAAAGCCATATGCGCGCAGTGCAGGCCATGACGGCCCAGTCCCAATCCGTCTCCTTCCGGGTCGCCGTACATGGTGTCCCCTACCAGAGGATGGCCCAGCCAGGCCATATGCACCCGGATTTGATGGGTTCGTCCGGTTTCGATTTCCACCCGCAGCAGGGAGATAACGCCGTCGGTGGCCAAAGACTCCCAGCGGGTAAGGCTGTCCTTGCCCCCCTCTCCCACCTCCCGGGTGATGCAGCAGCCTTCCTTTACCCGGATGGGCTGATCGATGACGCCGTTTCCCTCCAAGCGGCCCCGGACCAAAGCCAGATAGGTCTTTCGGGGTTTGCGCATCATGGCATAGGCCACATGGGCGTTTTTGGCGGCCAGCAGCAAACCGCTGGTGTTCCGGTCCAGCCGGTTCACCGGCCGGAAGGAAAGGGGCTGCCCTTCCCTCTCAAAATGCGCCACCACCGCATTCGCCAAGGTGGGTTCCGGTTTGCCGGCGGAGGGGTGCACTGCCAGATAAGGAGGCTTGTCCACCACCAGCACCGCTTCGTCCTCGTACACCACCGTCAGAGGCAGATCCACCGCCTCGATGCGCACGCTGTCCTCCGGCAGCAGCAGCTTCACCTGCTGCCCTGCGGTAACCCGGTCGATGGTGCGCAGGGAAACCCCATCCGCGGAGATGCCGCTTTCCACCTGCTTGAGTTTGACCACCATCCGCCAGGACAGGCCGCAGCCCCGCCGCAGAAAGTTCTGGACGGTGGCGCCGTCGTATTCCGGCGGTACGGTAAATGTGAGAAAAGGCATTTTTCTTCCTCCCGGGGCAAAAGGAAGCAGCTGCAACATCAGTCCATTTGCAGCTGCCGTTGTTTACGTGATTCAGATGCGATCTCGGCATGGTTTCAGCCTCTTGCGGCCAGCCATTCTCTCATGCGCTTCAGAAGGAAGGGCTGAATATCGGGGTAAGTCCATTCACCGGGGACCGCTTTCCCCAGAACAACCTCCGCTATTTCCATCTCCGGCAGCGGACCGAATGCGGCGATTTCCGCGAAATAGAGCATTCCAAAGGACTCTCCCGCCTCATCTCCTGCGGCGTAAGCGCCGATAGGGTATAAGCGATATTCCCGGGCGCCGGTTTCCTCGTACAGCTCCCGGCGAGCGGCGTCATCGATGGTTTCTCCCGGCTCCCGGTGCCCTCCAGGCAGCTCCCAGGTCTGCCGCAGCCGATGGCGGCAGAATACCCAATTATCACCGCTGCGGGCCGCAATCACGGCAAAGCGCAGCAGCGAATCGTCCACCTGATCGGGAAAACGGACGGTCACCTTCCACTCCTCCCGTCAGTCGTCCACCGAGATGTCGATTTTCGCCTTGGCGGCGGTAGCGGATACCTTCGCCGCCGCTTCAATGGGGATCTCCACCGGCGACGGGACTGGTTTTTCTCTGCCACGGGGAGCCGGATTCAGCTTTTCCAGATTCTCCCGCACCAGCTTTTCAATCTCCGCTGCAAACTCCGGATGGGTTTTCAGATATTCCTTGGTATTGTCCCGGCCCTGTCCCAGACGGTTCTCTTTATAATTGAACCAGGAGCCGGACTTCTGGATGATATCCAGCTTAACCGCCAGGTCCAGCAGCTCGCTTTCGTGGGAGATCCCTTCGCCGTACATCACGTCGAATTCCGCTTCCTTGAAGGGCGGAGCCACCTTGTTTTTCACCACCCGCACCCGGGTGTGGGATCCCACCGACTCACCGCTTACTTTCAGGGTTTCCGTGCGGCGCACATCCAGCCGGACGGAGGCGTAGTATTTCAGGGCGTTGCCGCCGGCGGTAACCTCGGGATTGCCGTAGACCACGCCGACCTTCAGACGCAGCTGATTGATGAAGATGGCGATACAGTTGGATTTGCCCACCGCACCGGCCAGCTTCCGCATGGCCTGGGACATCAGCCGGGCCTGCAGGCCCACATGGCTGTCCCCCATCTCACCCTCGATTTCCGCCCGGGGAACCAGGGCGGCTACCGAGTCCACCACCACCATATCGATGGCGCCGGAGCGGATCAGGGCCTCCGCGATTTCCAGCGCCTGTTCGCCTGTGTCGGGCTGGGAGACCAGCAGAGCGTCCACATCCACGCCCAGAGCCTTGGCATACACCGGGTCCAGAGCATGTTCCACGTCGATAAAAGCGGCTTCACCGCCCATTTTCTGCGCTTCGGCCACCGCGTGAAGGGCCAGGGTGGTTTTACCGGAGGATTCCGGGCCGTAAATCTCCACGATTCTTCCCCGGGGAAGGCCGCCAATCCCCAGCGCCGCGTCCAGAGACATGGAGCCGGTGGGAATGTGGTCCACCGTCATTCCCACATTCTGACCCAGGCGCATGATGGCGCCTTTGCCATAGTTTTTTTCTATCTGCTGCAGGGCTGCTTCCAGCGCCTTATGTTTGCTGTCGGCGACGGCCGCCGCCTTTTCCGTAGTTTTCTTATCCGCCATGTTGAACCCATCCTTTCCGCATGTCAGCATAACAACATGATTTCATTATAACCAAGCCTATGGCAAAAAGCAACCGTTTCGGTAAAATTTTCGAACATTTGTTTCCGCTGGATAAAATGACAACAAAAGTGGTCAGAACAGCTCGTCCAGCAGAATATAATAACGAAGCTTTTCCCAGTCCGGGTACATCACCAATTCCCTGAACAGCGCCCCGGCGTCAAAGTCCTCGCGTTTTTCCCTGCCAAAGCGGCCGTCGAAATTATGCAAGAGGCTTCTGTAGCAAAGGGCGATATCCTGATACTCATCGGCGATCCCGCTGCGGCCCAAATCGATGAAGCCGCTGATTCCGCCCTTATGCAGAAAGATATTCGGCAGGCAGCAGTCCCCGTGGGAGAAGACCAGCCGTTCCTCCGGCCGGTGCGCCTTCAGCCACTGCAGCAGGGCCGCGGGATTCTGAAAGCCGCCCGGGCCATAGGTGCCGGGCTCTGTATCCTCCATTCCGCACAAACCGTTGCGCACCCGGATTTCCGCCTGCCGGAGCTTTTCATCCAGCGTGCTGCGCCGGGGACAGTCTGGGATGCCCACCTTTTGTAGCATCCGGACGCCCTGGGCTAATATTCGGACCAATTGATCCGGCTGCGCCAGCCATTGCGGTGCACAGGCCATTTGGCCGGCCATTCTGGTCATGAGCAGATAGTGGACGCCCCTTTCCCGCTGAACACAAAGGATTTGGGGAACCGGAAGTTTGCCGGACAGCCACGCCATCATGCGGCATTCCTGATCCGCTTCCTCTCCCTCTTCCGCCGGTGTGATCTTTAGCACCATATCCTCAAAGCAGAGAACACGGGAACCGGACATGCCGATGTTATCCCGTGTAAAGGAGCGTCCGCCGATGATATTTTGAATAGGGGCAGGGATATTCGCCGTCATGTTTTCCCTCCTGAGCGGGCCGAGGCCCGTCGGAGCCGGGCGGGAATTTTTATTCCAATCCGGCGGCAAGCCATTCGGCGCAGCGAATGCCGTCCACCGCCGCGGAAACGATGCCCCCCGCATAGCCGGCGCCTTCTCCACAGGGGAACAATCCCCGGATGGAGGAGCAGCCGTCCGTTCCCCGCAGCAGCCGTACGGGGGAGGAGCTGCGGGATTCCACGCCGGTAAGCACCGCGTCATACCGGTCGAAGCCCGGCAGCTGCCGCCCCAAAGCGGGCAGGGCCGCCCGCAGAGAATCCGCGACAAAGCCGGGCAGGCACTCCCGCAGGTCGCATAAAGTTATTCCCGGGCGATAAGAGGGCTTCACTTCACCTAGCGAGGCGGAGACCCGGCCCTGAAGAAAATCGCCCGCCAGCTGCACCGGAGCGCGGTAACCCCCGCCGCCCAGCCGGAAAGCCGCCTGTTCCAGCCGTCGCTGAAAGGCCACGCCAGCCAAGGGATGGGGATCGCCGTAATCCTCCGGACCGACGCCCACCAGCAGGGCGCTGTTGGAATTGGCCGCGTCACGGGCATATTCGCTCATACCGTTGACCGCGAGGCCGCCCGGTTCGGAGGCGGCGGGCACCACCACGCCCCCGGGACACATACAGAAGGTGTAAACGCCCCGCCCTCCGGCGGGACGGCAGGAAAGCTTATAATCCGCCGCTCCCAAGGCGGGATGGCCGGCAAAACGCCCGTACCGGGCCTCATCGATCATCCGGCGGGGATGCTCAATCCGCACCCCCACGGCAAAAGGTTTTTGCTCCATGCGCAGCCCCTGGGCGCAGAGCATGTCCAGGGTATCCCGGGCGCTGTGACCGATAGCAAGGATGGCGGCGGAACAGGCCAGATCCCTTTCCCCTTCCGGCGACATCACCCGCAGTCCCCGCAAAACGCCGTTTTCCGTCAGCAGATCCGTTACCCGCCAGCCGAAACGAACCTGTCCCCCCAACCGCAGGATTTCTTTCCGCAGTCCTTTAACCGCCAGCCGCAGCCGGTCGGTGCCAACGTGGGGCTTGGCCTGCCATAGAATGGATTCCGGCGCGCCGGCGGCCGCCAGCTGTTCCAGTACAAAGCGGCAGCGGGGATCCTTAATGCCGGTGTTGAGCTTGCCGTCGGAGAAGGTCCCCGCGCCCCCTTCGCCGAATTGAATGTTGGATTCCGGGTCCAGCCGGCCGGTTTCCCGGAACCGGTCCACGTCCCGCTGCCGGGCATCCACATCCCGGCCCCGCTCCAGCAGAATAGGCTCCAATCCCGCCCGGGCCAGGGTCAAGGCAGCGAACAGCCCCGCCGGGCCGCTGCCGATGACCACCGGCGGCCGGGAGGGCCGTGCGGCGGGAACAGGCGGGCGATATACGGTGGGCGTCATCAGTTCCGCCCGGAAACAGCGCTTCAGGACGGCGGATTCGCCCTTATCCAGTTCCACGTCGATGGAGGCGGCGAAATGCACATCCTCCCGTTTCCGGGCGTCCGCCGCCCGACGGGAAAGAACCGCCCGGCGGATACGTGTCAGGGGCAGCCCCAGCGCCCGGGCGGCAGCTTTTTTCAGGTCCTCTTCCGTATAATCCAGTGGAAGACGCAGATTGTGCAGACGGATCATCTTGCTTTCCTCCTCTGCCGCGTCGCAGCATCGGCGGCGGCGTGAACGGACACCCAGGCGGAGGCCCAGGCCCACTGCAGATTAAAGCCGCCGCAGTCCCCATCCACATCCAGCACCTCACCGGCGGCGTATAAGCCGGGAACCAGACGGGACTCCAGAGTTTGGGGATTAAAGTCCTCCGCCGCAATGCCGCCGGCGGTTACCTGCGCGCCGCCGAACCCTTGGGTGCCGGTTACGGGAATCCGCCAGCCTTTCAACAGGGCCGCAAGGGCGCGGACTTCCGGATCGGTCAGAGAATCCGCGGGCCGAGACAGGGAAAGTCCCGCCGCCCGCAGCGCCGTCTGGCCCAGCCGTTTGTGCACCAAACCGGTGAGATAATCCTCCAGCGTGCGGGATGGCAATTCCCGCCGGGCGAAAAGCTTGTTTGTCAGCAGAGGCAGGGGCATGTCCGGCAACAGATCCAGCACCGCTTCCATCTTGCCCCGGAGGCGGCGTTCCCAATCCCCAACCCTTCGGGAAATCTGCATCACCGCCGGACCGGACAGACCATATTCCGTGAAAAGGATTTCCCCGGTCTCCGCCGCCAGAAGGCGGCCGTCCAGCGCAAAAGCCGCCTGTCCGTCAATCCGTACCCCTTTAAGGGAACGGACGAAGGCGGTGTCGGTTTTCACCTGAACGATGGAAGGGAACAGCGGCGTGCGCCGATGTCCCAGAGTGGTCAGCAGGCCATAGCCGCTGGTGCTGCCTCCCAAACCGGGAGCGGCAGCCCCGCCGGCGCAGATCAGCACACATTGGGCTTGCAGGGTTTCCTCCGCCAGCTGCAGGGTAAACCCGCCGTCTCCGGGTCGTACCGCTTCCACCGCGGCATTGGTCCGCTCCACTGCGTCTGCAGCGGCCAACTCCAGCCGCAGGCAGTCCAGCACAGCCGCGGCCTGTTCGCAGCGGGGGTAAGCCCGCCCGTCGGGCCGGACAATGCATTCCAGGCCGATGGAAGCAAAGTACCGGCACGCCTCCTCCGGCGAAAACCGCTCCAATACCGCTGCGACGAAAGCAGCATCCGCCCCATGATAATGGATGGGCGCCGCGTGTTGATTGGTGATGTTGCAGGTGCCGTTACCGGTGGCTAAAAGTTTGCGCCCCACTCGGGGCTGCTTTTCCAGCACCACCGTCCGCAGTCCCTGCCGAGCGGCCAGCCCGCCGGCCATCAGCCCGGATGCTCCGCCGCCTATGATTGCCAGATCCCAGCTGTCGATCATGATTGCCTCCGTCTTTTCGGCGTTTGCCGCCTAGCTTGCATTTCCGGGGGTTATTCCGGGTATACCAATTCGGTATGGGTGCAGACCTGTCCGATTTTTTCTCGCAGAGCGATGAAATCCTCAAACCATTCCGGCTTTTTGGTGGGAACCCGCAGTACCGCCGCGGGATGAAGGGTGCCCATCATCCACACGCCGTTTTTCTCCACAAATTGACCGTGCTCCCTGGTTACCTTGAAATCCGGGGAAATCAGCCGGCAGGCCGCCACCCGGCCAAGACAGACGATGATTTTCGGTTTGATCAAAGCGGTCTGCCGGCGCAGCCAGCCGATGCAGGCTTCCTGCTCCTCCGGCAGCGGATCCCGGTTCTGCGGCGGACGGCACTTGACGATGTTGGCAATATAAATGTTCTTCTCCCGGGAGAGCCCCACTGCCGCCAGCATCTTGTCCAGCAGCTGGCCGCCCCGGCCCACAAAGGGTTCTCCCTGCAGATCTTCGTTTGCTCCGGGGCCCTCGCCGATGAACAGCACCTCCGCTTCCGTGTTGCCCACGCCGAAGACCACGTTGGTTCTGGTGGCGGCCAGTCCGCATCTTTCACAGCCCAGGCAATCCTCCCGCAGGGTCTTCCAATCCATTTCCGGCATAATATTTCCTCACTTTTGTTTTTGGTTTTATAAAACGCTTTCCCCGCCGCTGTGTGAAAACAAGCCGCAGAATCTGCTCATCCCGGCCCGCTGAAAGAACCAGACGCCGGTTGCGGGGATCACCAGAGGACTGCTTGGCAGGGTTAATGCAAGTATAGCATATTCCCCCTTGAAAAAACAATCCGTCCGCGGTACAATAGGTACCGTTAAGAAAGGATGTGCTGTCATCAATGGATAACAAAGTTTTGGTCGAGACCTCCGCCCGTCACGTGCATCTGTCCCAGCAGGATCTGGAGACGCTGTTCGGCGAAGGCTATCAGCTCACCAATAAAAAGGATCTTTCCCAGCCGGGTCAGTTCGCCTGCACCGAGCGGGTGGATGTGGTCGGCTCGAAGAAAACGCTGGCCGGGGTGACGATTCTGGGTCCGGTCCGGGGCAAAAGCCAGGGGGCGCTGTCCCTTACCGCCGCCCGTTCCATCGGCGTGGACGCGCCCATTCGGGAATCCGGCGATGTGGCGGGTTCTGGTTCCTGCCGCTTGGTGGGACCCAAAGGAGAAGTGGAACTGAAGGAAGGCGTCATCGCCGCCAAGCGCCACATTCATATGACCCCTGCCGATGCGGAAGCTTTCGGTGTGAAGGATAAGGATGTTGTCAGCGTGCGGATTGCGTCCGCCGGCCGCTCCCTGGTTTTTGGGGATACGGTGGTACGGGTCAGCCCGAAATTTGCCCTGGCGATGCATATCGATACCGATGAGTCCAACGCCGGCGCGGTGGCTCCCGGCACCATGGGTGAGGTCATCAAATAAATTCATTCTTTAAAGCGGCCCTGCCTCATGGCGGGGCCGCTTTCCCAAAACAAAGCCACCTGCATGAGGCAGGTGGCTTTGTTTTGGAAAACTTTCCGGAGATTATGTTTTTGTGATAGCGCAGGCGGTAAAACCCAGAGAATCCTGGACATAAGCGGCAATTCTGATCATGGCGGTTTCCACGTCGGCAACTCTTCCAGTGAAGAGAAGAGTACCGCTGAAGCGATCTACAAAGCTGAGATCGACGGCCGCAGCTTTCGTCGCCAGATCAGCGCAGATCACGGCGGTTTCCGCCGGGCTGACCGTCATAATCCCAATCGCCGGGCTGGAACAGGTGCTTTCGGGGTTTAGGCCCAATTTTTCGTACAAGACGGGAGTGGGATTGGCAATGACATGGGCGAGAGAAATCTGTTTTCCCGGAACCAGCTCCTGTATGATCCGCAGCTTATCCTGCATTGGCAGATCCAGTGTCATGATAGCCTCCTTTTCTTATCCGCCCAGCCGGCAGACAACGCCTTGCAGCCGCGCCGTGCGCAGCAGTGCGTGCAGTTTCTCTTCAGGCAAAAGCGGAGTTCCCTTCAGAGCGTATTCCCGGCCTAGTCCGCCGTACTTATCCTCTCCCAGCCGATGATATGGCAGCAGGTGCATGGCGGGTTTACCGGGCAGCGATGAGGCAAAAGCGGCAATAGCACCGATTTCCTCTTCGCTGTCATTGAAGGTGGGAATAACCGGTACGCGGATGACAAGATGCGTATGCCGCTGGGCGATCTGCCTGGCGTTTTCCAATATCCGCTCGTTTCTTCTGCCGGTATAAAGCTGATGCTTTTCCGGATCCATATGCTTGATATCCATCAAAACCGTATCCAGCAGAGAGAGACAGGGTTCCACATCGTCGAAGGGAACAAAACCAGCCGTCTCAACCGCTGTGTTTATACCCTGTCCGCGACAGGCTTCCAGAATGGCTTTGGCGAATTGTGGCTGTAAAAAAGCCTCGCCGCCGGATAAGGTCACGCCGCCGCCGGAACGCCGGTAATAGGGCGCATCCCGCAGTACCTCGGTCAGAATCTCTTCCACACATACGTCTCGCCCCACGGTTTCCAGCTTACCGTTTCTGATCATTTGCTGTATGGCATGATTCTGAGACTCCGGATTGCAGCACCAACGGCAGTGGAGCGGGCAGCCCTTGAAAAATACAATGCTGCGGATACCCGGCCCGTCGTGAATGGAATAGCGCTGTATGTTGAAAATACGGCCGCGGGTCTGAAGTATTTCATCGGAAATCATCGGCCGCCTCCAAAGGTCTGTTCAGTCCGGTTGATAATGTCGTCCTGCAGCGATTTGGACAGGGAGGTGAACAGGGCGCTGTACCCTGCCACCCGCACCACCAGGGTTTGGTAGTTTTCTGGGTGTTTCTGAGCATCCAGCAGGGTTTCCCGGCTGACAACGTTGAATTGGACGTGACTGCCTTTCTGATCAAAGTAAGCTCGGATCAAAGAGACAAAGGCTTCTAGCCCGTTATCGCCGCACAATGCGGAAGGATGAAATTTCTGGTTGAACAGCGTGCCGTTGGATGCGATAAAGTGATCCAGGCGGGCCACGGAATTGGCCGCCGCCGTGGGTCCCTTCAGATCCCGGCCGGATGCGGGGGAAACGCCGTCCGCAATAGGCGTATGCGCATAGCGCCCGTCCGGCGTAGCACCGGTTTGCTTGCCCAACGGCACGTTGGCCGACACGGGATAGAGTCCCGCCTGATAAACACCGCCCCGGGGATTGCGGTATTTTTCCACTTGCCTTGTGAAGAAATAGGCGGCCTGCCGTGCCATAGCATCGACTTCGGGGATGTCGTTGCCGTAATGAGGCTGTTCCTCAATCAGGCGGCGGATTTCCTGATAACGGGCATTTTCCTGGTTCGGACTGCCGGAGGCCAGCAGCTGGCCATAGATCTCCTGAATCTGTTTTTCGGAAAGGGATTTTCCCGCCCTGCCGATCTCTTGCGCAATTTTCTGGGTGAGCAGCATAGCGCAACCCGGACTGACGGTGTCGCCGGTGCCGGTTTCCGTTTTGCCGAAATCATGCGACATGGCTTCTTTCAGTTCGGACAAGGTAAACCGCTTTTCTTCGAATATCAGTTTGCGGATCGCCACCAAGCCGTCTGCAATATTGGCAATGCCGAAGCCCTGAGGGCCGGTGAAATTATAAACCGCGCCGCCTTCCTGCACGGTTTTGCCACGGGCAATGCAGTCGGCTACCATGGTGGACAGGAAGGGCAGCGGGGCTCGTTCTCGATGGGCCAGGTCGATGGCGTTGTCCGCGTTAACCAGGCAGTCGATCATCGCGTTCATCTGGGCTTGATAGGCATCCAAAAACTCCTGAAAAGTGGAGATGGCGGATACATCTTTGGTCGCGGGACCGACCTGCACGTCACCGTCCCGGCCCTGAGAGAATACGAACTCCATCGGGCGGCACATATTGAAAAACGCCGCATCGTGCCAGCCATCGGTTTTTCCGGATTTCTGCGGCTCCACACAGCCGATGATATTGTAGTCCCGGGCATCCTGCAGAGTCAGTCCCCGGTTCATAAGCGCGGGAATGATAACCTCATCGTTGTAGTAAGCGGGCAGGCCGATGCCTGTGCGGGTCAGTCTGGCGCAGGCCATCAGCAGCTCGTGAGGGGTGCCGTTCCACACACGGACGGATAGGGAGGGCTGGGGAAGACGTGTGTGCATGGAGGCTTCTATGCAATGAAAGGATAGGGCGTTGGTGGCATCGCTGCCGTCGTCAGCCTGTCCGCCGACGCAGAGATTCTGAAATAATCCGTAGCCGGCAAACCCTTCGGCAGACGCGGCATCCCGCGCCTTGGACAAATCGTTGAATTTGATCCAGAGACAATCCAGCAGCTCCTGAGCAAACGCCGGCGTAAGCCTGCCCGTTTCTATGTCCGCTCTGTAATAGGGGTACATATACTGATCAAATCTGCCGGGGGAAATGGAGTGGCCGTTGGATTCTATCTGAAGAAGCAGCTGAATGAACCAGAAGGATTGAATGGCCTCGTAAAAGGAAGAAGCGGGATTTTCCGGGACCGCGTCACAGTTTTCTGCGATGCGGAGAAGTTCCTTTCTGCGGTTGGGATCGGTGCACTCACCGGCGGCTTCCCGCGCCAGAGCGGCATATCGTTTCGCATAACTGATGGCGGCGTGGCAGGATTCCTCCGCCGCCTGCAGAAAGGCGCGCTTACTGACGTAATCTCCGTCAGTAACCTCCAAGCCATCCATGGCACTGCGGATTTCCCGGATAATACCGCGGAAGCCCAGGCGCAGCACCTTGCCATAGTCCACAGTAACATGGCCGATCCCGTTATAATAATAATTGCCAGGGGTGAAAACATTGTGTTCCATAGCCAGGATACTATCCGCCGGCATATAGCGGTAGGCCAGCTCACTGGTGGTCTTGCCCTCCCATTCCGGCAGAACCTGCCGCAGGGACTGTTTGGTATTCTCCGAAATGAAAAAAGGATCGGCCGACCGCTGCGTCATGGTATCCAGCTCATCCAAAATCCACTGGAAGGAAAATTCGGGAAATACCTGGGAGCTGCGGGGCTGCTTGGTGTTGCTGCCCACGATAAGCTCATCCGGGCGGATGGTGATGGGCAGGTTTTCAAGAATGTGCCGCAGAGCGGCAGAGCGGCGGAGAACCATGGGGAGCGACCCGGTCCGCCGGTAAGACTCGGTGATCAGGACTGCGCGTTCCGCCTCCAACTCAGGCCGGGCGGACAGAAGATGATGAAGCAATGCGGATATTCTCGGAGATACGGGAATCGGCTTCACGGCGATTGACTCCTTTCCAAAATAAAAAATGCGGTCATTATAAAATGACCGCATGCAAAGCATAACAAAAGTTCCCGAACGCATCTGTTCGGGCTTCGTTCCTTCTCACCCCTCACCGGATGTGTATCGGTCAATCAAGGCAGGTCTCCTGACTTAACTTCATCCTACTCGGCGTCTTCCCAAGCCATTTGCTCAGTGACATATCGCTTTTCGTCTGTCATACAGTAGAGTGAGCTGCTGCGGACTCGCACCGCATTCCCTTTTCATGCAGCGTTAAAGCTGCAACCTTGATCGTTTATTCAGTTTGAAATTTATTATAGCAATCTCACTCGCGTCTGTCAATGAGCCGTCCGGTTTTATTCTGCTCTGCCCCGCCTTTTCCGACAAAAAAGAGGTGCCGGATTTCATCCGGTATGTTATACTATATCTGCTATCGGTTGACAAAGGGGAAACCGACAGGCATCTTTTGTGAAAGGCAGGCATCGTTATGAACAAATTTATCGAGATCGATCCCCTGGAGTTGAATGATAACGTCTTTAAAATGATTGGCCGGGACTGGATGCTTATTACCGCCGGAGAGGAACGCAAATGCAACACTATGACCGCCAGCTGGGGCGGCTTGGGGGTGCTGTGGAACGCGAATGTAGCGTTTTCTTTTGTGCGTCCTTCCCGCTATACCTATGAATTTCTGGAGCAGGATAAGTATTATACCCTTTCCTTTTTTGACAGCGGCTACCGCCGGGCGCTGCAGATCTGCGGCAGCAAATCCGGCCGGGATACGGACAAGATCAGGGAAGCGGAGCTGACTCCGGTATTCGACGCTCAAGCCCCCTATTTCGCTGAGTCTAGGCTGTCCCTGGTCTGCCGTAAGCTGTATTATCAGGATATGGATCCCTCCCATTTCCTGGATCCTACATTGGAGAACAATTATAAGAATGGGGATTATCACCGCATCTATGTGGGAGAAATCGTCAAGGTGCTGAAAAACATCGGATAAGCTGTCAAAAGGAGTCCCGCCTATGTGCCAAAAGCCATATGCCGTGTTGGTTACCATAGACAAAGGCTACATCCAGCCGCTGCAGGTTATGCTCCGCTCCCTCCTCCATGTTCATCCCGAAAAGGATTTTTCTCTTTATATTCTCCATTCATCTCTGGAGAAAGCCGACCTGGAAGAGATCGCCGCAGCGCTGGATGAGGCTAGCTGCCGTCTTTTTTCCATCCGGGTGGAGGATGATATGCTGGATCAGGCGCCGGTAACCGACCGGTATCCCAAAGAGATGTACTACCGTATCTTTGCCGCCCGGTATCTGCCGGAGGAACTGGACCGGGTGCTGTATCTGGACCCGGATCTGGTGGTAATCAATCCCCTTGACGCTTTATATGAAATGGATCTGGAGGATTATTTTTTTGCGGCGGCGTCCCATGTGCACGGCCCTATGCAGAAGCTCAATGAACTGCGGCTGGATATGGAGGAATCTGCCCCCTACATCAACACCGGGGTGATGATGCTCCACTTGGCCGCCCTGCGCCGGGAGCAGGATCTCGACGAGGTGACCGCCTATATCCGCAGATATAAAAGCCGGCTCTTGCTGCCGGATCAGGATGTGATCAGCGGATTGTACGCCCCGCGCATCCTGCCTATCGATCCTTTTCGCTACAACATGACGGAGCGGCTGTTTCTGCTTCGCCCGGCGGTGCGCAGATGGCTGAATCTGGATTGGGTGAGGCGGCATACGGCCATTGTTCACTACTGCGGCCGCAATAAGCCGTGGAAAAAGAATTATATCGGCAAACTGGACGTTTTTTGGAGAGAGGCCGAGATGCTGTGAGAGAAGCTCCCTTTGCAGGATAAGGCCTTGATTGTTATGACAGAAGATGCCCACGGAAATTTTCCTGTCTCCTTGGTCCGGCGGTTTCTTCTCTAAGATCACAGATACAAAGAAGGGCAAGCGTTTATGCTTGCCCTTCTTTGTTTTTATGTGGTGGTGGTAGACGGCGCTGTGGTGCGGGTCTCCAGAACCGCTGGGTCCTCCACCCGCCCCTTGGTATTGATTTCATAGGTCAGGCTGTCTAGATCATCCTTAGGCAGCTGCACGTATTCCGGGGAGATATAAAAAACGAAATAGGCGGTGCTGTTGGGCTCGATGAGAAAATCATCCGGTATGGTTTCCGTATAGCCGGAGGCCACCAATTCGCCGTCCTCATTGCGGACTTTTACCTCCAGGGAGGTGAGATAATGTCGGGAAGGAAGGCCATTGGACAGCAGCAGCTTCACCGCCAAGTGTTTATCCTTGGTGAAATATGCCTCCCGAATGACGCCCTTGATGCCTTCTTCCGACATTTCCGGTTCATCATCCGGGCGAGTGAAATAACCGGATTGGGGCGCCTTGCTTTTTCCGTCGCCAAACCAACCAGCGTTGACGCCCACCACAATCAGCACGACGATACCGGCGGCCAGCAGCAGACCGCCGGCCGCCGTCAGCCAGGCCAAGGCGTTGATTGGCTTTTTTTGCTTGGGATGCGGCGGCTGGGAGGAGGTCTCATATTTTCGCCGCCGTTTTTGCCGCGCTGCTTCTTCCTGTTCCATTTTTCGTCGTTTATTTTCTTTCCGGATCTCTTCCGGGGTTTGATGCGGCCCCAGAATGCTGTTTTGATCTTGGAATCCGGCGTAGGGTTTATGTTTGTCTTCCGCCATCTATATCCCGCCTTTCTTATGCTTTCAGCGTAAAGTGAAAAAATCAAAGAATGCCATTAGCATACACGAAAATTGCTTTCAGGTAAAGAGAGTTCACGCAATATTCATGAAAAAACCGCCGGCAGCCGCCGGCGGTTTCCTGCAGGATAATCCCGTGGTGGATCAGAACATGCTGGTCACATTGTCCATCAGGTCGCCCACATTGCGCAGTGCCTTGCCCACGTTCTTTTTCAGGCCCTTCTTGTTGGAATGCATGTAGCTGTTGCCTACGGCGCCTGCGATGCAGCCCACGGCGATTCCCATGCCGATTCCCTTCATAAAGCCCGTCACGCCTCTTGTCATAGCACAATTCCTCCTTGCCAGATTTTGACGACTTCCGTCCTCCATAGTTTCTCCGGTAGGGCGCGGTTCAGTCCCGGGGAATGATGGCAGCAGCGGGGAAATCTGGAAAGTCGGTTGCCAAATAACCGCAAATGCGGTAAAATATGGCGGAACGAAAAATCAACAGACGAATCATCGTCTGCAAACCGGAAAGGATAGATCATTCTATGCCAAGTTTGTTTCCTCTGCTGCTGGAGCCTCCGGTGAAGGATTATCTGTGGGGCGGCAGCCGGCTGAAAACCGAATTCGGCTATTCCTGTGAAGGGGATGTCGCGGCCGAGGCCTGGGTGCTTTCCTGCCACAAGGACGGCTCCTCCATTGTCCAGGGCGGCCCCTTCGACGGCAAAACCCTTCCGGAGGCGCTGGAGTTTTGGGGACCCGCCGCGCTGGGAGAAAAGGCGGCGGCCTTCCCCTATTTCCCGGTTCTGATCAAACTGATTGATGCCCGGGATCGCCTCTCCGTCCAGGTGCATCCCGACAACGATTATGCCCTGCGGGTGGAAGGGGAATACGGCAAAACGGAAATGTGGTATGTGGTGGACTGTGAGCCGGGCGCTCAGCTGATTTACGGCCTCAACGCCGGGTTGACCAAGCAGCAGTTCCGGGAGCATATTGAGAACAACACCCTGCCCGAAGTCTGCAACTTTGTACCGGTGCATAAGGGCGACGTGTTTTTCATTGAGGCAGGTACGCTTCACGCCATTGGCGCGGGTATTCTCATTGCGGAGGTGCAGCAGAATTCCAATACCACCTACCGCGTGTCCGATTACGGCCGGCTGGGACCCGACGGCAATCCCCGGGCGCTGCATGTGGATAAGGCGGTGGACGTTACACACCTGGCGCCGCCCTGCCTTCCTTACGGAGCGGTAGGAGAGACGGTGCCTCTGCCCGGCGGTTTTGTCCGCAGTTTGGCGGCTTGTGATCTTTTCACCGCGGAACTGCTGGAAATCCAGGATTCCATGCGGGTGGGCTGCATGGAGAGCTTTGTTTCCCTGCTGTGCCTGGAAGGCGGCTGTGCGCTGGATTGGCCGGAAGGATCGTTGGAACTGAAAAAGGGCGGCAGTGTTTTCCTGCCTGCCGGTTTCACCGCCCAAGTGCGGAGTGCCGGTTCCCCTGTGCGGCTGCTTTGCTGCCGTGTGTGAGAAAAGGAGAGGACTGCATGCCGCAGCTTAATATTGTTCTGGTGGAGCCGGAAATCCCCCAAAACACCGGCAATATCAGCCGTACCTGTGCCGCTACCGGATCACGGCTGCATTTGGTAGGGCCCATGGGGTTCACCGTCGATGATCGAAAGCTCAAACGGGCAGGGCTGGATTACTGGCATCTGCTGGATATCACTTATTATGATTCCCTTGAAGATTTTTTTACCCGCAATACGGGCCCGTTTTTCTATTTTTCGACCAAAGCCCCCCATATATACACGGAGTTGGCATATCCGGACGGTGCTTATCTGGTTTTCGGCAAAGAGACGGCTGGTCTGCCGGAAGAGTTGCTGGCAAAAAACGGGGACAGCTGTGTGCGTCTCCCTATGCTGGATAACGACGACGCCCGTTCACTGAATCTTTCCAACGCGGTGGCGGTCGGGGTGTATGAAGCCCTGCGACAATGGGGCTTTCCCGGGCTGCGCACGCAGGGACATTTGACGAAATACGACGGGTTTATAGAATAAAGCGGCGGCAACAGGATATCGGCCAGGGAGAATATTGCTTGGAGGAAAGAATATATGGATAAATTGAGGACCGACGTAGTGGTCGTCGGCGGGGGAACAGCCGGCTGCTTTGCCGCAATTGCGGCGGCAAAGGCTGGCGCTAAAACAATATTAGTTGAAAAGAACGGTATTCTGGGCGGAACCATCACGTCGTCGGCGGTGAATTTTCCGGGCCTGTTTTTCGCTTGGGGAAAACAAATTATCGCCGGGCCCTGCTGGGAATCTATCCTCCGCGCCCAAAGCATCGGCGCTGCGGTCATACCCGAGATATCCCGCCGGCCACAGGCACATTGGCACGAACAGATTCTGCTGAATATTTTTTCCTATACGCAGATATTGGATGAACTTTGCTTGGAAAGCGGTGTGGAATTACGACTGCATACCATGGCGGCCGCGGTGGAGGAGAAGGATGAGCATATTCTGCTGACCACCGCGCAAAAAGAAGGCTTGGTGCAGATTGAAGCGGCAGTTCTTATAGATGCCACCGGCGATGCCAATGTTATCCGTATGGCAGGCTATGATTGTGAAAAAAGCGATACTTTACAGCCTGCCACCCTGATAAACAACATCGGCGGATACCAGGTGGAAACAATCGACCGGGAGAAAATAGAAAAAGCGGTCTTGGAAGCCTATACGAATGAGAGATTGAACCCCCAGGATTTTCAAGGAAAAAATTTGTATGATCTGCTTTTGGAAGGCCGTATTTCCATGCATATTGAATGTGTGGATGCGGAAACGTCTGCCGGCAGAACACGGCTGGAGGTCGAAGCGCGGGCAACACTGATGCGGATTGTCAGTTGCCTGCGGGAAATCCCCGGCTTGGAAAATCTGCACGTGATCTCTGCGGCAAGCGAATGCGGCGTACGGGAAACCTGTCGGATTATCGGTGAAAAAACGGTCACGTCGGAAGATTATCTGGCAGGCAAGGTTTACGACGATGCCGTATGTTATGCCTTTTATCCAATTGATCTGCATCAACCGCTGGGAATTAAGCAAATTTTCCTGGAAGAGGGTGTTGTTCCCACCATTCCGTATGGCGCGCTGATTCCGCGCGGCGCCAAGCGCCTGCTGGCGGCAGGCCGATGCATTGCATCGGATTCGGATGCCAACAGCGCTATCCGGGTGCAGGCACCGTGTATGGCAGTAGGACAGGCGGCTGGTACGGCGGCGGCAATAGCGGCGCGTGAAAATGCTTCTGTAGGAAGCGTCCCTTATCATGAACTAAAGGCGGCCTTGCAAAACATCGGTGCGATTATACCGGAAAGAGAGTAAGAGGGCCGTAATCGTTTTGGTATCCGTTTGTAAATAGTGGGATAGGCAGTGGTGTTTTTTCTCTTCTATGAATTGACAAACCGCTTGCCGTCCCCTATAATAAGGGATGCGGTTCCGGCCGTTTATAGGGAGAGTTGTCCGAGAGGTCGAAGGTGCAGCACTCGAAATGCTGTGTCCCGAAAGGGACCTAGGGTTCGAATCCCTAACTCTCCGCCATATCAAGACGTCATCTGTAGATATCAGGCGGCGCAAAAGATCATAAGACGCCCCCGTGAATAACGGGGGCGTCACGTTTTTATACTGTTTTCTGAGCGCTTTTGATTCTGCCTACCTCACAGATGTGCACCAGTTTTGTAACGGATAATTTGAAGTGTACCAGTTCTCGGATATGGTCATAAATTGCCGGGATTGTCAAGTCAGAATTATCAGGAATGCTCTTTGGGACTTTCCGCCCTCCGGTTGCGAGAAACCTCGTGCTGACGAAAATAAAATCCGTAGGAGCAAGGGAGGAGTCGTTGCTCTGTAAGATCAAAAAATCCGACGTCTGCGGCTTTTGCTGGCAGACGGTAGCCCTGCGGTCGTGCCCGCCGCAGAAGGATGGTATCCCCCGAAAGGAATAGAGCCGCCTTCCAAACTCCCAAGGTTTCCGGGGGAGAACTAGAAATTTCGAGGGATAAGATGGGCGGCGGGATGGAGTCGAAGCGGTGTGTTTGCTGAAAAAATGGTGCTAATTACATGATAGGATTTGATTCACTTTAGCTCAAACATAGATTTTTTGTAATCCTCCACATAGTATCGGATATTTTTCCTACCTCTTTGAATAATAGTGTGCCCTTCGGTTTCCAATTTCTCTTTCTGTGCTATTATGCCGCCAGGATATTTTTCGTTAAGTTCACCATTTGCCTTCAGCGTTCGCCAATAGGGCGTTTCATCATTTGTCCGTTGATAACTTGCCCACGCGACAATCGATATAAAAATACCTGCTATGATCGGCTCCGTAAAATTAGCTCCAGAGCATTTTGCGAAATATTCACGAATTTTACCTACAGTGATGATTTTCCCGTACGGAACCGTTCTCATTATCGCGTCATAGTCGATAGGCGGGGCGAAATACATTCTGTTTCCGCCGTATTTTTTAATGCTTGCTTCGTCCGTAATAGTTTGGAATTTCGGCATATCTTTGCTATCATGCAACATCGCATTAAAGTCCTTTTTGTCTTCATTAGCCATACCAGTCGCCTCCTCTCTTAATGATAATTGCTCATTTAATCATTTACCAAAGATCCAAATAATACATCCATGATATTTTTATATCTTGATTTAAAGCTTTAATATTTAATCCATTCCGCATTCGTCCTAATCTTTCGGCCTTTCCTTGTTAGGAAGGGGGATTCCATTTTCATCCCGATTTATGGGATATGCTTTAAGATGAAAACTAATACAGTGGTCAGCACATGGTATGTCCATTTCATATTTTTCTTTGTTACCCCTGTATGTAAAATCGCCGCCGCATCGAATGACTTCGCACCATGTATATACTTGTATCATGGTTTTGGGACACATTCCGGTTGGACATTCGTATTGAAAAACAAACTTATCTCCCTTTTCTAAACCAAGCCTACAATGTCCGGCTTTCCCATCTGTAACAGTTAGCTCAAATTCCCAATCCTCTGTACACCATTTTCTCATAACTAATCCTCTCTTACCAAATATAAATATTGTTCGTTTGTATCATTATAATAAAAACCTGCCGACAAAGCAATTACAGCTTTTTCGACAGGTTTCTGACATTGGCCCGCCCGGAGGGATTCGAACCCCCGGCCTTTGGAATCGGAATCGCATAAGTGGGGTACCACAGGGGATTACCAAAGGTCGGGTGATGCCACGAAAAACCTTGTATCCATGCGGGTTTCAAGGCTTTTTAACCTGTGATCCCTAACCAGCCCGCTCCCTGCCTCAACACCAATAATTTTAGAAAGTCTTAGAAGAAGTCTTAGAAGTTTTTGCCCGCGGAAGCCCATCACTAAGTGTACTTACAGAAATGATAGGTGTCGTTTACTTCAAATGGAGTGAGCGATGCCTAGACTTTAATGTTACAACATGAACAGTTCTCTACCGGATGAATTCCTGACTGCGGGTTTCGAGGAAGGTGAAATCAAACAGGGTGTTCATATCCGGCATGGCTTGAAAAATACCCATTTGGACAAGGTAATTGCAAAGGTTCCGGGTATACATGACATATTCCTCTTCCATATCCCAGACCCATTCATAATTTTCCCGTTCCTGGGCGACGCCTTGGGCGTTCTGCCCCAGGTCCTCCGCGGCCTCCAGGCCGTAACCGTCCACCGGCGTCTCCATCTCCATTACCTGGTAGTTCGTGTTGACGATCTCCTGGATCCAGTGCCGATTTTCCTCGATTTTGGATTCGGTGGTGACCAAAACCAGATTTCCATATCCCAGATCATCCGCATACGGATACGCGAGGATTTTTCCATAGCCCCCCATGAACGCGGTGCCGGCCAGCGCTGTGTCGCCGCAGTAGGCGTCGATTTCCCCGGCTTCCAGCGCCTGGTTCAGTTTCAACGGCTCCATTTCCTTCCAGGTGACGGCATCCGGTTCCACCCCGAGTTTATACAAACAAACGCGCAGCAGAGCGTATTCCATGGAGCCGTCGGTATACCCAACGGTTTTCCCGGCCAATTCCTTAACGGAGGTGAGCTCCTGTTCCGCTGATGTTACAATGGCCGAACCCTTCTGATAAAAATTGCACAGGATTTTCACCGGCGCCCCGTCCAGCTGGGCTTGCAGCACGGCCGGGAGCGCCGCTACACAGACATCCACCTCTCCGGCGGACAGGGCTTTCAACGGCTCGGCATACTCCGCGTACCCCTTCACCTCACAGGCAAATCCGTCGCCGATATAGGACGGATACGCCAAAACCGGCAGGGTGGAAAAGGAGGAATGGATACCTATCGTCCCTCGTTCAGAAACCTCTGAAACAGGCGCCGAGCCGTCTGAAGAAACAGGCGAGCCGCTGCTGCAGCCGCCGATCGCAAACAAAAGAGAAAGGGCGGAAAGTACCAAAGCGGCAGTTTTTTTACAGGTGGGTTTCATAGTCTTTGCTTCATCCTTCCAACGGTTTCGTTTTTCTATAAAAAGAATAGCATAGCTTTTCCCCGTTGAAAAGGCAATTTACCAAAGTTTAAAACAGGCTTAACGCAAACTGTCTTGTTGCTCCTGAAAATATCCGTTACCATGAAACTGCAAACGGATAAAGGAGGAAAAGCGATGAAACAAATCAACCCCAAGAATGCGGGTGGCAAGGCGTTGGCCGCCTGCCTGGCAGCCTTTCAGCTGTTGACGCTGGCCGTCCCGGTCAGTGCGGCCGGAGGTTCGGCGACGGAACCGGATAGGGTTGTTGCCGGCAAAAGCAACGCGGATCCCGGATTTGTGTATGGCAGCAAATCGATCGACTACATTGCCGGGCAGGACTACTACTATCTGGAAAACAACTACATCAAAACCCTGATCGGCCCCACCAAGGCGGGCAACGACAAGCAGGGACCCTACACCAACGGCGCCATTATGGACGCGGTGCCCAAGGATACCAACCGGGAAAACCTGGACTGGACCCAGTTCGTCCTCTCGCAAAATATGAACGCCTCCTGGTCGACTGGGGCCAACGGCTTTGATGTGGGCAATCTGGAGGTCAGGGGGAACACGGTTGTCGGGACAGGCGCTTCCCCGAACGCCCCCGGCCTGGAAGGCGAGGTCACCTACTCCATCCTGGAGGACACCCCTCTCATCCAGATGCAGGTCAAACTCACCAACACCGGCACAGAGGACTACACGGGCTATTTTGAGTATCTGGTCGACCCGGACGAGTCAAACGAGGACGACACCTATGTGCCGGGCGTGGGCTGGACCACCTCCACGACCAAAACGGTGCTGACAAACCACGAATGGAACGAAAACTATATCTTTGAGGGCATCGCCGGCGCCTATACCGGCAACACCGCTCATGCCATTCTGTGGGACGAGGCGGTGGAAGCCCCCAGCGGCCTGGTCAACGACGGCTATATCTTCGGGGTCTGGTACGATGCTTCCCTGAAGGCCGGCGAAAGCAAGACCATCACCTTCTACCATATGCCCCATAAGCCGGTTGATTCCGGCTCCCCGTATTCCGAGGCGGTTTTCTGGGCGGCGGTGCTCCGCGGCGACATCGATCCGGTGGACTACGATACCGTCAACGGCACGGTCACCGACGAGATCGGCGCACCGATCGCGGGCGTCAACGTCGTCTGCCGCTCGGCCGGCGACCAGGTCGGCCAGACCGTCGCAACCGCCGTCACGGGTGAAAACGGGCAGTACTCCGTGAAGGTGCCGGTGGATGTGTACACCCTGACCGCGTCGATCCCCGGGTATGGCGAGAGTTCTCAATCGGTGGATTTGAACACGCAGGAGGATCCCCGCGCCGATATGATTCTGCCTTCCCTGATCGGCGCCCGCATTCTGGAAAGCACCAGTATGCAGAGCTTCGGCGGCCTTACGGAAGGGAATGTCGGCGATTATACGCTGGAGAACGAGCAGCTGACCATGCTGGTTGCTAAGGCCACCGAAGACGGCCAGCTGAAGCATTCGTCCGCCGGACGGATCCTGGACATCGCCGCCAACGGCCATATGGACACGATGGACTGGATCTTCAACAGCTGGGTTTCGGACAGAAAGCCCAGTCAGGAGACCACCGAGGACGGGATTACCCCCGGCAATTCCTGGGCGGAACTTGACACCCGGTTCGACACCCTTGAGATTGTGTCCAGTACCACCAGCAAGGTGGTGCTGAAGGCCACCGGTGTCTATCATCACGACTTGGCGAACAATCCCGATGCCAAAGAGGGCGAGATCGAGCAGATCATCACGCTGGAAAGCGGAAAACCCTATGCTGAAATCCAAACCACCATCCGCAACACCAGCGGGCAGGAGCTGCAGGTGTATGTCGGCGATATCATGGATGTGGACGTTAATTCCCAGAAATCCTATGCGCCGGGGCTGGGCGACATCACGGCGACCTATAACTCCCCGATTGAGGAGAAGCCGAACCAGCCGTGGTTCTCCCAGTATTCCACCAGCGATGCGGAAATCTACGCTTTCCTGTATGAAGACGCCGCTGATTTCCGGGTGTTCGGCAGTTTCCAGTGGCTGATGGGCTATACGCCGGTCACCCTGGCGGCGGACGAGTCCTATACCTACAGCCGTCAGCTTATCGTGCTGGACACAGAGGGCTACGGTAGCCAGCCGGAAGCCATGAACGCTTACTACAATGCCTATAAATACGGCATGCAGGCCGATATGGACGTATACGACGGCAAGGTGGAAAAGGGCGACGTTTTCCCGGTTAAGGTCACGGTGGAAAACTCCTCCGAAGAACCGATTCGGAATGTGACGGCTTCGCTGACCCTTCCCTATCAGATGTTCAATATCGGTGAAGCGGAAATCACCATCCCGGAAATTGCCGCCGACAGCAGCGAAACCGTCGAATTCCAGGTGCTGGCGCTGGAAGGCGGCCGCGGCAAGCTGCAAGCACAGGTGAAGACAGCCGACGACGTCTCCCTGACCTTCTCCCAGGCGCTGTCCATCTCCGGACAGGGATACTACGCCGGCGACAACCACACCCACTCCACCCACAGCGACGGCAAAGGAACCATCCATGAAAATGTGGTGTCCGCCTACGAGGACAAGCTGCTCAACTGGCTGTACAGCACCGACCACAATAAGATCAGCCAGTACAATGAAACGGTGGCGGAAACCAACCGCCTTGCCGGCAGCTTCATCAGCATCACCGGCACCGAGATCACCTCATCCGGCAAAGGTCATGCGCTGGCCTACGGCGTGGGCAACTTTATTCCGGAATACCGGATTGACCAGACAATCAACGGCGAAATCTGGACCTGGCAGGATACCATCGATCAGGTGAACGACAATGGCGGCATCTTCTATGTGGCGCATCCCAACTATCCGGGCCTGAAATTTTCCGACCCGTATGGTATCCAGGAATATACCGGCATCGAGGTCTGGAACGGCTTCTATCATGCTCTGGATCCGGATCAGAACGTCAACACCTTCGCCTTTGATTACTGGGACAAGGTCAACCGCCGCGACGGCTTGGACGGGACGAAGTATTTCGGCATCGCCAACTCTGACGGCCACAACTCCGCCAAAATGGGCGACCCGTACATCAAAACCGAAATGGATAACCTGACCTACGAAAACATCCAGGAAATCCTGGCCAACGGCAGCTATTACGGCTCCAACGGGCCGGAAATCCGCTACAACATCGAAGGTGTCGGCATGGGCGAGACCCTGACGGTGAAGGAAAGCGGAAAAGCGGACTTCAACATCACCGCCTTTGACCCGAATTACGATCTGGTGAACGTCAAGCTGATCAAGAACACCATTGCCGGCACCACTGACGGGGATTCGGAAATCATCTTCAACAAGGACCTGAAGGGCCAGGGGCTCAACGAATTCCAGACCACCCTGTCCCTGGAGGTTAAGGCGGGTGAATTCTACCGCATTGAGGTGACCAGCGAGCAGGGCACCACCGGCAACGGCGGCAAGGGCGAAGGCCAGGGACTCGGCTTTGCCTTCTCAAATCCCATCTGGATCGGCAGCGGCAAGAAGTCCAACGCCACCGACATCAAAGAAATCACCTATGACGGCGGGCAGGTTATCGAGACGATTGGCGGCAACACGGTCATCTCCGTGGAGGATACCTTCTCGGTCGACAAACTGAACGTCGAGGTTTCACAAGGCGCCGCCGTCCGTACCGAGGTCATCGATGCGGCGGACGACGAGTTGAATACGGCGGCGGCCGTGAAAATCACGGTGACGGCCGAGGACGGCACACAGGAAACCAAAACCGTGTTCCTCACCAAGGGCGAGGCGGAAGAAGCTCCCTCGGAAATCGTCTCCTTCGCCACGGCCTATGTGAAGACGGAGGAAGGCAAGCTCCCGCAGATGCCCGACACGGTCGAGGCCACCTATGACGACGGTTCTGTTCTGAATGTGGCGGTCGATTGGGACGACATCTCGGCGGATATGGTTGCGAACCCCGGTATCTTCAAGGTGGAAGGCACCGTGGCCGGTACTGCTCTCAAGGTGAAAGCCTTCGTGCAGGTGGTGAACGCCGAGGACACTGCCGACGTCCGAGACTTACTGCAGGAAACCTACCGCTTCGCTCTAAGCCTGAGCACCGACGGCGTGACTGACAGCGCCAAGGCGTTCTTTGAGAAAGCCAAAGAACAGGCCAAGACTGCGCTAGACAATCCGGACGCCACGCAGGAGGAACTCACCGCCGCGTGGGATACCCTGCTGGAAGGCATCTGGGGCCTGGGCCTGTATCAGGCGGATAAAGCGAATCTCGGCCTGCTGATTGACAAGGCGGAGGCGATGCTCGCACAGGCGGACAAGTATGTCGCGGCCAACTGGCAGCAGCTGGTGGACGCCCTTGCTGCGACGAAAGCCGTCATGGTCGACGGCGATGCCATGGCGGCGGAGGTATCCGCCGCAGCGCAGGACCTGCTGGACGCTATCCACCTCCAGCTATACAAGGCGGACAAGGCGGTTCTGGAAAGCCTGATTGCGAAAGCGGAAGGGCTGGATCTGGCCGGGTATACGGCGGAAAGCGCCGCCGTACTGAAGACGGCGCTCGCCAACGCCAACGCTGTCTATGCCGACGCTACCCTGAGTGTGAACGACCAGGCGGTGGTCGATGAGGCCGTAGCGGCTCTGGATGATGCGCTGGACGGCCTGGTGAAGCTGTCGGATGACGGCAATACCGAAGGCGACGGCAGCGGTGCTCCCCAGTCCCCGCAGACCGGCGAAAGCCAGACAGGTCTGATTGCCATATTGTTCGCCGGCCTGTCAGCGATGACCGTACTGTTTGCAGCCTTCAAAAGAAAGATTAAGCAGTAACCGTTCTTAAATAAAGCTATCCAATATCCCGCGGCAGCCATTTTGTTGCCGCGGGATATTCGTTTTAGCGGGGCAAGTCTTGGGGTTCCGGCTGGATAGCTGCCGATCCGACAGAAGAAGCCCCTGCCGCACGGAGAAAGTCCTTGTCGCTGTCCATTCCATGTTTGATTTTTAGTTTTTATATCTATGTCCGAAAACAGCCAGCATCTTTTCACATATATGATATAATAAAGAAAACTCTGTTTCTGAAGGTGGTGAGAGCAGAGCATGGCAAAAAAATGTTCGGCGCTTTATTCTGCTTTTTGCGCGAATGATCCCCGTTTTGACGGAAGGTTTTTTGTCGGCGTTTCCTCTACCGGGATTTATTGCCGCCCGGTATGCCACGCGCGAAAGCCGAAAGAGGAGAACTGCACCTTCTTTGCCTCCGCCGCCGAAGCGGAGCAGGCCGGATACCGCCCCTGCCTTCTGTGCCGCCCGGAGGTTGCTCCGGGGATGTCCCGCGTGGATGCCGCTTCTTCCCTTGCCAATCGTGCCGCAAGATTTATCGAAGAGAACTGCGGGAATGGCGAGAATCTGGAGGACCTGGCAAGGCTGCTGGGATGCACCGGCCGGCATCTGCGCCGGGTTTTTGAGACGGAATATCATGTCTCCCCGGTCCAGTATTTGCAGACCTGCCGGCTGCTCCTGGCAAAAAACCTTTTAACGGATACCAATTTGCAGGTCATGGACGTTGCCCTTGCCTCTGGTTTTAAGAGCCTGCGCCGATTCAACGACGCGTTTAAGGAAAGGTACCGCCTCACACCTACCGACCTGCGAAAACAGATGTCCAGAGAAAAGAGGGAATGTACGGACATCAAGCTGTCCCTCGGCTATCGTCCGCCATACCTGTGGGATGAAATCCTGCGCTTTTTGGAGCAGCGCACCATTCCCGGTGTGGACATTGTAAAGAACGGAGCGTACTACCGCACCGTTTCCGTTCAAGCCGCAAAAGGAACCTTTATCCGCGGCTGGGTAGCCGTCTCCAACAATCCAAAGAAAAACGTCCTGGAAGTCATATTGGGGGAATCGCTGCTCCCCGTCCTTCCGCAGGTGCTCGGCCGGATCAAAAGCATGTTCGACCTGTACTGCGACCCGGAGGCTGTTTCGGAAACGCTTCAGCCTATGAACGAACTCAAAAAAGGAGTTTTCACAAAGGGAATACGGCTCCCCGGCTGTTTTGACGCCTTCGAGATGTCCGTCCGGGCAATCCTGGGCCAGCAGATCACGGTGAAAGCGGCCAGTACTCTGGCGGGGCGCCTTGTTACCGTCTTTGGGGAACCGTTGAACACGCCGGTAGAGGAATTGACCCATACTTTTCCGTCTGCGGAACGTATCGCGCGGTTGGAAGGACCAATCGGCGATCATTTGGGGACTCTCGGTGTGATTCATAACCGAGCGGAAGCGATTCAGTCGCTGGCTCAGGCTATCGTGAGAAACGAGATCGATTTCGACCGGTGCATTGATCCGGCGGAAGAGATTAGGAAACTTCAAACCATCAAGGGAATCGGCAGCTGGACCGCAAATTACATCGCCATGCGGACCATGGCCTGGCCGGATGTCTTTTTGGAAACGGATGTCGGCATCAAACACGCGCTGCAGGGGCGCGGCCCCAAGGAGCTGCGGGCTTTGTCCGAGCAATGGCGGCCCTGGCGGAGTTACGCGACCGTCAGTCTTTGGGATTCACTGGAACACCAGGAGGCATGAGCGCTATGACAAGAGAGGAAAAGGTAAGGGCTTGCCAAGCACGGGACAAGCGTTACGCCGACAAATTTTTTCTGGCTGTGAAAACGACCAAAATCGTGTGCAATCCCCACTGCTCCTCAACGATCCCTCTGGAGAAAAATATGGTGTTCTATGATACGCTGGAGGAAGCACTGGCTGACGGGTACAGGCCGTGTAAAATCTGCATGAAGGAATTGTGGGGTTAAACTATACCGGTATACAACAGGAGGAAACGAACATGAATGAAGTAATTGTACTCTTTGAAGTGACGGTAAAGGACGGAAAGATGGAGGACTATCTGCAAATGGCGGCAACCTTGAAGGACGAGCTTTCCAAAGCAGACGGTTTCCTTCGCTCAGAACGGTTCTCTTCACTGGCTGTGGATGGGAAGCTCCTTAGTATGTCGGTTTGGAAAGACGAGGAAAGCATTGCCCGGTGGCGCAATCTGACCGCCCATCGAATGTGCCAGAAGCACGGCAGGATGGAGGATTTTGTTAACTATAAAATCACCGTGGTGACGCCTGTCCGTACTTACACCATGACGGACCGGCAAGGCGCCCCGGAAGATTCTAACCGCTTTTTGGAGGTGTGACGATGCAGTACACGACAACATATCCATCCCCGGTAGGAGAAATTTTGCTGGCTGCGAATGATATCGGCCTGACCGGATTGTGGTTTGAGGGGGAAAAATATTACGCTCTCAGTCTGGAGAAAGAACACGAAGAAAAAGAAATTCCCGTGTTCGCCGAGGTGAAGCGGTGGCTGGATATTTACTTTACCGGAAAAGAACCGGACTTCATGCCGCCCATCCATATGATCGGCACCCCTTTTCAGATGGAGGTCTGGGAGCTGCTGCGGAAGATCCCCTACGGAAAAACGACGACCTACGGCGAACTGGCGAAGCAGATTGCCAAACAGCGGGGGCTGGAGCGGATGTCCGCGCAGGCCGTGGGTTTTGCCGTTGGCCGCAACGAGATCTCCCTCATTGTCCCCTGTCATCGGGTCGTGGGGACGAACGGCAGTTTGACGGGCTATGCCGGCGGCATCGACAAAAAAATGACTTTTCTCAAATTAGAGGGCGCGTATAAAGATGACTATTTCGTCCCCAAGCACAGCACCGCGCCGTAAAGGAGAAATCGATATGATATATACAGCAAATTACGATTCTCCCATGGGTAAGATTTTACTCGCTTCCAGAGAGGAGACGCTTGTCGGCCTTTGGTTTACGGATCAAAAATATTTTCTTGGCACCTTGAAGGAACCCATGGAGAAAAAAACAGATGAACCAGCCCTGCGTGCTGCGCAAAGCTGGCTCGACCGCTATTTCGCCGGAGGAAAGCCGGACATTTCGGAACTGCGCCTGGCCCCGGAAGGAAGCGCGTTCCGCAAGGCCGTTTGGGACATCCTGTGCCAAATTCCATACGGAAAAACCATGACCTATGGGGACATTTCAAAGCAGGTGGCTTTTCAATTTGGTAAGGAGCATATGTCCGCTCAGGCTGTGGGCGGTGCGGTGGGACACAACCCCATTTCCGTCATCATCCCCTGCCACCGGGTGGTGGGGGCAAACGGCAGTCTGACGGGCTACGCCGGGGGCATCCACAAAAAAATTAAACTGCTTGCCCACGAGGGCGTGGACGTGGACTGCTTCTTTGTCCCGGCAAAAAGCACCGCGCCATAATAGGCGGGCGTTAAGATCCGGCAGACACACTTTCCCCGAAACGAACACAAAATTTCCAGTTCTAAAAGGATTCACATACCGGACATTTCCCCTAAAGAGATTGAGAAGATTTACCAACGGCACTTGCTTTTTCAGGTACCCCTTTAGGGGTTCGTTTTGTTTTTGAGCGTTCCGGCTTGTGATTGTTGTCCCAAAGACTTTGCCGGAAAGCGAATATCCTAAAATTGAAGAATATATCCAGTTTCTTCTCAGCCAACAGGAAAGCACGTAAATTATACAATAAGTCGTATCGTAAAAATACAATATATAGAAAAAATTGGATTTTTCTCTTTACAAACGCAATATGTAGTTGTGTAATTTGGTTGTAATGTTTTTTGTGCACGGTCGCAATGGCGGCTTTGCATATGTAGTTAAGTTTGTACGTTGTTCGACAGATGAGTAATGCCAATTCACTGTCGTGTTTTGAGTTACCGGGGGACATTCATCGGCCTCAGCGCCATGTGCGCAGTTGAGAGAATGAAAACACCGCAGGGATAGTGTGCCCTACGGGAATCCATGAAATGAAAACAGGCTTAAAAGGCCGCAAAACCGTTAGAAAGATTGGTTTTGCGGCCTTTTTCTGTCTGCAAATAAGCAAATGAACGCTTCCTCTATACTGGGCCAGCCAATCCCCGTATGGAAGCCAAACAAAGAAAGGAAGAAAACGGATGCTACTCGAGAGTTTATCGTCTCCCCCGGCCACCAGCAAAGGCGCCGGAGGACATGGACGGAAAACGCCTTTGCAGGAACCGCGTGGCGGCGGTTTCCGAACCGGCAGGCGGGCGTTGGCCCCCGCAGACGATGCCGGTATGTACACATACAGACCTTGTCTTCGTCTGGACAGGCCGCCGAGCGCCCGCAGCCTATCCGGTTGCAGCCGGTTCCTATCGGCCAAGACGCTCCCCGTTGAGACAATAAGATCCCGGAATACTTCCTTTACGGGGGATGGAAAATGCTGCGGCAAGGCGCACTTGCCGCATGGCATATTTCTGGCGGGAGCTCCCCCCCGCGTCTCAGGTTTATTAAAGCCCATACGGGAACTTACTAAACCTCCACAACCACATAGCCGGTCATCCACCTTCAAAAGAGACAGAAGCAAAAACGTCCGCTCAATCCAGTAACAGTGCCGGATTCGGCTCTCTACCCCCGAGAAATTGGCCGGAAACGGTCGAGGTTGTCAACGGGGATAGTCTGTCCTGATTTCGTTGCGTGGTGCTCCCGATTAAGAAAAGGAGTACCTATGAAAAACAATACGTATTTTACCCTGTTTGAGCAGGCTGAGAAGCTTCGCCGCCACAATCGTCAGTGCAGCTACAAGACGAGAGAACGCTATTGTCAGGCATTCCTGCGGTTTCTAAGATTCGTAGCGGTGGTCTTCCATTTGGAAAAACTCGCAAACCTGTCCGGCAAGCATCTGATCGCTTATGTCCAGGATATGAAAGAGAGGGGGCTGTCGCCCTCCACCATCAAAACCGAGCTTTCCGCAATCCGCCTATGGCACGACCAAATCCCCAACGCCCGGTACAAGCTGCCGGCCAATGCCGAATTGGATTTGGAACGACGAGCATATGGCAAAGAAGATCGGACATGGAGTTATCGGGAATTCAATTTGATGATCGGCGAGTGCTGGAAAGCCAACCGAAAAGACTTTGAGGCTTGTATTGTCATCGGGCGGTATGCCGGTCTGCGAATCCATGAGGTTCTACGCATTGACACGGCCATAGCTCGTGCCGCTTTACAGGATGGTTTCATCACCATCAAAGGTAAAGGCGGTAAAATGCGGGAGGTACCTATGAATGAATCCATTCTCATTGAGTTAATGGCTATGTTGGAGGTAACCCCGGCGGGACAAAAATTATTTGTGCCGGCCGGCATCGATACGCATAGTGTGCGTTACGCACTGGAGGCATTTATACGGCAGCATCGTGATAGTGTGAAAGATGCGGACTCCACCCGACCCATGACCTTCCACGGCCTGCGTCATACCTGTGCGGCAGACTGGTATCTTCGGCTCATCCGTAAAGGGAAGACGCCGCATGAGGCCCGGCTACAGGTATCCCGCTGGCTGGGACATGAACGGGCGGAGATCACACGGATTTATCTGGCTGGCTCAGAGGGTAAACCGGAAGACTACTGGAACGGCGGTGACGGCGATGTTTAACGAATACGGGGATGTACTCACCGTCAAAGAGGTCTGCACCATCCTGCGCATCAGCAGAAACATGGCTTATGAGCTAGTGCGTGAGGGAAAAATTCGCTGTGTAAAAGTAGGAAACCGCTATCGTATACCCAAAACAGAAATTGTACTATTTCTTGAAAGGTGTTATAATACGGGTAGCGATGGGGCTTCCGCAGGAAGGAGGACAACATGACAGGAAGCCTTCAAATAAAAGGAAATATCTACTACGCCGTGCTCAACATCTCGGACGATGCCGGCAAGCCGCATCCGAAATGGATCAGCCTGAAGCTCCGGGTGGACAAGGTGAAAAAGCGGGAGGCGCAAAAGGCTTTCCGCGACCTGCTGAAACAAGTCGAGGACAGCCATGTGGCCTATGCCAAAGACGTGCTGTTCGCAGACTGGCTGCGGCAGTGGATGGAGCAGATGCAGTACGCCGTGGAACGCTCGACATGGGATTCCTATAAATCCTGCCCTATTTTGAGCCGCAGAAGGTCACGCTCATGGCCCTGACGCCGCAGATGCTCCAGCGGTATTACAACGCCATGGTGAAAAACGGGCGGCTGTAGACTTTGAGGAGGGGCGTATCCATATCCAAAACACGGTGGTACAGTCAAAGGTTGTCATGGAAAAGGAGCGCACCAAAAACAAGAAGAGCCGCCGCACCCTGCCGCTTATTCCCGAGATGGAGGACTATCTCCGCCGTCTTAAACAGGAGCAGCGGGAAAGTCAGCTTCTGCTGGGGCCAGGCTATGTACGGAATGATTTCATCTGCAAATGGCCGGACGGCTCGCCCTTTCGTCCTGATGTGGTGTCCAAGGGCTTTCGGAGACTGCTTAAGCGTCACAATCTGCCAGATATCCGGTTCCATGATTTGCGTCACTCCTGCGCCAGTCTGCTGCTCGCCAGAGGCTTTCAGCTTAAAGAAATCAGCGAATGGCTGGGACACAGAGACATCGGCACCAACGGCAATATTTAAGGACATCTGTA
>ENA-UOJE01000596-UOJE01000596.1-human-gut-metagenome-genome-assembly--contig:-C23-NODE-596-length-39639-cov-15.417643_pt1 | contig 39639 bp, 29 predicted proteins | sample MGYA00242341_ERZ723888 | MGnify/ENA metagenome assembly ERZ723888 | reverse complement strand
AAGCGTATTCGGCAGCACAATCTCCGTCAGACTTGTGCAGCCCTCAAACGTAAGGTTTTCAATCTGTTCTATGCCCGTAGGAACAATTAATTTTTTAAGCGACGAGCAGCCGCTGAACGCCCCCGAACCGATTGCCGTCACGCTTGCGGGCAGCTCTATGCTTGTCAAAGCCTTGCAGTTGATGAACGCCATCTTCCCGATTTCTTTAAGCGTATTCGGCAGCACAATCTCCGTCAGACTTGTGCAGCCCTCAAACGTAAGGTTTTCAATCTGTTCTATGCCCGTAGGAACAATTAATTTTTTAAGCGACGAGCAGCCGCTGAACGCCCCCGAACCGATTGCCGTCACGCTTGAAGGCAGGTCTATGCTTGTCAAAGCCTTGCAGTTGTAGAACGCATTTGCTCCGATTTCTTTAAGCGTATTCGGCAGCACGACCTCCGTCAGACTTGCGCATTTGTAAAACATTTTGTCGGCAATACGCGTGACGGGCAAATTTTCGTAAGTTGACGGTACGACTACTTTTCTGTCTTGCAGCTCGACAGAAGAAACGCTCAGATTTACCTCATAGCCGCTTCCGTCGGCAAGCAACGTGTATTTAAAAATTTCATTGAAGCCGAATTCAGACCAATCGGAGTCGGCAAAATTTTCGCCGTCGCCCACTGCCTTTATCTTTACGACGTAAACGGTCTCCCCGCCCAGAAACGAGAGATTGCAGGAAGGCTCGGCAGTCACGTACTCCTCGTTGTCTGCCAACACTATGTACCCTTCGGCATTTTTCACCTCGTCCCAAATCAGAAAAGGACCGTTCTGCCTTATGTTTTGGGGCGCTTGAAGCCGCGTCTTCGAACCGCACGCAACAAGCAGACAGCAAAGCAAAGCTGTCACAACAATAAAAATCACTCTTTTCTTCATTTTTTTTACCTCCGTTTTTTAAAGTATGTTCCCTGACACGGGACAAACCGATTAAACCAACACAACCGATTTTAAGTTTCTTTTCTTTCAATTTCTTTCTTGCCGCACAAAGGCAAAATTCATTGCTTGCCGCAAGTTGTTCTATACTCAAAGCATATAAAAAAGCGCAATGCAAAACAAATTCACATTGCGCTAAAAACTCTGCAATTCATAATAATTTCCCTCCTTTTATTTTAACGTCGTCGATGCTATCCCAATCATACTCCTCTTTGCAGTAATCAATCTTTTGTTTTCCAATATTTTAATTCCAAGTTTTCTATTTGTCAACATAAATTTATTTATAAAACATAATTTTTATAAAATCGCTATATTTCACTTAATCCAACGGCTTGAAATTCCGATTTTGTTCACATAAGCTTGAAACGAAAATCTGTAACTGTTAAATTCAGTTAAGTAAATAATATTTAATGAACTGAAAATCAAATCAATTTCGTTTACGATTTTTTTAAAAATGTCTTCCCGATTTTTTTCATTAAAAAAATAATTTTTATAATACTAATGGCGAGCGTTGTTTTTATCTATTTTTTCTATATCCACATAATCGTTTTCATGTACGCAATCCTGCACATACTGTTTTTATCAGCAATATCTACGGTGTAATAATCTTTTTCTATATCGTCAATGCTTTAAACAAAAAAGAGACTTGCCCCGCAAATCTCTTTATATGCTTTATATTGAAAATATCCTCAGCCTGCAAGTCAAAAATACCGACCGCAAAATCGGGTTTATTTTTGGTGCCGGTAATCGGGGTCGAACCGATACGATGTTGCCATCGAGGGATTTTAAGTCCCTTGCGTCTGCCTGTTCCGCCATACCGGCACAAATTTACCGAAATAGTATATCACGCGCAAAGACGTTTGTCAATTGCCGACGCGGATTAAAAACCAAGATAAAACAAAAAGTCCTTGCAGTCAAGGACTTTGCTATTGGAGGCGCCACCCAGACTTGAACTGGGGAGTAGAGGTTTTGCAGACCTGTGCCTTACCACTTGGCTATGGCGCCTTTACTTGGAGCGGGAGACGGGATTCGGACCCGCGACATTTGCCTTGGCAAGGCAACGCTCTACCACTGAGCCACTCCCGCGAATTGTCAGCTTAAACATATTAACAAAAACAATAGAAAAAATCAAGAGATTTGTATCAATTTATTGAAAAAAAAGCCGCCGTATGTTATTATATGAAAAGGAGAATATCTTGGATGACAAATTTTTTCGTATCAACCGACAGTACGTGCGATTTATACGCCAACGAAATAGAAAAAATGGGCATAGGTTATCTGCCCCTCACCATCACCATAGAAGAAAACGGCGAAACGAGATTTATGCAGGACAATTTTCAAACATACGACGAGTACGTCAATTTTTTTGAAATGCTGAAAAATCCCGCGCTTAACATATTTACTTCCAAAAACAACACCGAAATACACAGGGAATATTTTGAAAAGCTCGCGGAAGCGGGACATCGCAACATCATTCACTTTACCATATCGTATCAGCTTGCAAATACGCGCGACAACGCCGTTCAGGCGGCGGAAATGGTCAAAGAAAAATATCCCGATTTCAATCTCGTGCCGATAGAAAGCCACACCACGACGGTATGTCAGGGTATGCTCGTAAAAATGGCGGTAAAGCTGCGCGACGAAGGCAAAACTCTTCAAGAGGCAGTCGATTTTGTGGAGGACAAAAAACACAAAATTCAGCATTTCGTCGTTGTGGACGATTTGTATCACTTAAAGCGCGGCGGAAGAATAGGCGGAACCGCGGCGGCAATAGGCACGCTGATAAAACTCAAAATCATGCTGGACTTTGACAGGGAAGGCAAGCTGCGCGTAATTCAGAAAATTTCCGGCGGCAAAAAGAGAGCGCTGAAATACATTTTGTCAAACATAAAGAAATTTACCTTCGCGGAGGACGCCTACCCTACCGTTGTGCACACGGGCGACCTCGACGGAGCAAAGATTTTTGCCGAGGAAATAAAAAAGCAGTACGGTATAGAGCCGGAGATTCGCATAATGGGTCCCACTATCGGCTGTCACGTAGGTCCGGGAGCCGTAGCCTTCACATTTGTCAGCAACGAGCTTCGTCCCTGAAAATCAAAACTGATATTAAACCCCCTTTGCGTTCTGCAAAGGGGGTTTTTATATGTTCTTGTTGCTCTATTAAATTAAGAAATATTCAAAGTTGACCTGAAAACAAAAATAAAAACACCTCTTTTTAAGAGGAGACTGCCGAAAACGGCAGCTCCGCATCGAACAGAGATGTTTTTTATATGTTCTTGTTATTCTATTGAAATCAGATAATAGTACAGCGATTGACCGCCGCAGTGTACGCTTACCTCGAAATCGGGATACCTTTCGGCAAGCTCCTCGCAGAAAGCCTCCGCCTGCTCGGCGGTTACGTCCTCTCCGTAATAAAGCGTCATGATTTCGTCGTCCTCGTCAATCATTTTGTCAATCAACTCGTTTGTCACCGCTTCGGGAGAAGAACCGACGGCTGCGATTTTGCTTTCAAACAGACCGATTACATCTCCCTCCTTGACCTCGACGTCGTCGATTTTGGAGGTGCGTACCGCAAACGTGACCGAACCCGATTTGACGGTGGAAAGAGCCTCGTTCATGTTTTCTATATTTTCGGCTATGTTGATTTCCGTGTTGAAAGCAAGCGTGGCGGACAAGCCCTGCGGTATATTCGTGCTTTGAACTACGTACACGGTCTTTTTCTTAACCAACGAGCGAGACTGCTCGGCTGCCAAAATTATGTTTTTGTTGTTGGGCAGGATAATGACGTTTTCGGCGTTTATTTTGTTGACCGCAAGCGCGATGTCCTCGGCGCTCGGGTTCATGGTCTGACCGCCTTCGACTACTCTGTCCACTCCCAAGTCCTTGAATATGGACGCCATTCCTTCGCCGGAACAAATGGTAAGTATGCCGATATTCTTGCGCTCCGCCTCGTACTTGGCTTTCAGCTCGCGGTTCTGTTCCAGCATATTTTCTATTTTTATTTTGTCCACCTCTCCCAGCTGCAAGGCGTAAGAAAGCGCCGTGCCGGGATTGTTGGTGTGCACGTGCACCTTGACAAGGGACAAATCGCCTATGACAAGCGTGCTGTCGCCTATGTTGTTGAGTTTTTCGCGCAGCTTGTCGATGTCGCTGACGGTAGTTTTCTTTTTAAGGTTTATTATAAAAAACTCGGTGCAGTAGGCAAACTCAATATCGTCGAGATTTTCGTAATCGATTTGAATATCCTCGACCAGCTTGTTGGAGCCGGACGCAAGATTAAGGGAAACGGGTGTGGGCACATAGTCTTCGGCGCCCTCTATTTCCTCGTTGCGGTAGCCTTTGAGCATACCCTTGAAAATCATTATTATCCCGTAGCCGCCGGAGTCGACCACGCCCGCCTTTTTCAGCACGTCCAGCATTTCCGGAGTCTGAGCAAGGATTTCCTCCCCCTTTTCTATAAGCGCGCTGAGGAAATTGTCGTAGGTCAACGGCTTTTTGGAAATTTCCAGCGCGTGCTCGGTCATAACTCTGATAACCGTAAGCATCGTGCCTTCCTTGGGCTTGGCTACCGCGCTGTAAGCAAGCTCCACTCCCGATTTGAGCGCCCGCGCGAAATTCTTTATGTCAAGCTCCTCCTGCGGAGAAACCACATTGGCAAAGCCCTTCAATATCTGAGACAAAATGACGCCCGAGTTGCCTCTCGCGCCCCTCAAAGCTCCCTTGGTCAAATCCTGACAAAGCGCCTCCATGGTGTTGGTGGTGTTTTTGCAGACTTCCTTCATTGCGGAAATCATTGTCAGAGACATATTCGTGCCCGTGTCGCCGTCGGGGACGGGGAACACGTTGAGAGCGTTTACCGATTCTTTATTTACTTCGAGCATTTTACTGCCCGCAACCAACATTTTTCTCAACACAACCGCCGAAACGGATTTGTCCGGCGCCAAGCGTGCTGCTGCCATATATACTCCTAAAACCGACGTCAAAAGCGGTTCGATATTTTATTTACAATTCGACGCCTACGACGTGTACGTTGACGCTGTCCACAACCATGCCCGAAAACTCTTCCAGACCGTATTTGATTGTGCTTTTGAGCGACTCCGCAACGGCGGAAATGGACAGACCGAAACGAAAAACAACATAGATGTCAACATAAATACGATTTTCTTTCGTGACCACCTTTACGCCCCTGCCCCAGCTGCTGCGTCTGAACAGGTCCGCCAAAGCGTCGGAAAATTTGCGCGGAACTTTGTCCACCACGCCGTAACAATCCAACGCAAGCCTGCCCGCCACATTGGCGACGGCTTCGTCGGTTATTGTGATTTCCCCGTAAGTGTTTTTGGTGCGCAGTGACATTTTTCCCTCCGCGAATTTTAATTCGACCGTTTTATTTTACAATATTATGAGCAAGTTTACAACTGTTTAGGCGGAATTTCCCGAATAAACTTGAACATTTTTCATAACTGAACGAAAAAATCCGCCGCCACAAGAAAAATTTGTTTAAAAACGGTTGCTTTTTTTTTAAATCGGTGCTAATATAAACAGGTTGAAAACGACACTCTGATATGAGGAGGTGCTTAATTATGTCCAAAGTTTGTGTGGTGTGCGGCAAGGCGAAAATGTCCGGCAATCTGGTAAGTCACTCCAACAGAAAAACACCGAGAACTTACAACGCGAATCTCAAAAAGGTCAAGCTTGAAATAGACGGTAAGGAAATAAACGATTACATCTGCACGCGTTGCATGAGGACTCTCAACAAAGCCGAAAGATAAATTCGGTTTTTTTCGGTATAAAAATTCAAGGCTCAACCTAATAGGTTGAGCCTTTTTACGCGCTTTTATTTAAGCTCCCAAACCATTTCCACCGATTCGGAAAAGCTCAACTCCCGCGGAGCAACGTCGACGGACGCCGTCATGACCGCCGCGCGGTCGTTCGTTTTGCACATACGCGGCGAAAATATGTTTCTTGGAGAGGCGTTGAAACTAATCGACGCAATATCGCCGAGCTTTACGCCTGCGGCCGCCGCCAAAACATTTGCCTTTTTGACCGCTTTTTTGACCGCGTCGGCGGCTGCGGCGTCATAGGCTCCGTCTTCGTCCGTTACGGCGTAATCGAAACCGAAGCTGTCCACGCACTTACAGCGCCCCAACGTAAATACAAACGCGCCAAGCGCGGAGGTATCGAAAGGAAACTCGCAGACAAGCGTGTGGGAAAACATAAATCCCGCAAATTTTTTTCTCCATACGTTGTTGCCGTCGCGCTCGTCCGCGTAATGCGTGTTGATTGAAAAATCCGCAGTTTTGAAAACGAATTGTTTTGTCTCCTTCAACAAAAACTCAAAGCTGTCTTTAAATTCCTCCGCGGCGGCTTCGTAAGTATCTTTAAGTCCGGCAAGCCTGACGGTAGCGCGTATACAATCCGGCAGGGCGCGGTGCGTGCCCGTCGCATATACCCTTATTTCTCTTTCCATATTTTTCTATCCTCTATATTTTTTCTGTACCAATCCAACGCCGTTTTTTCGAGAGCTTTGACAAAAGCGTCTTTTCCGTCGCAATAGCCCTCTATGTCGTCGGGATAAAGAACAGCAAGCTTTTCTTTGAGCTTTCCGTAGCTTTCGGCGGCGCGGTCGTGCGCTCTGAGATAATCTCTGACAGCGAGATGTCTTTCGATGTCGTATGCGCTAAGCGCGCCGAACGCATGAATCTGATGCGTGCGTATTTCCTCCCCCTTTCTGAAATAACGCCTTCCCCTTATTCCGAATTCACCCATACATTCGTAGCCCGCTTTCTCGAATTCGGAATTTTTGCCGTCCAAAGAGACCAAATCCGAAACAACCGCCAAAATATCGATTATCGGCTTTGCTTTGAGACCTTTTACGGCTGTGCTGCCGATGTGGTGGATTTCAATAAGGTTTTCCCCCAACACCGCCCTTATTTTTTCCGCCTCAGCCGCGTACATTTCAGCCCACTCAGGTCTGTAATCCACTACTTCGACTTTCACTTTAAAGCTCCTTTGCGGATTAAAATAAATTCAAATTTTCCTCCGCAGCCGTCTCTCCGAATATTTTTATTCCCCTCGCGCGGTTAATGTCTTAAAATTTGTTTTACTTCAAAATACCAACTTTGCTGTCGGGAATTTTTTTGGAAAGGACGACTAACGTCTCGACGTGTGTCGCCGCCGCCATTTTGATACGCATCTTCGCCCTCGTATTCCGACGAGTGATACGATTCTTTCCGGGCGGCATAGCTCTTGCGCGGACTTCTGAAATCGTGCGATGTCAGGCTGTCCTTAAAGCCGGATTTATAGATAAAAGTTATGAGTTCAGGGTCTTTGTTACCCTCCTCGTCATAACCGCCGACAATTACCTTTTCGACGATACTTTCAAAGACATATCTGTCGAATTCTTCAAGCACGGCGTGTTCTTCCAACGTCTTGCGGAATACCGCTATTCTCTCCCTGACGTTGCCGTAAACCTTTGCTGCTTCCTCGCATTGAGCGAGCTCGCCCTTGGCTACCTCTATTTTAGCAGACAACTCTGAATATTTCAACTCAAAATCTTCTTTGCTCAAAACTTCGTCCAGCCTCATATCGACGAGCTTTGCCCTTTTTCCTTCAAGCGCGGCGACATCACGTTTGGCTTTTTCGAGCTGCTTTACAGAGTTATCTTCCGAAAGATTTTTTTCAACGCGCGCAAGGAATTCTTCCAACACGCCGTCGGCATTTTCGCAGAGCAGTTTGTACGACTCGACAAAAGCCTTCATAATTTGCGCTTCCTCCACGCCCTTGCTGTCGGGGCAGAATTTTTTGCCGCCCTTCGTGGCTTCGACGCACTGCCATACAACTTTGCTGTGAGTAGTTCCGCTATGCCAGCATCTGCGCGTCAGAGTCCCGCCGCAAAATCCGCATTTAATCAAACAACTGAAAGCGTACTTGCGCGTAAATATTTCGCGCTTCCCGCCGTCGGTCTTGCGGGGATTGCTTCTGCGGTGTAATATTTCCTGCGCCTTTTCGAAAACTTCTTCCGAAATAATCGGCTCGTGGTGGTCAGCCAGATAATACCTGTCCTCTTCGCCGAAATTGGCGAGTCTGCGTTTTGATATGGGGTCAACGGTAAAAGTTTTGCCCATTAATAAATCGCCCTTGTACTTTTCGTTTTTGATAATGCCTATAACCGTAGATTCGGGCCAAGCCGTGCCGCCGCGCTTGGTTTTATAGCCGAGATTTCTCAACTCTTTTGAAATGACGCTGCCGCCTGCACCTTCAATATATCTTCTGAAAATGTAGCGCACAATCTCCGCTTCCTCTTCGTTGACGGATATGGTTTTGCTTACGGGGTCATAGTCGTATCCGAGGCACCCCTGAAAGCCGACCATTTCACCGCGCTGCATCTTCATCTTCAAACCCTTTTTGACATTGGCGGATATATTCTCCACTTCCTGCTGGGCGACTGAGCTCAGGACGACGAGCAAAAGCTCGCCGTCCATCGTCAGCGTGTTGATGTTCTCTTCCTCGAAGAATACGGCAATATTCCTCTCTTTAAGCATACGCACATATTTCAGCGTGTCCAGAGTGTTCCTTGCAAAACGCGAAATGGACTTGGTTATGACCATATCCACCTCGCCGTTCATGCAATCATTGATGAGCCTTTGGAATTCCTCACGCTTGGCAACCTGCGTACCCGTAATGCCCTCGTCAGCGTAGATTCCGGCGAACAGCCAATCGTCTTTCTTTTTTATGAGCTCGGTATAGTATGTAACCTGCGAACGATAGCTGTTTAGCTGGTCTTCATCGTTCGTGCTCACCCTGCAATAGGCGGCCACACGCAGTTTTCCCTTTCCGCTGCCGCCTTTTCTGTGGGCATAAACACGATTATTGCCTTTAATTACTTCAACATTCATCATTCACCTTTCATAAAAAATCGTATTAATTTTATAGCGTGTATTATACAATATATCCTATAAAATGTCAAGCGGTCAAATCTGACCTGACGCCATAATCATTCATAAGATCTTTTTTAATCGCATTGTATTCCTCCTTAGAAATCAATCCGCACAATAGCAGCGTTCTCAACATAGAAAGCTGTATGCTGTATCGCGCAACCCTGTCATTGCATTTGTTTTCCGTAGTATTTTCCCCTTAAAATTTATTCGTTGTTTTTGTTATAGTTCTCCTTTCCGTATTCACGGCGCTTCTATATTTTTCTTCCCGCGAACATATCACCTCGGCACTTTTTCTGAACCGTATGCCGCAGAAGTTTTTTGATTTTTTTCTCCCTGCGCAACGTCACGCAGAATTATTTTGCATTGTAGTCGCCACTCCGCGACTCACTGCTTAAATTTTTAAACTTAGCAACCACTTCTTTTGCCATTTAAATATTTTAATTTATAAGCGATAATTTTGGCGGGTTTCCCGCAAATTTTGCGCAAGCAAAATGGCTCGAAGGTGGCATTTATCCCACCTTCCTTATCCTGCTTGCAAAAATCCCAATTTTTGTACCACAGTTATAAAACTTTTGCTTGCACGTTTGGTTGTCCTTTGCTTTCTGATTACCCCTATACTAAGTGCCGATTATCGCACTTCGGTTGCTGATTATCCTGTATAGACTTGTCTCCGATTTCCACTCTTCACTCTTATGTATCGAGTGGTTGAGTGCCGTCCAATCAACGCCCTTCTTCAACTTTTCGCTGTACACGTCGTCTTTGATTTGTGGGTTTCGTGCAAGGAAGTCTGTAAAAGCAAGAGGTGTTTCTTCATCCTTCTTTTTGGCTTTCCCACCCTTGCGTCCGCTTTCACTTCGCACTTTGCTCAAATCGAGGCTCTTGCGAAATAACTTGAAGTATGCGTCCACCGGCGGTTTGAGTTCCGTGGGTTCGACACTTTCAAGCATATAACCGCACATAGCTTTTACAAATTGTCCTGCGCTTGCGTCATCTTTTAGAGTGTTCAGCATGCGGGCGTATGCGGCATAAAATGTGAAGTGCTTCATTTTTCGGTTGAGGTAATAGGGCTTTTTATCTTGCTTTTCTATCGCGGTCGCGTCGTTCAGTGTGGGATAGATTATCTCCCAAAAGCAATTTTCGTTCTCTGTCTTGCCATGACTATCCACGCCGTTGAACGCGTAATTACAAATTCGCTTTGCAAATCTACCCGCCTCGTCGTCCTCCAACTGCGATATGACGTCATAGTAAATGTCGTAAAAAGTAAACTGTTCCAATATATTCCTCCTTATTTTATTTTGCCGAAGATTATGGGTCTTGCGGCGCAGCCCCCGATAAGTATTACATTTAGTCACCTCCATTTTTAAAATTAAAGGAATAAATCTTCCGCTCCCTTCATATAACTTCGTGAATTTTCACCCCTATCTTGAGTAAATTTTTTTAAATTTCTTATGCAAAGAAGCCGCGCAGTCATCTGCGCGGCTTCACATAGTCTAATCTTATTTACTTGTAAATTCACCCGTTATGTTCAAATGCTCGTCCCTGCCATCCTCTGCATCCCACACAAAGTGAAGCGTATTTGCACCCCAATATGAAAATTGCCCGTATTCCTCTTCCGTCTTCGCGTGGAAAATATTTATCTTCGGGTCATCCTCGCTGCCTACAAGTTCGCAGGCAAACGGTATACCGAACAAGGCAAATAAAAATAGCGGACGGTTAAAATCGATTTTAAACTTCTTCGTTCCATCCGTGGACAGACTGCCCGGTCTGCAGTCATATTTCTCGCCAGTGATATAGTTTATTCTGATATATTCCACGGGCGTCTGTTTTTCTTCTGGCTTACTTTCGATATAATGGCTGTATCTTATGGCTATAAATTTTGGCCTGCTTATGCAACACGAAGGGTCGCCGCCGCGTGACTTTATGAACTTCGCCCGCGTTATCCGGCGGGTATATTTAGCGTCGTATAGGTCATCAAGGTCGTAAAGTCCCTTATACTTAAAACTGAATTCATCCCAATCCCAGTCGCGGAAACCCGCTCGATTTTTAGAGTCGTATAACATTCCAATCGTCAAGCCCGAACCAAACTTCTCAACAGGCGGGCCGATATAGCTATATTTGTTGTGCCCTTGAAAGCCGGAGCTGTCGAAAGTAGGTTCGATTGTAATCAGTCCTTCTGTTTTAAGTTTGCTCAACAATGACTGTATGGTGCGCTTAGAAACGGCAAGTTTTTGCGCGAGCTTTGATGTGTCAATCTTTTGCCCGCTGTGTTTTATTATGTAGTTGACTACAATCTCTCTGCGCTCTTCGGGCGTGGGCTTGCGCATTAAAAATTCGGGCGGCGAGAAATAAAGATTGTTATTATAGTAAATTGGGTTTTCAATCTCGATAAACCCGTACTTGTTTTTGTGGATGGTTTTATCGCCCGGCTCACCCTGATTATTCTTTCTCCAAGTTCTTCTTTTACGCTTTTCAGCCATATTACACCCGTAAAATATCAAACATTTGTTTGTATTATAGCATATAGTTTTCCACTCGTCAACTATAAAAGGCGCAAAAGCATACCGCTCCTGCGCCCTTGAATAGTTTTAAGTTTTACCAAGTGACTTATTCCTCGTCGCCTTTTTCTGAAATTTCTGCAAGCTCCACATACTCTTTGAGTTTGCGCTGCAACAGCTTTTTATCTATAAGTTTCAGCCTGTATTCCGATACCAATGTCGGCGAAAGGCTGCGGCTGAGCGCATATTCTACGACTTCGTCGTCTTTGCTGGCACATAGGATAACGCCGACGCTCGGATTTTCGTTATCCTTCTTGACATCTCTGTCGAGAGCTTCGAGGTATAAATTCATTTTGCCGACATATTCGGGCTTGAACTCGCCTATTTTCAGCTCGAACGCCACAAGGCAGGAGAGTCCACGGTGGAAGAACAGCAGGTCGATGAAATAGTCGTGATTGCCGACCTGCACGCGATATTCCTGACCGATAAACGTAAAGTCTTTTCCGATTTCCAGAATGAAATTTTTGAGGTTATTGACGATAGCCGAGGAAAAATCGCGCTCGGAAACGCTTTCGGGCAGGTCGAGGAAGTCGAGAGTGTAAGTGTCGAGAAACACATTACCCGTCGCTCTCTTTGCATCGGTAATGGCAGGCGTTGTGAGCTTTTGCGAGAGCATAAACCGCTCGTAATATCCGCTGTCAATTTGCCGCTGCAATTCGCGCTTGCTGTAACGTTCCTTAATACACAGAGCCATATAGAACAGGCGCTCTTCGGCACTCTTGCAGGCGGACATTAGAATAAGATGGTGTGTCCAACTCAATTGTGTCACCAGCGGTGACACTTTTTCATCATCCTTGTAGAGCTCGTAAAACTGCTTCATTCTATACAGTCCGCGGCGGGTAAAACCCTTCAAGTCGGGATAATTTTTCGCAAAGAAGTCGGCAAGCCCATCCACAAAGGAGTCGCCATAAGCAGCACTTTCAACGTGCTCACTTATATATTTGCCGATGTCGCGGTACATGAGGATAAGCTCTTCATTGACTTTCCGATACGCCCTCCCCCGCGCCTTCTCGATGATGCCGACAACTTCATTAAACGCTCCTGTCAGCGCATTTTTATTATCTTTTCCAGTCATTGACCCGTCTCCTTGCTTGTCGTTTCATAACTAATCTTTCAAAACCCATTAACCTTATTGAAGAGTTTCTTCATTTTCGGTCTTATCATCATTGATTATTGTCAAGTTGATAACCGAACAAATTTTAATCAATTTAAAAGCTGTACAGATTAAATCCAAAATTGCCAGTGCAGCAATTGAAAATATTAAATATTGTATATAGCGTAAAACATCTTGAAAAATACTATTATCTATCTGAATAAAAAATAGCAAGATTACAACATAAATAATAATGGTACTAAGGACCCATTTAATATCGCCCATCAGTTCATTTACGATATTGTCTAATTTTTCGAATTTATCAGTCTTATACTTTTTATCTTTTTTTAAACTAATTATGTTATTTTTTACATTCTGCACCACATTTTGCAGAAAAATAAATGTTGTTAACGCTATCCCAAAAGTAGTCAGTAAAATTGATATAATTGTTTTATAATCCTCCAACAGATTATGTGGAGCAAAAAAACCACAGAGGAATGTACTTAATGCCAACAGTATAATTACTATGCCTATTTGTAAAACAGTTCTTCTTTTACTCTTCATTGTCAAACCTATTTTGAGATTCAATAATATTTATAATTTCATCACTATTATCAATCATATTTTGATCTGCTGAGATATTAACATTTATATTCAAGGTTTTAATTTTCGTTTTACTAGTCTTTGTAACAGTTTTATCTTTACCCTTTGGTTTTCCAGACATACTCCATGCCCCACCGCCATTAAATATGTATGTAATAAACTCTTTAAACATAGACGTTATTCCATGTCCGTTTAACCCTTCATCACTTACAATTTCCATAGTTGTCTTTTTCGCATTAGTTTCATCTCTTATTTCATTTAAAAAATCATCAGCTTTTCTACTACCTAAAAAACTATTTGGTGAATCCAACTTCAAAGAAACCTTACTTACTAAATCAAATGTATCAAAACATTCTATAAATTCAGAAGCATCTGATATCATATTCACAAAAAATTTTTCACGTTTATCATTTGAAATTAGTGAATTTATACAACTTAATAATGTTTGTAAAATCCCAACCATATTATTTGGAAATTGAAAGACCCTATAGTTCTTTTCCACATATAAAACTTGTCCAATATAATCGAAAATAACTAATGAATATGGATAATCATTCTCTGTCTTGCCGACAAATGTCTCCTCCCTGCTAGTGACCTTAATATCTTTTTGCTTTGCTAGCTTAAACACTAAGATTGAATCATTCAATACTTGAAGTTTAATAATAGATAGTTGTGTATTGGATTTTTGAAAATCGAAATACGTTTCACTATCTTTAATCCAATCAAATATACGCTTTACCACTAAATTCTTACGTTCACGTTCATTTTGCTGTTCATCCATATCAAATATGGACATTTGGTTCGCTAATTCAACACGTATTTTAAATTGATAAAATACTTTTTCTTGGTTTTTATTTGTATCTTTTACAACAATTTCCATATTGATTTATTCTCTCCTGCTATTTATTAGTTTGTTCAACAATTGAAATTTCGTCTGCTGTTAATTCATAAATATTATATAAGATATTATCGATTTTTCCCTCTTCAGCTTTTGTATCTGCATAGTAATTGAAGGCTTTAATATCAATTATCTGGCGTACAATGTCTCGAATTTGACTAAACTCTATATCATGTCCATTTTTTATGGGGAAATTATTAAGCATATCCTTGTTAAAATTTATTCCACCATTATAGCTTGATGATGCATACTTTTCCTTGATATAAAATGTGGCTAGCTTAGAATTAATAATTCCAAGCAATAGGTATAAGGTTTCTAAGTCGGACGAAATCATTAAAGTAGATTTGCCAGGAATTATACTACCATCAGCATCAAGACAAGCATCAAGTAACGTTAAACCTTTAATAATAATTTTAACCTTTTTTGATTTTTCGCTATAAGAATTATTGAACTCTAATAAAAATTGATCCTTATTGACAACAGGATAAAGGTATTTATCCTTTAAATACCGCATCTCCTGAAGCCCCCAACGAGGAACATACCTTCCTATAGTTCCTGTATTGATTATCTTAAATTCGTCAGACGAAACACTATATGGATCCTCTTTCTCATAAATTAAACTTTTTAATTTATAACAATCTGACGTAGCACAAGCATTCTCGCAAACAGCCATAGTTCTTAAAAAATATGTATCTTGCTCTATCTTCCTAACTAAATTAAAATAATCAGAAAAAATAATATCAAGATTTGTTACCTTTTTAAAATATGATTTACTGATTATATTAACACTAATACCCCCATTTATCGAACCTTTTAAAACCATTAATGCATCGTTTGTAGATTTTGTTATTGTTGTCACAATTGAGTCTACCAAAGCTGAATCAAAAACATTACGTCCTGATTGATAAATACACTTAATATTTTGCAATAAATTAACTCTAAGCCTTTCACCAAACGGGCGTGAGAGCCATTTATCAGGTGTGATAAACGTGAGTATCCCTGTATGAGCGAGCATATTAAATGATTTTTCAAAAAATGCAATATAAATATCCCAATTCCCTTTACAAAAATTGTAAGTACTCGATATATATTCTCTAAAATCTGAAAGCCCGCTATTAACCATATTTTCAGAGTCTAAATAAGGAGGATTTGCAATTATAATATCAAAGCCATTATTTACACCAAACATCCATTCAGGATCAAACCAAGGCGTCACTTCATTTGAAAAAGGCTTCCATTGAAACAACGCTCGATAACTAGCTGATGCCATTTTTGCGTTATCCAAAGCTGTTTGGAACATTAGCTTTTGTATTTCACTGAATGCGAGCTTTAATTCTGCCTTTGTTTCTGAATCGTTCGCCGTAAAGTATTCTTCGCGTACCGCTTTTAGTTGGTCAATATGCTCTTGCTTTTCAAATATCGACATTTGATTATCGGAGATTTTTTTGACCTTATCACTCTCTTTCGGCAAATGAACTAGAGAGTTTGCAATTACAAACTTGAAATCTAAGTTTGGCAAAGGATTTATTCCACGGTTAGGTTCGTCATCATATACTTTTTCCTCTATTACCAAAGATAAAAAACACCTAAGACGAGCAATTTCCACAGCTATCGGCTGAATATCTACACCAAAAATAGAATTTTGAATGACGCTCAGTTTGCGTATATAGTCCAACGAACCGGCATTAAACTTCTTTTCAAATTCTTTTTTGATTAGTATGCTCACATTCTCGGTTGCCTTATCAAACCAAAGGTTTGCCTCAGGGTCAATCTGCTGCAAAATGTAAACAATTTTCTGCAATATACCAATAGGGAATGCGCCTGAACCGCAAGCTGGATCCAAAACAGTTACGGTATAGAGTGCGTTTATAATGGCTCTCTTTTCAGCATTATTAAACTCTGCCAACTCATCGTCCTCTTTGGCATAGCTGATAAGCGCTTTTAATCGGGAATCGTCGATACCCGTTTTAGTTTTTAAGTATTCCAAAATACTATTGTCAACCATATAGTCAACAATTTCACGCGGGGTATAAAAACTGCCGGTACTCTTTTTTGCATTTTCGCCCGTTTCGGGATTTATTTCCGCAAGCAGATTTTCAAATATTCTGCCGAGCATTTCGGGGTCTATCGACAATTCAATATCGTATGATGTGTTTTCGTCAACGGTAAAGTTATACTGACTGAGCACACCATAAAAATGCCTGAACCAATTATCGGGAATAGTCACAGTGCCGAAAGTACCACACTGATTTACGCGGTCAAATTTATACATATCATCATTGTGAGGACTGAATAAACCGCCATTCAGATAGGGGATTTGCTGGTATATTTCCTCTTCGGCATATTTACCTTTTCTTCTGTTGCCGTTAGTGTTGAGCAATTCAAAGAATAAAGGCTCAAGAACTGTATGGTAATAATTATCGGTTACTCCTGATAACGAAACCATCGATTCCGGAAGTAAAGGCAACCCGCTTTCGCTCTTTTTTTCTTTTAAGAACCAGCAAAAGACAATTCGACCTATAAGGCGAACTGCAAACTCGGAATATTTGTTAGAGTTTGTAGCACTTTGCAATTTCAGTTGTCTTTCGTAATGACGTCCATCACGATCGCCGCCGACAAGTTCTGTAAAGCAAGCGGCAATTTCACTGTAGAACTGCTTATTCACAACTTCAACTGAGAAACGTGCGGTTAATTCTTCAAGCGAATCAACCTTGCCCTTTTCTATAAGGAACTTATAGGCGGTTTTTGTTTTTGTGCCATAGCCAAGCGCATAGGAATAACGGCGAGGATTGGAAATTACTTTTACTATTTTATCGCCGCTGAATTCATACTTACTTGTTAAAAGCGAAATTCTGTAATTATTCCTGTCTGCATTGGCAAAAGCAACGACAGCATTGTTTACCCCTTGTCCACGCAGAATACGGAACATCTCTTGAGTGATAGCAACGCGTCGCTTTTCTACACCGGGCTTGAGGATAACCTCATAAATCGTAACATCACAATCTGCGGAATTACCTAATTGTGTTACACCTGCAAATATACTATTTTTGAACACAACGTCGTGCTTATCGCTTTTAAAATCAGGCAACAGAATATCATTTATCAGATATAAGAAGTTATCGATATGATATTCTTTTTTAAGAATTTCCTCGGCGTCCTTAATTGTTATCATCTCTTAAATCCTCTGTAAACATTATAATTTCCGTTTGGGCGTCTATACTTTCAGCTTTTTCTTTAATCTGAATTATATAATGAGCGGGAATGCGTTGTTTTAACTCGTCAATTATGTCCTTTATGTTATTCTGCCGAATGGACAGCTTTGCAAGATAACGCAATTCGCCATCGCTCAGGTCATCATAAGTGCTGATAACATCCAGCAAGTCTTTCAAATAGTCCTTTTCTGCCGGATATACCGACAAAAGCTTTTTAATATTTTCTATTGCATTTGCACGCCTTTTATCAAGCTTTACTTTAGGGTAGGGCTTTTGCAATTCATCACGAAGAATTGAGAACTTTTTGTCAAGGTCAACATCAAATTCGTAACTCTTCTCGTCAATATCAGCTTTAAAAAGTCCTAATACGTCTTCGGGAGAAACAATATGGGCTTTTGTTGCAAAAGGTTCAGCAATAGCGAACAATGAATTATTTCCTCGCTTGGCAAAAGATATTGCACAGATTTTATTACAATTCTTACGGACAATACGTGCCCTTTCGGGAATTTGCATTATGTCATCATAAAGAGTGGTGCTGTGCTTTACTGCATTATAGATGTTGCGATATTCATTGTCCCAACTCTTTTCAGCAGAGCTCGTGTCGGCTTCATCAAATTGTCTTTTGAAATAGCTTTGCAAAGTTTCATTGGGGGTAAGTGTCTTTGTATCACTTCCGACAATATTATTTATAAGCAGCATCTTTAAGGTAGATATTCCCTTAATGAGCGTACTCCTTTCACCAATATCTGTCGGAAAGAAGTTATAAATAAAAATTTCATCGAACATCTTTTTATTTATACGGTTTATACGACCTATTCTTTGTACGACGCGAGTAGGGTTATACGGGATATCGTAATTAATGATAACACCTGCCCTGTTCAAGTTAAAACCTTCACTCAGGGCGTCTGTTGCAACGATAATGTCATAGTCATTTTTCTGCTCTTCAGGCCTGCATGATGCATCGAAGTTCTGCCTTACAACAGCCCGATCAATTTTTGCAGCGCCGCCTGTGTAGAGCAATGTTCTGAAGCCGTCAGCATCCAATTTTTCATGTACATAATTCGCCGTATCCGCATAAGAAGAAAAGATAACAATTTTCCTTTCAGGTCTTTGAGCGAGTAGTTTAGCTATTGTCGCTTTAACTTCGTTATATTTAGGGTCAAACCCTATATCTTCGGAACCAAACCATGCCTTCTTTATCTTAGTCAAAAGTCTGATGTCGCTTTCTATCGCGTCAAGGTACTCCTCTTTAAACAAACTTCTTTCAAAGGGAATAGCTTTCTTCTTTATCTTTGTGACATCAATTTCTTCATTCGATAAGTCATTAATTTCCTTTAATGTTTCCTCTATTTCATCTTCATCCGGGTCAGGCAAATAGCCATGTTTTTTTATGGGCACATACCCTTTCGCCCACCATTTTTTTATATTCTCATAGGAAGTCAGGATATTTTCCAGCGTAGATTTAAAAGCAGATTTTGAGCTTTCAAACCGCATAACGAGCAATCTTTGGATAAATTGTGCCAAGTTTCTCTGGAATTGGCGAATATCTGTCTCATCAAACAGCTCACCATATTTATCCATAAATCCCTGCGGATCTATTAAGTATGCTGCCGGATTATAGCGTGCGCAGATAAAATCATTGCTCAATTGCTCCAAAGTCTTTATGTAAAGGCCTCTTATTTCGGCTAAATCATATTCAACAAGCTCCGGGCCAACAACTTCCGGGAACTGTATCCCCTGAATTTTTAAATCATCCGCATATTCTTTTATCTCTTTTAAATCGATACGGCTGCGACGCACAATCACGGGGTCAATGATAGTACGTAACTGCTTGCTCAATTTTTCAAGCTCAGACTTAATCTCTGCAGTAAGGTTCTTTTTTCCTTCCCTCTCCAAACTGTTATATCTTGCTATAAGTTCACGGAAACGCACGCTTAAATTATCAACCGAATTAATCGTTGATCTGCTAGGTGTCTGGAATAGTTTTATAAGTGCAAATAGATCCTGAGGTCTGTTATTGTATGGAGTTGCTGTTAGCAGAACAACCTTGTTCTCAGGATTAGAACGCGTCAATTGGTGTAACCATTGGTAGCTTTCGCTTAACTCATTTCTGTATCTGTGCGCTTCATCAATAATATACAGGATAGGATTGGGGTCGGAAGAATAAGTATTGTAAAGTTCTTCTATCTTACCGCTACTATAAATTTTAACTCCGCGAAGCCCAAAGTCCTGCTGATAGTCATTCCATTGTTCCACAAGGTGAGGAGGAGCTATTATAATTGTTCTCTTTATATCAAGATTATAGGCTATTGCAGACGCAATGATAGATTTACCCAAACCAACGACATCAGCAATAATGACGCCGTTGTTTTTATTGATGCAATCTATGCCATACTGAATAGCATCAATCTGATATTTGAGATTGGTAAACTTACCATCAGAAATTTCATGTGGCGTTTTGACGTTTGTCCTTTCCGTAGCGGCGTATAACTCAAAAAGAATACGAATAAAAATATGGTATGGCGATGGCTGTGCAAAAATCCACAGCTTCTTTTTAACTTCCCGAACAAAATCATCATTACCGCCGGAAACTGAAATATCGATTGTTTTGCCATCCTGCCAAAGGGATTCAAACTCTGACAGATATTCTTCATACTTGTCGTTGTCACTAAACCGCTCGTTCATCTCTCCTTGTCCGAGCAGCCCGTTATATGTAAAATTAGAGGAACCTGTAAAAACAACACCCTTTTGGTCGCCAAAACAAGAATATTCATACTTGTTTGTTAAAATAAAAGCTTTCGCATGATTGAGGGAACTGGTAAGTCTTATTTCAAGGCTGCCATCGTTGAGTTTACCCAAAAACATTTTGAAAACTTTTTGACTTTCAGTTTCGTCAAACTCATTTGATAATGATGACTTGTTGAATAACTCTACAAAGCTATCAATATATAACTGTTTCTTTTGCAAGTTGCTCAGTTTTTTGAAGCTCCTTTTTGCATAGTGCTCCAATGGCTCATCTGTGTCGTCAGCTACAGCTCTACAAAGCTCACCTATAGCTTCAGGGTCAATGGTATTACCAACCAAAATCCTAATTTTTTTATCTTTCAATTCTTCAGCCAAAGCATTAAAGCCGGAAAAATAGAAAAATGCAGTTAAAATATCAACACTTTCAGCTTGATTCAATGCATTCTTTAATGAATCCAACATAGTCTTTTTTTTGTTATCAATAATTGAAGCCATAAACCTATCCTCTCACTCAATCATTAACTACGTCCATTATGTCGCCGACGTTGCAATCGAGAACCTTGCAGATTCTGAGGAGAACCTCCATTGATACCGTTTCATTCTTACCGAGTTTGGCGAGCGTAGTTGTGGAGATGTCGGCTTTTAGGCGCATTTGCGTCTTTGTCATCCCCTTGTCGATAAGCAATTTCCATAACTTGTTGTAGCTGAGAGCCATAAATTTTCCTCGTCAAATTATAATACAAGCCTATTATAACATAGCCGTAAGCTAATTTCAATACCTTGTCAGCAAAAATAAATCTATTATTTATAATTCCTGACTTTTAAAGATATACGACAACGGGCGGCGGACTTTTTACAAAAAGTCCGCTGCCCGCTCATTGCATCGGCAATATGATTGATTTAATTTATGTGTTCCCACAGTCGAGTTCGATTACTATCCTCACCGTACGGAACTGCTTTGTCACTTTTTCTCGGTAGCCGTGCTCATCCACACTGAAGATAAAATGGGGGCAAAACAGCTCAAAAGTGGCTATTTCGGCGTATTTTTGCCCTAAATGCGACGTAGCACTACCATAGTCTCGACGTGTTTGGTGTTGGGGAACATATCGTAAGGGCGGACAAGGTCGAGAGAAAAACCCGCGGAAACGAAATGAGCCGCGTCGCGGGCCAAGGTCGCGCTGTCGCAGGAAACGTAAATCAGCGTGCGGGGATTTAATTCAATCAAGGTACGCCGCGTTTTTTCATCCAATCCCTTTCGCGGAGGGTCTACCACCACGGTCACGTTTTTCCCCGCGTAACGCTCCGCAAGCAAGGGCAGCTCCCTGTTCACGTCTCCGCAGATGTTTGTAAGTCTTTCAAGATTGTTTGTTCGCCTGATTTTTTCCGCATCCTGCCAGGCGGAACGCACGATTTCTATGCCGTAGCTGTCGTAAGAATCATCCGCAAGCATTGCGGAAAGCACTCCCACGCCCGAAAAACACTCTATCAGCGCGTCCGTTTCGCGGCAAACGGCAAGCTCCTTTACCTTGCGGTAGATTTTTTCCGCAACGGACGTATTGACCTGAAAAAAGCTGTCGGGCTGCAAACAGAATTTTACTCCGCACATGACTGAATCGATTTGACTTATGCCCTTCAAAAAAACGGTTTTTTCGCCGAGAATGACATTGCTTCTTTTGCGATTTTCGTTGAGAAAAAGCCCCGTCTTTGGATAAACCTCCGTCAACGCGCGGTAAAGCTCCTCCCAGCGGGGAAGCGAGCTTCCGTTCACAACGACTGTTGCAAGCAGCTGTCCGTTTTCGTAACGCGCGAGAAAATGCCTCAAAAGCCCCTTGCCCGTTTTTTCGTCGTAAACCGATATTTTGCGGCGGTTTGCGAAATCGCAGAAAATTTCCGCCGCCTGCCGTGCCTCCCGCCGCTGCAATAGACAGCGCTTAACACGCACTATGTCGTGCGTACCCGTTCTGAAAAATCCCGTAAACGCCTCTTTGCCGTCAAAGCCCAGCGGTTGCTGAACCTTGTTGCGATAGCCCGTGACGTTTTCCGACGGCTCCGTTTCCATAACCTCGACGTCCAAGCCGCCTATTTTTTTCAGATTTTCGGCGACAAGACGGCGTTTGAAATTCAGCTGAGCGGGGTAGCTCATGTGCATGAGGTGACACCCGCCGCACTCTCCGAAAAAGGGACATGGAGGGTTCACCCTGTCTGCCGACGGTTTTTCTATGTTTTTTAGGGAAGCGAACACCGTGCCGTCCCGTTTTACGTGAACGACCTTTGCGGCAGCCTTTTCTCCCGTCAGGGCAAAGGGCACGACGACGGTATGTCCGCCGCAGCGCGCCAGACCTTCTCCTCCGCCGCCTATGCTCTCAATCACGATTTCTATTGTGTCGCCCTGCTTCATTTCGGCTTTACGTCAACGAATCTGACGTTATCTTCTCCCAGCACGTCGGACAGCTCGTAAATCAACCCGTTGTTTTTCCGCACCTTGTAAGGCATACCCAGCCTGTCGCCGTCAATAACCAGAATTACCGGTATGTCTCCCGCGTATTCCTTTAGAACAGCCGACAGCTTGGCGTAAAGCTCGTTGTCCTTAAAGGGCATTTTAAGATAAAGCTTTTCCGAAACGGCGTTTTTATCCGTTTCCGCCATTTTCTGCTCGCTCCACACTTCAAGCTTGTCCACAAGGAGCGAAGCCTTGTCCTGACGAAAACTGATTTTTCCCGTCACGGTCACAACGCTGTCCTGCTCCACCTTGTCCTTGATGATTTTTTCGTAATACCAGGGCGAAAAAGTAAGCTCGATGCTGCCGTGCAAATCCTCAAGCCTGCCGACCGCCATGGTTTTGCCGCTTCGCGTGGCGATTTTTTTCAGCTCCTCCAGCACGCCCGCAAGGCTGACCTCCTTACCTTCCCAGTCGCTCTGCTTCTGACTGCTTTCAAAATCGTCGTCGTCCTCGGAAAACGTCACCATACCCGTGTTGAAAGTAAACGCTTTGAGTTTTTCTCTGTATTCGTCCAGAGGGTTGCCCGAAACGTAAAGCCCCAGCACTTCTTTTTCATAGGAAAGTTTCAGCTTGTTGGGAAACTCCTTTATATTGCTTTTGGGCAGCGCGACGACTGCGGGCGCGGCGTTTTCCACAAGGTCGAACATACTGAACTGTCCGCTTTCCTTCTTCTTTTTGTCGGCGTAAACCATTTCCATCAACGGCTCGAAAACGGAAACCATCTGCGCGCGCGAAACTTTGAAGCAATCGAATGCACCCGATTTAATCAGATTTTCCACAAGCCGCTTGTTGAGATACTGACTTTCCACTCTTTTCAGAAAGTCCTCCAAACTTACGAAATCTCCGTGGGTTTTTCTTTCCTCAACGATTTTTTCCATGCTGCCGGAGCCGATATTTTTGATTGCGGCAAGCGCGAAACGTATTTTCCCGTTTTCCACGGTGAAGCTCACTCCCGACTTGTTGATGTCCGGAGGCAGAAAATCTATGTTGTTCTCCTTTCCGTAAGCGATATATTTTTTTATGTCGTCTATGTTGGTTATGCGGTTGTTCAGCACTGCCGCAAGATACTCCACGGGATGATAACGCTTGCAATAAGCCGTCTGATAGGATACGTAAGCGTAAGCCGCGGCGTGGCTTTTGTTGAACGCATATTGGGCGAAAGCGTACATTTGGTCGAAAAGCAGCTCTGCCGTTTCCTTGGGCACGCCGCGCCTGACGGCGCCTTCTATTTCGACCTCGCCGTTGTCGTTGACCTTTCCGTTGATGAAATAGTTGCGGTGCAAAGCCATGACGTCCATTTTCTTTTTGCCCATCGCGCGCCTGACCTCGTCCGCCTGTCCGTAGGAATAGCCCGCAAGAGAACGGCAGATTTGCATGACCTGCTCCTGATAGACCATGCAGCCGTTTGTTACGCCGAGTATCGGTTCCAGCATAGGGTGCGCGTAATGCACCGATTTGGGATCGCGTTTGCCCTTGATATAGTCGGGAATAAACTGCATGGGCCCGGGACGATAGAGGGAAATTCCCGCTATTATGTCTTCAAGACAGTCCGGTTTGAGGTCTTTCATCACCCGCTTCATTCCCCCGCTTTCCAGCTGAAACACTGCGTCGGTGTTTCCCGAAGCAATAAGCTCGAACACGTTGGGGTCGTCATATTGGCAATCCTCGAAATCGAATTCCTCTCCCGTCGTTTCCTTGACTATTTTTATCGTCTTGTCGATATCGGTGAGAGTTCTCAGTCCCAAAAAGTCCATTTTGAGCAGACCGAGCTCCTCCACCTCCTTCATGTTGTACTGAGTGGTGATGTCGTCGCCGCTGCGCTGCAAGGGCACGTTGTCGCTCAAATCCTCGCGGCATATAACCACGCCTGCGGCGTGCATTCCCGTCTGACGCGGCATATCTTCCAATGCGATTGCCAAATCAATCACCCTTTTCATGGAATAATCCTTGTAAATTTCCATGAGCTCAGGCACGCCCTCGTTTTTGCCGTCCAGACCGAAAGCGTTTTTGAGCGTTGCGTTGAGCGGAATAAGCTTGGTTATCTTGTCTCCCTCGGCGTAAGGCACGCGCAGCACGCGGCACACGTCCTTGACGGCGTTTTTGGCTTTCATCCTGCCGAACGTGACAATCTGAGCCACGCGGGGCTTTGTGTACTTTTCTATGACGTAGTCGATAACCTCTCCGCGCCTGTCCATGCAAAAATCTATGTCGAAGTCCGGCATGCTGACTCTTTCGGGATTTAAAAACCGCTCGAAAATGAGTCCGTAACGCAGCGGCTCCACCTGAGTTATACCTATGGCGTAAGCAATTATGCTGCCGGCTCCGCTGCCCCGTCCGGGACCGACGGGTATTCCGTGCTCGTGCGCGTAGTTGATGAAGTCCCACACAATGAGGTAATACTCCACAAATCCCATTTTCGACACCACTTCCAGCTCATAGTCGGCTCTCTGCCTTATTTCCGGCGTAATTTCTTTGTAGCGTCTTTTCAGCCCCTTTTCCAAAAGGTCCTTCAAAAATTCGTAAGGCGTCATGCCGTTGTCCGGCTTGTAAGGAGGCAGCAAGGGCTTTTTCTCTATGCTCACGTTGCACTTTTCGGCGATTTTAAGCGTGTTTTCCAAAGCCTGCGGCACATAGGAAAATTTTTCCGCCATTTCGTCGTAATCTTTGAGATAAAACTGCGTGCCTTCAAAGCGCATCCGACCGGGGTCGTCGAAAAATTTGCCTGTCTGTACGCAAAGCAGAATATCCTGCATTTCGGCGTCGGACTCTTTAAGATAATGCACGTCGTTTGTAGCCACAAGCTCCACGCCGAACTCTTCGGCTATCTTAATCAGCTTCGGCATGACGTAAATTTCGTCCGCTATTCCGTGGTCCTGCAATTCTATGTAATAATCTTCCCCGAACAGCTCCTTGTACTGCTTAACAAGCTTCCTCGCTTCCTCCCACATGCCGTCGCGCAGCAGACGGGGAAGCTGCCCCGCAATGCAGGCGGACAGACAGATAAGCCCCTCGCTGTGTTGGCTCAGAGTCTTGAAGTCTATGCGCGGCTTGTAATAATAACCGTCGACAAAGCCTATGGAATTGAGCTTGACGAGATTTTTGTAGCCCGTATTGTTTTTGGCAATAAGCACGAGGTGGTTAAACTCCCGCTTTACGTCTCCGCTTTTGACGGTCAGGTCGTCCGCCATATAAAACTCGCAGCCGATAATGGGCTTTATTCCCTTTTTCTTTGCCAGACAATAAAAGTGATAGGCGCCGTACATATTCCCGTGGTCGGTTATGGCTACGGCGGGCATATTTTTTTCCTTGCAGGCGTCGAACAGCGTGTCTATACGCGTCGCGCCGTCCAAAAGACTGTATTCTGTGTGCAGATGCAAATGTACAAACGGTTTTTCCGACATTTTTTACCTTCTGTATAAAATAAGTTTAGTCCTGCCGTCAAGGCAGACGCGAAGCTATTTCGGTTATCTTGCGCAGTCTGTGGTTTACGCAGCTTTTTGTAAGCCCGAGCTTGTCCGCAAGCTCGTCAAGCGTGGAAAACGGATTTTCCACCCGCGCCGCCGCTATTTCTTTCAGATGCGGCGCAAGCCTGTCGAACATTCCCTCGCGGGCGCGGATTTTGTTTATCGCGGCAATGTGCTTTTCGCTCGCGTCTACCGATTTGTCTATGTTGGCGGTAATGCAGTTTTTCTGACGGTTGGCGTTGTTTCTGATTTCCCGCTCGATAAGCAGATTGTTGAGCGTCAGCACGGCTTTGTCCGCCCCCATATAGGCAAGCATATCGCATATTGACGCGCTGTCCTTGATGTAAACCGCCCAGACGTTTTTCCGCTCCGCTATTTTAAAACGGAAGCCCTTTTCCTCCAAAAGACACACGAGGTCGTCTGCGGCACGGCGGGAGGTAAGCGAAAACTCAAAATGATAGCCGAACCTGTTACCACCCCTTTGGTCGAGAGTCTTCAAGGGACTGAACGCTACGGAGCCGCAGGCGGCAAACAGCGCGGCGACGTAGCTGTTTTTGCAGCAGTCCTGCTCTACGATGTATTTGTCTATACCCTCGTTGATTTTGAGATAGCCCTCCATTGACAGCGACGCAAGTCCGCAGTCGGAAAGCGTCTTTTCCTCCGCAATGAAAACCGACCACAGGCTGTTGCCCTTGATTTTCGTCTCCTCGCGCCTTATTTCGGTTTTGAGTCCGTAAAGCGAATATACGATTTCTCCGGCAAATTCAAGCAGTCTTTTGTTTTCCGACGTAAGCGAACAGCCCAGACTGCCCGACCTGATTTCCAGGCTGCCCGCCCCGCGCAGCAGCGCCGAAAGACAGGCAAGACGGCAGCACGGCAGAGAATCTGAAAGCCTGCCGAGGATTTCTCCCTTTACGTTCTGAGAAAAAGTCACTCTTTTGTCTCCTCTTCAAACGGTTTTCTTAAAATTGCGGGCTTGTCCAGATTCACTATGCGCTCCAAGGGCAAGCCTACTCTCCCCGCCGTTTCCATCGGGACGGAAACCTCGCCTACCTTTTCGGCGCGGTGCGCGTCGCTGTTGACGATAAATTTCACCTCGGTTTTTGCAACGACGTCGCACAGCTCCCCGTCCGACACGTCCACCCTTTTGCCGTTTAACTCGAACAGAACTCCGTAGTCGGACATGGCTTTTGCAATCTCTAACACGTTCAGGCAAATGTCCCTGCCCGGATGTGTGACAAAGCTCAACGGATAACGCTTAATCGCCTTTATATAAGCCCGAGTAAACGCGTCTTTTTGGGACTCGGAGCGAAACAGCGCGGGAAGCGTAAAATGCCTCGCCTGCTCCGCGGAGGGCGCCGCGACCAGCTTGTGATAGCCCATTGCGACAAAATCCAACGTTGAAAGGTCGCCGCAGTCAATCAAGCCGTCCTCCGAAATCAGATTTGCCTCCAATCCGAGCAGAACGCGCGCGCCCTGCTCCGCGTTCAAAGCGTCCGCCTCTCGGCGCGCCTTCAAAAGCCTTTTGGCGTCAGTGCCGAAAAAGAGATGCTTCAAGCCGTGGTCGGCTATTCCTATTTCTTTAAGCCCCTTTCGCGTCGCGGCGTCGCGCAGCTCGCTTAGAGTATTCTTTCCGTGGCATAGTCCGCTATAACGTGAATGAATATGATAATCTCCCGATATCATCGGTGTCTCCAAGATATTTTATTTCAGGCCTCAGCACAACGCCGAACTTGCGCTTGACCGCGCTGCCCGCCGCGTCCATAAGCTCGAGTATGTCTTTTGCGGTTGCTCCGCCCTTGTTCACAATGAAGTTTGCATGCTTGAGAGAAATTTCCGCCCCTCCCGCGCGCAGCCCCTTTAAACCCGCCCTGTCGATTAAAAGTCCCGCGGGCGCGCCGCCCTCGGCGCGGAATATGCTGCCCGCGCTCGGATATTCCAATGGTTGGGTTAGCTTCTTTTTTTCCAAAATTTCCTTCATCGCCGCCCTTATTTTTTCCGGTTCTTCCGGTTTGAGAGCCAACAAAACGCGGGTGACAATCATTCCGTTTGACTGAAAGACAGATTTTCTGTACGCAAAGCCGCACCTCGCGTGACCGAATTCCTTTTCTCCGTTTTCGTCCGCAGCCTTAACTCCCGCAACGACGTCGGACATCTCCCTGTCAAAGCAGCCGGCGTTCATATACGCCGCTCCGCCCATACACGCGGGGATTCCCGCAAGAAACTCCGCACCCGAAAGTCCGTTGATGCAGGCGAAATGCGCCACCTGACATGCCTTGGCTCCCGCCTGCGCAACAAGCAAGCCGTTTTCAAAAAATATCTGAGACATAAAACGCCCGACAACAATCACCACGCCCGAAAAACCGTCGTCCGACGCCAGCACGTTGCTGCCTCCTCCCAAACAGAAATAAGGAACGTCGTTTTGCTTCAAGTAAGTCAGAACGGCGCTTATTTCGCGCTCGTCCTTGGGCTGAACAACGTACCTCGCGGGACCTCCCGTTCCGAAGGTTGTGAGTTTTTTGAGCGGTACGTTTTCTTCAAAATAAATTCCCGAATTCAGGAAAAATTCGCGCATTTAAGGTTCTCCTTATTTTACACCAAAACCGATAGATTTACAAACGATTGAGGTCGGTAATTTTTAAAGTGAAATTTATTGACAAATTCAGCACAGATACCTTTCAAGGTTTTTTTTCTCCCCCGTTTCAAGCGATTTGAGCGTTTCGGAACGCAGAGCGGACAGAATGGACGGGTCGGTGAAGGCGTTTATCGTCCTGACGGAAGAAAGCGCCTGCTCCAACGCAGACATGGCTCCGTCCGAATAAATGCTTTGCGCGTTGACGGTAAACATTCTCACCTCCGTCAACTTTTGCTGCGACTGCTCCTGCGTCAGAAAACAGGCGAATTTTTCGGCGAACACGGCTTTTTTCGCTTCGGTGTCGCCCACGGCGATATACTGAACGAGGTCGGTAAAACCGCCGAGAGGCTCAAAAACGCATTCTCCCAGCCGCCCTTGCTCTATTCTGTTCGTCAGTCTGTATATGTCGCGCTGCGTGCCCAGAAGTACGGTGTGGTTGTTGCCGGTAAGAAATTTTTCGTAAGCCTCGTACTGAGTCAAGCCCTCGTCAAGCAGGTCGTTCCGCCTGCTCTGAGTTGTGTTGAGCGCAAGCGCCATGCAGGGCTGATTGAAGCCGCCGTAGCCGCAGGCTACGGAAGCGAGGCTTACCGTCTTTTTCCCCACCTTTTTTTCAAATCCCATGCCGAATATATTTTCCGCAAGATTTTTGTTTTCAAAACCCGCAAGATTTTTGCTCATAGCCGCCAACACGTATCCTCCCGCCATATACGGCAGCGCGTAAACCTTGCCGTTGAGTTGACCGCCCCTCAGATAATCTCCGCGCACGCAGGAGACGTCTCCGCCGTACGGAGACAGATAAGGCAGCAGCTCAAAGCCCGCTCCTGCGGAAAAACTCGCCAAATCGAATCTCTCCCCGTTGTTAAGCTTTTCCTGCGCCTGCTCCGGAGTCAGGACGGTGACGTTGACAAGGCAGCCCTTGTTCTGTTTTTCAAAAGCCGTGCTGCGTTTTTTAAGCCATCCCGCTCTGCTGCCAACTCCTCCCTCGAAGCTTTCGATATGCCACAATTCCAGTATGCCCTCGAATCTTGCGCCGGCTACAAACAGGTCGGAGCGCGGCAGGTTGCCGAGCACGACAAAGGGCGCGGCAAGCATAAACGCGCACAGCAAAATTACTGCTGCCCTCTTTGCGATATTTTTTTTGTTCATAATGAATTTTATGAACAGGCGGCTACTTAAATTACATTTTTGACAAGGTTAAAATTTCGGAAAAACAAAAAAACGCCCCTCTTTTGAGGGGCGCCGCAAAAAGCCTGAAATCATTCAAACAAAGTAGAAACGGATATGTAGGAATAAATCCTTTCGATTGCCTCGGCAAAAATTTCCGCAACGGAAACCTCTTCGATTTTGTCGATGAGCTTGTCCTGAGGCTGCTGAATAGTGTTGAGTATGACCACCTTTTTCAAGGGGCTGTCCTGTATGCGCTGCATTGCCGGACCGCTGAAAACTCCGTGGGAACAGCAGGCGTAAACCTCTCTTGCGCCCGCGTCCGAAAGAGCCTTTGCCCCCTGCGTGATTGTGCCCGCCGTGTCTATCATGTCGTCAAGCATAAGGCACACCTTGTCCTTTACGTCGCCGATGATGTTCATGACCTCCATGACGTTTGCTTTGGGACGACGCTTGTCGATGATTGCCAAAGGAGCGTTGAATTTCGCCGCCATGGAACGGCTGCGCGTCACGCTGCCCACATCGGGAGATACAATCACCAAATCGTCGTTTTTGAAGCCGTTTTTAAGAAAATATTTCGCAAGAACGGGCATACCCAGCAGATTGTCGACTGGTATATCGAAAAAGCCTTGAAGCTGAGTGCTGTGCAAATCCATTGTGAGCACTCTGTCGGCTCCCGCCTTTTCAAGAAGGTTGGCGACCAGCTTGGCGGTTATCGGGTCTCTCGCGCGCGCTTTCCTGTCCTGTCTCGCATAGCCGAAATAAGGCATAACCACCGTCAGCTTGTTGCAGGACGCGCGTTTGAAAGCGTCAATCATAACGAGCAGCTCCATAAGATTGTCGTTTACGGGAGTGCTTGTGGACTGAACCACGAAAACGTCGCAGCCGCGCACCGTTTCCTTGATGTTTACGCAAATTTCTCCGTCGGAAAAGCGAGTGGCTTCAAGCTGTCCCAAGGGCAATTCCAGCCTGTCGGCAATAGCTTTGGCAAGGTCGGGACATCCGTTTCCCGCGAAAATCTTGACCGTGCCGTGCGTCATATTTATCATTGTCACACCTCAACTTTTGTATTGGTTTTTTGTAACTCTATCTTAAAGCCGCGCAAGCTTTTTGTCAAGTAAAAAGGGCGGAGTATCTCCGCCCTTTCAGGTAAAATTTCAGTAATTCTCTTTTTTGCAGTAATCGCCGCAGAAATGAGCCGTAGGGCAATCGCTTTCGGGTACAACGGTGATTGATTCCAAATCGCAGTTGCAGCCTTGAGAATTGTACTTGCAAGCCTTGACCTTGCACTTGATTTTTTGATCGTTCATAATCAAAATCCTCCTTTCTTTTACCTCTTTTAGTGTTGGTCAACGCTTTACTTTTTATTCGGTTTGAGTTAAAATAATTTGAGAAAAATAAAAGGAGACAAGCGGCATGAAGGTTTATTTGCTTGAAGACGTCAAGGGACAGGGCAAAAAAGGCGAAATAATAAACGTAAGCGACGGTTACGCGCAGAATTTTCTTTTTAAGAAAAATCTTGCAAGCCCCGCCACCGCGGACGTAATAAACAGCGTGGAAATCAAAAACAAAACCCTTGCTTACCACAAGGAGCAGGAGCGTCTTGCCGCGATTGAAAAAGCCGCGCAGCTCAAAGGTAGAAAAATAGTTTTGAAGGCAAGACACGGCGAGCAGGGCAAGATTTTCGGCAGCATAACCGCAAAGGAAATTGCGGAAGCGTTGCTTTCGGCGGGCGAAAAAATCGACAAAAAGGACATCGACCTGAAAGCTCCGATAAAGGAAACGGGAGAGTATCCCCTTTCAGTCAGGCTGTACGCCAATATTTCCACCGAAATCATCGTAGTCGTGGAATAAAAGTAATTTTAAAAGCGTCCCGAAAGGGACGCTTTTTTTCAATGACTGTCTGAATTGAAATTGTTTCTTTGAGCTTTTCTGGCTTTGCGGCATTCGGGACATCTTGTGGGTTGATTTGTAAAGCCTTTCTGCTGATAAAACTCCTGCTCTCCGGCAGTAAAAGTAAACGTTTCGCCGCAGTCTCTGCATTTGAGTTCTATATCTTGCATAAACATGGACCTCCTTTAAATATTTTCGGATACCACATTTATGTTTTTAAGAACACCCAAAGACAAAAAAGCATTTATCCGCCGCGACGACGTTCCGCCGCTGTATTTGCAGTATACAACAAATTTTAATGAAAGTAAACGCTTTATTGAAAAAATTTTACATTATTTTTTCGTTTTTACATCATTGTCCGTTTCTTCCTGCACGAATTTTTTCATGCCGTTGCGCTCCAACAGGCGATAATCTGTCTTTGCCATAAGAGTTTTGGGCAGCTCCGGCAGCACCTCTACGGCTTTCGGGCAGGACCATTTGTCAAGCTTCTGACGGCAAAACTCCTTGACCGTCTTTTTAAGCTTTGTCGGCTCGGCGGACGACTTTACGTACAGCTTGATTACTTTGCCTTTGAGCTTGTGCTCTATTCCTACGGCACAGCACTCGTCCACGTCTTTTAGCGTATTGACAAGCCGTTCAATCTCGGCGGGAAACACGGGCACGCCCGAAACCTTGATTATGCGTTTGAGTCTTTGCTGAATAAAAATAAATCCGTCCTTATCGACAAAACCCAAATCTCCCGTTTTCAGCCATCTTTTGCCGTCGTAATCAAGAAAAGTTTTTTCCGTAGCCTCCGTATCGTTAAGATACCCCTTCATGACCGTGGGAGAACTTATGCACAGCTCGCCGCTGCCGCCCCTTTCAAGCATGTTGCCGTCGTCGTCGAAGGCTTCTATGAGATAATCCTCTCCTATGGGCTTGCCGCAGGAGCCTTCTCTGCGGGCGCCCGCTTTGTTGACGGAAAACACGCCCGTAACCTCAGTTAGTCCGAACCCGTTGTCCAAAACACAGCTGCTTCCCCTCTTTGCCATGACGGAATCGAAATCCCTTTTCAGCTCGTCGGTCAGCATATCGCCGCCGCAGAAAGCGAATCGCAGATTTTTGAGACTGCGGCAATTGAATTCCTTTTTGTCCACAAGCCCGCGGTACATGGTAGGGACGCCCGAAATCATGGTAATGTGCCCCTGTTTGAGATAGTGCACGATTCTTTCCGGTGCGTAACGCGGAATAAGCGTGCTTTTGACGCCCCCGCTAAGCACGGTGTGCACGCACACGCCCAGCCCGAATGCGTGAAACATGGGCAGCACCATAGCCATAGCGTCTTTCTCCCGCGCCTTTTCTCCCACGATTGCGCGTTTGGTGTTGACGGCGACCGAGTTGAAATTGGCGTTGGTAAGCATTATGCTTTTCGGCTCCGCGCTTGTGCCGCCGCTGTGCATAATAGCGGCTACATCGTCGTCCCCGCCCGCGAATCTGTTTATCATGTACTTTGACAGCCGCGCGCCCTCGTGTCGGAAATATTTGAATTTGAGATAATCGGTGCGGTTTTTTCTCAAATTTCTTCTGTCCCGCCAGGTAAAGAGATTGTAAAACACTCTTTCAAACGACGTGATGTAATCCTGTGCCTGACAAATCCTAATGGGCACGGGACAATCCAGCAGTTTGGAAATGTATCCGTCCGCCAGCTTGTCGAACACGAAAAGAAATTTGCTCTTTGTTTCCGTAGCGTAACGTATAATCTGCTCCGCAGGCAGAAGCGGGTGGACGAGATTTGCGGTCATGCCCAGCTTGTTCACTGCATAAAACAAAGTCACCGCGGAAGGAATGTTGGGCAACGCGATGGTCACGATGTCGCCCTTTTTGCAGCCGTATTTTCTGAACGCGCAGCACAGCGCCTCCACTTCGTTGAAAAGCTGACCGTAGGTTATATCGCGCCCGACAAAATGCAGGGCGGGTTTTTTTCTGTTGTTTTTTTGGCTTTCAAAAAGATGCCTGTACATTTTTCCTTTAACTGAGGGCGGCAAGCGTTAAAGCCAGCCCCATACCTCTACAATAAGATAAAGCAGTCCCACCGCCAGAACCTGACTCGCAAAATAAATAAACAGCGAATGCCTTCCGCAAAAGCAGAAAGGTCTGACGCATGTCGTCGCCTCATAGCCCATAATACTGCGCGGAGACTTGTATATCGCGCGTCCCGCGAGGGCGCCCGCCAGAAACCAACCGAAATAAGGCAGAAAGGGCAGATAATCGCCGGGAGACAGCTTGGATACGCGGTTGTTGTTGACCAACCAGAAAACAAGGTCGCGCGTCCATTGCTTTTGCCCCTGCGAAGCGACAAGGTTAATTTCGTTTTCCATATTGAAATAGCTGCCGACGGCTATGGCTAAAACCGCAATCAGAAAAATCCAGTCTCCGTCTGTTTTTAACCAATCGAGAAGCGCCCACAGCAAAATACTCAAAGCCAGCACGTGAAGCACGTTGAAATTCATCCAAACGCTGTTGTCCTGCGTAATTTCGCCGTAAAACAGCATGGCTACCGACAATCCCACCGCCCATACGGACATTTTAAGCCCGCGCAGCGCATTGTTTTTGGAAAAGGAAACGGATACTCCCGACAAAATGACAAAAGAGCCGATGAAAAAGTCGTGAGTCACGCTGCGCCAGCGCCCGAAGGCGCTTGATTCGAATACGTAACCCGCCGCCCAATCGGAAATACGTATGCCGAGCGGAGTGGAAAAGCTGTCGGCAAACATGGCTCCGATATCGAACATAACGTGGTCGAAAACGACGAAAAGTATGAGAATACCGCGCAGGAGGTCCACCTCCCACACTCTGTTCCCGTATCCTTTCTTTTGCTTAGTCAAACCGTTCAACTGCTCCCCTTTGTTTTATTGTTGCCTACATCGGCGTTAAAATACCGTCTTTTCTTTTGTATACGCGCTCGATAACTCCGCCTCCGAGACACTCCTTTTCATTGTAGAACACGACGTACTGCCCCGGCGTGACCGCCCGCTGCGGAGAATGAAAAAGCACGCGCGCGCCCGACCCCGTCCTTTCCACCGTTACGCGCTGCTCGGGCTGACGGTAACGGAATTTTGCCGCGCACTCGAATTTTTCTTCTTTCGGCGGAAAAGGAATCCAGTTTATTTCGTCAGACTCGAGAGCGTCGCTCATAAGCACGCTTTCGTCGCCGTGACTTACCACAAGTCTGTTGTTTTTTAAGTCCTTGTCCGCTACAAACCACCTGTTTTGACTTTCCCTCGTGCCGCCGAGCCCCAGCCCGCGCCGCTGTCCAAGCGTGTAGTACATAAGACCGTCGTGGCGTCCCACGACTCTGCCGCTCAAATCCACGATATCTCCCGCTTTGCCCGGCAGGTATTCCGCCAAAAACCTGCGGAAATTTCGTTCTCCGATAAAACAAATGCCCGTCGAATCCTTTTTTTCCGCCGTTGACAGTCCTTCGGTTTGGGCAATTTGCCTCACTTCTTTTTTATCGAGACTGCCTAACGGAAACAAAACGTCCGCAAGCTGTTTCTGCGAAAGATTGTTGAGGAAATAGGTCTGGTCCTTGCCCGAGTCGGCAGCTTTGAGCAGCCTGTGAACGCCGTCCACGTGGGAAATGCCGCAGTAATGCCCGGTAGCGATAAAATCAGCCCCGATTTCCTTCGCCTTGTCGAGAAAGGGACCGAATTTGATTTCCCTGTTGCACAATACGTCGGGATTTGGTGTGCGTCCGCGTGAATATTCGTCGAGAAAATAAGCGAAAACCCTGTCGTAATACTGACGCGAAAAATTGACGGCAAAGTAAGGAATGCCGATTCTGTCGCACACCCGCCGCACGTCCTCGAAATCACTCTCCGCCGTGCAGCAGCCGTTCATATCGGTTTCCTCCCAGTTTTTCATGAAAAGCCCTATTGTATTGTAGCCCTGCCGTTTGAGCAAAAGAGCCGCCACAGAGCTGTCGACGCCTCCGCTCATTCCGACGACAACCGTTTTCGCCATAGGGTTTATTTTAATGCAAAAGCTCTTTCTTGTCAAACCGTCGGACAAGCATACCCGGATAAAATTGAAGAAAATTTGGGCTCAAAGACAAAGCGGCATCGCCGTCTCTCGATTTTAAAAGTATTTTGCCCGCCGCAACTGTTTCAATCGTTTTACAATTTGACCGAGCTTTGCTATAATGTAACGTGTCCGCAATCCGAGTTAAAACAAGGAAACAGCCGACCGAAAATACGTACCCGTAGCTCAATCGGATAGAGTAATGGCCTCCGACGCCATCGGTTGCAGGTTCGACTCCTGTCGGGTACACCACCGCCAAACTGCCTTAAAGGTTTGTTTGGCTTTTTTGTTAAGCTGTGCACCGACAAATTGCAAGTCAATTTCCAAAAAATTCTTCTGCACAAAACAAAAGAGATTTGCAAAGCAAATCTCTTTGATTAACATAAAACACAAGCCCGATAATTTTTTGTTTGAACCTGCCAAATCGTCACCGAACCACTGCGTTGTTTTTTATATACTTTTGTCAGGCAGCGACTTGCTCGAACAATCTAACGTACCTTTCAACAAGTTCACTTATTTGCTCAATCGTGATAATACCCTTTCCTATCGCGACCTTGAGATACTGTCCGTTTACCGCGTCAAACATTAACTCCTGCATGGGTACGAGAGAATTAAGCTCTTCATATGTATACAGCCCGTACATTTCAACGTCTGCTTCCATTGCCTCGGCATCAAACTTCATCGTTTCGGCGTCCACTTCAAAAATATTAAACAATCCGTTTATTCCGCCGGGAATTGAAAGCATTCCATTGACATAATAACAGAGATGACCGTATGTTACAGGACTATATGCTGCGACATTTTCCAAAGTTATGGCAACATCCACAAGAGTTACTTGCACCTTTCCGTTTTCATTTTGTTTAAGAAACCTATGCCCTATATATTCCTCCGCATACTTATCCAAATATACATATTTGTTTAAATCAACGTCAAAAAAGCCGTGTTCGGATATAACATCAACTGTTGTTCCGTCCGAAAAAGTCAGCTTTATTACTTCATACTGTTTCAACGCATCGCTGTCTATTACCAATATGGGTGCAATATCAAACGAGCCTGTATAAAGATTCCAAACAAGCAACATTTCTCCGCCTGTTAGATTTTCGACAGGCACTTGACTTCCGTCGGCAAGAGTGATTAAGGTTCCCTCCGCCACACAACTATCCTGTTCCCAAATCGCCACAAGCGTAATATCGGACGTCACCGGAGTGCTGAAATTATATTCCGTTGTTTGTCCCGACAAAGCCCAATACTTGAAGGTGAATCCGTCTTTTGTCGGAGTAGCGGCAGGTTTACTTACAGTTGAACCGTAATTGATTGTTTTATTGGGAAACGAACCTGAACCTCCGTCAAGATTGAAAGATACAGTATAAGTGTTGATTCTCCAAATTGCATACAGCGTCAAATTGTTTGTAACGGGCAAATCCAAATTATATGCCACGTTTGAAGTAGGAGAAGTCGCCCAAAACTCAAACGTATAACCTGTTCTCTCGGGCTGATTTTCGTTTAACATTTTTTCAAAATCACTTACACAATCACCCACATTGAGAATAATAGTTCCAGGAGCCGCAGTTCCCCCATTAGAATTGAAACTTACAACTCGATTAAAATTTTCCCAAACAGCAATCAGAGTTATATTTTCGCTGACAAGGTTATTCCAATTATACTCTTTAGTCAAATCAGTCGATAAGGCCCAATATTTGAAATGATTTCCTGCCTTAGCAGGCTTTGCTGACGGTTCTTCTATTTTTTCAAGCCGATTAATCGTTATGTCAGGGAAATCTCCGTAACCTCCATTTAAATTAAATGTAATTGTACATATTTGCGTCGTCTGCCAAACAGCCACTAACGTTATATCTGACGTCACCGGAGTGCTGAAATTATAATAAGAAGCTTGTCCTTCCGGCGCCCACCCTGCAAACGTATATCCAACCTTGCTCGGGGAAGTAGGTCTGCTTACCGTCGAACCGTTTGCAACCAACACTTGAGTATTAAACGCCCCGACCCCTCCGTTTAAATCAAACGTTACAACATAATTGTTTCCGATTTCCTGCCATACGGCTTCAATCACAATATTATTTGTAATTTCGGTGTTCCAATTGTATTCTTGATTTAAATTCGTAGACAAAGCCCAATACTTAAAAACATATCCTGCCTTATTCGGCTGTTCAATAGGTTCGTCAATCTTAACGCCATTAGGAATACTTATTACATAATTCGTACTTGCTCCGCCGTTAAAATCAAAAATAACATCGCAATCCGGTATCCATTTGGCATAATAGGTGACATTATTCTCTGCTGTTGCAATATTTTCGGCCGCAATTGCAGTTCCTGTAAAATCATCGTTTTTATACCAGCCGCCAAAAACATATCCTTCACGGGAAGGGGCAGATATACCGTTTACGGCATTAGGTTTGGTAATACTCGCTGATGTTTTAGTGAACGAAACGACATATGATTTATCTGCCGATAATTCGCAACCCCATATTACAGGACGTTCGATACTAATCCAATCCGAATAATTCCAATAATTGTCCCAAGTAGACGGGTCTCTGTCTAAATCGGTGTATACTGTTAATCTCTCCCCAAATGAAAGTATCCCGGATGAAACGTTGGTTACAGTGCTTGGAATCGTTAAACTTTCCAAATTATAGCATTGTTGAAAAGCATAGCCGTTTATATAATTTAAATTGCTATAACCCTCAAAAGTAATTTTTTTCAATCCTGAACAATTAAAAAACGCTGCATTTCCAATAGATTCAACAGTAGACGGAATTACAATCTCAGTAATCCGCTCTTGTTGAGAAAAAGCTTCAGAATTAATTTGAGTCACTTTTCTGTTGGCAATTATTGTCGGTATCCTCAAAACACCTTCATAATTAACATTTAAACCGTCAATTTTAATTTCATCGTCCGATAAAATAGTCGTATTGAATATGTCTGTAGTATATCCAACTTGTTTTACAGCTTCATACGCATTTAACTTTTTTACAACGCCTTTGTCTATTTTTATATTGTCGGCGCTATTGATTATTATTGATTTCAGCTCACTGCCCGTTAAAGTAGGGTCAAGTGATAACAATAGCGCAGCAACACCCGTCACATGGGGAGCAGCCATCGACGTGCCTGACATGTAATGATAACCGTTAGAATAATGATTACTGTTACAATTTCCTAAAGCACACAATTCGGAAGGATAGGTACTTAATATGTTTCCACCTGGCGCGTAAATACTAAAATACTGTTATTATTATAAAAATCATATCCTTCAACAACATTAACATTCAGGTCGCTATGATTAGCAATCCCACTATCAATAACGCCAACTCTGATATCACTATTTCCAGTCGTTAAATTCCAAGCATTAATTAAATCAATATTATTTGTTCCTGTAACTGACCATTGAAGTGCTAAATACGCATCATTACTAAGAGCATCACTACTCACTATCATATCCGGTCCAACATGAAGAACTTCCGGAAAATTATCGATAACAGAAATAATATTCAAAACTTTTTCTTTTCCGCTTTCCTTAAGAGTTGCTTTTAATATTTGATGAAATGGATTTTCATTATAGTATTGCGCAAGACTTGGAGCAGCATTTTCATCAATTAATCCGTTTCCAGTGATGTATTCATATGGAAGAGCAGTTAACTCGCTTACCGCGGCAATACCAACATTTTCCAATTTAGTCAAAAGGTCTGAAGATATGCCAGAATATTGACTATACGTTTCCTGTAAAACAATAATAACATTATCTTCTGAATATTCATCTTCTATAGAGGTCGAACTGCGAATTTTATAATTATCAGTAGTTATTACATTTGCTTCTGCCATCAAAGGATTCTTGTTATAGATAAATACTGCAATAATAAACGCAAATAACAGTATTATCAAAATTGAAACAAACCTACC
>ENA-UOJE01000583-UOJE01000583.1-human-gut-metagenome-genome-assembly--contig:-C23-NODE-583-length-40435-cov-70.640812_pt1 | contig 40435 bp, 46 predicted proteins | sample MGYA00242341_ERZ723888 | MGnify/ENA metagenome assembly ERZ723888 | reverse complement strand
TTTCCCACGGAAACGGAATGTGAGCGGCTCATGGGGCTGCCGGAGGGCTGGACAAAGTACGGCGCGGACGGTGAGGAAATTCTATCCTCCCACCGCTATCATTGACAAGGTGGTGCGGCAGATCTTTGAACGGATGAAAGCGATCCCCAAAAGTGAAATCGTCAATATCCGTTATCGTGAAAAGATGGAAGAACGGAAGGCACTTCTCAAAAGTGCAAAATCAGACTACGCCAAGGCCGCCGCCGAGCTTGATACGCTCCGGGCAGAGGTCATTAAATCTCTCCGGGGCGAAAGTGCTTTTTCGCAGGATTTGCTTGGTTCTTTGATTTCTGACTGTGAGACAAAATGTCTCGAAGTTCAGCACACTATGGAGGCGGCGCAGGCGGCCTACGACGAGGGACAGGCCATGCTGGACGCCTTAAACGCTCAGTATGACGATATTATTTCATGGGCGGATATGTACGACAGCGCCAGCACGGAGTCAAAGAAAATGATTGTGAGCTGCCTGATCCGGCGTGTGGAGGTGTATCGGGACTATCGGCTGCATATCGACTTCAACATTGACTTTGAGCAGTTCAGCGCTGGACTGGACATTTCGGCAATCGCCGCATAAAAAAAGCCCGCTTCAAAAGGGAAGCGGACATAAAACAAAAAACTTGCTTTTTTCAAAGCAAGCATTTATTAAGAATACTCAGCGCACCCGATTGGTGGAGATAAGCGGGATCGAACCGCTGACCTCTTGACTGCCAGTCAAGCGCTCTCCCAGCTGAGCTATACCCCCGTATAAGGGGTGCGCTGAGTAATTTCTTATTCAATTAGTGCGGGGGTTGTTTACCGCTTCAACCGGGCTCCCAGCTGAGCTATACCCCCACATCGGGTGGTCGGCGCTGCCGACTTGTATAATATAGCAGAGGTCTTCCAAAATGTCAACCCCTTATTTCGCTTTTTTCTGTTTTTTTAGAAACGCTCCGTTTGAAGGACAGCGGGGAGAGGCTTCCGCCTCTCCCCGGCTTGTTTATGCCTTATACCTTCAGCTTGCCCTTTTTCACCTCGTTGAGGCTGGCCACCACCATGCCCGTCAGGGCGAACAGGGCGATGACGTTGGGCAGCACGATGAAGTTGTTGAACATGTCGGTGACTTCCCACACGAAGTCGCTGCCGGAGACGGTGCCCAGGAAGATGAACACCAGTGCGATGATGGTGTAGATCACGCTGCACAGCTTGCCGTTCTTTTTGCCAAACAGGTAGTCGGCGTTGATCTTGCCGAACAGGTTCCAGCTGAGGATGGTGGAGAAGGCGAAGAACAGCAGGCAGACCGCCACAAACTTGGCGCCCAGGCTGGCGCCGAACACGGAGCCGAAGGCGGTCTGCGCCAGATTGGTCTTGCCGATGCCCTCGGGGATCACGCCGGTGGCCAGGATGCCGTCCTTGGTGTACAGGGTGCAGATGATGACCAGAGCGTTCAGGGTCAGCACCACGAAGGTGTCGATAAACACACCGATCATGGCCACCACGCCCTGATCGTGGGCGTGCTTCACGTTGGCCTGCGCGTGGGCGTGGGGCGTAGAGCCCATACCAGCCTCGTTGGAGAACAGGCCGCGCTTGGCGCCCTGGGAGATAGCGGTCTTGAGGGCGTAGCCGAAGCCGCCGCCGATGATGGCCTGGGGCTGGAAGGCATACTTGAAGATCATGCCGAAGGTGGCGGGGACATACTTGATGCGGCAGACCAGAATGGCCAGACCGCCCAGCAGGAAGACGCCCGCCATGATGGGCACCAGCTTTTCAGTGACAGCCGCCAGGCGCTGCACGCCGCCCAGGAAGATGATCGCGCAGATGATCACCAGCACGATACCCATGACCCAGGAGGGCACGCCGAAGGCCGTTTCCATGGTGGAGCCGATGGAGTTGGACTGCACCATGCAGCCCATGAAGCCCAGCGCCAGAATGATGGACACAGCGAAGAAGCCTGCCAGGAACTTGCCGAAGCCGCCCTTGAACGCGGTGGTGATGTAGTAGACGGGGCCGCCCTTGATGTTGCCGTTGGCATCCACGATACGGGTCTTCTGCGCCAGCGTCGCCTCAGCGTAGATGGTGGCCATGCCGAAGAAGGCGATGATCCACATCCAGAAGATGGCGCCGGGGCCGCCGGTGAGGATCGCGCCGGAGGCGCCCACGATGTTGCCGGTGCCCACCTGCGCGGCGATGGCGGTGGCCAGCGCCTGGAAGGAGGTCATGCCGCTCTTCTGGGCGCCGCCGCGGAGGTTCATCTCGCCGAAGAACTTCTTCATACCCTCGCCGAAGCAGCGCACCTGCACGAACCGGGTCTTGATGGAGTACCACAGGCCAACGCCCATCAGCAGGAAGATGAGGATGTAGTTGCTGAGGTACTCGTTGATCTTGGATACGATGGGAAACAATACAGATTCCATGGTTTCTTTCTCCTTGCATAAAAATAGAGCCGCCGGAAAACGGCGACTCTGGAGACAGCAGGTGACAAGCGAAAAACTCGTCTGCTCCGTCCTTTTGCCTGAGAGATTCGGCGCTTGCGCGCCTTGCACCTTCGGCACCCAACTGAATGGGATTCTCCAGAGTCCCCTCCCCGTCCGGTCTTTCCATTCCGGGCGGTTCACAGGGCTGTTTTCAATTGATGGACGTATGTTACCACACAACGGACAGTTTTGCAACCCCCTTTTTGAAATTTTTTTGAACGTTCTTTTCTTCCGCTTGACAATATCGTAAAACGATGTTGTAAATATCGTAGAACGATATTTCAAGGTGGTGAGTGCGGATGCCGCGGAAAACGCTGGACTCCCTGTCGGAGCCCATGTTCTATGTGCTGATGGCGCTGCAAAAGCAGCCCCTGTGCGGGGCGGATATTGCCCAGTGGGTGTCCGCCCGGACGGAGAAGCGCATCGTGCTGGGCCCCGGCACGCTGTACACCATACTGGGCAAGCTGACGGACGAGCAGATGATCCGGGAGACGGCGGTGGACGGCCGCCGCCGCACCTACGAGACGACAGAGGCCGGAGACAAGCTGTATGACAACGAGGTCGCGCGTCTGCGCCGCTGCCTGCGGGACGCGGACGCGGTACGCGGAGAGGAGGAACCGCCATGCTGAAAACCATCCCCTACTACTTCTATCAGGTGGACGCCATCGAGGACTGGCTGGACGAACAGGCACAGAAGGGGCTTTTCCCGCTGGAGACACGCTTCGGCACCGCCATGTCCTTCCGGCGGGACACGCCCCGCGCTGTGCGCTACCGCATCGACGTAAAGCGGAACATCGGGTATACCGACGAAAAGGCGCGTATCGCCGCCTATCAGGAGATGGGCTGGGAATACGTCTGCGACCTGACACCGTATCTGGACATCTACCGTTGTGACGATCCCGCCGCACCGGAGCTGAACACCGACGAGGAGACGCTCCACCAGGTGCTGGACAAGAAGCTGAGAAGCCAGATACTGTGGAGCATCGCCCTCATCTGTCTGATCCCCGTGTGGCTCTATGTGGTGGTGCTGCGGGGCGTACCGGGCTTCTCCGGTATCTGCGACATGCTGCTGAACGGCTACGGAGGTCTGTTCCTCTGCGCGGCGCTGCTGGTGCTGTCGTGGCTCATCGACAGCATCGCCTGCATCATCGGCGCTGTGACCACACGGAGACGCAGGCTGCTGCAGCGCACCCGCCGCTCTCCTGCCCAGCTGCGGCGCTGGCGCGCCATCCGCCTGTCGGCGCATCTCCTGCCGCTGGCGGGTCTGGCGCTGTGCCTGGTGCTGCTGGTGACGTACACGCGATCCGGCAGGGACATCCCCGTGGCGGACTTCCCCGCGCCCACGGTGTCGGAGGTCTTTCCCGGTATGCGAAGCAACCTTCAGTGGGCGACAGTCACCCCGGAGCCGCTGAGCCGCCACCGGTACCTGCGGCAGAAGGATCTGACGCTTTCCAATTTCTACGACGGCGGGTACTATGACGTCGATGTGTACCGGATCGCGTGGACATGGCTGGCGGAGGGCTACGCCCGCGAGCAGGCGCAGGAGGCCGGCGCGGAGACGATCACCGTACCCGGCTGGGAGTGCGCGTGGTACGCCGCGGACGCGGATCCCTACGGCGGACAGCTGCTGGTGCTGCAGGATGGCAAGGAGGTCTGGTGCATCGGCTATGACGGAGGGCAGCGCCTGACGGACGCGCTGGACGTCTTCGCAAGGACGTAGTTCCGTCGGGATCCGCGTGCCCCGCCCTGTAGGGGACGGCGTCCCCTACAGGCAAAAAGAACCGCCGGGAGGCGGTTCTTTTTTGCTCAGTTCAGCGTGAACGTCATTTTCACCGGGTTGTGGTCGGAGTAGGCGAAGCCCGTGTCCAGCACGGCGGAGTCGCTGACGGTCACGTTGGGCGTGACCATGAAGCCGTCCACCGTCAAGACGTACTGTCCCGCGTGATAGGCACTGTCGGCGTTGCGGCAGCTGGGTACGGGGTCGCTCTCGTCCAGCGGCGCGATGAGCTGCACGTCATAGCCGTCGAACACACCGTCCGGGAGGGGCTGCGCCCAGGAATACTCCTGATCCGCCGCGCCGAAATAGGCGGAGGAATCCCCCAGCAGATCCTTGTTGAAGTCGCCGCCGGCCACGCACCAGTTGCCCGCGTCGTACTCCGCCTGCATGTCCGCCAGCAGCAGCTTCAGCTGCTCGGTGGCAATGGTGCCGTCGCTGGTATAGGCCGACAGGTGCAGGTCGTACAGCACCAGCTCTTTGCCGCCCTCCGCCGGGATGCGGCTGACGGAGTAGCAGCGATCCAGATCCAGCAGCTTCATGAAGCCGCCCTCCACCGGCAGCTCCACCCGGTTCGCCGCCGCGATGTTCACCGGCGCGAAGGTCAGCAGCCCGGACTGAGACGCGCCGTGGGGCTTCGTCAGCGGGTACAGCAGGTAGGGCGAGTCGTAGTTCTGGCAGAACACGCTGCTCTTGTCAAACAGGGTAGCGTACAGCGGCTCCCGCTCGTCCACATGGTAGCTGCGGGTGGCGTCCGTGTCCACCTCCTGCAGGAGATAGAAATCCGCGTCCTGCTGCTTGAGATACCCGGCGATGGCGTCCATGTTGGCCGTCAGGCGCTCCTTCGACCAGGCGCGGGACTCCGTGCCGCCGTCCATGAAGAAGCCGTAGTCCTCCTCGTAGGCACCGAAGCCGATATTCCACGACACCAGCGTGTACACCTCCCCCGCCGACAGCGACGGCGCGGTGTCCGGCGTCTGCACCGGCGTCAGCGGCTGGTCGCCGATGCGGTGGTAGCTGATGAACACATAGGCCACATACGCCGCCGCCAGCAGCACCACCGCCAGCAGGACGATCAGCAATATCTTCACCCATTTTTTCACAGGAATGACCTCCTCGGTTTACTTTTTTCCTGAAGTATAGTATACTCTTTTCTACTGCATTTGAAAAGAGGGACTTGCCTTGAAAAAGATCGTCATCCGCTTCAACGCGCCGGTGATCCTGACCTTCGCCCTGCTGAGCCTGCTGGCGCTGCTGCTGGGCAACTGGACGGGCGGCACGGCCACCACCCAATTCTTCTCCGTGTACCGCTCCTCGCTGGCCGATCCGCTGACCTACGTCCGCTTCTTCGGCCATGTGCTGGGTCACACCGGCTATGAGCACTACATGGGCAACATGCTGCTCCTGCTGCTGGTGGGCCCCGGTCTGGAGGAAAAATACGGCAGCGGCACCATGGTGTGGATGATCGCGCTGACAGCGCTGGTCACGGGGCTGGTACACTTCATCTTCTTCCCCCACTCGGCGCTGCTGGGCGCCAGCGGCGTGGTGTTCATGATGATCGTGCTGTCCTCCTTCACCGCCGCCCGTCGGGGCGAGATCCCCGTGACGCTGATCCTGGTGGTGATCTTCTATCTGGGCGGCGAGATCATGGACGGCCTGTTCAAGCAGGACAACGTGTCCCAGATCGCCCACATCGTGGGCGGCCTGTGCGGTCTGGTGTTCGGCTTCACCGTCCGCCGGGGACGGAGGTGAGCGCCGTGTATATAGCCATCGCCATCGCAGCGGCGCTGCTGGGCGCCGACCGGGTGCTGAAATACCTCTCCCGCACGGGGAAGCTCCGTCTGGAGAGCAAATACCTGCGCCTGACCCATCTGGAAAACCGCGGCTTCTTCCTGGGGCTGGGGCAAAAGCATGAAAAGCTGCTGCGCTGGCTGCCCATGGGCGTGTGGCTGCTGGCAGCGGTCTGCCTGCTGCCGGAGCTGGGCAAGCGGGTGTTCTCCGCGCAGCTGGGCATCCTGCTGGTACTGCTGGGCGGCCTGAGCAACCAGTTCGACCGGCTGCGCCGGGGCAGCGTCACGGATTATCTGCAATTCCCCCACCGCCGGGTGAAAAAGCGCGCGCTGGTGTGGAATCTGGCGGACTTCATGCTCATCGGCGGGGTGGCGCTGACTGCGCTCGGCCTTTTGAGAGAGCTGGTAAAGAAATAAAAAAATCGGGTCAAGCGACCCGATTTTTTATTTCTCCTTGTAATACAGCCGGCAGTGGCAGTAGCCCTCGAAGTTGGGATCGGCGATCTGATCCTTGAACTCCTTGCACATGCACTTGTTCTCCTCCGTCCGTGCCAGCCGGCACGGGCAGTAGCCGCCGGTGCGCTTCAGACCCTCGCGGATAGTCCTGACGATCTCGGGATCGTCGTTGAGACGGACCTTCATGGCTGTGCCCTCCTTTGCGTATGTATCAACCGTGGCTGTTGAACCAGTCCTCGCAGAACTTGGCGATGGCCGGTACCAGATCCTTCACAAAGCGCTTGGTGGTGTTGACGCACAGGTCGTAGGAGCCCTTGTCGCCCCACTTGTTGTCGCTGTACATCTGGTGGTGCTGGGCACGGTTGCGGTCGATCTGCTTCATGCGGTTTTCGATCTCCTTGGCCGTCAGGTGCTCGCCCTCCGGAGCACGGCGCTGGCAGCGCTCGATCCGGGATTCCTTGTCCGCGTAGACGAAGATGTTCAGCGGATCGTAGTCCTTCAGGATCACATCGGCGGCGCGGCCGATGATGACGCAGTCGCCCTGCTTGGCGAAATTCTCCACGATCCTCCGCTGCGCCACCGCCACGCGGATGGGCTGATCCATGATCTGGAAGGGCTGCATGCCGAAGCGGTGGCCGATGGTCAGGGGGTAGGCGGCCTCGATGCTCTTTTCCGCGACGTTGGCCACATAGTCCTCGTTGAAGCCGTTCTCCTTGGCGATCATCTCGATGATCTCGTGGTCGTAGCACGGAATACCCAGTGCATTCGCCAGACGCTTGCCCAGCTCGCGGCCGCCGGAGCCGAACTCACGGCTGATGGTAATGATCCTGCTCATAATGGAATACCTCCTCTTAATACTGATAGCAGCTGCCGCCCACGAACTCGCGGATGATGGAGTTCAGCGGCACATAGGGCGTGTGCAGCGGCGGAACGCTCTGTACCACCTCGATCAGGTCGGTGAGCTTGTGCTCCTTCATGTATTCCGGCGTCAGCTGCTGCTGGAAATCGGGGATGTTGCCCAGATATTTGGCCAGAATGCACACCTCGTAGTCGTGGAAGGAGTCGATGTGGATGGACGCGTTGCCCTTGTACGGCTGGATGTAGTTGACCTCGCCGGCGTTGACGCTCTCGGCACGCTCCACCGTCTCCCGCAGGGAGTGACCGCGGGTGTTGTAGTCCCGGATAAGACGCCGCGCCACCCGCAGCTGCTCCGGACGCACCACCCTGTCCCTGTCGGTCAGGATACGGGTGCGGGGCGCCACATAGATGCCGGTGGCCGCGCCCCGGAGCTTGTCAAAGATCAGCGGGTTGAGCATGTGGATGCCCTCGGCAATGACCACGCAGTCCCGGTCGCCCTGCATCTTGTTATAGCCGCCGGTGGTGCCGGTCTTGAAGTCGTACCACGGGATGTCCGCCTCCTCGCCGTCCAGCAGGCGGCCGATGCAGCCCACCAGCTGCTCCACGTTGACGCAGTAGGGGGACTCCCAGTCCGTGGCCTCCGGCGGACGCTCATCCAGCGGCAGGAAGAAGTTGTCCATGCTCAGCAGGCACACCTTCACACCCAGATTTTCCAGATATTCCCGCAGCCGCATGGCGGTGGTGGTCTTGCCGCTGCCGGAGGGCCCCGTCAGCGCCACGATGCGGCGATCCCGTCCGGCGGACAGAATGGCCGCCGCCGCAGAGGACACCTTGTCGTGGAATACCTCCTCGCACCGCAGAACGAACTGCGTCTCGTTGTCCATGGCCTGATTGATGGTTTCCAAGTCGATTATACGCATAGGGCCTCTCCTTTCAAGAGGTAAATTCACTGAAATATTACCCTGTATTATACCACGCTGTCGTCGGTACGTCAAAGGGGCAATGGCACAAAGATGCCGCAAAAAAATCCCCGCCAGCCGCTCCGCAGGCAGAAGCTTGCAAATGTACCAAAAATTGTTGCAAAACAGAGAAACTTTCGTTGCATTTTGCCGGTATTTATGGTACTATGATGTTAGGAATTTAACAATGCTGCACAAATTGTTTCGATTTTGTAGCATAACCGCCATTTTGTTCACGCGGAGTCTACTGTCGGATGGCAGCTCCGCCGAAAGGACGTGAAAGCTGTTGGAGCACACCCCCAAGATCATCGCCGTAGCCGGTAAGGGCGGCGTGGGCAAGACCTCCCTCTCCGCCGCCTTTGTGCGGCTGCTGACGGAGGTCTATCCCGACAAGCGCATTCTGGCCATCGACGCCGACCCCGCCGTGGGGCTTTCCACCGCGCTGGGCGTGGAGGTAAAGGAGACGCTGGACGACATCCGCAAGAGCATCGTGGCCTCGGTGGAGGACGGCGCGCCCCGGGAAGCCATCGAGCTTCTCAGTGAGGCCCGCTACCGCATCTTCGACACCATGGTGGAGGAGCAGAAATTCTCGTTTCTGGCCATCGGCCGTCCGGAGACGGCGGGCTGCTACTGCAAGGTGAACGCCTATCTCAAGGAGGTCATCAATCTGCTGGCCGGCGACTTTGACTATGTGGTCATCGACGGCGAGGCGGGCATTGAGCAGATCAACCGCCGGGTGATGGAAAAGGTCACGCACCTTGTGCTCATCACCGACCCCAGCCGCAAGGGCACGCAGGTCATCGACACCATCAAGCGGGTGGCCGATGAGCTGGTGATGTACGACCGCTGCGGCGCCATCGTCAACCGGGTCACAGACCCATCGCTGATACCCTATATCCACATCAACGGCACAGAGATACTGGCTACCATCGGCAGCGACCCGCAGCACGCCGCCAACGACATCCAGGGTCTGAGTGTTTTTGATCTGCCGGAGGATGCACCCGTCATCCGCGGCGCCCGCGAAGCCCTGACCAAGCTGGAGATCTTATAATTTGTATCACATAGGAGAGAGGTGTAATTCTTGAGAGACCTGAAGCATCTGATCTACTTCGAGAGCCTGCTGGAGAATGCCGACAACGATCTGGTCAAGCAGGCACAGGCAGAGGGGAAGCTGGCCATCGGCTATACCTGCTACCACATGCCTGAGCCGCTGCTGAATCTGCCCGGCTGCTTCTCCGTCCGACTCCGCGCCCCCCGCACCGGTTCGCTGGACATCGCTACCTATTATATGTCCAACTACACCTGTGAATATGCCCGCGCTCTGGTGGAACGCGGCATGGAGGGCGGCTACCAGTTCCTTGACGCGCTGGCCGGCGTGGACGCCTGTTCCATGATGAACCGCGCCATGGAGCACTTCGAGATCCTGCAGATCAACGACAAGCCCAATTTCTTCGTCACCCACTGTGACATCCCCTACAAGATCACCGACTACACGCTGGATTCCTACGTCAAGCAGATGCGCCGCCGGGTGCTGGATCCTCTGACGGAGAAATACGGCGTGGACACTTCCGACGCGGCCATCCGTCAGGCGGTGAAGGAGCACAACGAGGTCTGTTCCATCATCAGCGAGATCGGCGAGATGCGCAAGGAGGAAAACCCGGTCATCACCGGCTACGAGTTCCATGTGCTGAATCTGGTGAGCTTCACCTGTCCCAAATACCTGATCCTTCCCTACCTGCGGGAGACGCTCACCGAGCTGAAAAAGCGCAAGCCCGATCCCAAGCCCGCCTTCCGCGCCCGTGTCGCCATTGTGGGCAGCGAGATCGACGACCCCCAGCTGACCAAGCTCATCGAAGGCTGCGGCGCGCTGGTGGTGTCCGACCGCTACTGCTTCGGCTCCACCCCCGGCCGGGAGATCATCCATCTGAAGGACGACGAGGATGCCCTGCCCCAGATCTGTCTGCACATCATGAAGCACTCCGAGTGCGCCCGCTACATCGCCGACGAGAAGGTGCAGCAGCGCCGCGAGACGGCGGATCGTCTGGCGCGGGAGTATCACGCCGACGGCATCATCTATGAGCAGATGAAATACTGCGACTACTGGGGCTTCGAGCGTGCGCTGGTGAGCCACATCATGCACGAGGAATACGACTGGCCCGTGCTGAGTATCGACCGCCTGTACAACAACGGCAACTCCGGCCAGCTGCGCACCCGCGTGCAGGCCTTCGTGGAGTCGCTGGAGATCAAGAAGATCCACAAGCAGAACGGAGGTGCCAACTGATGGCCGACAAGAAGAAATTCCCCAACCCCGCATTCTTCCGCGCCAGAACGGAGATGGACTGGAAGGCGCAGGCCGCCAACCTGAAGGAGGTCGGCTCCATCGCGCTGGAGCTCATCAAGGAGACGGACTGGAAGGCCTTCGGCAAGAAACAGAAGGATCACTTCCTTGACAACATGAACCGCGTGGCGCGGGAGGCCAGAGCCGTGGCCGGCATGTCCTGCGCCCAGCGGAAGGATCTGCTGCTCAACGGCGAGAAGCAGCTGGGCACACTATACCGCAAGGGCGACATGGCCACCGTCCGCCGTGAGTGGCGCGGCGTGGAGAGCACGCTTATCGACTTCGCCGGCTGGCTGAAAACATGGGGCATGCTGCTGGGCACCTTCTCCAAGGATCTCATTCCCGCCCTGAACACCACCTTCTGGTATCGCTGGATGATCTCCTACATGTGCTGCGTGAGCTTCATGGACAAGAACACCATGGGACAGCGCGGCAACGCGCTGCGCATGAGCCACCTGATGACCTACGACATCTTCCGCTATGTGGCGGAGAATCTGGTGTTTCTGGCCAAGTGCGACAAGAAGAACGGCAACAGCTCCGAGCTGAACAAGAAGGTCGTTCTGTTCGACGAGATGACCATGGGGCAGATCATGGCTGGCTTCCCCGACCTGCTGGGCATCCCCTATCAGCTGATGCCCGTGTTCCTGGTGTCCGAGATCGACCAGCTGACCTGCGTGCCCTACATTGACGCGGTGGAGTCCTTCGGCCTGCCCGCCGACTGCTGCCCCGTGCCGTCCTCCGAGTGCGGCGCTCTGGTCATCGACGCGCTGCCCCACATGGGCAAGTGCTTTATCTCCTCCTCCATGCCCTGCGACGGCTCCACCATGGCCTCCAGCTATATGTCCCGCCGCTTCCCCGATCTGCCCGTGTTCCACCTGTGCTTCCCCGTTCGCTATGAGGACGAGGAGACGGTGCAGATGGGCGCCGAGGACATCCGGGCGTGCATTAAGTTCATCGAGGAGCAGACCGGCGCCAAGTGGAACTGGGACGCCTACTTCTCCGCCATGAAGCGCTTCAACGAGGAGACGCGCTACGAGCTGGAAAAGTGGGAGGTCAACAAGACCGCCTATCCCCAGATCATCGGCCCCAGCTACGAGCTGTTCCGCAAGTGGAACTACGAAATGGACGGCGGTATCGACCCGCGCGTCATGAAGACCTGCCGCAAGGTCAACGACCTGCTGATGCAGTCCTACCAGCGCCGCGACGAGGCGTGGGTGGGCAAGATGCGCTACCGCGGCATCGTGTGGAGCTGCCCCGCCCACTACTACGCCAACTTCTCCAACTGGCTGGCCAACTGCTGGGGCATCAACATCCTGGTGGAGATGGAATCCCTGAACTTCACCAAGCCCCTGGAGACAGAGGACAAGGAGGAGGCACTGCGCGATCTGGCGCGTCTGTACGAGCGTATGGTCATGCGCCGTCACACCAACGGCGGCTACCAGAACGTGGTGGACGAGCTGTGGCGCCAGTGCGAGGCGTGGAACACCAACATCATCATCATGTACCAGAACGTGGCCTGCAAGAACATGGCCACCGTGCAGGGCATCCTGGACGAACAGGGCCGCGAGCGCGGCTATCACATGATCTGGATCGAGCATGACCTGATGGATCCCCGCACCGTCTCCCGCAAGACCATGCGTGACAAGGTCAACGAGTACATGCGCACGGTCATGCGCGCCGAGCCGATCGACCCCTCCCTCTGCGATTTCGACGACGAAAACTGCATGTAATATTCTCAACTACTACATATATAAAGGAGTTTACGACTATGAAATACTACGGCGGCTGTGATGTGGGTTCCACTTATACCAAGGCGGTCATTCTGGATGAGAACGGCAAGATCTGCGCCGACACCACCATCCGCAGCAAGATCAATTCCGAAGTCTCCGCAAAGCTGGCTATGGAGGAGGTTCTGAACAAGGTGGGGCTGAAGTCCTCCGAGGAGCTGGGCTATCTGATCGGCACCGGCTATGGCCGCAACAAGGTTCCCTTCGCCGATGAGAACATCTCCGAGATCTCCTGTCACGCCATGGGCGTGCATGTCACCGATCCCACCGTCAAGGCCATCATCGACATCGGCGGCCAGGACGTGAAGGGCATCTCCATCGACACCGACGGCACCGTGAAGAACTTTGCCATGAACGACAAGTGCGCCGCCGGCACCGGCCGCTTCTACGAGGCCATGGCGCGCTCCTTCGAGATGAGTCTGCCCGAATTCTCCAACCTGTCCCTGACGGCCAAGAACGTCATCCCCATCACCGCCCAGTGCACCGTGTTCGCCGAGTCCGAGGTCATCACGCTGGTGGGCGAGGGCAAGCCCATGGACGAGATCGCCGCCGGCATCCAGATGGCCGTGGCCAAGCGCTGCTTCGTCATGAGCAAGAAGGCCGGCGCCACCGACGCCATTACCCTCACCGGCGGCTGCGCCAAGAACGCCGGTCTGAAGCAGGCCATCGAGCACGTTCTGAAGCTGAAGGTCATCGACCTGAAAACCGATCCTCAGCTGATGGGCGCGCTGGGCGCCGCCGAGTACGCGCGGCAGAAGGGCATGGCTCGCGCCTGAACTTCCACCACATAAGGAGGCTACGTTATGTGCAAGGTTTTCAAATTCATCTTCAAGCTCATCCGTATTCTGGCGGTGGCGGTGGGCGCGCTGTTCGTCGTGTACTTCTGGAATCTGGATCAGAAGCTGCTGGGTTGGGCATACGTGCAGGTCAACAGGATCTTTGACCGCAAGAAAGTGGACATCAAATTCTAATGGAACTCTATAATCCCATCATCCGCGGTGTGGAGGAGCTGATCGGCTCCTCCACGCCCCAGAAATACCCCTACGACCCGGCCGATGCCTGGGAGGACACCGGCGCTTTCGAGCTGGTCATGCTGCGGGACGCCGCCTTCGAGCTGGGCGGCAGCGGCAAGAGCGCCGTGAATTTCACCTGTGTCACCACCTCCCCGGAGCTGGTGCCCCAGGACGAGATACTGGTCTACGGCTCCGACCTGAGCCAGCTGAAGGGTGACAGCAGCTACGCCCGCATCGCCCTCCTGCGGGTGGGCGACATCGAGTCCGACGACGAGGAGGACACCGAGCAGGCGTTCCGCGCCATTCAGGACATGGATTTCGTCAAGTACCATGTGTTCCCCAGGGGCTACATGATCCGCACCAGCTCCGAATCCAGTCGGGAGCAGGTTCGCATCAGCCGCGACGCGCTGAAAAGCGGCATGAGCTTCCGGCGCATCGGCGCTGACTTCATCTGCCAGTACAAGCGCAACCCCCACATTCTGGCGGTGAAGCTGCTGTTCATCACCGCGCCCGACGCGAATTACGACGGGCTGGCAAAAAGTGCCAAAACCGTCAAGGACATCACCATGAGCCTGACGAAAATTCTGGAGGGCATGCCCACCGACTGCGGCTCCTGCAACCTGAAGGCCATCTGTGACGAGGTGGAGGGTATGCGCGAGCTGCACTTCGGCAAGGAGCACCACACCACGGAGTGACCTTCGGTTCCCTCCGTTCACCGGCGCACACCGGTCATTTTGCCGAAAAAGCGGGGCTTTCACGGCTCCGCACCGCACCGATCTGTAAAAGTTCCCTTTTCCGGCTTTTTTACCGTTGACTTTTGGCTTTTCCGGGTGTATATTCTCCACCATCAAGAGGCAATGGCGTCTCAAAGGTTTAGTCCTTTGCGGCGTTATTGTCTCTTTTTCGTTTTTCTTCAGGAGACATACGCAAAGTCAATACGGTATAAAAGCGTTTGAGAAAAGAGAAGTAGCGCAGGAGCTCACCCTCAGAGAGTGCGGGAGGCTGGGAACCGCACGGCAGAGCCTGCGTGAATAACACTTTTCGAGCTGCGATCCGAAAGGAGCGATCCCAGTAGGTGCGCCGGAACGCCGCCCGTTATGCGGCAGAGCTTTATCGGAAGCTTGGAAATGAGAACAAATACAGGTGGCACCGCGAGAACAGCACTTGCCCTGTAGGATGCTGATAACTTTTACGGAGGTTTTTATCATGTGTTCTATTATGGGTTACTGTTCAGGCGATGCCGATTTTTCTCTTTTTAAGGCGGGCTTTGACAAGACGCTGTCCCGCGGCCCCGACGACAGCCGGATCGTTGACACCGGTCACGGGCTGCTGGGCTTCCACCGGCTGTCCATCATGGGTCTGGAGCCGTCCGGCATGCAGCCCTTTGCACTGGACGGCAGCTATGTGGTCTGCAACGGCGAGATCTACGGCTTTGAGGCGCTGAAGCGGGAGCTTCTGGCAAAGGGCTATTCCTTCCGCAGCGAATCCGACTGCGAGGTCCTGCTTCCCCTCTACCGAGAGCACGGCACCAACATGTTCCGCATGCTGGACGCCGAGTTCGCCCTGATCCTGTACGACGCGCAGAAGCAGTCCTTTATCGCCGCCCGCGACCCCATCGGTATCCGTCCGCTCTACTACGGCTACGATGATGCCGGCGCCATCGTTTTCGCCAGCGAGCCGAAAAACCTTGTGGGCATCTGCGGCAAAATCATGCCGTTCCCTCCCGGACACTACTACGCAGACGGAAAGCTCGTCTGTTATCGGGACATCACCGCCGTGAAGGAGGTGTGCCGCGATGATGTGGACACCGTGTGCGCCAACATTCACAAGAAGCTGGTCGCCGGCATCAAGAAGCGGCTGGTGGCCGATGCCAAGGTGGGCTTCCTCCTCAGCGGCGGACTGGACTCCTCTCTGGTGTGCGCTGTGGCGCAGCGCTGCTCCGACAAGCCCATCCGCACCTTCGCCATCGGCATGAGTGAGGACGCCATCGACCTGAAATACGCCCGGGAGGTGGCCGACTATATCGGCAGCGACCACACCGAGGTGTATATGACGCCGGATGAGGTGCGCTCCTCGCTGGAGACGGTGATCGAGCTGCTGGGCACCTATGACATCACCACCATCCGCGCCAGCATGGGCATGTATCTGGTCTGCAAGGCCATCCACCAGCAGACCGACATCCGCGTTCTGCTGACCGGCGAGATCAGCGACGAACTGTTCGGCTACAAATACACCGACTTCGCCCCCTCCGCGGAGGAATTCCAGAAGGAAGCCGTCAAGCGCATCCGGGAGCTGCACATGTACGATGTGCTGCGCGCCGACCGCTGCATCTCGGTGAACTCTCTGGAGGCGCGGGTGCCCTTCGGCGACCTGGACTTTGTGGAGTACGTCATGAGCATCGATCCGGAGAAGAAGCTGAACAAATACGGCATAGGCAAGTACCTGCTGCGCCACGCCTTCGAGGGCGACTACCTGCCGCATGACATCCTCTACCGGGAAAAGGCCGCCTTCTCCGACGCCGTGGGACACTCCATGGTGGACTATCTGAAGGAGTACGCCCAGAGTCTGTACACAGACGAGGAGTACGAGCGCAAGCGGCTTGCCTACACCCACGCCCAGCCGTTCACCAAGGAGTCCCTGCTGTACCGGGAGATCTTCGAAAAGTACTATCCCGGCCAGAGCGACATGGTCGTGGACTTCTGGATGCCCAACAAGGCCTGGAAAGGCTGCGACGTAAACGACCCCTCCGCGCGCGTGCTGTCCAACTACGGTGCCAGCGGAAAATAAGCGCAAAAAAGCACCGCCTTAGGCCTAAGGCGGTGCTTTTTGTTACTGCCACAGGGAGCACAGCAAGTCGGTGTACGCCGTGGGATCGTCGATGGGCAGGCCGGCGATGAGCTGCGCCTGGTTGTAAAAGATCTCCGCGTACTTCTTCGCCCGCTCCGGGTCGGTGAGCCGCGCCGCTTCGAAGGCCAGGAACGCCGGATGATCCACGTTGATCTCCAGAATGCGCTTGGCCTTCAGCCCCAGCTCCGGCTGTGCCGCCTTGAAATACTTCTCCATCTCGAAGGTCACGCCCTCGCCGCTGCTGAGACACACCGGGTGGGTCTTGAGCCGGGTGGAGACCTTCACCTCGTCCACCTTCCCCGCCAGCGTCTCCTTGAGGAAGGCGAACGCCTCCTTGTACTGCTGCTCGTCCTTTTCCTTCTTCTCCTCCTCGCCGGGCAGCTCCAGATCGCCGTCGGTGGCGGAGCGGAAGGGCTTGTCCTGATACTTCTGCAGCACGTCGGGCAGGAACTCGTCCGCCTTGTCGGTGAAGTACAGGATCTCCATGCCCCGCTCCTTCAGAAGCTCGGTCTGGGGGATGTGATCCACGCCGTCCACCGTGTCGCCGGAGGCGAAGTAGATGTACTTCTGCCCCTCCTTCATGCGCTCCACGTACTCCTTCAGCGTCACCAGCTTCTTCTCCGTGGAGGAGTAGAACAGCATCAGATCCTGCAAAAGCTCCTTCTTCTCGCCGTAGTTGTCCATGGCGCTGAGCTTGATCTGCCGCCCGAAGGACTGCCAGAAGGACTCGTACTTCTCCCTGTCATCCCGCAGCAGGCGTTCCAGCTCGCCCTTGACCTTCTTTTCCAGATTGGCGCCGATGAGCTTCAGCTGCCGGTCATGCTGCAAAAGCTCGCGGGAGATGTTCAGGTTCAGATCGGGGGATTCCACCACGCCCCGGACAAAGCTGAAGCACTCCGGCAGCAGCTCCTTGCACTTGTCCATGATCATCACGCCGGCGGAATACAGCTGCAGCCCGCCCTCGAACTCCTCGGAGTAGTAGCGCAGCGGCGCCTTCTCCGGGATGAACAGCAGCGCCTTGTACGTCACCGCGCCTTCGGCGGATACGGTAATGACGCTCAGCGGCGGCTCCGTGTCCGCGAAGCGCTGCTGATAGAATTCGTTGTACTCCTCCTGCGTCACGTCGGTCTTCTTCCGCTGCCACAGGGGCACCATGCTGTTCAGCGTCTCCCACTCGAATACTTCCTCGTACTCCGGCTTGTCCTCCGGGCAGCCCTCCTTCAGCTTGGGATGGGGCATCCGCATACGGATGGGGAACCGGATGTAGTCGGAATACTTCTTCACCAGCTTGTACAGGGGATACTCCCGCAGGTACTGGCTGTACTCGTCCTTTTCCTCCTCGGTGTCGGGCTTGATGTGCATAATGACATCGGTGCCCACCGTCTCCTTATCGCACGGCTCCACGGTGTAGCCCTCCACGCCGGAGGACTGCCACTTCCAACCCTGCTCCTCGCCGTATTTCCGGGTGATGACGGTGATCTCGTCGGCCACCATGAAGGCGGAGTAAAAGCCCACGCCGAACTGCCCGATGATGTCGGTGTCCGCGCTCTCGTCGCCCTCCACCTGCTGGCGGAACTTCAGGCTGCCGGAGGAGGCGATCACGCCCAGATTGTTCTCCAGCTCCTCCTGGCTCATGCCGATGCCGTTGTCGCTGACGGTCAGCAGCCGGTTCTCCTTATCCAGGATCAGCTTGATCTCGAACTCGTCCCGCTTGATACCCACCTTGTCGTCGGTGAGGCTCAGGTAGCACAGCTTGTCAATGGCGTCCGAGGCGTTGGAGATGATCTCCCGCAGGAAGATCTCCTTGTGGGTGTAGATGGAGTTGATCATCAGATCCAGCAGCCGCTTGCTCTCCGCCTTGAATTCTTTTTTCATCATGTTTGCTCAGATCTCCTTTGTTTGAAGGGAGATGCGCCGGGGCGCATCTCCCTGTGGTATACGTTTTCGCCTTACGCGAACTTCTTCCGGCTGATGAGCCAGCCCACGCAGGACAGCACCGCCACCGCGCCGGACACGATCATCATGACCTTGCAGAAGGGCGGAATGATCTTCTGCACCCTTTTGCCCACGCCGCAGGCCGCCTTGCCCAGCAGCTTCGTCGCCGCCTTGCCCACCGCGGCCACCGCGGATACCGCAGCCTCCGCCGCCATGTGCGCCAGCTTTTTGGCCAGCTTGACGGCCGCCGCCGTCACCTTCCGGGCGATGCCGCCCGCCTGATGTAAAAACTTCTTCACGCTCAGCCCTCCTTTGCTGTATGCCAGTCGATGACCGCCGCCGGAGGTTTCTCCCGCCCGGCATCAACGGTCATTTTGCCGTTTGCTCTATTATAGTCCCGCCGGGCGCCGCTGTCAACGCGCCGCCCCGCCAATTCGGGCAGTCTGCCGCCGGTGCCTGAGGCTCACCGCATGAAGCGGTCGATGGCGTCGTTCAGGGACTGTATGGCCTCCTGATCTCCCGCCTCCACCGCATCCACGATGCAGTGGCTGATGTGATCCTTCAGGATGGCGCGCCCCGTGCCGTTCAGCGCGGAGATCACCGCGCTGAGCTGCACCAGCACCTGGGAGCAGTCCTCGCCCCGCTCCACCATTTTCCGCACGGCGTCCAGATGCCCCTGCGCCCGGCTCAGCCGGTTCAGCACGGCCTTTGTCTGCTCGTGGGAGTGGTGGTGGGTATGGGTGTGGACGTTTCCGTTCTCGTCCACGTGGGTATGGGTATGCTCGTTCAAGGGTCTTTCCTCACTTGTTGTACTCGTAGGTGGGTTTGTTCATGTCGTATTTCTGCTTCAGCGGGTCGCGGCGCTCCATGCGGTCATAGTGCCGGCACAGGAACGGCTCCACGCCGTAGAACAGCGCCTTGCCGTCCAGATCGAAGAAAAACACGGCGAACAGCGCGGCGTACACGCCCAGTCCGATCAGCACGATCTTTTTCAGGATTTTGAATACAGTTTTCATTTTCCGCTCCTCCTCTTACCAGCTCATGGAATCGTCGAACTCCAGCAGGGACGGATCCAGCGGCTCCTCCTGCATGACGGTGGTCATGTAGTCGTTGATGATGCTGCGGATCTCGGCGCGGGAGACGTTGCGTTTGTCGGGCAGCGCGTGGGGCATCCAGATGGCATGGATGTTGCGGGCGCGGAACTCGTCCTCGAACAAGCCGTGAACGCCCTGCATGCCCTTGCACAGCAGTTGGTCGTACATCATGACCATGTCGCAGTGGAAGCGCTCCATGTTCTCCCACAGCTCGAAGATGTGGTGCATGCCGCCCACCGCCATGCGGCGCATAGGCGCCCACTCGTGGTAGGTAGCCATGTCCTCCAGCGTGTTCTCGTAGCCGTCGGTGCGCAGCGTCATGTCGAACATCAGGGAGTCCATGTTCATGACGGTGTTCAGACCCCAGCAGTTATACGCCCATGTGCACCAGTTGGAGTAGTACAGCGGCGCGCAGCTCCACGCGATGACACGATGGCGCGTCAGCGGGAAGTTGTTGATGCGCTGCTCCACACACTTCTCCATGATCCTGCGCACCTTCTTGTCCGTCTCGTGCCAGATGGGAAGGTCGCCGTACTGGGACTGGTAGATGCGGTACAGCGCCTGCGCCACGCCGTTGATGGGATAGTAGCTGGTATTGGCCGCCACGTCCCACTTCTCCCACTCGAAGCGCTGCAGCTCGTTCTGGCTTTCCAGCTTTTTGCACAGCTGCTGGTAGTCGAAGGGCACGCCCGTCTGCTCCTCGATGAACTTCCAAGCCTCCTCGATCTCCTTCATGCAGTGCTTGTGCACCAGCGGATCGTCGAACTGCATGGGCTGGGGCATGGCGAACAGGGGCTTGTCGATGAGCCAGTCCTGAATGATGGACGTGGCCACGGAGCCGTCGCAGGCCTCGTTGGAGGTGATGACCGCCTTGTAATAATCCGGCACATCGTCCAGCACGAACAGTCCGGCCTCCGCCTGACACATGGGGCACGGATCGCCGGGCAGACCCAGGGACTGCACCGCGTCGATATAGTTGAGCACCGTGTGGTTGTTCACGTGGCAGGTGACGAAATACGGGATCATCTGCAGGGGGATGTTCTCCACCTCCTTGCTGAAGGGGTAGAAGATGCCGCCCCACACCGTCTCGTCGTGGGCGATGGTCTTGTCGTGTCTGGCCTGCACCTTTTTGCTGCCCTTGTTGGTGTTCAGGTCGTTACGGAACATGCCCATGAACTGATAGATGGTGGCGTTGGTCATGGCACGGTAGTGCAGCGGACAGGCGCGCAGCGCCTCGCCCCGCAGTCCCTCCATGCCGCGGTCGAACCAGTGCAGCACCGGCAGATAGGTCTGCCCCATCCAGCGATAGCGCCAGCAGCCCTTGGCAAACGTCCAGATGCCGCCGTAGCGCATGACGTCGTATACCAGCATGCCGTAGTTATACAGCCACACCTTGTTGAAATAGTAGAACGTGTCCTTCACGCCGCGCCATTCCCGGTGCTTGTACAGGCCGGTCTTGTCGCAGTACAGGTCGCCCAGACGCCGCTCGCCGTGAGGCTTGCCGTACCAGAAATCCCTGGCCAGCTTCTTATAGTCCGTGGCTTTGACCTTGTCCACCACGCTCTTCAGGTCAAACTTCTTCATTTCTTGGCGCCCTCCTGAATTTTCTTGATCTCCACGCTCTCGATAAAGGCCTGGAACCGGGTGCGCAGCTGGCCGCTGGCGGAATTGATGTACTCCTTCTCGATGGAACAGACGGGATAGCCGAAATCTCTCTGGAGCACGACAGTGTCGATAACGCGCTCATAGCTCCAGTACTCACAGAACTTGTTGGAGGCGACGATGATGCCGTCTGCCTTGTATTCCCTTGCCAGATCCGCAATATGCTGCTTGCGGCGGCGCATCTCCTGCTGCTCCATGAAGCGGGTACACTGGCTGGTCAGCAGATAGTGCCGGGCAATGGCGCGCAGGGGCGTTTCGCCCTCCCTGATCTCGATGGGCTGGCGGGACTCCATGGCGCCGTAGCAGTACCGGTCGGCCACCACCAGTGCGCCGCAGCTCTCGATCAGCTTGGTGAAGTCCGGGTCGTCGTTCTCGCTGCCGGCCAGCAGCACCTTGCAGCGGTAGGCGGGCTTGGTGTCCGGCTCGCGGGTGCGCAGCTCCTCCAGCGTCTCCCGCAGCTTGTCGATGATGAGGTACTTGGGACAGGTCAGCGTCACCAGATTGATCACATGGAACTCGTACCCGGTGATGGTGGGGTTGTCCAGCTTGCGGTAGTCTCCGATCTCCTGCACGATGCGGCACAGCTCGTTGTGGCTCTCGATGGTCTTGAGAATGGCCTCGTCCGACGTGTCCACGCCGTAGTTATCGTGGAGGAAATCCACCACATGCGCCTTCAGCTGCGCCTCGTAGTGGTCGATGCTGTTGGCGGTCTTTTTGAAGGGCACGTCGGTGAACTCGCACTTGAACTTCTCGTTCTGGATGATATCCATCCGCTGCAGATGCTCCTGGAACCGGCAGGTGACAGTACACGTCTCCGTGGCCAGCTGCGCATCCAGGAAGTTGAAGCCGCCCTCCAGCGCCCGCTCCAGCAAGCTGCGTCCGTAATGACAGGTACGGGACGACATGTAGTAGGTTGCCATGTCCGGAGAGATACAGCGGGGAGCGCGCAGACGCACAGAGAAGCAGCCGGGCAGATCCAGCAGCACCTCCGGCATAAAGTAGCAGGTATAGCCCAACGCCAGCTTTCCGTCGCTTTTCGCCTGCTTGACCAGATCGTTGTTGGCCTCCTGAAGCAGGTTCTCGAAGTAAATCAGGTGTTTCAGGTCCCTCATCTCTCGTCCTCCTTGCTGCGCGGTTCGCGCAGTTATATCCAGTAAAATTATACATAATTGCAGAAAATTTGTCAATAAAATTGTGCCGTTTGCACAGATTTTGGACACTTTACCCTCATTTGTCCGTTATCGTCGATTTTTTGACGATTTTCCCGGTAAAATTGACTTTCCCCTGCCGCCGTGGTACAATATTTTCAAAAATCCGGGAGGTACCACCATGAAACGTCTGCACCATCACGATCACGAGCACGACCGCCACTCCCCCGAGGAGACGCTGGCGCTGCTGGGCTATATGGCCGACCACAACCGCCAGCACGCACAGGAGCTGCATGAGCTGGCGCACAGCGTGGACGGCGAAGCTGCCCAGCTGCTCCACGAGGCCGTGGTGGATCTCACCGTCAGCAGTGAAAAGCTGGCGGAGGCTCTGCGCATTCTGAAGGGAGAGGAATAACATGTGCCTGTCTACCGTTATGACCCGGCAGGGTCGGACGATTTGCAAAAATGTGGCCTCCGTCACCGAGAAGGACGGCCAGCTGGTGTTCACTGATATCATGGGCATCCCCACCGTGGTTCCCGGCGCTATCGAAAAGATCGACCTGCTGGAAAATATCATCACCATCCGTGAAAAATAGCGGACTGCGGCGGAACCGGCAAATATTCCCTTGTTCTCCCGCGTTGACAGTTCCTGTGAAATGTGTTACAATTTGGTTACAAAACAATCAGGAGGTTTATCATGGCTGATACCAAAAAGGCCGAAGGCCTTGTCTATAAGAACCACCCCCTGCGCCGGGTGGACAATTTCATCTACTACGGCAGCATGGCGGACAAATACATCGTTCTCCTGCAGATCCTCGACACCGTGAAGGAGCAGGACATGGACGTGGCCAAGCGCGTCTCCGTCCAGCTCCAGCTCACCGACCCCGACCTGAAGTCCCGGGATCGCGTGGTGAAGAAGTCCGAGAAGGACAGTCTCTATGCCGCCATGGACGTGGGCTGCATCTGGCTGGAGCGCGCTCTGGCCGGAAAGCTGTAAGGCCATCATGAAGCGACTCTTTTCCGCATTGGCGGTGGTGCTGGCCTCCCTGCTGGTGGTAGGCGGCGACGCGGTGCTCTCCGGCGGCGCCAGCGCCCACGCTGTCAGCGCGCCGCAGGCCATCCCCGTTACGCTGGCCTCCGTCCCCTCCCCGCTGTCGGTTCCCCTTGTCACGCCTGACGCGGCGCGGCTGTCCCTGTTGGCGGGCGCCGCTGTCCCCGCCACGGCGCAGAACGCCGAGACAGCCGAGGACGCCGCCATGAACAACAGTGACCTGTCCGTCAAGGCCGCGGCAGACGATGCCGAAGCGCCCGACGCCGACGACAGCGAGGTCAAGGAGGAGACGCCCGTCTCCACCCCCATTCAGGCGCTGGGCGTGGTGTCCGGCACGGATGTCCGCGTCCGCAGCGGTGCAGGCACCGGCTATGACATTCTCAAGACGCTGAACAAGGGTACCCTTGTGGAGCTGACCGTCCAGGAGGGCGACTGGTACCGCATTTCCTACGACGGCGCCCGTGGCTACATCGCCTCCCGGTACGTCACCCGGTATAACTCCGCCACCGGCCTGTCCGGTGCCGGCAAGGTCACAGCGGACGTGCTGAACATCCGTTCCGCTCCTAAAAGCGGCAGCACCTCGCTGGGCACCGCGTCCCACGGTGCGGTGCTCACCGTCACCGGTATCGATGGCAGCTGGTTCGCCGTCAGCTACAACGGCGTCAGCGGCTATGTGGCCTCCCAGTATGTGCTGATCTGCTCCCCCTCCACGGCGGACACCTCCGCCCCGGAGACGCCGGAGGAAACGCCGGCCGAGACGCCCGACGAGACGCCGGCGGACAACCCCGCCGCCACCGTTTCCGGCAGCGAGATCGTCTCGCTGGCGCAGCAGTATCTGGGCGTTCCCTATGTGTACGGCGGTTCCTCCCCCAGCGGCTTCGACTGCTCCGGCTTCACCATGTACATCTTCGCGCAGGTGGGCGTCAAGCTGCCCCACGGCGCTACCAGCCAGCTGAGCTACGGCGCTTCGGTGTCCCGCAGTGAGCTGCAGCCCGGCGATCTGGTGTTCTTCCAGGACTATGGCGCGGTGGCCTCCCATGTGGGCATCTACATCGGCGGCGACCAGTTCATCCACGCCTCGTCCTCCTCCGGCAACAGCCGGTGCGTGACCGTCTCCTCGCTGGCGGAGAGCTACTACGCCAACCACTACTACACCGCCCGGCGGCACTAAAGGTACATAAAAATTTCCCGGTACACATCCGGGAAATTTTTTTGCCCCGCCGTGAAACGTTTTGCCCGCCGGCGAGTCTTATAAGCAGGAGGTGAGAAAATGACGGATTTCGAGGAGATCTACGCCACTTACTTCGACAGCGTGTACCAGTACGTCCTGTCCCTGTGCCGGGATGTTCACACCGCCGAGGAGGTCACGCAGGAATCGTTCTGCAAGGCCATGACCCATCTGGATCGCTTCGACGGCCGGTGCCGCCTGTATGTGTGGCTGTGTCAGATCGCCAAAAACACCTATCTCACCCATGTTAGAAAGCAGAAACGCCGCACCGCCCCGCCGGAGGACGAGCCGTCCCATCCGGGCTTTGAGGGCGAGCTGCTGGACAGCGACAGCGCATGGCAGCTGCACAGACTCCTGCACGACCTGAACGAGCCGTACAAGGAGGTGTTCTCCCTGCGGGTGTTCGGAGAGCTGTCATTTTCCCAGATCGGTCAGCTGTTCGGCAAGTCGGACAGCTGGGCGCGGCTGATATTCTATCGGGCAAAAACGGAGTTAAGGAGGCAAGCCGATGAAAACGACCTGTAACGTCATTCAGGATCTTCTGCCGCTGTACTGCGACGACGCGTGCAGCGCGGAGAGCCGCCGGCTGGTGGAGGAGCACCTGAAGGAGTGCGATGACTGCCGGGAGACATACCAGCTGATGCAGGCAGCGCTGCCCGCCAGCGCCGCCCACACCCAGCAGCAGGCCACGGCGCAGGCGGCACAGGCGTGGAAAAAGCAGGGCAGCACCTCATTTTTCAAGGGCTGTCTGGTGGTGCTGGCGAGCGTGATCCTGCTGTTTCTGGGCATCGCCCTACAGCACTGGTGTACCACCGCGCCGCTGGTATTCCCCCATCTGGCGAAGAATGCGGAAGCCTATTTCGAGACACAGGGCAGGGCGCTGAGCTTTTCCTATGAGGCCGGTCATGTCCGGGGCGGCTATATGGCCTCGCTGCTGTATGACAACAACAGCAAGACGTACTATATAGGGCTTTTCGAGCGGGACAGCCTGTTCCATGGCCGCTGGCGCTGCTGCGGCGGCGTGGTAGGCTTTGAGGCCGGGCAAATGACCAGCTATAATTACAGCGACCCGGAGGGCAACGCCATCCTGATCTTTGCCGGGGTCATGCTGCCCAAGGAGGCCAAATGGTACACCTTTACCAACGGCGGTATCATCTACACCTGCCCCATTGAGGGCGAGGGCTTTGCGGATCTGTTCGTTATCGCCGGTGGGCGGGGCGACATCAACGGCTATCCCACCCTGCTGGATGAAAACATGCAGCCCATCGCATAAAAAACCGGCGCTCACTAAAGGCCGCCTGACACAAGAAAACACACGGTTTTGCCTGTGTCTATCCGGCTGAAATCGACCGAAAAAACGCCCGCATGCGTCAGCATGTGGGCGTTTTTACAGCCAATTTCAGCTCGAATTTACTTTGGCAAAACTGCTTCGCACCGAAAAAGAGCGCGTTTTGTGCAGAGCCGAGGCGCGTCGCCGCAGGCATACTGGATGTCTGTCAAGGCGGCGCAACGATGGGGCTGCGCCAAACGCGCCTTTTGCGGCGTATGTTTTCTTATGTCAGGCGGCCTGAGCGCCGGTTTTTTTATTCGCCCTCGGCGGGCGTCTCGTCCTTTGTGTCCGCGGCAGCCTTTTTCGCCGCCGCCATGTTCACATACAGCTCCTCCGGCTTGTGGGGGTGCAGCCTGATGTTGTAAAACAGCATGAACGCCGCCACCAGCACCATCACAAGGCTCAGCGCCTGGCTGACCCGAATGGGCTCGCCGCCGATGGTCCAGTTGAACAGGTACAGGCTGTCCGTCCGCAGTCCCTCGATCCAGAACCGGCCGATGCCGTACCACAGGAAGTAGAACCACGTGTTTTCGCCGTCAAAGCGGCGTCCCTTCGCCACGATAAAGACGATCAGCAGCAGCCCCACTACGTTCCACAGGCTCTCGTACAGGAACGTGGGATGCACCTCCACCAGCGTCCCCGCGGTGGTGGTCAGCTGCATCCGCCACGGCAGCGTCGTCTCCGCGCCGAAGGCCTCCCGGTTCATGAAGTTGCCCCAGCGCCCGATGGCCTGCCCGATCAGCAGTCCCATCACCACCAGATCGGTCAGCGCCCCCAGCTTGAAGCCCCGCTTTTTGCTGAGCACAAGGCACACCAGCACCGCCGCGATCACGCCGCCGTAGATGGCCAGCCCGCCGTCCCATATTGCCACGGACTCCGCCCAGTCGAAGGAGCCGTCCTCTTTTTTGAATCTGTCCAGATAGAACAGCACATAGTACAGCCGCGCGCCCACGATGGCCAGCGGCACGCCCCACAGCACACCGTCCATGAGGTCGTCCTCTTTGATGCCGTACCTCTCCTTCTGCTTCACGCAGAAGGCCAGCGCCGCCAGCACCCCCAGTGCAATGAGGATACCGTACCAGTAGATGGCCTTGCCGCCGATGTGGAACGCCGTGGACGAGGCGGTAAACGCCCAGTCCCCGAAAAGCCCCGGAAACCGAATGGGGCTGTCCGTCATGATGCTCATGCTTCCTCCTCCTTGGGCGCGATCACCGAAAGCGCCATGTGGCTCCGCGTCACGTTCTCCCGCAGGAACGCCAGCACGTCCGCCGCCGTGATACTGTCATAGATCTCCGGGAACCGGTAGGGGTCGTACCCCTGGAACCGTCCCTCCGCCATGGACACGGCGATGGACTCGAAGGAGTTCAGCTCCCGCAGCGCCGCGCCGAAGTTGGCGTTGACGATGCGCTTGTAATAGTCCTCGTCCACGCCCTCGCGCACCAGCCGCTGCGCCTCGGCCAGTATCGCCTCCGCCACGGCCTTGGGATCCTTGCTGTCGCCGCCGGCGTAGGCGTAGGCCGCGCCGGGCAGGATGTCGAACGCCGCGCCGAAGGAGCCGTTGATCAGCCCCTGGCTGTACAGCCGGGCGTACAGCGGGCTGGACTCGCCCATGAGCACGTCGCAGGCCAGCTCGCCGATGGCGGCGAACCGGTGCTGCTCCTCTCCTCCGTGCTGGGGCGGGCACTTGAAGCCCACCAGGAACGAGGGCATGGACACCTCCATGCGCTCCTCCGCATAGGCTCGCGCCGCCTCGGTGGGTTCCTCCGCGCCGTAGTCCCGCTCGATCAGCTCGCCGCTGTCCTTGGGCAGCACCCGCCGGGCGATGTCCAGCACCTGCTGCGGCTCCACGTCGCCCACCACCACAAGGCACATGTTGGCCGGGGTGTAGAACGCCTTGTGGCAGTCGTACAGCGTCTGCGCCGTGATCTCGCGGATGCTCTCCACGCTGCCAGCCACCGGCGTCCGGGCGGGGCTGGTGTGGTACAGGGACTGCATCAGCTGCTTGTACACCTGCCACTCCGGGTTGTCCTCGATCATGCCGATCTCCTGCCCGATGATGCCCTGCTCCTTCTCCACGCTCTCGTCGGTGAAATAGGGCACCGACACGAAGGACAGCAGGATCTCCAGATTCTCGTAAAACTTCTCCGTGGAGTCGAAATAATAGCACGTGATGGCGTTGGAGGTGAAGGCGTTTGGCTCCGCGCCGTTCATGGCCAGCTCCTGCAGGGCGTTGCCGTCCTCCGTATCGAACATTTTATGCTCCAGATAGTGGGCGATGCCCGCCGGCGTATCCAGCCACTGGCCGTTCAGCCGGAAGCGCATGTCCATGCCGCCGTACCGGGTGGCAAACAGCGCGTACTTCCGGGAAAAGCCCTTCTTGGGCACGATGCACACCGGCAGTCCGTTGTCCAGCGTTACCCAGATCACTTCCTCCCCGATGCGGGGGTACAGCTTCTTGTCCATTTACGCCTCCTCCTTTCCGCTCAGGAAGTACACCGTGTCCGGCTTCACCGTCTGTGCCGCCGCCATGATGCGCTCCTTTGTCACCTGCTCCAGCGCGGCGGCCAGCTCCTCCGGCGTCTCCTCCACCCCGGAGGCGATCTGTCCCAGGTAGAAGTTCTCCAGCGCACCCTGGGAATCCGACAGGGACAGCAGCGACGCGCGGATGGCCTGCAATGCGCCCTCCTGCTCCCAGTCCTCCCAGTCGCCCTGCTGCACGGCTGCCAGCTGGCGGCCGATCTCCTCCTCCGCCCGGCGGAAGTCCTTCGTCTCCACGCCGCTGGACACCGTGAGGATGCCCTTGCTGCGGGCATAGCTGCTGGAAGCGTAGTAGCACAGGCTCAGCTTTTCCCGCACGTTCAGGAACAGCTTGGAATTGCTGGTGCCGCCGAAGATCAGGTTGGCCAGCACCATGGCGGGGTAGTCGTCGCTGCCGCAGCGGTATCCCATAGCCAGCTTGCCCTGCGTCACGTCCATGGTCTCCGTCACCAGCCGGGGCTGGGCGGGCGCCTGTACGCGCTCCACCGGCGGCAGCTCCGTCTGCGCCCCTCTGGGCAGCGCCGCCAGTGCCGCCAGCACCGCGTCCTCCACCCGCTTCTCCTCCGCGCTGCCGCAGTAGATCAGCTCCACACGGCTGCCGGACAGCAGCGCCTGCCCGTGGGTATACAGCGTCTGGTTGTTCAGCCGCGATGCCGTCTCCTCGTCGCCCAGCCGCAGCACGCTGTACGGTTCACCGGCGCACATCTCCTGCATGAGCCGGATGTCCGCCCAGTCCCGCTTGTCGTTCTTCAGTCCGCGGATGGCATCGATCAGGTTGGCCTTCTCGCTGTCCACATACTCGCTGAGGAACCGTCCCCGCTGGGTCACAGGCTCCAGCAGCAGCTCGCCCAGCAGCTCCGCTACCGGCTCCAGCAGCTTCTCGCCATGGGGCGTGAAGGCGTCGTCGATGAATCCGGCCGCAAAGCCCACGCACTGGCGCTCGCCCTTCTTGCGCACGGTATAGTCGATATTGGCGCCATACAGCGTGTCCAGCGCAGCGGACAGGCTCTCCATATCCGGGTACCGGACGGTGCCCCGCCGCATAACGGCGGGCAGCAGCGCGTTGGCCGATGCCGTCTCCCGGCGCAGCGGCGCGATGAGATTCAGCGTCAGACGGCTCGTCTTGAAATGTTGTGCGGGCAGATACGTCAGGAACACGTCCTGCATGATCTCCCGGCGGTTTTCAAACATAGTCCTACCTCCTGGTGCATACAAATATCAATTCACCGTATAGTATACACCATCACGCCCCAAAAGAAAAGAGGGCGAATAAAAGCAGCATTTTATTTCAGGCAACACCGCATAATGAGACAAAAGCAATTGTGCGGCGCTGCCTTTACTATTGTCCCTCTTTTGTGGTATGCTTGCAGGAGAAAGCGCCGGCACGCGGCGCAGCAGAGAACGCACACAGGCAGGTGACAGATATGTATTTTGCGTACGGAGAAAAAGAGCTGGCCTATCTGCGGCGGAAGGACAAGCGGCTGTGCGAGGTCATCGACCGCATCGGTCACATCGACCGCGCGGTGGATACGGACTTGTTTTCGTCCGTTGTCCACCACATCATCGGCCAGCAGATCTCCACCAAGGCGCAGGCCACCATCTGGCAGCGGATGCAGGACGCATTGGGTCAGGTGAACGCCGAAACCATTCTGGCGGCGGGCGTCCCCCGGCTGCAGGCTCTGGGCATAAGCTTCCGCAAGGCAGAGTACATCACGGATCTTGCTGAAAAGGTCCGCACCGGCGCATTTGATCTGGACGCCGTGGCGCACATGAGCGATGAGGACGCGATCCGGGCGCTAAGCAGTCTGAAGGGGATCGGCGTCTGGACAGCGGAGATGATCCTGCTGTTCTGCCTGCAGCGACCGGATGTTTTCAGCTACGACGATCTGGCCATCCAGCGTGGGCTGCGCATGGTCTATCACCACCGCCGCATCGACCGCAAGCTGTTTGACCGGTATCGCCGCCGCTTCAGCCCCTATTGCAGCGTGGCGAGCCTGTATCTGTGGGCGGTGGCCGGCGGCGCGATCCCGGAGCTGCGGGAGATATAGGTCTCACCAGCAAAAGAAGCAGGCTCGATTCGCGTGCGCAAATCGAGCCTGCTTCTTTTGTGGTTTCCGTCCGCGCGAATGATGGAATTCATCACCTGCCCAAACATATAGAACGGGATGCCCAGCGTGATATAGAAGAAATACTCCTGTGAGTAGATGATTTATTCACAGTGATTTTTTCTTTGCGATAGGCAGATAGATTGACTTTCCGCCTGCTTTTTGATACAATCCGGTTAGATGGCGCTAACCGCGATTTATAATATAAAAAGCCCCGAGCAAATGCAACGGATTGCTCTTTGATTTGCCTGATTGCTGCATAAAAAAGGCTAATCGCTTCAAGGAGCAACCATGAACAGCGAGATACTTAAAAATACAATACGCTCTAAACAGAAGGCAGTTTTACTCCGTTTTCGGTGCAGTGTCAACCTGTACATCCATGGACGAAGAATAAGCCAGGCGGAGCATCTGCTCATCAATACCGATTTCACCATGGGGCAGATTGCCCGGAAGGGACTATAATCGAACGCTGTGCCGCGCATTGGAAGGCAGCCTATGCGCAAGCACCGGTTAGCCGCATCTAACTACATGATCTGCATATATGCGTTAGATAAATCTAACGCTCAAAGGAGTGATGACAATGCGCAAACGCAAGGATTTTTGGGACAGAAACGCCGGCCTATATGACCGGTTTATGCGAAAAGACGGGGCAGCATACGAAACGATGTATGAGATGATCCAGCCAGTCGTGCGGCACAAGACGGTGCTGGAGCTGGCCACCGGCACGGGGCTGATCGCCAAGCACATCGTAAACGCGGCGGCTCTTGTTGAGGCGACGGACGCCTCCGCGGAAATGATCGCAGAGGCGAAGCGGGACAATCACTCGGCGAAGCTGCATTTTTCCGTGCAGGATATGTTCCGCCTACCCTATGCGGACCAGTCCTTTGATGTAGTGATCGTGTCCAACGCACTGCACATCGTGCCGCAGCCGGAGAAAGCCCTTGCCGAGATCCGCCGGGTACTGAAGGACGATGGCGTGTTGATTGCGCCGACCTTTACCCACGCAGGGAACTCGTTTACCGGCAAGGTCAGGGCATTTTTCATGAAGCTGGCAGGCTTCCCCCTCCACAGCAGATGGACGAGCGAGGAGTACCTGCGCTTCCTGCGGCGAAACGGCTGGTCAGTGCGGAAAAGCGTTGTTCTGAAAGCCTCATTCCCATTGACCTATGCCGAGTGTGTAAAAATGGAGGTGTGATATGTCATTCTTTGAAAACACCCGCAAGCCCGAGGGCTTTGGCGGAAAAATTATGGTCGCCATGATGAATCTGGGTCACAGTCCCGTGGCCCGGTGGGGGCTTTGGTTTTTGAATGCCGCGCCGGACGCCAGGGTGCTGGACTGCGGCTGCGGCGGCGGGGCGAACATGAAAAGGCTGCTGAAAAAATGCCCACAGGGTGTCGTCAAGGGCATCGACTATTCGCCCGTCAGTGTGGAGACGTCAAAAAAAGTCAACGAGGCTGCCATCGCGGAGGGTCGCTGCGCCGTTCTGCAAGGCAGCGTGGCGGATATGGTGTTTGCGGACGACTGGTTTGACACCATTACAGCCTTTGAGACCGTCTATTTCTGGCCTGATCTGCCCCGGTGCTTCCGGGAGGTTTACCGGGTGCTGAAGCCCGGCGGGACATTTCTCATCTGCAACGAAAGCAACGGCGATACGGACAAGGACAAGAAGTGGACGGAGATCATCGGCGGCATGACCATCTACAAGGACGCCGAGCTGAAGACGTATCTGGAGCAGGCGGGCTTTCACGATGTGCAGATACACAAAAAGAAAAGCTGGCTCTGCATCACGGCGCGGAAATGAGGGAGAAGCAGACAGATGAAGGACAAGAATCTCCTATTTGACCGCAGCTGCCACGTGCTGTATTCCAGGCCCTGCAAGAAGGAGATACGGGCGAAGATCGCCCTGCACTACCCGGAAGAGGAGCGGGAGAAGGTATGGGAACAGGTACAGCGGCAGTATGTGGACTTTCTCTCCGACTGGCGTACCGATTTGGGCGGCAAAAAGAACTTCCACAACGGCGCAGGCGGCACCTACGACTGCATCGCCATTATGAGCTACTACACAGTCTGCAAAGCCGTCACATCCTTCCGCGAGATCGAGGAGATGGAGGAAAACCTGATCCTGCCGATCTTCCGCAGGCTGCGGTTTGTGAACTGCAACAAGCCGTTCTGGAGGAAGCTGATGCAAAGAGCGTTTGTACGGGCGAAACGCGGCTGCGACAAATGGCACGATTACGAGATGACGGTTGCGCCTTATGAAAACAGCAAGCCCATCTATTATGAGTTTACATCGTGTCCGGCAGCGGAGTTTGCCAAGCAGTTCGGATTTACGGACATTATGCCCGCCCTGTGCAATGTGGACTACGCTTCCATGGAGTTGCTCCACGCAAGGCTGGTGCGGACGACCACCTGCGTGGACGGCTGCCGATGCGACTATACCATTTGCGGCGACAAAGACCCGTATCTGAAAGAACATCCCGAATACCGGGATGAGGCAGGCTTCAGGAGGAATCGGTAATGCCTTTACAAGTGATTTTGGAAGGCATCGGGCTGGGCGTTCTGCTCATTTTGGTTTGCGCCATCGGTATCCGCAAGGGTGCGGTGGGCATGGTGCATCTTTACAGCCCGGAGGTGCAGGAGCGGTGCGTAACGCTGGGACTTACAACACACGCGAAAATCAAGCGAAATGCTTTGATTTTCAAAGCTGTCTGCGTCCCCGGATACATCGCCTATGTGCTGGTCTGCGTCTATGCGCTCAACGGCGCAAAGGGCTTCGTTCAGGGCTTTTGGCAGCTGCTGGTCATACTGTCCGTTATGAATCTCATAGACCGATTTTGGGTTGACGGCTATTGGGTAGGACATACGAACGCATGGGAAATTCCGGGAACGGAAGACCTGAAACCCTACATTACAGCCAAGGATAAGGGCAAAAAGTGGCTGTTCGGCACAATTGGTATGGCGGTCATTTCGGCAGTGCTGGCGGCAATTATGATGATATTTGTTCGCTGAAAGGAGATACCCATGAAATACAAAATCGAGAAAAACACCGTACAGGAGACGCTGATCATTCCGCTGTATGCGCGGAAGGTCTGCTCAGAACTATACCCGAATCTCTACCGGGACGAAACAGCGGTTCGCCTGATTGACGAGATCGACTACGATTTTTCAGAGGCGGAGAAAAACTCCCGCGGCCTGATGCAGCGTTTCGGTTCACTGGAGGTGGCCATGCGGCAGAATGACCTTGCTTTTGAGGTGCGGGATTATCTGAAATCTCACCCCAATGCGGCGGTGGTCAATCTGGGCTGCGGGCTGGACAGCACCGGGAGGAGCTGTGACAACGGCAGCTGCAAGATCTATAATCTGGACTTTCCCGATGTGATCGCCGTGCGCAACGAATTGCTGCCCGCCGGAGAGCAGGAGGAAAACATCCCTTGCAACTTAAATGATACCGAATGGTTCGCAAAGATCGACGCCTCCGGCGGCGCGGTGTTCTTTGCCTCCGGGGTGTTTTACTACTTTTTGACTGAGCAGGTCAGGACGCCGGTGCAGAAGATGGCGGACGCTTTCCCCGGCGGTGTGCTGGTATTTGACGCGGCCAACCGGACGACGGTGAAGATGATCGCCAAGACCTGGCTCAAGAGTGCGAAAATCAAGGATGTGGGCGCATATTTTGCGGTTTCGGACGCAAAAAGCGAGCTTTCCCTGTGGGACAGCCGCTTGCAGGTCACGAGTCGGGGCTATATGCTGGGCTACAACGATCTCCGCGACCCATCCGTCAGCGGTTTTTTCCGTTTCCTTGCAAAGGTCGGCGACGGCATGATGAAAATGCAGATCGTGAAGATCGGATTTGGAGGCAGGCTCGTTTCAAAAGCAGTTGACGGCGGTGTTTGGTTATGATGCCGATGCGGCAAAAGCGATCACGAAAAAAGCAAAGCCGAAATACAAAGCAATCATTGCAGACCTGCCGGAGTTTGAAAAAGCGGATCGCTTCAAGATGAACATCGTCAACTGCGCAATGATCGGTGCGTTCATCCTCTCCATGCCGGCGCTGTGCCGCCTGGATTACACCATGAGCGAAGCGGGCGGCGTGACCGACTTTGTGCGGCAGTACACCCTCGCCTCCGGCGGCCCCTACTTCGATTGTGGGTATAAAAAGAAGGGCTTCGTGAAAGCAGGGACGGAGGCAGGACGATGAAGGACACCTGTTTTCAGAATATTCGCGCAGTGGTAATGGCACAAGGAATTGAGAAAAACATAACAAATCCGCGTTTTCCTTTGTTCGTCAAATTTTAACATTTTGCTACTTGCATTTCAAACGGCGTTATGTTATATTCCATCATGTTAAAGAACTCTAATTTGTGCTGACAGGAGGTTTTCACAATGAAACGTCTCGGTTTATTCGCAGCAGGCGTGCTGTTTGGCACCGCCGGTCTCAAGATCCTTTCCAGCAAGGACGCCAAGAAGGTCTATTCCCATACCACCGCCGCAGTGCTGCGTGCCAAGGACTGTGTGATGCAGGCTGTGACCAATGTCCGTGAGAACGCTGAGGACGTCTACGCCGACGCCAAGGGCATCAACGAGCGCCGCGCAGCGGAAGAGGACGCCGAAGTCATCGAGGACGCGTCCAAGGAAAAAGCGGACGAGGAATGAATCGAAGGAGAGCCGCGCTCGCGGCTCTCTTTTACATTCGGAGGAACTGATACACTATGAAATGCAAAATCATGCATGAATCTGCCGGGCGCATGCGCGTACATCTTGCTTGCCGCCGCATGTCGCTGCATCAGGCGGACGTCCTGGAATATTACCTGCGCAATGTGGACGGCGTGAGCGAGGTTTCGGTTTTTGACCGCACGCAGGACGCCGTGATCGTCTACCGCGCAGACCGTGCCGCGCTCGTGCGCGCACTTGCGGCGTTTTCGTTTGACACGGCCGAGACGATGGGTCTCGTCCCCGACCACACGACGCGTGCGCTCAACCGCGAATTCGAAGACAAGCTCTCGTGGACGGTGATCCGCCGCGTGATCTCGAAGCTCTTCTTCCCGCTCCCCGTCACCACGGCGCTCGCCATCTGCCATTCGATCAAGTACATCCGCGAAGGCATCTCCGCGCTGCTGCACGGCAAGCTCTCCGTCGCCGTGCTCGACGCCACCGCCGTCACCGTGTCAATGGTGCGCGGCGACTTCCCGACGGCGAGCTCCGTGATGTTCATGCTCCGCCTCGGCGAAATTCTCGAGGACTGGACGCACAAAAAGTCCGTCGCGGATCTCGCCGGCGCGATGTCGCTCAACGTCGATCACGTCTGGCTCAAGACGGGCGAAACGGAAACGCTTGTGCCCATCGGCGATATTCAGGCAGGCGACTGCGTCGTCGTGCGCACCGGCAGCCTCATTCCGCTCGACGGCAAAATCGTCTCCGGCGAGGCGATGGTCAATCAGGCATCCATGACAGGCGAATCCATGCCCGTGCCCAAGCGCGAGGGCAGCTATGTCTACGCAGGCACCGTTGCCGAAGAGGGCGAGTGCGTCGTGCGCGTAGAAAAGGCTCTCGGCGGCGGTCGGTACGACCGCATCGTGCACATGATCGAAGAGTCGGAAAAGCTCAAATCCACGGCCGAGGACAAGGCCTCGCGCCTTGCCGATAAACTTGTGCCTTACACGCTCGGCGGCACGATCTTGACCTATCTCATTACGCGCAATATCACAAAGATGCTGGCTGTGCTGATGGTCGACTTCTCCTGCGCGCTCAAGCTCTCCATGCCCATCGCGGTGCTCTCTGCCATGCGCGAGAGCAGCAGCTATCACATCTCCGTCAAGGGTGGGCGCTTCCTCGAAGCCGTTGCCCAGGCGAACACCATCGTCTTCGACAAAACCGGCACGCTCACCTACGCCACGCCCAAGGTCGCACAAATCGTCACCTTCGGCGGCAACGAGGAGAGTGAAATGCTCCGCCTTGCCGCGTGCCTCGAAGAGCACTATCCCCACTCCATCGCCAACGCCGTCGTGGCCGAGGCCAAGAACCGCGGTCTGACGCACGAGGAGTATCACTCTCAGGTGCAGTACGTCGTGGCGCATGGCATTTCGAGCATTGTGGACGACAAGAAGGTTCTCATCGGCAGCGTGCACTTCGTCTTTGAGGACGAGGGCTGCCGCGTGCCGGAGGGCGAAGAAGATAAGTTTGAATCGCTCCCGCCCGAGTTTTCGCACCTGTACCTCTGCATCGCGGGTGAGCTCGCCGCGGTCATCTGCATCCATGACCCGCTGCGCAAAGAAGCAAATGCCGCCGTGCGTGCGCTGCATGCGCTTGGCATTGACAAGGTCGTGATGATGACCGGCGACAGCCGCAAGACCGCCGAGGCCGTCGCCGCCGAGGTCGGCGTCGACGCCGTCTACGCCGAAGTGCTCCCCGAGGATAAGGCCGCATTCGTCCGCAGTGAAAAGGCCGCAGGCCGCAAGGTCATCATGATCGGTGACGGCGTGAACGATTCCCCCGCTCTGTCCGAAGCCGACGCAGGCATCGCCATTTCGAGCGGCGCCGCCATCGCGCGCGAGATCGCGGATATCACGATCTCGTCCAAGGATCTGTTCGCGCTCGTCACGCTGCGCTCCCTCAGTCAGCAGCTCATGGCGCGCATCCACCGCAACTACCGCTTCATCGTGAGCTTCAATTTTTCGCTCATCGTGCTCGGCGTGCTCGGCATTCTGCCGCCGACGACCTCGGCGCTGCTGCACAACATGTCCACGCTCGCCATCAGCCTCAAGAGCATGACGAATCTGCTGCCCGAGGGCGAGCAGAACAGCATCCACTGATTTTTCTCAATAAGCAAGACCCTATGTTTCTCGCGCACGCGTCAAACGCGTATGCGGTCCCTCCCACCAGAAGCCGAAGATGTCTTCCAACGTCTGGTCAAGCGCCTGTCTAAAGCGGAAGAAGCTGCGCGTCTCCATCAGCGCTCCCAGCTTGACCATGGCGTTGGTCACACGTTCACGGTCAAGGCTTTCTGTTACATAGGTAAAACTGAATAAGCATAAGCGAAAGGCAACGACCTACTTTGTCAAAAGTGGTTGTTGCCTTTTGCATAGCCTGATGATCGTGGGCGGCACGGATGTGGCCACGGTGGCGGGTATCCTCGGCCACAGCCAGCCCTCCACTACGCTGGATATCTATACCCATGCTTTCGACAAGAACAAAAAGGCCGCCAGCGCGGGCTTGCAGGGAATGCTGGAGATATGACATAGGATAGCTCAGTTGGATCGCAAAATGTGCAGTAGTGGTCAAATCAGGTTTCAATTCTCCTAACTTTCCGCATATAAAAACCGTCTCAAACGTATCGTTTGAGACGGTTTTTGTGATTGCCCACAACTTTTGTTGTCCGCACCCCCGCATATCGCAAGGAAGGGAATGTGTGCAAGGGAAACCTTAGTCGGGTTTCCCTTGCGCGTTCAGTCACCCGCCCGCAGGCGACCGGTTTTGCGCTGCAAAACCGTACCAACACGAAAAAAGACACGCTTCTGCGTGTCTTTTTTCGTGTTGGTACGCCCGACTGGATTCGAACCAGCGGCCTACAGAGTCGGAGTCTGTCACTCTATCCAGCTGAGCTACGGGCGCATATTCGGTTGTCGCTTACAGCTTTACTACTATACCACCTTCGGGCGGCAATGTAAAGAAAATTTTTTTGCTTTCAGATTGTTAAAAAAGTTGACAAGTTGGTGAACTTGTTGTAAAATGACAACAACATGAAGGCGCCGTGCGCCATACTCCATTCTGAAGGAGGATAACCTGTGAAAAAACAAAAGATTTCTGATGCTGTTATCCACCGCCTCCCCCGCTATTACCGGTATTTAGACGACCTGTACAACAAGGGCGTGGTACGCATCAGCTCCAATTCTCTGGGCGCTAAAATGGACATCACCGCCTCCCAGATCCGGCAGGATCTCAGCTGCTTCGGTGAGTTCGGGCAGCAGGGATACGGCTATAACGTGGCGGAGCTGCGGGCGGAGATCGGCCACATTCTCGGCATCGACAGCGGGCACCGCATCATCGTCGTCGGCGTGGGGCATCTTGGTCATGCGCTGCTGCAAAACTTCGACTTTGAAAAGGTAGGCTTCCGCATCGACTCCGCCTTCGATGTCTCCCCCGCGCTGATCGGGACGGAGATCCGCGGTGTGACCGTCCACTCCATGGACGAGCTGGAGGACTATGTGGCCAGCTACCATCCCAACGTGGCGGTGCTGACCGTGCCGCAGAGCGTGGCGCAGCCGCTGGCCGACCGGCTGATCGGTCTGGGCGTCCGGGGCTTCTGGAACTTCACCAACGTGGAGCTGTCCACCAAGGAGGACGGCGTTTTCTTCGAGGACATCCACTTTGTGGACACCCTGCTGACACTCAGCTATCGTATCTCCCAGCCCTGAGGAACACTTTTCCTGCGGCGGCATACTATGAGAATGAGACCGGACGGCGGTCAAATTTTCATAGGAGGTTACGATATGTGTAATCAGAATTCCTGCTTTGGCGGCAGCAGCTGCTGCTGGATCATCATTGCGATCATCCTGCTGTTCCTGTTCTGCGGCAACGGCTGCGGCAGCAACTGCGGCTGCGGCGGCAACAACGGCGGCTGCGGGTGCGGCTGCTGATCGGCTCGCACAATAGCTGTGCCCCCGCCCTTCGGCGGGGGCTTTTTCCTGTAGGAACATCCGCAAAACGGCGCGTTTTGCGGGAGAAAGAGGTGCAATATGGACATTTCCGGACTGCGTGCGGCCTACGAGGGTCACACCCCCACGCTGATGGGCGAACGGGGCGGCTCGGCGGTGCTGGTGCCGTTGGTTCGCCAGAACGGTGAATACTGCCTGCTGTACGAGATACGCTCCGCCGCGGTACGTCAGCCGGGCGAGGTCTGCTTCCCCGGCGGCAAGCGGGAACCGGGCGAGACGGCCATCCAGTGCGCCCTGCGGGAGACGCGGGAGGAGCTGGGCATCCCGGAGAGCGCCGTGACCGTCATCGGTGAGATGGACTTCCTGTACATCCGGGCGGGCAGCCTGCTGCGCCCTGTGCTGGGCGAGGTCGACCCGGCGGCGGTGGCGGCCATGCGCCCGGCGCCGGAGGAGGTGGCGGGCACGTTCCTGCTGCCCCTGCGGGAGCTGCGGGCGCACCCGCCGGAGGTGTACGCCTACCAGCAGCCGGTGGCGATACCGGACTTCCCCTACGCGGACGCCGGTGTGGCGGCAGACTACCCGTGGCGTCCCTGCCGGATAGAGGTGCCGGTGTACCGGGGGCTGCCCCACCCGCTGTGGGGCATCACCGCCCGCATCACCATGGACATGGTGGACAAGCTGTAGCGTCTGCCGCGGCGCCCCGGTGCCCCGTTTCATAGGGGCGGACGACCCTGTCCGCCCGTTCCCTGCCATTCTGAGCCGGCGACCACGTCATCAGCGTGGGAATCCGTCCCTTCAAAAAGGAAGAAGCGGATTGCCGCGCCAGTGTGCGCACTGGCTCGCAATGACAGCGCGGCGCTGCCGCGCTGACGGGACATCGGGACGCCGTCCCCTACGCCAACAAACCAGCGGCGGCCGAAAGGCCGCCGCTATTTTTTTCACTATTTTTAACAAGAAAGTATTTGTTGACGTATTATATGTTATATGATATGCTAATATTGCGTCAGGAGCCGCTCCACCGGGCGGCAGGAACAGGAAGCAGTCTGAAACCGAGAGGAAATAATCTTATGAAAGCAAAGCTCACATTTTACTTAGCTCTTGTGATCGCCGGGAGCGCATTGCTGGGCGTCGGGGAATTTTTCACCATAGCCGGAATGATCCTGACGGCGCTGGGACTTTTCCTGCTGCTCCTGGAAGCCATCAAGGAGTAACCGCAAAACTGCGCCGGTTCAGAAAACGACTGATACCCTTCATCCGCAGCCGGAAGAAGAACAGCGGCAATGACAACGCCGCATAGCTGCAAGACGGGGCGGTGGAATCGCCGCCCCGTCAGCTTGTCAAAAAAGTCCGTTCGGACTTTTTTGACAAGCTGAGGCAAAATCGC
>ENA-UOJE01000576-UOJE01000576.1-human-gut-metagenome-genome-assembly--contig:-C23-NODE-576-length-40763-cov-6.227597_pt1 | contig 40763 bp, 37 predicted proteins | sample MGYA00242341_ERZ723888 | MGnify/ENA metagenome assembly ERZ723888 | reverse complement strand
CGATTTTAATTGTACCGAATTCGGTACAATTAAAAATGCAGCAGGAAGCAACAACTTTGTACTTTCCGTAAAAACATGGCTTGAACGGACAGGTGCCATAGGCATACGTTCAAAAGCCGGTCGTTATGGCGGCACATACGCACATCGGGATATAGCTTACCATTTCGGAATGTGGATAAGCCCCAAATTTCAGTTATTGCTCGTCAAAGAGTATCAGCGTTTGAAGACTGAGGAGCAGCGGGTGTTGGGTTGGTCGGCGAAGCGCGAGTTGTCGAAAATCAACTATCACATACACACTGAGGCAATAAAGCAAAACCTTGTCCCTGCGGAGGTTACTCCGGCTCAGGCAAGCATCATCTATGCCAATGAAGCCGATGTGCTGAATGTGGCGATGTTCGGTGTTACAGCAAAGCAATGGCGTGAGGCAAATCCCGACCTCAAAGGGAACATACGCGACTACGCTACAATCAACGAACTTATCTGCCTGTCAAATATGGAAAACCTCAATGCGGTTTTCATCGAGCAGGGAATGACGCAAGGCGAGCGGCTTGTGAAACTGAACCAGATAGCCATTCATCAGATGAGCATACTGGAAAGCGGCGACAACGATAGAAAACTATTGAAGTAAAATAGGTTATGATTCAATTTATTGAAAGAGGTGACATATTTAATTAAGGACGTAAACAACTATGCACATGGTTGTAATTGTGCCGGAGCAATGGGAAAAGGAATAGCGTTACAGTTCAAGAATAAATATCCTAAGATGTATTCCGAATATCATGCCATGTGCAAGGATGGGTTATTCAATCCCGGGGATGTTTTTGATTACAATTATGGCAACGGACACATATATAATCTTGGCACACAGGTGTCTTGGAAAACAAAAGCTCGGTTGGAGTATATTGAAAATTCGGTTGGGCGAATGCTTGAATTAGCAGCTTCGGACAATGTAACCAAAATAGCCCTTCCAGCGATCGGAGCTGGATTGGGTGGATTGAATTGGAATGATGTGAAAGAAATTCTGAATAGGGTCTCCGTGAACTATCCTGATATTGAATTATATGTAGTCGAGGCTTACGGCTGATGATATTTTAGTACTCAAAACTTGTCAAGGAATCATTCTTTACCGCTATTAAACAGGGTTTTGGACGCTTGGAGAAACAATTGCGGTACAAAAAGAGGGAAAATGAGCCTTGAAAAGCAGTTTTTCTACCTGTCAGTGAAAGGCTTTTACGGGATTTCATTACCTTTGTATTTGAATTGGGGCAACTCAATCTGAGACATAAGAAATAAATAAGAAGCGATATGCTCTCTTGTATTTGGGAACGTAGGAAATTCACCAGTGTACTGAGATTGCATAGCGGTTCTCACGCATACGGCGCGGGCTGCTATCTCTACATCTGTACACAAGGTTTCCTACGACCTCCAAATAAGACGTGGCATTGCAGTCCGCGCTTCTGTATTACAATAGTCAGCATCATCGGACTGTGGCGCATTTGATATATGAAGAATATTGAAGCAAACATAGAACTCATTGCAGCGTGCGGTCTCTACTGCGGCGCGTGTCGCAAGTATCTATTGGAGAATTGTCCCGGTTGCCATGATCATGATAATGAAAAGGCGACATGGTGCAAGATAAGGTCTTGCGCTAAAGGTAATGGTTACCACTCTTGTGCCGAATGTCGTAAGGACGTAAGCGAGTGCAAGATATATTCTAATTTCATCGGAAAGATATTCGCCTTTCTTTTCAAGTCCGACCGTCCGGCTTGTATCCGCTACATCCGCGAGCATGGCGAACAGGCTTTTGCCGAGGAAATGACTAAATGTAAATGTCAGACAATGAAAAGGAATTTTAAATATGATCAAGAAACAGTATGTTAAGGAGATTCTACATTCTTTAGGCGCTGATTTGTGCGGAGTCGCTTCCGTGGATAGGTTCGACGACGCTCCAAAAGGTTTCCATCCGACTGATATCCTTCCATCTTGTAAATCCGTAATTTCCTTTGCGTGTCGGTTTCCAATCGGGACGCTGAGGTGCAAATCTGATATTCCGTACACGCGTGTGCGGAATTCCATGACTCCTAAGCTGGATGCCATTGCTCTGGATTTTTGTATAGAGATGGAGAAGTATGGCGTGGTCTGTGTCCCTATTCCCACAAATGAAAGCATCCGGGACACATCGACTGGTAGATTCCGCTCGATAATTTCGCAGAAACATGCCGCACAGGCTGCTGGACTTGGAACCATTGGCAGACATTCCTTGCTGATTACGCCGGAGTATGGCAGTATGGTCTGGTTAGGTGCCGTGTTGTGTGAGCAGGAATTTGAACCCGATGAAATTCGTTCATCCGTATGTGATAATTGTAATCTCTGCGTGGCTGCCTGTCCCGTCAATGCCTTATCGGAAGCGGAACTCAAGCAGCTTGACTGTTGGAATCATGCGTTTGGTGATGATAAAGACCTGAATACATGGAAAATATCATGTCATAAGTGCCGTGATATCTGCCCTTATAATTTCGGAAGTAAAAACAATTTTTAAATATTCCATTATGCCATATATATCAATAGGAGGCGGACGATCGACTTCTGAACAGAAGAAACAACTGATGGAACGACTGACAGCTACAGCATCCGAATAACACATATTTATAAGCAGTTCGTCACAGTAACTATTCTTGCCAACGTCCATAAAAAGGGACTTCAAAAGGTGAAATTTATCATAATAAAGAAATAATTATTACAGACTGACTCCACGTTGCCCCCTATCAATCTTCCAATCATATCGGTGGTCTCACCATAAGACTGCATCACGCTCTTGATGTCGGCTGCTTCGGAGGGAGAGAAGATTGACTTGTGCCGCTCCGTGGCGAAATGGATAATCGCGTTAATGGCTCGCCTGAACACCTCGCTTGCCTTGAAGAGAATATCAGCGACAACGTCAGATTAATCGCTTTCAGAGAGGCGCATGAAAATTGCGCTATTTGGCGGCGGAGGTCCACATGGTAGGTTGGGTGCATGCCTGTCGGTAGAATAATTCTTCTTCCGACGGATTGGCGCTGTCAGCATACCAGGGGAGATGGCGCAGCGCGTAAGGCGGTGCCAGACGGTAACTTTCAGCCGCACGGGAGCGATTGAGTCCCGACATGGGGCGATAGAGGGCAAATGTAGTGTCTATAGGAGCGCGGAACAAGTCGCCTTCGCGATGCTCCCAGAATTTTTGCTCATGGGCAATCACGTCAGCCTTGTTGGTAAAGCAGTCAGGCAGGTCGTTGATTAACAGTGAAGGACCGGTTTTAAGCGCTGACGGTCGTTCCACGGTCATGACATGCAACATTCTCTCGATGATATCATCGGGACAATTATTGGCAAGTTCAACATCGCTGTCGGTGTAGATGTACCATCCTTTGCGATAGAGGTCCTTGGTGTGGCGTGATTTCCAGAGTGCCTTGAATCCGAGATTGCCTTCAAGGTGTATCACACGGTGACCGCACTCCTTGTACCATTCGAGAAGGGGAGGATAGGTGCTGGCGTTGTCGAGGATGATGATATTGTCGATGCCTCGCGAGGTGAGCGACGCTATGAGCCGCTTCAAGGTTGTGAGGCGGTTGAAATTGTTGATTATCACCGGTATCTTTTTCGCGTCGGTCGGCGGTGGGCATATATGACGCGAATAGAGCCGGAGAAGAGCCGATTTCACAGCGTATTTTATGCGTTTGAATGTCATCATGATCAGGCAATTGGCGGTTTGTGGTCAAGTATAACGGGGAACCAGAATTTGCGCATTCTGCGTTTTTGCCATGCATGACATCCGAAGGGCAGGCGGTTGCCGTTTAGCCGGAAGCACAGAGCCGGATATTTGTCAAAGGCGAAGTCGAGTGCTTCCTGCCAATCGGGATAGATGAAGCCGACACCGTGACGGTTGACCTCGACTGAAAAAAACACATCTTCATTGTAGAGATGGTTTCTGTGTTCTAAAAAGCGGTCAATCACCGGGCGTAGATTTTTTACGGCATTGAGGTGTGATTCCACTTTCCGGAGCGAGAGCCCGCCGTTGCCTACACGCCACCATGTCGCGCGCGCATCGGGAAGACGCATGATATTGCGGAAGCCATGCTTGATTTTCGAGCCTACTTTTAGCAGCGGATTGTTGTAAATCGGTCTTAATAGCCAGGGCGCGCCGACATAGTCGTAGCCTTTGTCACACCATTCGTCAAGTTTGTCGGAAAATACGTATGCGTCAAGCTGGTAGATGAGTATATACCTGTAACCGGTAAAGCGTGAATAAAATTCTTCTGACATCATCAGGCGGTTGTAGCCCGCGATGCCCTGGAAATATGCAGCAGAAAACTCCTCGACTTTTGCCGACGGCATAATCTCCTTCATGCGCGATACGTCGAGTCCTGCCGGTATTACGAATGTGACCGGATAGTTGCCAAGCCTGTCGGCTGCCGCCCGGAGCGAAATTTCTTCATACTGGTTCAGCTCACTCTTGTAAGCCGGAATGACGATAGTGACCTTTTCCATATCCGCGGCAAAGTTACTATAATATTATTACACGACAAAAGATCGCAAGGATTACGCTCCCTCTTCAATCAGCCGTCCCTGCAGCCAGAGATTCCCGCGTACAGAATTTTTCATCGTTGGTTTCTTGTCAAAATCGGAAATTCGTGCAATCAACGGGATGTTCAGAGTCTCCATGGAGTCGTTTTCATTGGCGATGCATATTTCCATGCGGTAAAATTCACGACCGAGACAGGGCACCTTTTTAACGCGTGACATGACCGGCGACCAAAATTCTCCATCGTCGGGATATGCCTTGTCGAGCTGCAAAAAGGCTACAAGATGGTCAAGCGACAGCATAGCAGGCTCATCGTGCCTATCCGAAAGGTGTAGTCTCATCGCTTCATCTCCTGACATCTCGACAGTCATTTCTCCTTCCGGAACGCAAGCGGCGCCGTATGCCATTGCCGACAAGGCGAAATTGTAATCTTCGCCTACCTGGTATAATTCCTTATGTAAGCCGTATTCTATGTCAAAAAAACTTAGCTCGTTGTCGCCATATTTCACCGTGATCACCGCTTCAAATTTATTGGAGTATTCCTGCACGTTGACAAGACGGAATTTGACAGGGCGGTCGTTTACGGCATACGGTACGAATGCCAGGACTTCAAGTGAATCCGTGTCGTTGCGTAAAATTGTATGAATTTTTAGATCCTTCCCTTTTGTCGACATATATGTAAGGTCGGATATCCCTTCATCAGTGACGACGTCATTTGCTGAGTCATACGGCTTACTGTGATGAATGATTTTTCCAATCTCTGCAATTACCGACTCGATATCTTTATCGAAACAAGAAAGGTGTGCGCCATGTCCGGCATCCGCATCAAATGAATCCTCCGGGTCATTGTAGATGCCGGTGCGGAGCGTCTCGATGGCAAATGTTTGCTCCGGAGTGAGAGACTCGCCGGAATGACCTTTGCGCCAGTTTATTTCAGGAATCTCCGTTTCAAGCAGCGAAAGGGATAGTGGTGGCTGCGTATCGGCATTTTCAGCGTGGACGCAGTGCATGTTGATGTAGTGGCTCTTTTTGCCCGAGCCACGCCAGTCTTCACCCTCAAACGGGTCACTGGAGAAAATTCCCCAGATGATTATGCCTCCGTTTTCTTCTCCCTCGCGAAGCATGTAGAAGAAATCTCCTTCTTTTGCATCTTTGTAGTCATAGATACTCCAGCGCATCCCGAAGCTTTCAGGATGCTTGGCTGTTAGCTCCCGGTATTTGTCAAGCGAGTAATTGCTGATTTCGGGATTCCACCGCATCAGATAGCACTTAGGCGTATTGCCTACTCTCTTTGATGTGATTTTCTTGTTTTTCATGGCTATACATCTTATATTATCGAGATTAGGCGCCGGCAGAGGGTGATGAGGTCGTCGTCGGTGATGACGTAGGGGGGCATGATGTAGACATTCCTGCCGAAGGGGCGTACCCAGATGCCATTGGCGACACATTTTTTCTGAAATTCGCCTACATTGACCGGTTCCTTCATCTCGATTACTCCTATCGTACCGAGTACCCTGACCTCCTTCACATCGGGATTGGAAGCGGCGGGGGCGAGCTCGCGCTTTATGATTGTTTCGAGATGTTTGATGCGTGATTCCATGTCCTGCTCGCGCAGAAGCTTGATTGACTCGCAAGCGATGGCACATGCAAGCGGGTTTCCCATAAACGTAGGGCCATGCATCAGCACTCCTGCCTCGCCGCGTGAGATTGTGTCGGCTACTTCGCGGGTAGTCAGTACCGCGCTCATGGTGAGATAACCTCCGGTGAGCCCCTTGCCGATGCACATTATATCGGGTTGCACTCCCGCCCATTCCCAGGCGAAACATTTGCCGGTGCGCCAGAAGCCTGTGGCTATCTCGTCAAATATCAGTAACACTCCGTAGCGGTCGCAGAGCTTGCGCGCCTCGACGAGATATTGCGGGTGGTAGAAGCGCATCCCGCCGGCTCCCTGCACTACCGGTTCAAGTATGAGTGCCGCTATCTCGTCATGATGCCGCTTGAGGGTATCTTCAAGACCTGCTGTGGCTTCCGGACGCCATTCCTCGTAAAATCCTACGGATGGAGCTTCCACAAAATAGCGTATAGGCAGTGCCGGACCGAATGCCCCGTGCATGCCGGTCACCGGGTCACACACGCTCATTGCATTCCAGGTATCGCCGTGATATCCTGACCGTATGGTCACGAAATTACTCTTTTTATGGTCGCCACTTTTTGCAATAGCAGCCTGGACAGCCATCTTCATTGCCACTTCTACCGCCACTGAGCCGGAGTCGGCATAAAATATATTGTGCATTGACGGGGGGGCTATCTCGAGAAGCATTTTCCCAAGCTCGATTGCTGGTTCATGAGTAAATCCGCCAAACATGACGTGCGACATCTTTGCGAGCTGTCGGGTTATCGCATCGTTGATTGAAGGATGGTTATAACCGTGTATGGTACACCACCATGACGACATGCCGTCGATAAGTTCCGTGCCATCGGCGAGGCGTATGTGCGTGCCGTGAGCCGAGTCGACCTTGTATGTGGGGAGCGGGTCTATCGTTGAGGTGTAGGGATGCCACAGATGTTCGCGGTCCCAGTCGTCGTGTAGTGAATTTTGATTGGTCATTGCTGTCTTTTTTATTTCTATGCAAAAATACATATAATTCATTCCCGGTGCAAAATGAAATAAAAAGGGGGATGCACCTTGAATCGATGCATCCCCCTGTCGATATCTCTAAAAATCGACAGAATCGTTATCGGATAATCTTTGCAGTCTTGACTGATCCGTCGGATAGGCGATCACGGCGTATCGCGATAGTGCCTGCTGCCGGAGAGTCGATACGTACGCCCTGCAGGTTGTACCATTCGGTTGTAACCACTTCTGGGGTGGCTACATTTGCAGTTTCGATTCCTGCAGTGCCGACCTTGGCTGACTTGCGGGTTTCTCCGTTCACTGTATATGCGCTCTGTACCTCAATCACCGGTGTTTCCTCCATCATGAGTGTGATTGTGTGGTCTGCCGAACCATCATTGGTGACTACCACTCCGGTCTCGGAGAAGGTATAGGGGATGTCGGTCATCGGCTCGGTGAGTGCAGCATATACTTCAGGGGTGAAGGTGAACAGTTCGCCGTTGATAAATATGTTGTAATACATATTGTCAGGATTGATGAAGTTGCCTTCAGTGTCGGTTGCCGGAATATTAATGCCTACCGATCTTCCCCAAGGGGCATAATATTCGCCTACGAATGTAATTGCAGGATTTGCCGGTGTAGCCGGTACTTCGTTGTACGGGGCGAATGTCGGTTTAAGGAGTACAGAACCCGAGGGCATGCCCGGATTGGCGGTCTTCATTCCGAATGTCATCAGCATCGCCTTGTCGGCAACATATTTGTCACCTTCTTTGATGAGGGTAACGGCTGGCTGAGGGATGTAGTGGATTTCCGGGTCTCCCCATTCGCTGATGCCTTCCTCCCAGTCGGCAGCCTGGAAGAAATAGTAATACATTTCGGTAGTATATATGCCGAGATACTGGTCCGTGGCAAATGTCACCTTATCGCCGTCAATCTTGCCTTTTATCCATGAATCGCTGAAATATCCGTAAAGACCCTTTATCCAGAGTTCGTCACCGGCAGTGCCGAATTCGACAATGCGGTTAGACACGTTACCCCATGCATCTGTAGTATTGCACACATATTGCGTAGTCTCCGTTCCTGCCGGTGGTGTGGGTAGTGTGGTGTCAAATACGTTCCAGTTGATGTTGCCTTCGCCTGTGCCGGTGAATGTGCCGTCACTGTTATACATGCCCACTATACGGGGTACGCCATCTATCTCGGCGTCAACTTGTGTAAGCGTGTTGTTTTCCCATTTCATCACGAGATTGGGATTTTCCGTGTCTTCTACAAATTCCTGCACATCGCCGTTGGTGACGACCTTTGCCATTTTTGCCGATACCTGCGATTCGGGAGTTCCCAGATATTCATTGGCGGGTACTACGTAAACATCTTGCGGGAAGGTGAACACGACAAGATTGTCATCGCCGAGTGTGCCCTTTATCCAGTAAGGATAACTGTTGCCAAATGTATCGACCGGCTTATACATGTAAAAGTCTTTGCCGTCAATCACGATGGAGCTGATTTTTCCCTCGATGTTATTTACATAGAGGGACCCCCACATCTGTAGGTATTGCTTGGAACTGCGGTACATGTTGTCATATTCCTTGCCTTCAGGTGTGTCCTGGATACCTGCCGCACTGACAGCCTGCGGCATTGTGCCACCGAAAATGGCGGCGATTGATAACGTGAGTAATACTTTTTTCATACGCGGATAATTTTAAGTCGTGTAAGTTTGATAATAATTGATGTGGCAAATGTAGGTAAATAATTGCTGTCTTGCAAGCAAATTTCAATAAAAGCAAGATGTTAAGTGGAAAATTTCTTCGTGCTGAAATGTTTTGCTTGCAAAATGCCAGTATTTCTTGCTTCGGCTGAAGCGAGAAAGGTTATAAGGTTAACAGGTTATAGGGTTGACGGCGAATAGAGGGCAGGCGTTTGCATCGCGTTATTTTTGCAAATTGATTAATATTGCCTATATTTGCGATATATGAAGCTGATAGGTTCATGTGAAATAATTAAATAGGGATTTCCCGTTAGGGATAATTTGTTTTTAGCCGTAGTGTTGAGCGTAGCGAAACCTACGGTAATGGTCGTTTTTAGGAATGTTTCCGTTAGGAATCATCAAAAAGCGATACAGATGATTCATCGGAAAGAGATGTCGCGGAAGATATTGCAATGTGTGGATAGGGGGCTGGCGGTCGGGTTGATTGCCGGTATGCTGCTTTTTGCCGGATTGACGGCATGGTGGTATGTGTCGTTTATGGACAGCACCATTGTGAAGTGGCTTGCGTGGATGATGATTGTAGCGGTATGCGTCATCGCATTTGTGGCTGCGACCGGCTATGGAATGAAGCGGTTGACCGGAATGCGGATTTACACTGTCGGCGCGCTCGTTGCTGCCTGGCTGTTGTTGGGTAGGTTTGATTTTCCGCGTATAGGATGGACTGTTACGATTATCGGCGGCATACTTGGTGTGGCTTTCCCTCTGTTTTGGAATGTGCGCGGTCGTGGATGGCTTACAGTGCCGGTGGTGTTGACCGTGGCGGTATTGTCAGGTGGATATGTGTGGCTTCATGAGGGAATGACAGAGAGCGATTCTCCGGTAGAGCCGATTGCTGCTGTTGACGGGATAAATATTTGGGAATATGGCGCAGGAGCTGATACACTGCGTGTCGATGGCTCGGCTTATTTCAAGGTTGAACGTAGGATTGACCGGATTGTTCGCGACAGGATATGGGGATTTGACAACACACGCCTGCCTCTGCACGGTACTCTGTTTTACCCCGACGGCGGATGCACTCTTCCGCTCGTGGCAATAATTCATGGAAGCCATTATATGCTCGACCGGTCAGACCGCGGATACGATTATCTTGCCTTGGCGCTTGCGCGACGGGGATATGCCGTGGTGACGGTTGATGAAAATTTCATCAACAAGAGTTTCACGGGCGGTTACGGTTCTCAAGATTATATAGGGCGAGGATGGTTGCTTCTGAAAAATCTTGAATATTTCCGGGCAATCGCGTCTGATGCCGATTCGCCGCTTTCGGGCGTGATTGACTTTGACCGTGTGGCACTCATGGGACATTCTCGCGGAGGCGACGGCATAGCTGCCGCTACTTGGCTTAACGGTCTTGAAGAGTCGCTGGCGGAGAATGGCGAGGTGTATGACTTCGGGTTTGGTATAAAAAGTGTCATCGAGATAGCTCCGACCGGTATGCTCACGATTTCTGACGGGTCGCCTTATATATATAATAATGTGGACTGCCTGCTGCTGCAGGGCGACAAGGATGGCGATGTGTCGTTCATGTACGGGTTGCGCCGTTATAATACCGCGACCTTTTCTGACTCAGTGTATCATTTCAAGGTGGCGGTCAATATCGCGGGTGCCAATCATGGACAATTCAATACTGCATGGGGAGCCGATGACCGTCAACCTCCGGCAGCCTGGTTTCTTGACCGTACGGTAATGTTGACCGGCGAGGAGCAACGTAATGTCGCCACAGCCTACATCACCGCATTTCTTGACGCTTCGTTAAAAGGAGAGGGTGAAATATCCGAAGTATTTATCAACCCTTTGCATAGCGGTGATATAGTTCAGTGGGCTGACACGCGCACACTCTGTATGGCTGATTTTGAGAGTGACGTCTATGGTGGAGACGTGGTCGAACTCACGTTGCGCGACCGTTTGCGCATGTCACAGCTTAATCATGGCGTTAAAGTGGATGAAGGTACGGAATATCGTCTAATACTTGACAGTGTGCTTGCCGTCGCTCCTTGTCATGACCTGGTGTTTTCGGTATACGCGGATGAAGATACACGCCTTTCTGTGGTTGTGTATGCGGGTGACACGGCAGCTCTCTCCGATACCATGGCTGTCACAGCTACTTTGCCGGCGCGCCTGTCACGGTCGCCGTTGGTATTTCCGATTCAAGGCGACAGGGAGCAAGAGATGGTCATGCAGACATTCCGCCTTCCGATTCCTGCTGCCGACAGTGTGCATGTCACCGAGATACGCTTTCGGGCACTTGACGGCTCCGCTATCGTGGACAATATCGGTCTAAGGAGACAATTTGAGGTCAAAAAATAAGATTTATGGAAAAATTTCCATAATTAACTACATTTTTCTTGCGTTTTGTTGACCTGCCTTAATAAAATCACTAAATTTGCAGATATAACCATTTAACACGTTATAAGATGAAAAAGCATAATTTTTATGCCGGTCCCTCGATTCTTAGCGAATATACGATTAAGAATACAGCCGAAGCTATCAAAGACTTCGCCGGTACCGGATTGTCTATTCTTGAAATCTCTCACCGCAGCAAGGAGTTCACAGCAGTAATCGAGGAGGCTCAACAGCTTGTAAAGGAGTTGCTTGAAGTGCCCGAAGGTTACCACGTGCTGTTTCTCGGAGGTGGTGCCTCGATGCAGTTCTGCATGGTGCCTTACAACCTGTTGAAGAAGAAAGCGGCATATCTTGACACCGGCACATGGGCAAGCAATGCCATCAAGGAGGCAAAACTCTTCGGAGAGGTTGATGTGGTGGCTTCAAGCAAGGATAAGAATTATACTTTCATACCCAAGGGATATGCCGTACCCGAGGATGTCGACTATTTCCACTATACTACCAACAACACTATCTATGGTACGGAGATGCGCTATGATCCCGACGTGAAGGTGCCTTTGGTTGCCGACATGTCGAGCGATATCTTCTCACGTCCCGTTGATGTGTCGAAATATGACGTGATTTATGCCGGTGCACAGAAAAACCTTGCTCCCGCCGGTGTGACTATCGCTATTGTTAAAGAGGCGGCTCTCGGCAATGTCGACCGTGCTATCCCGACAATGCTTGACTATCGTACCCATGTAAAGAAAGGCTCGATGTTCAACACGCCTCCCGTGCTCCCCATTTATTCTGCCCTCCAGACCTTGAAATATTACAAGGAACTCGGCGGTATCAAGGAGATGGAACGCCGCGACCTTGCCAAGGCTGAGATGCTTTACGAGGCTATCGACTCAAGCAAGATGTTTGTCGGCACAGTCGCTCCCGAAGACCGTTCAATCATGAATGTATGTTTCGTTATGAAGCCCGAGTACGACGGACTTGACAAGGAGTTTATCGACTTTGCATCGACCAAGGGCATTGTCGGTATAAAGGGTCACCGCTCGGTTGGCGGTTTCCGTGCATCGCTTTACAATGCACTTCCTATCGAGAGCGTGAAGGTGCTTGTTGAGGCAATGAAAGAATTTGAAAAGAAACATTAATCAGATTTCAGGCTATGAAAGTATTGGTAGCTACCGAAAAACCGTTTGCGACAGTTGCTGTCGACGGTATCCGCAAAGTCGTTGAAGACGCGGGTTATGAACTCGAATTGCTTGAAAAATATACGGCTAAATCCGATCTTCTCGCAGCCGTTGCAGATGCTGACGGTCTTATTATCCGCAGCGATGTGATTGACCCCGAGGTGTTTGATGCAGCTAAAAATCTTAAGGTCGTGGTGCGTGCCGGTGCCGGTTATGACAATGTAGACCTCGCTTCAGCCACAGCTCATAATGTTGTGGTGGAGAATACTCCGGGTCAGAACTCCAATGCCGTTGCCGAGCTTGTGTTCGGTATGGCTGTGATGGCTGTCCGTAACAATTATAACGGCACATCGGGAACCGAGCTTAAAGGCAAGCGTCTCGGACTCCAGGCTTACGGTCAGGTTGGTCGCAATGTGGCGCGTATCGCAAAGGGCTTCGGCATGGAAGTGTCGGCATTTGACCCGTATTGCCCCGATGAGGTCATGACTAATGACGGCGTTAAGCCCGTTCACTCTATCGACGACCTTTATTCAGGCAATGACATTGTGTCGATTCATATCCCCGCTACTCCGGAGACCCGTAAGAGCATTGGATATTTCAACCTTACCAATATGCCTCTCGGAGGCGTGGTTGTCAATACCGCCCGTAAGGAGGTGATTGATGAAGATGGTCTTGCAAAGGCTCTTCGTGAGCGCACCGACCTGAAGTATGTAGCCGATGTAAAGCCTGACAATGCCGACGCGTTGAAGGAGGAATTCGGCGCCCGCGTGTTCTTCACTCCCAAAAAGATGGGTGCGCAGACCTCGGAGGCAAATATCAACGCCGGTATTGCCGCCGCCAATCAGGTAGTGGCTTATCTTCGCGATGGAATCAATAAATTCCAGGTCAACAAATAAATCAGCCTATATACAAAATAAGAGGGGATGCCTAAAGGCATCCCCTCTTATTTTGTATTGTATCTCATCATTACTTTGCGTCATCTGTTTCAGGCGCCTTGTCGATAAGGTCAAGGAACTCGTCGAGTTTCGGGGTGATGATGATTTCGGTGCGGCGGTTGCGCTGACGACCAAGCTCGGTGTCGTTGTCGGCAATCGGGTTATACTCGCCACGACCGGCTGCCGACAGGCGCTGCGGATTGATGCCGAAGTCGTTCTGGAGCACTTGCACTACCGACGATGCGCGCAGTGTCGAGAGGTCCCAGTTATTGCGGATGTTTGTGCGGCTGATGGGCACATTATCGGTATTGCCTTCTACAAGCACGTCGTAACTGTTGTAATCTTTGATAATCTTTGCGATTTTGCTGAGGGTCTCCATGGCGCGGGGGCTTACCTCATAGCTGCCTGTCTTGAATAGCATGTTGTCGGCAAGTGAGATGTAGACCACGCCTTTCAACACTTTCACGTCAACATCCTTAAGTTCGTCGGTGCTGAGCGAGCGGGTAAGCTTGTTGGTAAGGGCAATGTTGAGTGAGTCGCTCTTGGACTTTGCATCGACAAGCTGCTTGATGTATTTGTTTGAGGCGTTGATTTCGTCTACGAGTTTGGCAATGTTCACGTTGCCCTGTGCGTTCTGGTCCATGCTCTTGTCAAGAGTGCTTTTCATCTCGGCAAGTCCTGCGCGAAGCTGGTCGTTGGCTTTATTTGCCGCATCGAGCTGCTGCTGGAGATTTTCGCCATTGGCTTCACACTTGATAAGGCTTTCACGGGTCGACAGATAGTCGCCCTGAAGCTGCTGATACTTCTTGTTGGTCACACAACCGGTCGTCAATAAGCCGCATAGGCTGCAAACGACGAGCATACTTTTAATTTTCATGACTTATAAAAATACTGTTAATCCTAAAATTTGTATTCTCGCTTAAAAACGCGCAAATATAAATATGATTTTGTGTTTTAACAAATTATTCTGCATTTTAGTTGCGGGCGACGCTTTTCCGGCGATATAATAAAGGTGACGGGATTTGCGTTATTGTATATGTTCGCTGATGATTGAAATCCATGACCAGATTATTACGATATATATTATTATGTGTGTTGCCGGGACTTGTTGTCACGGGATGTATTGAGGACGGTTTCACCACATCGCCCTCCGACCAGCCGGTATATTCCACCGATACACTCCGTATCGGCACGGTGTTTACCGCCGAGGGTACGCCTACCAGCCGTTTCAAGGTATTCAACCGTCATGACAAGGGATTAAGCATTAGTAAAATCTCTTTCCGCGACCCTGCGATGGAAGAGATTTTCAGGCTTAATGTCGACGGTGTGTCGGGTAAAAGTTTTGACAATGTTGAAATAAGGGCAAATGACTCAATATTTGTGCTTGTCGAGGCTACGTTGCCGGAATCGGGCGCTGACTTGCCCGTGGAACTTAATGCCGAGCTTGACTTCGTGGCAAACGGTGTCACTTCGACAGTCGTGTTAAACGCTTTCGGCCAGGATGTGACGCGTCTTGTTGACTTTAAGGTGGCGTCTGACATGACACTTTCAGGACCAAAGCCATATCAGATATATGACAGCCTTGTGGTGGCGGAGGGCGCGACGCTTACGCTTGATGCCGGGACTACCTTGTATTTCCATGACAAGGCGGAGCTTGTAGTGCATGGTACACTGATTTCCAACGGTACGCCCGATCGCCGCGTCAATATGACCGGTGACCGTTTCGGACAGGTCGTAGGGAGGATTCCTTACGAAATAATGTCGGGACAGTGGGGCGGCGTTTACTTTTATGGCACAACCCGCGACAATCGTTTGTCCCACACGTCGATACGAAACAGCGTTTACGGGGTTTACATCGATTCTGTGAGCGTGGATGCCCTCGACCCGGTGCTGACTCTTGTCAACTGTCAGTTGCGCAATTCCACCGGTGCGGTACTTGTGGCTAATTATGCGCCTGTCAAGGCGGTCGGATGTGAATTTGCCGAGGCGGCTAAAGGGGTGGTGTATGTGAATGAGGGCAATCATGTTTTTAACCAGTGTACGTTTTCCAACAATTACCTGTTTGCTGCGATAACGGGACCCATGCTCTATCTTGACGGTGAAAATGTAGGTGCCGACATCTCCAATTCGATTCTCTACGGGATGGGTGGCGAGGTACTTCCCGCTGACCTTGCCGGTAAACCGGTATATTTCCGCAACTGTCTTTTTGCAGCAGCCGGCACAGATGATGAAAATTTCATAAATAGTATCTGGGATGCCGACCCGCTGTTTTATACCGTGAGGGAGGATTACCATTTTGACTATCGGCTCCGGGAAGGTTCGCCGGCAATAGGTGCCGGTGACCCGTCGCTCTGCCTGCCCGAGGCTTCGAGCGACATGTACGGGCTTACACGAGGAAATGCTCCCGATGTCGGCGCTTACGTTTTCTCTCTTGATTGACTCTGAAAATTCGTTTTTATTTTATACCTTTGCAAGGTATGAGCAGTATGCAGTCGACAAATCAATCGCCTTATAGCCGGGGCGCCTATTATGGCGTCGTGTTCGGCGCGTATTTGAGTGTGCTGTTTTTTGCGATAGCCTATTCGCTGTCCGTGCCGGTGCTGAGCCTCCTTTCGCTGCTGATGATGGCTGGAGTACCTGTGGTTATATACATAATGCTGCGGAAAAGCTATGTAGCCGATTATGGGAAAACCATATTTTCATCGTTATGGATGGAGGGTATAGCCATATTCTTTTTCGGCGGACTGATAGCGTCGCTTGTATCCGTGACTTACATGACATGGATTAATCCCGGCTATCTTTACGGACAGGTCGACATGATGATAGAGCTTTATGGCAATGCCGACTGGGAGCGCGGGAAAGAACTTTCCGATATCCTTGTCAGGGCTAAGGAGCAGCATCTTATACCGAGTCCGATCGACCTTGCCGTCGATATGCTTTGGCTGATTGTGTTTTCCGGCTCGATACTTTCGATGCTGATGTCGCTGCTTGTACAGGCGAGAGGTTACAAAAAACGAGCAAATTAACAGAACGACAATGGATATATCAGTCGTAGTTCCATTATATAATGAAGCCGAGTCGCTTCCGGAGCTTGAAAGCTGGATAGCGAGAGTGATGAATGAAAACGGATTTTCTTACGAGATAATATTTGTCAACGACGGCTCGACAGATGATTCGTGGAAAGTGATTTCAGATCTTAAAGAGCATAATCCCAATGTAAAGGGAGTGAGTTTCAGGCGAAATTACGGCAAGTCACCGGCGTTGAACACCGGTTTTTCACGCGCGCAGGGCGACGTTGTAATCACGATGGATGCCGATTTACAGGACAGTCCTGACGAAATACCGGAGTTATACCGTATGATTACGGAAGAGAGGTATGACCTTGTTTCGGGATGGAAGCAAAAACGCTACGACCCGCTGTCAAAGACTATTCCTACAAAACTGTTTAACGCGACCGCGCGCCGGGTGAGCGGTATCCGTAACCTTCATGACTTTAACTGCGGACTTAAGGCATACCGCAACAAGGTAGTGAAGCATATCGAGGTGTACGGCGACATGCACCGTTATATCCCGTATCTTGCCAAAAATGCCGGATTCAACCGTATAGGGGAGAAGGTGGTCCATCATCAGGCGCGTAAGTATGGCACCACCAAATTCGGTCTTGACCGCTTTGTAAACGGTTATCTGGATTTGGGGACATTGTGGTTTACGTCGCGTTTCGGAGTGAAGCCGATGCACTTTTTCGGGCTGCTCGGCAGTCTGATGTTTCTGCTCGGACTTATAGCCGTAGCGATTGTCGGTTTCGGAAAGCTTTACAACATGCACCACGGATTGCCTTATATCCTTGTGACCGATTCTCCCTATTTCTACCTGTCGCTTACGCTGATGCTCCTCGGGTCGCAGCTGTTTCTTGCCGGATTTATCGGCGAGCTGATAGTGCGTAATTCCGACAGGCGAAATGAATATGAAATAGAAGAGGAGATAGGCTCGTTCTCTTCTGAAAAATAAATAAGAAATCAATGCGATATGGAACAATATCCTCAATTTTATAATCTTTCGGAACGCCGCTACTCCTGTCGTGGTTATTCCGACCGTCCTGTTACCCGTGACCTTATCATGGCGGTTTTTGACGCTGTGCGTCTCGCGCCGTCGGCATGCAACAGACAGCCTTGGAAATTCCTGGTGATTGACACTCCGGAACTGCGTCATGCTATACAGAAGAGCTATGATCGCGAATGGTTTGACTCGGCTCCGGTCTATGTCGTGGCTCTCGGGCTTCACGAAGAAGCGTGGCATCGCCCTTATGACGGTAAGGACCACACTGATGTCGATGTGTCGATTGCTGTCGAGCATTTCTGCCTTGCGGCAACTACACTCGGTCTTGGCACATGCTGGGTCTGTAACTTTGACCCTGCGGTGCTTGTCGAGGCTCTTTCTCTTCCGGAAGGGGTAGAGCCTGTGGCAATCATCCCTGTGGGATATCCGCTTGATGATACTTCCATACCTGTAAAGAAGCGTAAGGCTCTTGAGGAGATTGTGAAATGGGGAAAGTATTGAATCCCGGGGGGCTGATATTTGGGTTGGCGCTGCTGTCGTTGTTGCCGTCATGCAATTCCGTAGGCTGTACCGACAATAAGAGTTCGATACCCCTCGCCGGCTTTTACTCTTATGAGGAGCTTACTCCCGTCACGGTCAACAATGTGTCAATCGGTGGTGTCGGTGCTCCCAATGACTCGCTTATCGTCAGTAACGAGTCGGTGAGCCAGGTATATCTGCCGTTTCGTGCCGATGCCGGTCAGTCGCGCTTTTTTATCCGTTATGAGGATGAGGCGCTGAACTATCCCGAATTGTTTGACACGATTACTTTCAACTATACCCCGATTCCTTATTTCGCATCAAAGGATTGCGGGGCTATGTACCGTTACCGTATAGATGATTATTCCTATACCCGACATCTCGTGGATTCTGTCGGGCTGGTGACGGATGTGATGACCAATGCCGATATAGAGACTATCCGCGTGTATTTCAGGACACGGCAACCTGATGATCCGGATGTCCCCGGCGGTGAAGAAGAACAACCTGCAGAATGAACGCTATCCGTTGCATATTGATATCGCTGTTTGTGCTGACATCCTTGGTGATGTCGGCACAGAGGCGTATTACCCCGGTGGAAGTCCCTGACAAGAATACTCCTGCTGTGGTTACCGATACAGTATCGACCGGCAAGCCGGCGAGTGTTGTGGAAATGACAGATATGTCAGGTCACACCGTGCTTGTCGACACGATATCCGGTGTGGAGTACCGTGACACAATCCTTACACAGGCACCTAAGCTTGTGTACCCGCGTTTTGAGTCGGTGTCGATAGGAGTAAATGTCTGGGACCCGCTGATGCGCTGTTTCGGTCAGAAATACGGTTTGATAGGTTTCTGGGGCGAGTTGAGCATCCATAACTGGATAAAGCCGGTGGTGGAGATAGGTCTCGGGCAAGCCGACATGACGCCCGACAACGGTAATTACACATATAAGTCATCCGTTGCCCCATATTTCAAGATCGGACTCAACTATAATTTTCTATATAATTCCGATCCGGCATATTCGGTGTATGCAGGGTTGCGTTACGGCATAAGCAATTTCAGTTTTGAGGCGACCGATGTAACCCTTGACCAAAGCTACTGGGGTGATGACGTTACATTTAACGTGCCGTCACAGAGAGCTACTGTCGGCTATATAGAAGCTGCAATAGGGCTGAAGGTGATGATTTTTAAAAATATATACCTGGGATGGGATGTGCGTATGCACACCATAGCCCACAAGAGTAACCTTATCTATGGTGAACCATGGTATATACCCGGTTACGGTACACGCACATCCTCATTCAGCGCGTCGCTCTCGGTCAGCTATACACTGCCGTTGCACAAACGCGTTCCTGCGGTAATTGACGCCGAACAATAGGACTATAAGTGTCAGTGCTGCATGTCTTCCTCCCGCTGCCGGCGCAGTTTGTCGCGCTTCTTCATGAAGAAATGGAGAAGTATTATACATAGCAGCGTAATGCCTATTATGCCGAAATAATACAGGTAATTTCCGGCTAAGAACTCTCCTCTGCCGATGTAGCTCATCACTCCGAGATACATCAGTAACAATAGTGGGATGTAAGTTGATTTTTTCATGGGGTAAATATAGCTTTTAGTCAGGTTTATCGCTATTCCGAATTGTTTTCTTCGGAAAGCGGTGTGTATATGTATCTTGATTCTTCGGGATTAAATTTACCCGAAATGAGGTAATTGTAAATTTTAATGCATGCCCATGCGTCAATGGAGGCATAGGTCTGCTGGGGAGGAGTCAACAAGGATGCCTCCCAGTTGGAGAGACGCTGGCTCTTGGATATGCGTTCATTGAATATTATGCCGTATATCTTCTGAAGACTGCAGTCGCGTATGCAGAAATCTTTCACCATTTCCTGCAGGTCGACAAATGAACTCGGTAAAAAGTTGTGGAGCTTATGGAGAACATGAAAGTCATCTTTAAGAGACAATCCAACTTTTGTAATGCTTTCGTCCTCAATAAATTCTTTAAGCTCGGGGGTAAATCCGAACTTGTTGATACGGAAAAGATAGCAGCAGTCGCCGGTTGATATCTGAATAAGCGCCACCTGGTTTGTGTGTCCTTTACGGAAGGATGGTTTTGTTTCTGTGTCGAATCCGACCACGCTGTATCTACGTATTGTCTCAAGCGCACTCTTAGCTTGCTCTACCGTATTCACAACCACGATATGCCCGGGATAGGTGACCGTCGGTAAAGATGCCAATTGTTCCTTGGTAATAGACAATACAATAGTTTTTACATCCATTTGGTTTAAATAATAAAGATTTCTCGACTTCTCTTGAATGTACCGGGATATTTGTATTATCTCAGTTTTGTAAAGATAAGAATTTTCATTGAGAAGTAGGATATATTGTTATTGTCAGATGTGTGATTTAACTTTTTGCTGATGTTTTTAACTTAATTTATGATTAAGATATACACAGTTTGTATTTTAGAATACAAGCATTTCGCTTTCAGGGAAATGCTTGGCAAGATAACGACTGATAAATCCGCGTGTGTCATCAGCGATTGTTGTATCGTTGTCAAAGTAAGTGTTGTAAAGAAGATAGCGTAATGTTATGTCCCGGTTTTTGATTGCCTCAAGTGACAGGATTGTGTGGTTGATAGAGCCTAATACCCCGTTTGTCACCAAGGCGAGAGGCAGTTTCTCGTCTTTTACGTAGTCAATCGTGAAGTAGTCATCGGTCACCGGAACCATGAGGCCGCCTGCTCCTTCGACAAGCACGGAGTCATAGCGGGAGGCAAGGACGGCACTGCTCTGTCTCACCTTGTCGAGGTTGATTTCTTTGCCGTCGAGGCGCGCGGCGAGCTGGGCGGATGCCGGATATGAAAATATTATCGGTGCGGTCGTGAAATCTTCGTCTTCGGGGAGAAGCCCGGTGCCCATGAGTTCGCGATGCTTGACAATGTCTTCAGAGTAGCCGGTGTTGCCGGTCTGTATGAATTTTTGTGTTATTACGCGCTGACCTTTTTTCATCAGGTGTTTTGCAAGCCATGCGGTAGCGTAGGTTTTGCCGGCATCAGTGTCGATGCCCGATATAAAGATGATGTCACTCATTTGTGTCCTTTTTTATGATAAGATATATTGGATGATAGGTGAGGCGCGCTTTGCCGTCAGTCATAGGATAGGAGGCAATAAGGTCTCTGGCACTTGTGGCGGGACAGCGCATGGCGTTAACACCTGTGAGTTTAAGATGGTTGAGCACTTCTCTCGGCGATGTGAACTCTTTTATTATGCGCTCTTCTTCGACAGCGATGACACTGCATCCGTCGGGAATCATCGCGGTAAGTTCGTCAGCTGTATAATAACGCAGCGGAAGCTGTGTCACTTCCGCGATTTCGCGCATATTGTCAGGACCGAACGTGGATACGGCAATTATGCCGCCGGGGGTCAGGATACGTGCTGCATTGCGAAGCCAGCGTTCTGGAGAGTCAAACCATTGCATCGCCGATGCGGAAACGATTGCCTCATAATAATTTTCAGGCATGAGCCTGATTAGTTCCTCGGCATCGCCTGCGATTATCTCGCCTGCCTCGGGAATATCTATTTCAACCGGTGCGAGATCCCATAGGCTTATGCGGTATGGATGCCAACAGGAGGTGTAAAGTCGGGTAAGTATTCCGGTTCCGTAACCTGCTTCAAGTATAGAGAGTGGTGGTTGTGTGGTCGTATTTTGCCATAGGCTCCATAGTCTCTCCGCGATATGGCGCTGCACATCGGCATTGGCATCGTAAGTCGTGGCACTCCTGGAAAAGCGTTGCGCGACAAGATTCTTGTCAATGATTTCTTGTTCGATGAGTGATTGCCAGTCGGGCATATGGGCTCCTCCCGGTAATTCTCTTGTCCTGGGGAGGAAGCTCCAGGCGCACCGGAGGTTTTCTATCGGGAATATCCTGTCGTTTTCGGAAATCACGGCGCGGTCCCAGTCGGTCATGATATTTGCTGTTTTATCCGTGGCAAGAAGGGCGATGGATGAAAGTTCTTCTATTAGTTCGTTAAGCTCGCGGCATGGGCGGTGATTGTTGAATGAGGCAAAATCATCACTGTCTTTACACATGCGACGATAAAATTTGTCAAGATTCCGTGACGATAGATTGTCGAGTGTTCCACGGAATATCGCAACGGGTATGCCTTCTCTGTCGTCAATCGGGTTAAGTGAGCCGTTTACGGCAATTTTGATCGTTGGGTTAAGTGTTGTTTCTGCAATGGCTCTTGCCGCAGTATATACGCCGAATGACCATGCAAAGAGATATATGTCGGAATACACGGCAAACGGTGTGATGTCGAGTGTCATGTCGCGATAATCCCATACTACGGCGATATCATGACCGTCAAGCCTGATATTGCGGAACGGATTGGAGTCCATTCCCCATCCGGCAAAGATAAGTATGAGCTTTTTATTGCCTTGTTTTACCGTGAATTCCAGTTTCATGTTGTCAGTGTTGTGATTGCGTTGCCAAGTCCGGTGATATCGTTGGCGGTCATGGAGGCGCTCAGGCTGAACCGCAGCCTCTCGGTGCCGGCGGGTACGGTCGGTGTACGTATCGGGAGAGCCTTGTATCCGAGGGCAAGAAGCTTTTTTGAGAGGTCTATGGCACGACGCGCATCGCCGGTGATAAATGGAGCGATATGGCTCGGAGTCCTGTCGGTGATATGCAGTGCCTCGTGAAGCAATCCGGAGAGTCGGGCTATATGGGCGCGCTCCTGCTCCATCTCGGTAAGCGTCTCGACCATGAAACGGGTCCATGCCGATGTCATTGGGGGGAGTGCCGTGGAGAAGATAAAGCTGCGCGCCTTGTTGATAAGATAGCTTTTGACGGTCGGCGTCACAGATGCAAATGCTCCGGCAGATGCCGCCGCTTTACCGAAAGTGCCTATTACGACATCGATGTCAGGAAATGCGGCTGAGTCGCGGGAGAGTCCGAGACCGTATTTCCCGGTCACTCCGAAGGCGTGTGCCTCGTCGATATAGAGCATTGCGTTTTTGTGACGGCGTTTAATCTCGGCGAGACGTTCGATATCCGAGAAATCACCGTCCATGCTGAACACCGATTCAGTGACAATAAGTATGCGTTCATATCTGTCTTCGGCTTCGCCAAGTATGCGTTCGAGGCGGTCGTAGTCGTTGTGGGGAAAGCGCGTGAATTTGGTGCGCGACAATACGATGCCGTCGATTATGCTTGCGTGACTTAGCTTGTCGGCGACAATAAGGGTGTTCCCCTCGGCAAGAGCCGGGATTATACCGGTGTTGGCGTGATAGCCGCTGTTGAAGAGAAGCGCCGGGCGACCGTAAAGATCTTCAAGAAGTTGCTCAAGACGGTTGTGTTCATCCTGACAGGAGGCAAGCAGACGCGAAGCCGATGAACTCATTGGCAAAAGCCTGTTGGCTTCATTACTGAAAAATTTCTCCTGGAGGTCAACGCGTGTCGCCAGCCCCATATAGTCATTGGTTGAAAAATCTATGATTTCCCTGTCGGTCACTGCGGGGATTGTGCGCAGGTTGCCTTCTGCTTCAAGTCGTTTAAGTATCTCTTCGTAACTCGCCATCGCTTTCAAATAATGCGCTGCAAAATTACTCAAAAATGCTCACATAGCAATCATTTTTCACCATACTCCTCTCTCTCTTCACATGCCATTCCTTCAAAAATCCCGTGTAATTTAGTGCGATGCGTGATTATCTCCGTCTCCTTTGGCGCAGTTATAATATTGGTTCGGTAAATATCATTGAATAATCGGATAAGTGCCCTGCCGAGCGCAGCTGCGAGATTTACCGGTACGGCATTCCCAATTTGTTTGTATTGTGCCGTGAGAGTGCCTTTAAATTCCCAGTCATCAGGAAATGTCTGAATCCTGGCGTATTCTCTTACGGTTAAAGGTCTGGTTTCAAGTGGATGGCATCGTTCAGTCTGTTTTTGTGCTGGGGCGCAAGTAAGTGTGAGGCTTGGTTCATCCATCGCAAGTCTTCTTGCCATGCCGGTTTTACCACCGCCGAGATTGTAACTCCCTTTAAGGTATTCTCGTGCAATGTCATCAGGCAAATCTCGCCAATCGCCTCCCTCAGGGACTAATTCCATTATCTTTTTTTTGGAGACAGGATAGAGCTGTCCCCATGACTCCGGCACATTGGTATCGTATAGAGAGCCTTAATAAAAAGCATCGCGGAGAGTCCTGAATTGATTGCTTACATCGGGCCATTTAAAATTGACAAAAGGAGCAATGTCGTTCCTAATTGCAATGAGTATAAGGCGTTCACGCTTTTGCGGCACATCATATTGCAAAGCCTTTAGTACTTTAGGTGGGATTAGTGTATAACCGAGTTCAGAAATTACATTCTTTATCGTTTCAAGGGTTTTCCCTCCATCATGTTCAAGAAGCCCTTTGACATTTTCACCCATGAATACTTTAGGTCGAATTTCCTTGACGGCTCTGGCAAGTTCAAAAAACAAAGTACCACGCGTCTCCTCAAAGCCAAGGCGTTTCCCGGCATAGGAAAATGCCTGACAGGGAAATCCACCGGATAAGAAATCAACCTTGTCTCTATAAGGGGTAAAATCAATCTCATGAATATCCCCCTCGACAACATTCCATTGAGGTCGGTTGTTGCGGAGGGTCTCACATGCGTTATGGTCAAATTCATTTAGAAGCACATGATAAAAGCCTGCTTTTTCCATTCCTAAAGCAAGACCGCCCCCTCCGGCAAACAGCTCGATGGAAGTAAACTTATGGAGTGGGGTGACATTAAGTTCCTCGTTCCAATTAGTTGAAAGCATTGCTGAAATTTCCGGCACTTCGTCAATTTCATCCAGAAAGAAAAATTTTTTCCCGTCATCGGTAGAATGGATGGGATACTTGCCTTTCTTTATCCATGATGTCACGGTAGACCGAGACACGCCGAGCAAATCAGCGAAATTGTGCAAGGAAATAGTACGTCTCATTATATCAACGGTGGGTAAATTTCTCAAATCCTTCATAGGTTGAGAAGGCGAGCAGGTATATTGCCGTAAGCAAGTCGGAGTGTTCTTTGGTCAATTCTTCGTATACGGTATTTTTCAGGGCGAGTTCGCTGTTGTCTTTTATTACATCCTCAATGATTGACGGTAGGGCGACGCAAAGTTTGTAAAAAGCTTTTGGGTCACCAAAGACGATACCGTAAAATTTGTCCATTGACATACGGCGAATCTTTTTATGGCAGTGTTGCCGTTTATCAAGGGTTATTTTCCAGGGTTCATCCTTTGAATGTTTAGAAATAACTTCCACAAGATAACAAGTGGCATCATCGTCATCGAGTAATTTAGATTGCATCTTCATATATGTTTTTTGTGAAGATGCAGAGTTCATTGTATTATGTTTATTCTTTAATTCTACAAATATATGCATGTCATGGTTTTCAATATCAAATCCTTCTTTAGGAACAATCCAGCCTTTTCCTGCATAATTGAAGATATTCTGGTGAAAATATCCTATTCGATTGGAGTTTGATTTGTCAATTTGCCTAAAACATTCATCTGCGATTGATTGGCTGATGGTCTTTCCATAAACTTTTGAGTCAAAGGTGAGCTTTATCGGGTCAACGATGTTTTCATTAAACTGCTGAAGTGTTATCTCTCTTCGATAAGACTCAACAGTTTCCTTGACATGTTGATATATAGCGTCATCGGAAATAAATCCGAGATTGTATGATTTCATCTTACAAAAACATTTTTTACAAATTTAGCAATTTCCAAACAAATATTCGATATTATTATTCTAATCAATGATAATTTTAATCAGGGTGCGGTCAAAAATTAATACCGCCTAGTGATTGCTAAATATACGCCAGGTTTCGATAAGAAAATCCGGAATACCATGCCGTGAAATACTCGGCATCGAATCCAACTGGAGAAAATGACTGACATATAAATTTTGGCACGATTATTGCCATGAAATAGAGAAACAACTCGAAAATTATGAAAAAGAATAAGACTTGTTCATCAGTAAATAGCGCGTTCATACAACCAATAAATGAACGTGACGATGGACAGATTATCAATTCGTGCGTGGCGACGCATTCAGAAAAAACGCGTGTGGAATAATCGGTTACGCTTGATTTTCAGTGCGTTCACGCCGACATGTGTCGAGAATCCCGCTACCGGGATGAATCGTGAAGCAGAAACATGGAAAGAACTCCGTAAGGCAAAATGGTGTCAAGTTTTCCGTACCACCGGACATCCGTGTAGCTGCCCGTTGTGTACCGGAGTACGATATAAACGTGTCGACTTCAAGAGGGATGCCATGAAAGCAATAGCGGAAGAACTTGAAATGTAATAATAAGTAACCTATCTGCGATCAATATCTCGCATGTTTAGCGAATGTTGGTCGCAGATTGATTGTCTGTAAGTTATTAATTTATAAATCCGATTTAAGAAAATCACGAAGATTGACATGCTCTATTCCCGGATATTCAGAGAAGCCTCCGCGGACAGGATCTAGCGAAACTACTAACTTAGGGTAATTGTCTTTTATGGCAGCAAGGTTGCCAAACTCCCTTTTGATCGTGTCATCTGAAGCAAGGAGATAGGTCACTTGAATGTATATCCTCTTATCTGCCTTGGTTGCGACGAAATCAATCTCTCCGGCACGAAGAATGCCGACTGATACGTCATACCCTTGTCTGCGTAGATGGTTCCATACTACATTCTCCATAATCTTTTCAATGCTGCCTCTGATATCAGAGCCGCAAAGATAGTTGCGGACTCCATGGTCGGAAAAATAGTGCTTGTTATTCGATTCAAGCAGCTTCTTGCCATGTATATCGAAACGCTTGATGGGAATTGCAAGGAACGCGTCACGGAGATATTTGAGATAGTTTGATGCTGTCTCATCGCTGATTTTTTCGCCCTTGGAGGTAATGTACCTGACGATATTTGTAATCGATATCGGCTTTCCGATGTTGTCAGCGACAAAGCGTATTACATTTTCAAGTTGTGTGACATTGCGAATTTTTTCTCTGCTGACAATATCTTTTACGAAAATAGTATTGAAAACGCCTTCAAAATAGTCATTTATCTGTGATTTTTCTTCGGGCTTAAAGGCTAGTAAACCGGGTAGACCGCCCATAATGAGATAGTGCTTGAGAGCTTCGTCGCTATCTTTCATACTATGAAATTGCAGGAACTCAAGATATGAGAGGTTGTAAATTTTGATTTCGATATATCGCCCTGATAGTCGTGTACCCAGCTCACTTGAAAAGATAAATGCATTGCTTCCGGTGGCAATCACCTGACAGCGGTTTTCTGCGTGAAAACTGCGAAGTGCATTTTCATAATTTTCAATGTCCTGTACTTCATCGATAAGAAGATAATTATCACCACCTTCAGGAAGTCGGGCAACCGCGTAGTCATAGAGCTGCTCTGCTGTAGCAATGTCGCGGAACACCTGATACTCCTTATTAATGTACACTACATTTGCTTTCGGACGATTTTGATTGAGCCAAGCTTTAAACAGTTCAAGCACTTTGCTCTTGCCGACGCGGCGTTGACCGACGAGGATAAGCATCATGCCTCGATTAATCAAGTCGGCTATCTTTTCTGTGTATTGTGGGCGAGGAAAAAGTTCCATAGAAACGAAATTTTTACAAAGATAGCAAACTATATTCGGGAAAACAAGAAAATTACGTACTGTTTCCCGATTATAATCGGGAAACAGTACGTAATTTGGCGAATTTTCCGGTTGTAGTCGGTAATTAAGGAGATGGCGACGGCGTATGGAGGCAGAAAACCGTGTACCTGACCTTGCTCTGTGTCAAAAGTTAGTATTGTCGGTATTGCGGGGTGGGAGGGTGACGGAGTTGAACCAGAGGTCAGCCATGCGGCGATGACCGGCAGGAGTGGGGTGGATGCCGTCCCATATCCAGTAGTCGGCTGGCAGATCCGGAATTGATTGGAGCCTGTGAAACATTTTGTCGTAGGGCAGATATGTTGCATGATAGTCTGCCGCAATGCGAGCGGTGATGGTGTCGAGACGCGCTATCATCGCCTCACGCTCGGAGAAGTCCTCGCGAGTGCCAGCCCAACCTGATGCGGCGGTGAAGGGCGCTCCGATGACAAATTGTACGCCGGGCAGTGAGTCGAGAGTAGTGTCGAGCAGAGAGCGGTAACGCTTCTCCCATCCCGTGTAGTCAAACGGGACGGTCTTGTCGCCGTCAAGCCAGTAATGCACATCGTTGGTGCCTACAAGTATCGACACTAAATCGGGGCGATTGGCTATGACATCGCTCTGCCAACGTGCTTCGAGGTCGGCAAGAGTGTTGCCGCTGATGCCACGGTTCAGGAAGCGGCGCTCGGCGCAAGGTTCCTCGCTCTCGTATTTGCTTGCAACGAGGAACACATATCCATGTCCGTAAATATGATTTTTGTCAGTCAGCGACCTTTTTTCGGTAGGGCACGGATAACCGACGGGATTACCCCAGTTTCCGTCGGTTATCGAATCGCCTATAAACAATATCGTGGTCGATGAGGTGAACAATACCAGCATTGCTGCAGCAAGCGGTAAAATTGAGAATTTCTGTCGTTTCATTGTTCCTCAACATTAATTATTGCTCCTGCAGAATGGGCTGACAGCGCGGGTGCATACTGGCTTTGGAGGGATGCGACCCCGGCTGAATATCGCCCGGCATTGTTCACATAAAGCTCGTAGCTGAGACGGTAGATGCCTTTGGGGAGATGTGTGACGAAAATATTGGTCGCTTCGTCGCGGTTCTCGCGATAGAAGCAAATACCTGCTGCATACAGTGGCTGGGGAAGTTGCTCGACAGGTTCGAAACATGCTCCCCGGTCATCTATTATCGCCACATAATCCATGTCGCGTTTCGTGATGATGGTGAGATTGACCTGCACTACATCACCTACTTTCACCGTGTCAGCGTCAAGCCATACGATCTGGTTGCCGTCAGCCGACTTGACGAAGAGTTTCTTTTCGATTGACACGTCGTCACATGAAGCGGCTTTTATCTCTGACATCTCGCTTCTGTAGCGGCAGAACACCGCACCCCACGAAGGGATATCTTTCTGCTTAGCCACGGTGAGCATTGCCCCGGAAGGATTGAGACTACTGATATCGCGGCGGAAATATCCGAGAAGCGAATCGACACTGTCGGGTGTGACATTTTTATCGCCGACTTTTACAACGGGCACAGACACCGGCACGGTCATGTTTTTGCCGGAAAGCAGTATGGCGGCTATCGCATCGGAGGTGGCTACCGATGTGCCCCAGTTCTTTGCCTCTTTTTGCAGTATGAGCCACTGACGTATATGTTCCACGTCGGGCGATTGCGGCTCGATGGTGTTGAATGCCTCAAGAATCAGTGAAGTGGCTGCAACCTTACCCATCGACCATACGGTCATGTCGTCAAGCGATGCCCACCACATGCCTTTCTGCGGGGTCGTGGTGGCATATTCACGCAGTGATGCGAGGATATTGCGGGCTGCAGTGCGGTACTTGTGTCCGTAAAGGAGGGTAGCGGCAAGAGCCTTCTCGGTCACGCCATATTGTTTCCAACGGGCGTTGACCTCGGCAACGGTATTGTTTACCATGCGCTGCGCGCCTGCCGGAAGTGCAATTTCCGGGTAGTCAAGGCGAATCACGGCATAGCTTAAGTCGGTCGATTGCGGATATTCCTTTATCGTTTTTGCCGCGTCACGGTCAAGATACTCGACACCGCGCCTTATCATCTCGTCAAGACGCTTGTTTGCAGGCAAAAATCCGAGACGCTTGAGCTTGCCCATCATGCCGATAATATTTTCCGTAATCCACGGCGAGGGGTCTTTAACCTGACCTATCCATGACCATCCGCCACGCGGAGCCTCAAGCATGGCAAGCTGCCTGATTGACTTTTCGTAGGTGTCGGCAATCACTCCGGGGTCAAACAGCAGTGCAAGACGCTCCATCCTTTCGGTGTCGCTTTTAGCATCCATCACCCACGGGGTGCAGTTAAGAAGGATGGTTTTAAGGTCGGAATTGCGTTCAAGCATCGACACGAGCGTAGAGTCGCTGCGGTCGCTCTCATTCCACATCTTTATTGCCTCGGCTATATTGCGGTCGCTTTTCAGGATGCCGTCGGCTATCGCTGCCGAGAATATCGCCGCTGATGCTGAAAGCGCGTCCTTTGCCTCCTCTTTGCGCAATCCCGGAAGGGCTGTCACGACATACCATGACGGATTATTACAGAACTGAAGTGTCACTGACGCGTCGGCAGGCATCGCGGGCAACTGCATCTCAAATGCTGTTGAATCGGGGGAGATATAGAATGGATATGTGTCAATAACCGGGGCGATTGATGACAATACCGGAATCACACTCTGTTCACCGTCGGCGTATGTATCGGTCGACGATTTTATGCGGTAGCCTAACGCGGTCATATCTGTTGTGGCGTTAACAGCGGTGCTTACGACAGCTGATTTACCCGCCTCGATGACTGAGTTGTAGTTATATGTAGTCAATATTGCACCGCTAAACGAGTCGAACAGCTCGACAACAGTGTTGACCGTAGCAGTGGAGTCACTGTTGTTCATTATCGAAGCCTTGATGAGTGCCTTGTCGCCTGTGCGAAGGAAGCGCGGCATGTTGGGCTGTACCATTATCGGCTTGTTTGACAGGATTTCGCGCGCAAGGTCGGTTACGAGCAGGTCTTTAGTAAAGGCGAGTGCGCGCAGCTGCCATATGGTGTTGGCATTAGGTGCCGTGAATGAGAAGGAGAGATTGCCGTCGCTGTCGGTGGTGAGCATCGGGCGGAAAAACGCGAGCGGAGTCTCTGCGGCGCGATACTGGAAATTGTCGGGCTTTCCGGCTGTGGGTTCGGCTGCTTCCTCTTCGACGCTCTCAACACTGTTTCCTGCATCGGCGTTAACAGTGACCGCCATCTTATGTTCGGCAACCATAGGGGCTGCCGGAGTTCCAAAACTACAAGTGGCTTCTTCGAGCACTAACCCGTCTGAATCATCACTCATGGCGTTGACATGAATCCCACCCGCAGCTTTCGACATGGTACGGTAACCGGCTATGCGGATATTTAGCCACGATTGTCCCCAAAGGTTAAATTCGGGAGCGGTAATGGGAGCAAAAGATGCTGATTTATACCATATCGCATCTCTGGATGAAAGGCGGTCGAATCCTGTAAAATTGGTGTAGAAAATGGTTGTCGCCATTCCTCTCGGAGCGATGAAAAGCCGTTGAGGATGCAACGCGTCCAGCGCCTTGGCATACATGTCGAGGATAATTGCCGACTTCACTCCGGCGCCGTTGCGGTCGCGCACGGTGAAGGTCCAATTCTCCTCATTGCCCGGTACAATCTTGTCGCGGAAACTCTCGATTGCGAGATTGATACGCTTTATTGATGCATCGGTAACCACATTTATGTCTGATGATTTATATCGGTAATCATAGTTGGTGGCGAGGGTAATGCGCACTTTGTCAATGCCGTCGGGGAGACGGTAGGTGAATCGGTGCATTCCTGCCTCAACTTCAAGCCATCCTTGTTCGATCATTGCGGTGTCGGTGGCAATCGCATAACGGATATATTGGCGCTCGCCAGTAGTTCCATAAAGAATGTCGGTGACACGGTCCTTAATGGTGTAGTCGCTGACAGGAACCCATAAGATAGCATCCTTCACCGGGCAATCCGTGTCATAGGGACGGTATAAAGTTACTGTTGAGACTTTCGCAGAGTCAGCTAATTCCGGATTGACAGTGCTGAACGTCATGGAGTAGACACCCGACTTTACCTTAGACATGTCGACCGAAGGTTTGTCGCTCAAGAAGCGTCCTTCGGCAACAATCGCGCTGTCGGCATCGATGATTTTATAGGCGATCTCTTCATTGACCGGCTTCCCGTTGAGGTCGGCGAGGGTCACGTCGAGTTTCACACTGCCGGATATGTCAAGCGACGATGGAAGGTTTGCAGTCAGTATATACTGTTTGCCGGTGGTGAAATTGCGGTCAGTCTGACGATTTTCCCCCGTAGGAGAGGTGGATGTGAGCCGAGCGGTGAATATTCCGTCAACTATGGGCGATGATGCAAGCAATGCCGCCGGGAAGCATACGGTGAACTCCCCTGCATCGTCGGTCGATACGGTCGTGGTATAGAATGACTGCCCGTTGCTGTTGCCCCACCAGAAGCGTAAACGGGGCGACACTTCAAGATCAGCCGTAACACTACATCCCGCTATAGGGAATCCGGAATAAGTCTCGGCTTTGCCTTTGAGGGTCACATCGCCTTTTGCGGGGGAGTCGCGTAACACATCGGTAACCTGAAGCTCGTAGGTAGGCAATTTGTAGTCCGACACCATAAACATGGTAGAACCGTAACCGCCCCACGGGTCTTTCTCTTTAGGCTTTTGGAACACAAGCGAATAATTACCGGTAAGTCCTTCAGCGGGAATAGTAAATGAACCTTCGATTCTGCCAAATTCATCGGAAGTGACAATGAGGGTGTCCTTCACTTCATAATTAACATCGCACAAGGATATTTTTATGACAATCCCGGGGGCTACCACTGAAGGTTTTGTAGTGCTATAATGCTGCACAACCGCTCCCCATCTTACCGTGTCGCCCGGATGATATATGGCAAGATCGGTGTTACCCTGAACCATGTAAGAGTCGTGGTGCTCAGGAGTATAGAAATAGGGAAGATAGCAAGGTTGAGCATAGCGATCATTGCCTTTTATAGCATAAACACGGTGTCCGTTACCTTTTATCTTTACAACTGCACTGTCGGTCATGTAGTCTTTTGTGCGCTTGTCCGACAATATTTCAGTGACAGTAATGCTGCCTTTTTCCGGCGCTCCTGTCTTCGGGTTGGTGATGTATGCCCATCGGTCACTGCCGTATGCTCCGGTGCTTACGTTTAACGATGTACAGTGTATAACGTCAAATGCGCGTCCGTAGGGATTGTCATTGCGCTCGCCCTTGAGGTTGGGGTTGTCACGCTTCCCCTCTATGACCGGCACGATTACGTAGGCACCCGCTTTGTCGAGCACCACCTTTTCTTTGGTTTTGCTGAAGAAGGGTGCGACAAGGTCATTTTTCAGCCGGATAGTCTTTATAAGCGTTGCCTGCGCCTTGCCTTTACGCATGTTGTACATGCTGTTGCCGGTAAGCGGATTATAGGGCACATTGTAGATTTCTATCCTTGCCGAATTGACATTCTTGTTGTTAACTGTGATTGTGAGTGTATCACCCGGCACGATTGTGGAGTTGTATTCAAGATTAAGATTCTTGAGGGTGATATTGTCGATACAGAATTTGAGCCATTCTGCCCTGAAATATTTCGGATAGCGGTGAAGACATGCTGTTGCCGCGTCATAAAACTTTTGGGTCTCGACAGGAAATTCTTCGATGTCAAGACGGTGAGAGTCTGTACCGATGGCAATCAACGCTTCGGTGGAGTAGGGCGATGCGCTGTAGGCATCGTACAATTCATATAGAAGTCTTGCCTTTTCTTTTGCGGGGTCATCTACACCCAGCGCCACGAAATCGATGCGGCTTATGTCGGTATTGATAAACGGAGCGGCATTGCCTTTGTGAAAGTCGAGTAGCTGCTGGTATAGGGTAAGTATGCGTCGGGCGATTGGCGACTGATAGTTGAAAGGAAGCGTGACATAGACGTCAGAACGGCAGAGCCAGCCGACCGGGAACATCCATTGTGACGGTGACAGCTGCTTTAAAATGTCGATTGACCGCCACGCCGCGAAGTCATACAAGGTAGGATAAAATGGTTTCGAGTCATCCTGTATTGTTATGACACCTTTATAGTCGGAGATTTTCTGCGATTTCAGCACTTCGGGGTGAGAGAGTGCTTCTTCTGTCAGACTAAGCAGCTTATCACGGAATTGCTCGCCGCTCCAGAGTGAGTAATCCTCGCCGGCGGCATTAGCAGGCAGCTTGCGGTTGTCATAAATCCAGCGGTTTGCCTGATATATGGAAGTGTATATGTCGGCTTGCAGGAGTGAAAGCATGGCACGAGTGGCGACATCCCTTTCACGCGTTGCTATGTCGACGATTTTATTCAGCACAGGCTGCATGCTGTCATTGTCCACCGCTTTCTCAGCGAGGCTATAGTCGATGAGTGCCCTTACAAGCAATTTCCCGTCGCCGTCGGCAAGAGCCTTGTCAAGCGAGGCAAGGGCGTTTTTGCTGACTGTCTTTGGATACGCGAAGTCAGGCTTTGAATATTGTGCGTTGACGTTCATTGTTACGGTTAACAATAGCAGTGATAGTAAAAAAATCGCCTTTTTCATAATAGTAATAATATAATATTGGCGCGAAAGGTTCGCGCCAATAGTTGTTTATGGTTTAGGGTTTATAGTTTAGCCCTTAATATGGGGACACCTAAATGCTGTAGACTTAGGACGCATGAGTCGTAAATCCCCGGAAGGGGATTCATCTTGTTAACCGCGGGTAATGCCGGAGGCATACCCGTGGTTCAACCCAGGAGCGGGTTGTATGGTGTGGCAGGGCTTGCGTTCCACGGGTGCCCACTCCGGGGCTACCCGCGGTTAATTCTATCTTGCCCGTTCCGGGCAAAATCCTTAAGCTAATAGCATTAAGGCACGTCCTTACATCATGGCGTTTTTGCCACCCATTCCTGTTTCAGATTAAATCGTGTCAATTTACTTTTTACCGGCTTTTGCCTTGGAATGTTCCTTCATCAACTTATCGGTGAATTTTCGTTCCGCCCGTTTTAGCTTAAACAGCTGTTCCGGGGTGAGTACGGTCTTTAATTTTGCGAAATATTGCTTTTCGATAGCCCCTTCCTTGCTTTTGGTCTCATACATGACTTCGGCGACTTTTTCATATTCGATGTCGGAGACTTTCCCGGTGCTCTTGGCAATCTTGCGCTCGAGACCGCGCGCCTCACGGTTAATCTTAAATATGGCGCCGTCCATCTCGTCGTACATCGGGAAGAATTTCGCCTCCTGCTCCTTGGTCAGGTTAAGCTCTTTGGCGATGAAGCTGTGCTTGTACTGACGGAGTTCCTCAAACCATTCCTTACGGTCGATATTTTTCTTGTTATTGTCATCGGCATAGCCGGGTAGCGCGAAAAGTATTGTCGCGATAAGCAATAGCAGTATGTTCTTTCGGTTCATATAGGTCGTCATTTGAAGTTTGCCAATGTCACGCCGTCATCATACATTCCCTCGATTACGTCATATTCGTCAATCTGATCCTGCATGTAATAGTCGTAAAAATTATCACTTTGGAGCACAGTGGCGATGACGGGGTTGTCGCTCATGTGGGTCGAACCTCGACCGCTTAGATCATTGAATATCCACATCATGAGCCATATACCACAGAACATTGCCGCCATATATACATAGGGACGGCAGCGCTGCCACCATGTGCGCGGAAGAATCTTTTCCTGTTTCTTTTCGGGAATCTGCTCCATCATACGCGAGGCAAAATCAGCAAAGTACCCCTCGGGAACAGTCATCCCCGACCGTCGGTCGACCTGCTTTAGTATGTCATTGTCATGTGCCATATCGTATAATTTTTTATTGTATGACTAAAAATGTGGTCAATGGTTTAATCGTTGTCGGCAAAATATTGCTCGATTTTCTTTGCCGCGAGGTGGTAGGAGGCTTTCAATGCGCCTACCGAAGTGCCGAGTACTTCAGACATGTCTTCATATTTCATTTCGTCGTAATAGCGCATATTGAACACAAGCCGCTGTTTTTCAGGCAATGTGGCGATTGCCTTGCGCAGTTTCAACGCGAGTTCATCGCCGTCGATGAAAGTATCGGCTTCAATCATGTTGACGAGATGTGACTCTTCATCATCAAGCGACAGGTTGAGGCGTTTGCGTTCACGGGCAAGAAATGTTATACTTTCATTTATTGCAATCTTGTAAAGCCATGTCGACAGTTTTGCCTCGCCACGGAAATTTTCAATAGAGCTCCATGCCTTCATGAATGTGTTTTGTAGAAGGTCATCGGCATCCTCGTGGCTTTCCACCATACGGCGTATCTGCCAGTAAAGCGGCTCTCCGTAAAGCTTGATTACTTCCCCGAAAGCATCACGGCAGGTAGCGGGGTCGCGAAGCCTCGCCACAAGCTCAGGATTTTCTTTCACAAATTCTTTGCTCATTGTCTGATACTTTGTCTTACAAATTTAGGCATTTCAATCCACTCCCGCAAATTTCGCTGTCACCTATTGCGAGCGGGGAGGGAATGTAGTGTGCCGGTGCTTCTCGGCGCTATATGAAATGTAATAAAAAGAGGATGTATCAATTTTGATACATCCTCTTTTTATTGTTGCCGTATAGCTTCAATTATTCGCCGGGGATAATTGCTTCGCTGGGGCAAACTTCTGCGCAGCTGCCACACTCGATGCAGGTATCGGGATCGATGTGATAGATGTCGCCTTCAGAGATTGCTTCAACGGGGCACACGGGAAGACAGGTGCCGCAAGCTACACACTTATCAGTGATTACGTAAGCCATGATTAATTAGAATTTAGATATTATACGATAATTGTTTATGATTGCTTTACAATGCAAAGTTATATCTTTTATTTTAAAATCATAGACTTTTCACGAAAAATTTACTTTACGAGCACCTTTCCGCTAAGTGCGCCAGCCTTGTAAAGATATACGCCGGGTGCAAGACGGTCGAGTGAAAGCGAACCGTGACCGTTGACTGTGCGCTCGAGCACTGTAGCCCCGTTTATTGAATATACATCGAGCTTAGTACCTTCGGGTACATTGTACTCAAGGATATTGCCGGCGGCGAGATTCACGAAATTGCCGTCGCCTGCGACATTGTCAATTCCGGCAGTATAATTTGAGTTAAATACGAGAGTAAAGCTATATACTGTGCGCAGACGATAAATCACGGAGAATGATACTTCCGAAAGGACATTGGGTTTTGTTGTGGAACCCATGTTTTTCATGTCGTCAGCCCAGTGGATAGCAAGATTGACTGACTTGTCCGGACCCATATCAAAGCTCTTTTGCGCAACCAAAAGTCCGTTTTCTTCCTGAGCCGGGATACATCCGCCTAATTCTCCTTCAGCTTCAGGACAGAACTGTATATGAGAATCGGTATATGTGGTTTTCAAACCTACATTCACTTCTTCCGATGCGGTCAGTACAATCGGTGGTTTTGACTGCCAGATGCCGTACTGGTCCTCGCTTGAACGCTCAAAGCCGTTGACTATGAGTGTTGCCCCATCTGCAATTTTTTCTCCGTTGTAGATAGCTGCAAATTCCTGTGCATTGAGTGTCGTAAATAGTGCGACTGCAGAAAAAAAGGTAATAATTCTTTTCATATATTCAAAAATTAATGATTATTCAGTGATTGAAGACCCGGATATGGCACATTTTGCCGCTTGTAACACTCCATCGGCATCAGTGTAAACAAATGCGACAATAATTGTGTTGCCAATGTCCCAATTTTCGTTAACTTCCACAGTGTGAGAAAACGACTGGCTTTCACGGGTGATAAGCTCAACGTCTTCACCCCATGTGCCGTTTACGGCAGTGCGGAATACATTGTTATGGGTATAGGTAGGGTAAAAGGTGCCTGTGCCGAATTGCGGGGCGATTATACCGCTTTCAACAACCCAGAGTTGAAGTTTTCCGTCTATATTGTCACCGGAATAAATGTCAGTGGCTATGTCTATGTTTTTACCGGTTTCGTCAAGTGTTGCCGACAGGTTGATGTCTACCGGAGTGTCATTTTCCATCGCTGTCCTGACAAGTCCCTGCCAGGTGCTTAAATCAGTCAGACCGCCCTGGCGGTTTACAATACCGATAGGAATGTTAGTTACACTCCAATGTTGTGCATAAATATCGCCTTCAGGCTGCTTTAGTCCCTGTATGGTCGCTGTCGGGTCATCTTCGAGAGCAAGAGAGGTGGCATGTATGCTGACAGCAATGAAATTATCGCCATATTGCTCTTCGATTTTCTCAATGCTTTCATGTGCCAACGGGCAGTTAGTACAATATTGTCCCGTAAATTCCTCGAGAAGCACTGTGCGCTTCGCGGTGATTTCACCCATGTCGATGTAGCGTTCATTATCCTTGACCTCTTCGCAGGAGGTCAGGATTATGCCCGGTATCGCTATTGCGGCAAGTGCCGTAGTTATTCCAAAAAATTTCATAGTGTGTTTTCTCCCTGTTTAAAAATTGTAATTGTAAGAAATGTTGACACCTTGTGTCTCCGGCACGTATCGGCACACACCGCCCGAGCAGTTGTAGCCGGCGCGGGTTCTTCCGTAGCCTATCATAAGTCGGTTTGACTTATATGTGCCGGTTACCGATGCCATATAATAATGTGTACCTGTGTCTCCGCAGTTCCATTGGTCGCTCACGCTGAACATAAGGTAGGGTAGTACCGATAATTCAAGCAATCCGTAAGCCCAGTCTTTCTGGTCCTGGCGGGTAGTGAGATATTGCAGCTCGCCGCGCAGGGTGAGTTTCTTGTTGAATTTGTATTTGCCTTCCGCCACGAATATGTTGGCGTTGACCATTCCGCCGTGACCTTCAACTACCATCTGGTTGTAACGCTGGTTCATGTACATGAAGTTGAAGTTGAAGTCGCGGGTAAAACGCTTCTCAAACTGCAGGTTGATATCCTGATAGTAAAGGTCGCCCATGCCGAAGAATTTGCATTTGTCTCCGTCGGTGCCATATTCCGAGCCGTTGAAAGTGGGCTGCTTTTCGTGATGCAGTCCGCGGATGTAACTTACATATAGTTTCAGCTTGGTGCCATATTTGCCGCCGAGCGCGGTCTTGCGCTTGAACGTGTAGGCAAATGCTCCCTGAAATGCCCATTCTCCCGGAGCAGCCTGGGTAGCGTATGGGTACATTGCTGCCAGAGCATAGGTGTGCTGGTAGGCAAATGCAGGCATATTGTTGATAAATGCCGAGGTGAGCTTCATCGACCGCTGGCTGCGGAATGCCATGTTTTCCGAGCGTTTTGCCTGCACGAGTGCGCTCCATCCTGTCTTTGAATATGACGCGGAGAGCATGACGGCAGTACCGTGGCGATAGGTGTAGTTATTGTCAAGAGAGGGGTCGGGGGCTTTCCACGCAAATTCGCCGAGCAGGTCAAGACCGCTGCGGTAGAAATGGGTGCGGGCGTCGAAAGCGTTTACTGTCTTTGGCAGGTTAAGGCGGTAGTTTGTGCCCGGCACCATGATTGTCTCGTCGTCTTCATGACGTAACACCCATGAGCCGCCGAGAGTCCAGATTATGTTATGGTCACGCAGCCCCTTGATATGTTCCTGCATGTCCCATTCGAGGTCGGCTCCATATACCTGCGAGTGCTTGCTCCAGTCCCAGAAGCGTCGCTGCAGACCTCCGAGTGCGGTGAAACGGAGTCCCGGGAGGGAGTTGACTTTCAATCGTCCGCCCCTTATCGAGTTGTCGATACCGAGACTGCGCTCTTCATAGGTGCGCAGGATAAATCCGCTTCCGAATTGCTCGTAGAAATCACCGGCGGTAAGCTCCAGTCCTTTGTATTTGCCCTTTACATATATATTAGGCAAGCCCCATCCCTGAAAGTCAGGCTCAAAGCCGGGCAACGGGTGGTCGAGATACTCGACACGCAATCCGGCGTCGACATATTTGCTTATGAGTCCTACATCAGCGTAAGTGTTGGTCAGGAAATCGCTGTGATGTTCCTGGTCATTCATGTCCTTGTAGGGCTTGGTGGGGAAAAGGTTGTCGCTTTGTACGCTACCGTGCACCGCAACACTGTTTTGGGCGGATGCGTTAAATGCCATCGCTCCGATTGTGAGCAATGCGAGTGGTCCGGTTGACTTCATTATGGCAGGAAATGAATAGATGATATTTATTTGTTCTGCAGTTCGCGAATCTTTTCGATGATATGGCTCTCCGCGCCTTCGGTGTAACCGCTACGGCTGTCGGCGATATTGCCGTCGCCGTCAACGATAAGGCAGTGAGGTATCATCTGTATGCCCATCGCGCGCATAAAGTCGCTGTTGGGATCGAGAAGTATGTCATACTCCCAGCCCTCTGCGTCGACAGTCGGTTTTACCTTGCTGGCATTCTGTCCGGTATCGACCGATATCGCCACGACCTTCATGCCGGTCTCTTCCTGCCAGTCGGGATATACTTCGTGGATAGCCTTCAGCTCGCGGTTGCAAGGCTTGCACCATGAAGCGAAAAATGTGATTACAAATGGCTTGCCGTCATTGCTCAGTTTTGCTGTGTCGACGGTCTTGCCCTCCAGGTCCTTTAGCTGTACTGAGGGTAACTGTGCCTGGGCGGTGATTGCCGCAAGCGCGATCATCAGGGTTGCGGCTATTGTCTTAAACGATTTCATATTGTCAGTGATATGATGGTAATGATGTGCAAATTTACTACTTTAGACTGAAAAAATATAAATATAATTGAAAAAAATGCGAATACTTATGGGCCATGTGTCATTCGTGTCATTTCTGTGCTTGCATAGTCTCCTGTTATATCATTATTTCATCAACCACGAATGGCGGAAGTAGCGACTTGTGTCATTAATATGTGGTTGTCGCTATCTTTAGAGTGTTGCACGTGATGTTGAGTCAACTTAATTTTGTAAAATTATGGATAGTAGTAATATTAATATCCGATTTGGTAAGCTGATAGCTACAAAACGAAAGGAATTGGGGATTTCCCAGGAAGAACTCGGCTTTCGTTGTGGTGTCCACAGGACATATGTGGGTGCTATCGAGCGCGGTGAAAAATCTCCGACTCTGACAACCATTGAGAAACTATCCGAGGGTTTAAATAT